>Ga0116106_1001040_pt1 | contig 14573 bp, 13 predicted proteins | sample June2015DPH_6_50_FD_89717 | JGI IMG/M metagenome (GOLD analysis project Ga0116106, IMG submission 89717) | Peatland microbial communities from SPRUCE experiment site at the Marcell Experimental Forest, Minnesota, USA - June2015DPH_6_40 | ecosystem: Environmental > Terrestrial > Soil > Wetlands >...
GAAATCTACTGCACCGATGGCAGTGTGCCCTCCGGCCTCACCCCTGACGCCGCTGGCAACCTCTATGGGACGACCTATGCAGGGGGGGCTTTTGGACCCGGAGAGGTATTTGAGCTTTCGCCGAACGGCAACGGAAGCTGGGACGAGACCGTGCTCTACAGCTTCACCGGAGGGGCGGACGGGAACACTCCATATTTCTCTGACGTGATATTCGATAGCGTGGGAAACCTCTACGGAACTACGTACCTGGGCGGCGCTTATGGATTGGGAGCCGTGTTCGAGCTGAGTCCCGTGGGAGCAAGCTGGACGGAAACCGTCCTGTACAGCTTTGCTGGCGGGGCGGATGGTTCCACTCCGGAAACCGGCCTGATCATGGACCCGGCGGGCAATCTCTACGGCACAACTTACGCGACCCCGTGGGGAGGATCCCCAACCGTCTTCGAACTGAGCCCATCCGGAGGCGGCTGGACGAAGCAAGTGATCTACAACGTTGCTACCAGCGACGCCGCGTTGACGATGGATGCCGCCGGAAACATCTTCGGCGTCGGATATTCGACGGCATTCGAACTGTCGCCAAACGGAAACGGTGGTTGGAATCCGACTGTGATACACACCTTTCCTAGTGGGCCTAAAGACGGCAGCCTTCCAGAGGGCACCCTCGTGCTCGACCAGGCCGGAAACCTTTACGGAACGACAGCGTTAGGCGGCACCGACAACGCGGGAGTGGTCTACAAGCTGAGTCCTGGAGAGAAGGGAAAATGGAAAGAAACGATTCTGCACTCCTTTAAATGGGGCGATGGCGCCAATCCTTTTGGGGCAGTTGTGTTCGACGCGGCCGGAAACATGTACGGCACCACGAGCGAAGGTGGCAATTATGGCAACCAAGGGGCCGCTTTCAAGCTAGTGGCCCCAGTCGGCAAGGGCAGCTACAGAGAGAAGGTTCTCTGGGACTTCAACGGCTCGGACGGAAGTAGCCCGAGTTGCAGCCTGATTCTGGACAGTGCAGGCAACCTCTATGGCACGACTCAGTATGGCGGAGAGGTTGGAAGCGGCCTGGTGTTCGAACTGACTCCGTAGGACGCTCGTCAACTCGCGCACCTTAGCGCCGCAAGGTGCGCGATATTAGTCGCGCATGTTGGTTCAACCCAACCCCGTCCAGCTCTCGCTTGGGCGGGGTTTCTTTTCGGCGACTACACTCGCCCCAAGAGCCCGCGGTGAAAGTTGGGGAGCAGAAGCGGAACGCGTCCGCGTGTGCGCCTGCGGAGCTCCGTTCACGCACTGCATGTCCGGCAAAGCGGGCGTACAATCTGCTGTTCGCTAAGGCCCAAAGGAAATCATATTTTATGCCCACTTCCACTATTTCCAGTTCGCGAGTTTTGAATTCCAGCCTGGCATCCCGCATCATGAGCGCCGACGAAGCGGCCGCTCTGATCAACTTCGGCACTCGCATCGGTATGAGTGGATTCACCGGCTCCGGTTATCCAAAAGCCGTACCGCTGGCATTGGCCCGGCGCATCTCCGACGCCAACCTGCGTGGCCAGAAAGCTCAGGTCAGCATCTTCACCGGCGCTTCCACCGGGCCCGAGTTGGATGGCGCGCTGGCCATGGCCGGAGGCATCCAGTTACGCCTGCCCTATCAGTCCGATCCGGAGACGCGCAAAAGGATCAATGCCGGGGAGATGGAGTACATGGACATCCACCTCGGCCACGTCGCCCAATACGTGGAATACGGGTTCCTCGGCAAGATGGACTGGGCGCTCATCGAGGTCACGGCGATTCTCGAAGACGGGCGCCTCGTTCCCAGTTCCTCGGTGGGCAACAATCGCACGTGGATCGACCAGGCGGAGAAGGTGATTCTCGAAGTGAATGCCTGGCAGCCATCTGAACTCGAGGGCATGCACGATATTTATTACGGGATGCAGCCGCCGCCATACCGGCAGCCGATTCCGCTGGTGCATCCGGGGCAGAGAATTGGCACTCCTTATCTTCACCTTGACCCGGAGAAGGTCGCCGCGGTGGTGCTGACCGATTCTCCCGATCGCAATAGCGCGTTCAAAGCGCCCGACGAAAGCTCGCGCCGCATTGCGGGCCACATTCTGGAATTCCTCGAATGGGAAGTGAAGTCAGGACGCGTTCCCCCCTCGCTCCTGCCGCTGCAGTCGGGGGTGGGGAACATCGCCAACGCCGTCCTGCTCGGCCTCCTCGAAGGGAAATTTGAAAATCTGACTTCCTACACCGAGGTCATCCAAGACGGCATGATCGAGCTCTTGCGCAGTGGCAAGCTGACTTGCGCCTCGGCAACCGCGTTTTCTCTCAGTCCGCAAATGCTGGCACAGGTCAACGCCGAGATGGCAAACTTCCGCGATCGGATTGTGCTTCGGCCGCAGGAAATCTCCAACCATTCGGAACTGATCCGCCGGCTGGGCGTGATCGGTATGAACGGCATGATTGAAGCCGATATCTATGGCAACGTGAATTCGACTCATGTCATGGGATCGCGTATTCAGAACGGGATTGGGGGTTCGGGCGACTTCGCGCGCAATGGATACCTGGCGATTTTCATGGCTCCGTCCACGGCGCAGAAAGGGTCCATCTCGACCATTGTTCCAATGGTGTCGCACGTGGATCATACGGAACATGACGTGGGCGTGATCGTAAGCGAGCAGGGTCTTGCCGATCTGAGGGGACTGTCGCCGCGGCAACGAGCCAAACTGATCATCGACCGTTGTTCGCACCCGGATTATCGTTCTCTTCTACACGATTATCAGGAGCGCGCGGAACGCCTGTCTTTCGGCAAGCACACTCCTCACCTGCTGCATGAAAGCCTGAGCTGGCATGAACGTTACGTGCGCACCGGACGCATGCGCCCGCACGACGAGTGAACAAGAGTGAAGAAGAGTGAAAAAGAGGCCGGCTCCGAGCCGTCAGTCTCGTCCGCTTCACTCTGAGAAACTGACAGCTGAGAGCTGAGAACTGACAGCTGAGAGCTGAGAGCTCTGTCCCTACTGTTGCGGAGCAACTGACTTCAGATAGGCAACCACCGCTTCGGCATCACTGCGGTCCATGCGAAACTGGGGCATCGGAAGACGAAGCGGATTGCCGTTGGTCCAGATGCCGGTCGTCAGCAGTTTGATCATGTCCGCGTCGCTGGCGGGAGGAGTGCCGCCAATTCGCGGCGCGTTGATGGGCCAGTCCGAGCCGGGCTTCGCCGGCAGGTAGGGGACGGATCCGCCCTGGAGCCATCGCGTGCGATCGAGATTTCCGCTGGCGTCGCGCGGCGTGTGGCACTGTCCGCACACGGCTACGCCTTCGACGAGATACTTTCCACGAGCGACGCCAGGCGCCGCACCGGCTTTTTCGCTCGCACCTTTTTCGCTCACACGCTGCGAGTGATCGTTTTGAGCAAGAGCCACGCCGACCCCATTCGAGAGCAGGGCAAGAGCGATGGCGGCGGCGATTGAATAGAGAGCAAGTCGAGAGAACATTGGTCGTGAGAACATAGGTCGTGAGAACATTGCTTGAACCTTCTGAAGGCTGCGCTTGGCGATGCCGCTATTCTGTCCGGTGGGTATTGTACAGCTTTGAGGAGGACCGAGTGTTCCAGTTCTCGGCATTTGCCCAAAGCAGGTGACTTCAAACTGATCATGAGGGCATTGGCGTTGATTACGTCCTTCGATTACGTCCTTCGCATTCGTGCCATTGGTGCTGCAGGTTTTGGCGGACAGAGCCTGCCCTGAGCGAAGTCGAAGGGAGTGTCCGTCCTACAGGAGTTACTCGCAGGCGCTGCGACTGGCGGGTTGGAAGCGATCCATTTGTGCGTCGCGCTGGCTGCTGAAGCGACCGTCGGCGGTCTTTCCATACTGCTCTTCGCCGGGACAGTAGTAGAGAGCGGTATGCGGATCGATCCACACACTAATGCCCGGGTCGCCTTTAGGATGAGCCGCTGCGGGTGCAGGCGCCTCGGCGATGCCCAGCGCGACCAGTGCCCTTTCCATCGGCCCCAGCGCGGCCCGTCGCGGCGCGCTCACCGCCGGCCACATCAGCGCCACCAAGGCCAGAAATATGGCCGCTCCCAGATAGACGTCAGCGCGATGAAAACGCAGCTTCACACGCAGGTTCGCAAAGCGCCAGGAGTTAGGGGCGTCGTCGCTGTCGCTCGGGAAGGCGTCGCTCGGGAAAGAGTCGCTCGGGAAAGAATCGTCGCTTGCGGAGAACTGGAGTGGCGGAACGCTCGGGTCTGATCCCTCCGGCGCCAAGTCTTCTCGTGTCAAGTCTCGGAAAGTTTCAGGAGTCCATTCGTTTTGCGCTTCGAATTGGTTTAGCGCCGATTCGTCGAGACTTGAACTGCCGATTGCGGGATCGCGGACGGCTTGCGTCTTTCTCTCTGTCTCTGCCTCCGCGGTTTTTTCCTTTACCGTCTCCTCTGCAACCGGCCAAGCCACAAGGCGGTTGCTCGCGGAAGCGCGCGCTGAAGGCGCAAATGGCCGGCGCTCGCCCGCAAGCGGCGGGACGGTTCTTCGTACGCTTTCGCCAGGTGTGTCGGCGCGAGGTGTACCTGCGCCAGGCGTCCCAGCGCGAGGTTTTTGCCTATCTTGGCCAACCTCGGCCGGGCGTTCCGGCCAGAGGCCCTGCTCCTGGCTCTTCAGCCACATCGAAGCCCAATTGTGCTGTAGGCGTTCTCCCGGACGAAACTGGTCGAGGCTGCAGTTCTGGCAGCGTGATTCTTCTGTCAGCTTCGGAGCGCCACAATGCGGGCAAACGATATTCGGTTCCGGTTCCGGGCTGGCTTCGGATGGCGCTGGCGTTTGCAGAGCCTTTTTCACCTGATCGTTATGTTCCTGAATGGTGAAGGCAGCAGCCAGCAAGCCCTGAAAGGATTGCTCGTCCAGCGTCAGCTCCGAACGTGTCAGATTGGATCGGGTCGAACGCATGCCATTTGGGGGGGAGAAAGATAGTCCAACTCCCACCATTGTAGTGCAAGTCGGGGCAGTGTGACACGAAGAAAACGGAGGGCTTTTTGGGAGGGATTCCCGTATAGGAGCGCCATTATGGAAGTGCTTCATGAGAATGATCCAACCCATCGCGAAGAAAAGTCGAATCCCTAACTGTAACTCTATGGTTTTAACAGGCCTTCTCGGGAAGCGAAGATTTGGCGAACCGCTTGCTTCTGTTTACGGCGGGTCGCGACCCCAAGAACTGAACTGAAGGAGCGGACGAAAAGCCGAAAAATCAATGATTAACCTGAATGAGATCAAGATAACGCCACGTGACCAGCAAGTGCTACGCCTGCTCGTGCAGGGATGCAGCAACAAGGAAATCGCGAGTCATTTGAACATCAGCCCGCGAACCGTCAAACAGCATCTGCGCACACTGTTTCTGCGCGCAGGGATCAAAGAAGGCCGGAAGCGAGTGAAACTCGCCACCGCCATGTTCATCAAGGAGCAGGTGCAACCATGCAACCCCGTGATCGGCTAACCGCCAAGGAAATTCAAGTCGCGACCCTGGTTTGGCAGGGTCTCACCAACAAAGACATTGCCCGTGTCCTCATCACCAGCGAGCAGGTCGTAAAGAACTACCTGCGCACCGCCTTCGACAAGCTGGGCGTGTGGACGCGGCTCGAACTAGCGCTTTACGTCGCCAGCCACGGCGGAGCGAACTGGCATGCGCAATTGGGCAACGGGCTATTATCGCCGGCAGCCGCAGGCTGGAGCGTAGCTGCAGGCAAGGAAGGCCCTGCCATGGCAGAACCGGAAAGAAAGACGGCGGCTGCGGCCTCCGGTGGGAATCGCTAGAAATTGCGTATCCAGCGGCGCGTGCGCATCGGGCTCTAGGTCTCAGGTCTCGGGTGTAAGGTCTCAGGAAACCCCCCTAGACCTGAGACCTTTTGCTCGGCAACGGAAACAGATTTCACACCGCTCGCACTCCTCCGCAGCTCACGCCAACTGCCGGAGTCTGGGCTGTTGGACTAAGCAGCTTATTTTCATAGAAATACAAACCCATCTTCTTCCCGACCTCGAGCCCTTCAAAGACGCCAGTTTATCCCGACCTCGGTACTCGAATTGCTTGCTCACCCCCGGACTCGCTCGTTCCGGCTCATAAAGTTCTGTGCTGGATTCGTTCAACGGGTCATCCTTTCACAACCAGACTGGGGTGGGTATGGCTTACAAAGATATTTTCTGGATGGCCTGCGACTCGACCGAGCCATTGCGCGCCGAATACGGGCCGTTCCATACCCGGGAAGAAGCGGAACTCGAAGCCCGCAAGCTCGGCTTTGGATACCTGCTGCGCTACGAGCACATTCTCGGTCCCAATGAAGAGATCGAAGAAGTGCGCTGCGTCTTCCTCGAACTGCAAAATCAAAATCAAAATGAAAATGAAAATGCGCAGTCCCCGGTCAGGCCAGGAGTCACCTTTCACACCCGGTGTGCCAGTTGCGGTGAGACCGCGACCCACGAGCGCTCGTGGCAGGCGGAAGTCTGGGCCGACATCCACGAATTCGAACACACCCGCCACAAAGTCAGACTCTTCGAGCACGCTCGCGGCGAAGGTCTAAAAGAAATCGCCGACTGGCGCGGCCACGCAGCATAAGCGCAAGAAGCTCGCAGCTCTCAGCCATCAGTTCTCATCTCTCAGCCAAAACCGAGTCACGTAGGGACAGCCGCCCTCGGCTGTCCACCTTTAACTTCTAACAAAACTCTATCTTCAATCCACGAACTGTCTGACCCCCGTTTCTGGGCAAGTGCCAGGATACTCAGCGAGTACGCATTGACCCGCCGTAACTTGGCCCTTACTATGTTTGCGCACAACAAAGATCTGCGCACAACAAAGATCTGCTCACAACAAATGTGTGCTTCTTTGGTCGCCAACCCATGATTGCCAAACGCACCATCGCAAAACCATGATCGGCCAAACCATCTCGCACTACCGCATCGTGGAGAAGTTGGGCGGCGGCGGCATGGGCGTCGTCTACAAGGCCGAGGACACGCGGCTGCATCGCTTCGTCGCCCTCAAGTTCTTGCCGGAGGAAGTTGCCCGTGACCCGCAGGCACTCGCCCGATTCCGGCGCGAAGCCCAAGCCGCGTCCGCACTGAACCATCCCAATATCTGCACGATTTATGACATTGGCGATCAGGACGCCCAGGCGTTCATCGCCATGGAGTTTCTGGACGGTACGACTCTCAAGCACCGCATCGCGGGGCGTCCGCTGGAGACGGAACTGATTCTAGCGCTCGCCGTCGAGATCGCCGACGCGCTCGACGCCGCTCACTCCAAGGGGATCGTCCACCGCGACATCAAGCCCGCCAACATTTTTGTGACCGAGCGCGGGCATGCCAAGATTCTGGATTTCGGGCTAGCGAAGCTTTTTGTGGAACCAGGAGCCCCTGTCGACGCAACCGCTACCACCCTTAGCGACGAGTCCCATCTGACCAGTCCAGGTTCCGCCATTGGAACCGTCGCCTATATGTCGCCCGAGCAGGCGCGTGCCAAGGAACTGGATGCCCGCACCGATCTGTTCTCCTTTGGAACTGTCCTCTATGAGATGACCACCGGCCAATTGCCATTTCGTGGCGACAGTACAGCCACCATTTTCGAAGCGATCTTGAACCGGGCTCCGGTAACTCCGGTGCGTCTGAATCCCGACGTGCCGCCCGAACTGGAACGGATCATCACCCAGGCGCTGGAGAAAGATCGCAACCTGCGCTACCAGCACGCGGCCGATATGCGAACCTCCTTGCAGCGCCTAAAGCGGGATACGGAATCCGGTATGTCCGCGGCCGGGAGGGATACCACCAGCCTGCGCGCACCCGATTCGACGAATCTGTTTGCCGGACCCAGCAAGTACATCGCACTCGTCGCGGTAATTGTTCTAGCCGCAGCAGGCTACTTCTACTTCATCCTCAGCGCAGCCAAAAGGCCCGTCTCTGTGGGGATTACGACCATCCCGCCCGATGCCGTTGTCACCGTCGGGGCCGAGAAGTGTCGCGCACCGTGCGATCTGCCCTTGCGGCCGGGAACGTATGAATTGCGAGCCGAACGCGACGGCTACGAGCCGGTCACACGGCAGGTGTCCATCGCCCGAGATACGAAGTCATTGCCGACGGTAAAGCTCGACCAATCGCCAGTGCCAACCGCCACTCCAACTCCACCCCCGGTTGTAATCGACCAGGGTACCTTGATCGTTCACACCAATGTGGGTGGGGCAGAAGTCTACGTCGATCGCAATCTAAAGGGGCTTACCGACGTCGACAAGAAATTTGAGGGTAAGTTCGACGTAGGTAACCACGAAATCGTTCTGCGCAAACAAGGGTATGCGGATTCGTCGGAACAAATCGAAATTGCCAAGGGAGCAATGTCCATAGTTACATTTAAGCTGGCGGAACAAGCCCAAAAACAGGCATCGCCCGCGCCTGCTTACCTGCTCGTGCAGGCCCCGCCCGGAGCCAGCATTCTTATCGACCAGGAACCTCGCGGGGCAGTTCCCCCGGAAGGCCGGCTGCTGCAGAAAGTGGATCCTGGACGCCACACTATCGAAGCAAAACTGGATGGCTATGAGCCGTGGTCCGGGAGCGCCATCGCAGCATCAGGCAAACAGGTTTCGGTCTCCGCTGAACTCATAGAAATTCCTAAGCCGAAGCCAGTGATTTCCTTCTTCACTCCGAGCGCATCCTCGATCCAGCAAGGCCAGCCGGCGCAATTGAGCTGGCAGACGGAGCATGCCGACGAGGTCTCGATCGACGGTGGCAGCGTCGAAAAGAACGGCTCCAAACAAGTCGAGCCGATCAGTCGAACCACGTACACCTTGATGGCCAAGGGTCCGGGCGGGACCGATTCAAAGCAGGTGACAATCGACGTGATTCCCCCCGCTGCACCAGCGGTGACGGCGCCGGCGACTGCGACAACGACGACTGCGCCAGCGACGAACGCTCCGGCGGCTGAGTCAACGACGACTCCAACTTCCGAGGCAAAGCAGTGCATCGACAGTTTTAAGGCTGCCTACGAACTCAAGAGCATCAACGAATTGACTAAGGTCTGGCCTTCGTTAGCCGGCAACGCTAAAGAAAAGAACGCGCTCGAGGCCTTCTTCAAGTTAACGCAGAAGGTAGTGCTTCAGGAACAGTGTGTTGAACCTCCTTCTATCTCAGGAGATACGGCGCACTATCAGTGCAGTGAGACCGTGACCAACATTAGTAGCGGAAGGGCGCACAGGTTCCAAACGGGGGCCGTTAAATTTGTTTGCAAGAAAACCTCGACCGGCTGGATCGTCGCCAGTAAGGGCGTAAGCAAGTAGAACGTGGCAGGCCAGACTCGGCTCGATCTCACCGGATAGTTGGGTGTGCTATAAGACTGTCGGCACGTTTTACGGGAGGTAATCCATGCAACAGGAGGTTACTAGTTTTCAGCAAGAGTACCTTGCAGAACTTGAGATTGCTGAAACACAACTTCTTGCGCTCGCTGGCGCTGTTCCCGAGGAATCTTACGGTTGGAGCCCCGTTCTCGGCGCGCGGCCGTTCTCAGCGGTCCTGGTACACATCGCCGTGGGGAATCTTCTGCTCTTGTATCGTGCAGGCGTGCGAATACCCCCTGTCACCAACCTCTATGGGTCAATCGAAGGCGAACCGGTCGCGCGTGTTGTGGCAATCATCCGCAAGAATGTTGCCATGGAAGGCACGATCGTCGCAAAATCCGAAGTGGTTGATCTCCTCAGGCGCTCGTTTCAAGCCGTTGCGGAGGCGATGGCGGCAGTTACGCCCGATGACCTTGAGGTCAGAGGGAATTTCTTCGGTAAGCCAGAGGCCGTGCGTAGGCTGTATTTGCGAATGTTAGCGCACTCTCACGAACATATGGGACAAGCCATTGCGTACGTTCGATCTATGGGTTACAAAGTGCCGTGGCCCGATCCACTGAGAGATCTGGATCGTGTAGCGGCCAGTGAAGCGGCACACCAGCTCACCGCCTGAAGGACTGCCTCCCAGAGTTGCACATTCACCTCTTGGCGAGATAGGGGGGCTGCCCCACCTTAGCGCCGCCACGACCGAGGCTGCCCCACCCTTCGGCGGTCCGCCTGTTTCTAAACACCGACGGACGCGGCACGAGTGCCGTGATCGCTTGCCAATAGTGTCGCCATAGCCTGATCGGTAGCAGGTCGAGAGAAAAAGTATCCTTGTACCATCTCGCAATTGAGCTGTTTGAGCAAATTTACATGCTCTTGTGTCTCGGCCCCCTCGGCGACGACCTTCAAGCCGAGACTGTGGGCAAGCATAATGATGATCCGAACGATCTCGCGGCTTTCCGGGTCGCTGTCCATGTGCAAAATAAAGGCTCGGTCGATTTTCAAGGTGTCCACTGGAATCCGGCGCAAGCGGCTGAGTGACGAATACCCAGTGCCAAAATCATCGATGCTCATGCGAACGCCGAGTGCCTTCAATCGCGCCAGTGCGTGTCCAGATTTTTCCGCATCCCCCATGGCGATTGTTTCTATGATTTCGAGTTGCAAGCAGCCGGGAGCAATTCCGGTCTGCTCCAGCGACTTACGGATCTCGCTGGCCAAATCCGGCTGGGCGAACTCCCTAGAACTGACGTTCACGCTCATGGTCAGAGGCGGGTCTGAGGGGAATTCAGACTGCCAGGATCGCAGACGTTGGCAGGCTTCGTGCACCAGTTGCCGATTCATGGGGATGATGAGCCCAATTTCCTCAGCAACCGCAATGAACTCAATCGGTGGAACGATGCCCTCCGGACGTTGCCACCGCGACAGGGCCTCGAAGCCCGTGATCTTGCCAGTTTGCAACGAGACGATGGGCTGGTAGTAAACACGAAATTCCCCCTGGTCGAGGGCTTTGCGCAGGTCCGTCTCCAGCTGCAACCGCTTTACCGCAGTCGCATGCATGGCTGTGTCCGACACTTCGCAATGGGCCTTTCCCGTGCGCTTGGCACGGTACATAGCTATATCCGCGTCTCGCATCAGATCCTCGGCCTGGGTGTGAGGGCTGGTGCTGGAAGCAATTCCGATGCTCGCCGAAATTACTATCTCCTGTTTGTTTACCACAAAGGGGATCGCCAGTTCTCCTTGCACTCGTTCCGCAACGCGCACTGCTTCAATGGGATCTCGTATATCGTCCAAAAGGATGGAGAATTCATCACCGCCGAGTCTGGCCAAGGTGTCGTCGTTGGTAGGCCTCGTAGGTACTTCGGTCATGCGCGGACGCGAGACCGTGTCGGCTCGCCGCACTGAGTTCTTCAATCTTTGCCCGATTTGAATCAGCAGCTCATCCCCCGCCGTGTGTCCCAGACTGTCGTTGATGATCTTGAATTCGTCTACATCAATGAGCAATACCGCGAATTTGTAGTTCGATTGTCTTTTCGAGAGGGTAAGCGCGTGTTGTAACCGGTCCAGAAACAGGGCGCGGTTGGGTAGGTTCGTGAGCCCGTCGTGAAATGCATTGTGTGCCAGCATCTCTTCGGCTCGCTTCCGCTCAGTGATGTCGCGGTTCACGATTACCAGCTTCTCAGCCTGGCCTTTTGCGTTTCGGATCGCGCAGGCGGTCGATTCCAGATAGCGCCAGGAACCGTCTTTGTGGCGTGCCCGGTATTCCACCCGCTCCCCCTGGCCGGTCAGGCGGGCTTTTTCTGCTGCTTGCAATACTCGCGGTCGATCATCGGGATGAATTTGCTCGGTCGAAGAGGTCGCCTTCAGCTCTTCGGGCGAATATCCGAGGACTTTTTGATAGGCAGGGCTGTTGTACAACCGGCGGCCATCGCCGTCAACAAGCGCGATCATATCGGCGGCGTTCTCGCTGATGAGTTGAAAAAGCTGATCTCTCTCCGCCAGCTGGCGTCGAATGCGGTGGAGTTGCAGGTTCTGATAAACCGCGTAGAAGTCGAAAAGTAATACGAGAGCCGCCAGCCCGCGCACCCATTCCCTGAGGTCAAACCAGTACAAAGCGTCGGTCACCGTATTAAACCAGGGGAAAGTGAACGAGATGATCCCCAAGGTTAATGCCAGTGTTACGACAACGGCAAACCCCCACAGCCACCATTCACGACCCTCGATCTGACGTACTTCAATCGGGATCGCCTCGGGGCTACTCGGGCTCACCTGTTGGAATGCTTGCTGATCCATTGCTGTCCCACTATTCTCCGGAAATCTTATGAGCATTCTAATCTGCGGAGTAACTTAGGGGGAGTTACGAAAGTTGGGTCGTCTGTGCAACGCCGGCTCCGACCTATGACAAGCCGTGCCTATCTAACCTACCAGAGCGGTATGAGAATGTGGAGCCAACTTATCACGGTAGCTCGCAGTAGTTAGTCTCGCGTGAAGGCTGAGAATTTGTCCCTGACGGACTGCGGCATAGCTTCCTCCAAACGGCCAGAAAGCCATTCTTGGAGTCTCGAGGTTTGATGCGGAGAGAGGAACTGCAGTCCGAGCCTTCGCTCTTTGGCCCAACAGACTGTTGATTCGAGGATAAACTCAAAGTCCTTGCCCGGCAGAGTGAAATGCAACCGTGCCTCGTCACCAGGTCTGAGTGGGGCCGCGGCAGTAACCGCCATTCCACCCTCGCTGATGTTGACGGTGTGGCCGGGAACCGGCTCCATGGCTGTCCGAAGAATCGACACTGGAACCTCTACCGGGCAGCGGAAATAACGGCGCCTTTCCCTTACAATCAAGCCATAGGCAGCCTTTAGGCTTAAGTCAATTGAAGCCGCGGAGAGCGGTCTCCGTAATAGGAAAGTTGAACCAGCCTTAAATGCTTCCGCGGCTTCGCCCTCGCCATCGCAAACCGTGAATACGATTGCATGTTCATTCGAAGCAGATTCACGTGCCGCTTCCGCGACTGCGCCCGCCTGACTCCCAAGCCGGAAATCAACAACCACAGCCTCGAACTTGGCCCGTTGCAACCGCTCTAGAGCCGAGGGAACATCGGGACATTGTTCTGCGAACAGCGCGAATCGTTGTACTGATTCCGTCAGCTGATCGATCGTGAGCGCATCATTGGACACGACCAAAACTCTTCCGACAAAAGCGGGGGATGGTGAATTCATGTTATTCGCGCCAGATAATCAAGCGGCTCCTCGATCGTTTCGGTTGTCATCTTCACCAGCGTGAGGGTCGCGCGTCGCCGAACGACCAACCTCGCAACCATTGAGAAGCGTACCTGCCAGTTCCAATCTCCAACATCCCCGCAGATTGATAGGCTCAGCACGGCCCAAGTCCCCTAGCAACAGGAGCGCGTCTTTAATGGCCCGCGGCGTCTCTCTGAAGCGGAGTGCCAGGTCGGGTATTTCGACGATCACGAACAACGGGGAGTGTTCGCAGTACACCCCGGACATTCGCCCGTACTCCTCGATCATTCGCCCGTAATCAATGATCGCCTCCGCCAGTTCGAGCAGTTGATAAAACTCCTGAACGGTTAACCGCTGTTTCATCCGCAATGCCCGTTTGAGATGGCCAAGCAGTCGTCGCAAATCGTCTCGACGCATATCCCCGGCCGAGATCGGTACCCCAGACAGTCCTCGGCACTTCGATGGTACGGACGAAAGCGCGATTCATTCCGAGATCGAGCGTCTTGTTCGGATTTCGTAATCACAAGGGGGGCCGACTCACCTTTGCGCTGCCACGACCGAGGCTGCCTCACCCTTGAGCGGCTTTTCGAAGGGGAGGGCACCACGGCCGATGACGTGACCCGGCCGGGTTGCCCCGCCCACTAAAATAATGAGGTGTGTAATAATTACAGTGTAATAATTACATTGTTGTGTCGATTTAACCACACTTGACCCTGAGCGTTATCAATGACTTGCAACCCCGCCGGTTGCCATATCTCGCACTCTGTCATATGTCTCGTGCCCCGGACGCGGCTCAATCTAGCCTTTTCTCTCTTCCGCCATCACCTCCCGGAGCGCCCGGTTGATCCTCGCCTGGTAGCCCCGGCCCGGCTCTTTGAACCAGGCTAGAACGTCGGCGTCCAGCCACAGCGTGATCCGCTTCTTGCGGGGCTTGTAGTATCTCCTCCACCCCGGGACCAGATCCAGCGGAAGATTCTCCCCGCCGGCGGAAGCCTGCAATCGGGCAATCTTTCGCCGTTTCTTCGCGGTTTTTGGCTTCTTCATACGTGCTTATATAACTATATGCACAATTAAGCAACCACAAAATGTTCCACGTGAAACATATTGTACATACAATGATTGCGCCGGCATTGGAGGCCCTTGATCGTTTTCTGTAACCCGATGATTCCAATAGAACTGGTACCTGCGGACTTCAGCGACTGAGCTTTGCGGCGGCGGCTTCGTCGAGCAGCCACAACAATTTTCCGTCGGCCGGCTGCACCCGTTGCGAGGGCAGTGGAGGGGTGTTCTTGACCTCCAGAACCTGATGCAGCATGTCGGCTTTGTCGGCGCCGCTGGCCAGGAACACCACCTCGGCGGCGCCATTGAGGACCGGGAAAGTGAAAGTGATGCGGTAAGTGTTGAACTTCGCGACCCGATTGGCGACCACCAGACGCGCCTTTTCATCGAGCGCAGGAGAGTCGGGGAACAGGGACGCGGTGTGGCCATCCGGACCCATGCCGAGCAGAATC
>Ga0116106_1001045_pt1 | contig 14543 bp, 23 predicted proteins | sample June2015DPH_6_50_FD_89717 | JGI IMG/M metagenome (GOLD analysis project Ga0116106, IMG submission 89717) | Peatland microbial communities from SPRUCE experiment site at the Marcell Experimental Forest, Minnesota, USA - June2015DPH_6_40 | ecosystem: Environmental > Terrestrial > Soil > Wetlands >...
GAGAAATTAGGTCCAAACGGAAATTCGGTCAAATTCTTGAGGCTTCGGGTCAAGCTGGCGAGTCGCCGAGAGAGAGTGGTGAGTGAAGAGGAGACGCTTGAAGGGAGCTGGAAGCACGACGCAGCGCTTATTTGCTTGTGCGACGCGAGCGTCGGCTCACCGTATGGCGAGTTCGCTCCTGGAGTGTAAAAATCGCTGAATTTCATCACATACCGCCCGTGGAATGGGTTTTACGGTATGGACGACGGTATGGATGGCACTTAACTCGTTGAAAGCAAAAGAACTGGCGGAGAGAGTGGGATTCGAACTGCCTTACAAACGTGGTTACTACAACTTAGACAGCACGGCTGGCACCGTAAGTTGATATTAGTACATGTTAGTTCGCGTTAACGGATCGCAAACGGATCGCGGAACGGCACATGAGGAGCGCGTGGGTTATGAGCCAACCATCAATGTTTCATGCTAGTGGCTCGTTCTTTCTTTTCTTGCGATTAGTTTGGTCGTGAATAGCTGGTTTTTGGCCGCGTTCGGGTATTCTGTGCTCTAGTTGTGCTCAGCGCCTAGCTGAGTCTCATTGCTGCCCGAGAGGTCAACCGAACATGGCCAACCCCAATCTTGTCGAGAGACTCGCCGAACTCCTTGATCTTCCAATCGAAGTCATTCAAGCCTACGGCAAACCGCAAGAGCGCGTGTCGTTCCGGGCTGCTCGGAAAAAAGTTGGCACGGTTTCGGAGGTGAATCCTCTCGCTCGCTACGCGACCTTGAAAGCGGTCGCGGATATTCCCCCGGCAGAGGAAGCGGCCCCTCCCAAGAATGTCGAAAATGAGCTTTACGCACAATGGCGCGATGCCTCCGACGCGGAAAAACCGAAGATGGAGAAGAAGCTGTTTAACTCGATTCTGAGGCGCGCAAGAAATGTTATCTGGAAAAAGATACCCGAAGCACACGAGGACTTGGCGCGTGACATAGCCTCGGTTGTGATAGAGCAGCTTGCCGAATTCAAGGGACAGAACAAGAGCGAGTTCACCACCTGGGAGCACAGGATAATACTGAACCAGTGCAACGTACACCTGCGGAAAAAAGTGAAGGACAGGAAACGATTCTACGTTTCCGAGAGTCCGGAAGACGACATCAAACTGGCAGACTCCAAAGCGAAGTATGCTTTCGACAGAGTGGAGGAAGGCTTGGATTTGGAGCGCTTGGTTCAGACATTGCCGAGGAAGGATCATGTCCTGCTGGGTTGCGTGCTTGATGGCATGACCATGTTGGAAGCAGCCGAGAAGCTCGGTGATACAGAAGACGCCGCTGAGAGTCGCTTGCGAAGGTTGAAGGCCCGCCTCAAGAAAAAAATAGAGGGAAAGGGCGACGGAAAATGACCCGCTCCGGCAACTAATTAAACAGAGGGAGAGTTCTGCCACCCTCCTCTTTTCCCCTCAGCCTTTCCGGACATGCCTATTATCCAACCGACACGCAAGAACCCCAATTTCGTTTGCCACGATCTCGAATCCTCTGCCTATCTCTGGGCGCGGGGCGTAAGGTTCGTGGGCATTGATCCATTGCCCACGGCTAGCAATCCAAACGACGTGGTTTTCAGATTTCACGACCCCGATGGGCTGTGCAAGCGAGAACTCATGGCCTACAACAGGGGTGCTCTGATTCCCGCCCAGCAGTATGCCGTGGCCCTGAGACAGCTCAAGGATCAAATCTTCCGGCGCATTCTGCGCTAGGGCCCAAAGAAGGAGATGCTCATTTGTGACCCAAGACATTTCTGAGCTTGCCCGTGAGCTGGAGAAATCCCGCTTCTATGGCTCGCTAGAACTCAAGTACGAAGACGGACGGCTTGTGCTGATCCGTAAGACTGAAACCTTTAGACCAATGGAGCAACCAACTGGTAATGAACACATCCGTAACCGTTAACCCAACTTCCTCTGGCAACCTCGTCCTCAGCGCCGAGGACTGGCTCAATGCCAATTTCAGCGTAGTGGAAAGCGAGGTAATCGTAGGCACGTGTGAAACTCCACTCATTAGGCCGCTAACCAAAAACCTCATCCAGGCCCCAGAAAAAGCCTTCAAGACCACCTTCCTTATGAGACTAGCAATGGGGATTTCAACTGGCGAAACGGTGTTCTCGTCGCTGCCTGTCCCGCGCCCGCACAGAGTGCTGTATCTACATGGCGAGTTGTCTCCAGCCGAGCTCAAGCAACGTCTAAAGGAGGCATCGGTTGGTCTGAAGCGCCCTTTGGATAATTTTTTTCAGGGCAGAAGCCTGAACGCCAATCTGCTGACTTCCAAGGGGCAAGATGCGATCCTAGAACTCGGCAAGCAGTATGAGCCGGAGATCGTGGCATTCGATCCGTGGCAGAGCTTTATCCCCGGCGCGGATGAGAACGTATTCAAAGATGTGTCGATCGCAACAGCATTCATGGACAAGTTGATTGCGGAGTACGCGGTAACGATCTTTCTGGCGATCCATGAAGGAAAGGACTCCTCTCGGGGTGCGAGAGGACATTCATCCCTCGCGGGCTGGCGCGATACGCTGTTCGCCCTGAGACGGAAGGGAACCACGTTAACCGTGGGAGTCGAACCTCGCTGGGCAAGCCCACCCGAAGATCTCAAACTCACTTTCCGAGATGGAACTCTCTGGGAAGGAGGCGCCCAAGGCTGGAAGAAGCAAGAGGAGAAAATCCGCGCCTTACTAATGGCGAACAACGGCCAGCTCACGAGGGCGCAGGTTGGGCTTGGATTGGGGTTGGAGGACTCAGCCCTCCGAATGGCCCTGAAACGTGCCCACGAACACCATGCAATCGAACTCGACGGTGAAACAGTTCGCCTGCCTGTCACCTCAGCGTCACCAAACCAACCCTCTTAGGGTTGGTTGTTTTGTGACGAGAACGCCAGAAATCAACTCTTCAAATTTGTGACGGCCTCGGACCCGCATGTTTACAGGGGATTGCCCATCTTGTCACAAGCGTCACAATCGAAGCATTCGAAACTGTGACGTTTTTGGTTTGTGACGGATGTGACGGCTCCTTTCCGATGGCCTTTCCTAGATTTCAGCTTTTCATAAACGACTGACTCCAGTACGAGTCAGAACAAACAGGAGAATTCTTATGCGCACTAATAAAACAAACATCTCCGCAATTCTCGCCGGGGAACAACGATCCGCCAGATTCAAATGTGTGCACAGCGTCGCCGCAGCTGCCCGAGAGGTCGGCATCCCAGTTACTTGGGTTTGGGCATGGCTGCTTGCCAAGCGCCTCAAGTCCCAAATGTGGCTTCGCAAAGTCTGGGTGCGCCTAGAAGACGTTCAGGAGCTATTCGCTGATGCGGAGGCCGTCCGAGACGCTTTCTATGCAACTGCCGATTACCTAACGTTGCCAGAGGCCATTCGGCAACTCGTTGAACGTTGGCCGGATGAGCAATATCCGTATATCAAGTTCCAGCCTCCGCCCAAGCGAGCACCGCAGACCGCGAAGGCCGAGGTTTCTGAACCCGTTCTTCGCGAGGAGGAAACAGCATGACCGATCAAACGAACCCTCGTCGCCGGGGCCGCCCTTGCAAGGAGCCGCCCTGGCTCAAGGAGGTCGCACAAATGGTCGGACGGGGCACGCCGCTCCGACGGGCGCTATGGAGCCGGAACGTGATGTTCACCGAACGCGAGTTGAAGAACACCTATCGCCTCAAGAAATTCCGCGAATACTTCGAGACGGCAAAAATCGAGTTTTATCGCGAATGGGGAGAGGTGCCCCGGCGAAGCCACACTAGCCCCGGAGAGAGACTCCTCGCGGCTCGACTCAATGCCTCGCAATTGGCGGACTGGCTAAGGTCAGAGTAGGGAGAATTTTCCGCTACGATTTTCAAATTTTCGCTCCCGCCGGGGAGCAGACAGGTTGTTTGGTAGCGAAAATAGCAGAAATTCGCAGGCTAGTTCGCGTTTAAATCGGCTTGACAGCGCAGCTTCATAGCAAGCTCGAACCAATAATGGCTCGGTAGGCCATAACTCACCGGATGGCGAGCGAATGCCACAATGGTGGGCCCTATCGTTAGTATGTTGTCGGGACCGAACGGGCGGCTCGCGATCGCTTCCCAACACTGTTTCCGTACCTCCCCATACATCACGACGAAAGTCGGCTTGTGGTCAAGGATTCTTTGGCGAATCTCTTTGATGCGTTCCTCCAGGAAGAGGAGGTGGTCGCCCGGCGCGTCAATTTTGGGAGCAGCGAGGGCGGAAAGCTCGATTACGCAACTCTCGTCATTCTTCATTCCCCAGTGGGTCTGTTGATAAGACCGAATCTCGTTAACACTCGGCTGTGTCTCGTTCTTAATGGTCAGCAACAGGCGAATTAACCCTCTCCAAGTCGGCTGCGTCGGGGAATTCGCTTTGTGCCACTTTGTCCATCCAAAGCCGAAATGGTGATCTTTGCAATCGACAAGCTCACCTCGACCGAGGTCAATCCACGCTTTGCAGCGTCCCTTAAGGTTGTCGCCTTCAACGTTGTCGCCTTCCGGCTGGCCGGGCTCGGGGCCAACAAACCAATACTTCGCCTCCCAGCGACCGTATCCGTACCAGTGACGCGCCATATCGAGGATATCGTCGTCGTGTCTTTTTTTCAGAGTCATTCCTTGACGTTCCCACCCTATCCTGCCGCCTGTGGTGAAACTCGGCTCATCGCGATCTAGGTCCTCCGCTTCCAAACAGTTTGGAAGGATTTTCCGCCGGGTTGGCTAGTGTTCTTTCCTTCGATCCTCAGGTCGCCAGTAGCAGCGTCGACCATCAAGCGGTGCTCACCTGAATCAGCTTTCGCAGAATAGCTGTAGGTGCCCTTTCCTTGGGTCGGATTGGAAGATATATCCATTTTGATACTGCCGGTCCACTCCGTCTTCCCGGTTCGGTTCGTCGCCTCCGTCGCGAAGTGATCCGGGGGGTTCAGCTTCATGCTTATCATCCCGCCAGTGGCCACTCCCTTCGACCACTCGTCGTAAACGCCCTCCATAAAACCGAACGGGGAGGCGGAATCGTCACGCACGACTCGCAGTGTCGAAAGGACTCGGCCATCCGGGGGCTTTGGAACGCCGGGCCATTTTCCCTGTTTTCCGGCGTCCTTGAGATATTGCTCAAACGCATTGGAAACATCCTGGGTAACGGCAAGAATGTGGATCACGAACTCGCGATTCGCATCGAAGTCCCCCGATCGACCTAGGGTAGAAGTCGCCTGCCACGAGCCTGCACGGCCAAGGTGTGCTTGGGGGTGATAGTGAGTGCCTGTGTCGACCACAAGCCAAGTCTCAACCCACTCTGAAACGCCACGAAGAGTGCCGAGAATGGGGGCCTTGCGCGGAACACGAGCATGCGAGACCGGCGCCGTTATATCAGGAATAAGTGTCAAGATTTTCCAAGACGTTGAAGGCATTGCTTGGGGAGAGGAATGGGGCACCAAAATCAAGGCCTCCGAAGACGCTGCAGTTTACTTGATCCCGATCGTTACACCGAGCTATTTCAAGAGTGACGCGTGTCGCGCAGAACTGGAGAAATTTGTCGAACGGGAGAAGACCATGAATCTCAGTGGGCTTATCTTGCCGCTGTAATCCGTCCATCCGCTCGATTAGTCCGGCTGCGAGACCGTTGATCTCCTGCCGAGCTTCGTAAGAAGCCAGACTCCGATGCCGGAGCGACCTAATATCCTTATACTCGTGATCAGCCACGACCCGTGCGAGCAAATCCGCTCCTTTCTTGAACTTGTCCTTAAGTTGAGGACAGTCGATATAATAAGGCTTGTACCTCGGCTTCCAGGGCCGCCCTCAAACCTGTCAACCACTGCCCATCGTGTTCATCGTCAAAATCGGGCATAGCTCCAGAACGCAACGTATCGCGGTCGGGTCGACAATGTGAACCTCCACGGCTAGCATAACAATCGGCTGGATAGTTCGCATAGGAAGCGGCTCTCCAGTCCACGTGGCAGAGTGGGGTTAATCAAGAGACGGTCCCCTCTTACAGAGCACGAAAACGATTGCTACAGGATGCCGGGGCTATCTGGCTGTCACGCGCTGCGGCTGACGGGCGAACCGTGGAAAAACCATCACTGCTTGGTAGCTTCTTTCTCGCGCTTCAAGGCACGGTTCACGGTAGCTAGCAACTGCTCGCGATCAAAAGGCAAGAACAGATACTCGCACGCGCCATTGCGAATGCAAGTTTCCGCGAGGGCGTTATCATGTACGGCACTCGCGACAACGACTGGAATATCCGGGAATTTCTCCTTCATGCGTACAAGCAAACTGAATCCATCCATAGGCCAATTGATCATATCGGTAAGAAGAAGATCAAACTCCTCACCAGCCGCGAGCATCGCAAGGGCATCGAGGCCACTTTCGACTGCTTTGCACTGATAACCCGCTGAATTCAGTATTGCCGAGATAATGTCTCGAATCGCTTTTTCATCATCGACAGCGACAATGCGTTCTGTCATGTGTTTGCTGGTGCGGAACTGCCGACCCACCTCCCGCTCCCATAACTTCCTCGCCTAAAACGGGGTTTCGGAGCAACGTCCGAGCACGAATCAATTCAACATTGCCTTCTCCGCTCTGCGCAGTTATAGCGACTCGGCTGTTTTCCAGCACTCAGAGAGTCTCGTCACATCCCGGCTGAGATAGGCCCAGTAGTCTTACGGAGATCGAGAAGAAAACCCAAGCAGTTAAACCGAACGCCCAGGACAGAGCGACTAGCCCGATTACCACGCTTCCGGCGACGGCCAAAAGGCTTGGGCGACCGTTTAGGTGGGAGTCTCTCCAATTGGGAACATACCGGAACGCGGCAATTCCGATTGCACTCGCTATCAGCAATATGAAGATCGCCAACCTGTGAAGCCAAGCATGTCGGTAATCATCGCCGGGTTGGGGACTCCAGAACAGTGCGCCCCTGATCACCGCCCAGGCACTGCCACTGAGAGCTTGAGAAATCCAAAAACCTAGGATCGCCGCAGGGAGGCCGACGTACCAGTGGGGAATCAAGCTGAATATGATTGCTGCGCTCGCCAGTGCCATCCCCCAGCTCAGTCTTGTCACACGCTTGTACAAAGCGCCAGACGGGGCGGCGCTAGTTAGGAGCCTTTGAAATTGATCATCGTCCGGATTCAATTGGGCGTTCATCGTCAGGCGCGAATCTATCCGCTCAAGCAGCGCAGCCTGTCGGCACTAGCCGATAGGTCGGCTACAGCCTACACCGCACAATCAAGGGGTGTCCAGCAAGATCGCATCAAGGTTCGGCCAGCGCGTCCGGGAACTACGAATCAAGAACGGATTGTCCCAGGTCGAAATGGCGCATCAGTTCGGAATAGATCGCGGACACATCTCGGAAATCGAGACGGGGAAAAAGAACGTATGCATGCCCTTGCTGGAGGTTCTCTCCAAGGGGTTTGGGATCAGCGTATCGGAATTGATGAAGGGCGTTTAGGGCTTGCATGGCAAGTAGTTCCTGGCGGACGTGGAACGAGGGAAAGGGCCTCAAGGTCTCGCTGTCTCAGTTGTTCTCGCGGCTGTGAATACGCCGAGACGAAGTGGCAAGCCGTGATCTTACAGGCGTGAGAAAAGAAGGGTCAAACGGGTGACGGGTGTATACGCATTGAGGGGATTTTGCTACACCCCTACCCCGGCTGGGTATACGGTGCGGCGTCGCGGTGAGCGGGTTTCAAGTGGAGCGGGCGTGGCGCGGGGCGCGTGGGCGCGGGGAGTGCGGGCCGGTGAGGGACGGGGCGCGTGCGCGGACATTGGAGGACGCGCGGCGGAGTGGGTACCTGAGCAACGGAGACAAAGGAGGGTTAGCAATCCAGACTACAAGACTATTTTCACAGCTGTATTCCAAGTTGCGTCAACGTCACTACGAATGAAGTTCACGACGTTGGGCTGAAGGATTTCGGAGAATGCAAATGCCTTACCGCCAGCATCTTTGATCGAAGAGCCAATGTGCCAGCAGCGCTTAGCGTCTTCAATGATAAATCGGTCATGATAATTTGCTGTTTGTCTCACTTCGACAAGGTTTCCATGCTGTGCTGCAAATTTCTTGGCCTCAAGCTGAAAATCACCCTTCATGTTGTTTGTGAGAATTCTGATCCTAACGCCAGATTGTAGATTCGTCAGGAGCTGCCAAAGTGTGTGATCGACATAGTTGTCAACGATCAGAATCTCGTTTGTTGCAAGCTGCACTATCTTGCGAAGTTCTATGTAAGCATCGTGCTGCGAACCTGCAGGAAGAAAAACTTGGTTGGGGTCTTTTAGCTTCCAACGTAGCTGCTTGACTGCGCTTTGCAACACTGCACCCGAGGCGATGGTTGCATTCACATGCATCCTTTGATACTCGGAATCCGGCGCACCCGGTAGGTAAATGTAATTTGAGGTCAAGGCGGTTTCGAAGGCCTCCAAATTTTGGCTGTCACCTCCGAAGGCGGCCTCCAGTAGACCTGTCGCTGTCTGTCTCCATTCCGTCACTCGGGGTGATCCCCGGTTGCTGTCCTTTATTTCCTCCACTTGTTGTATCAACTGTTCGAGCAGCGGAACTGCCTGTTCTGGCGTCATGCTCGGTGGTTTCCCGGACGATAGACTCCCTTTCTTCGCCATCTTCCCTCCCGATAAGGTAGAGTTTACGCCTCGCCCTGCGGTCTAGCTGTTCCCCATTTTTCTGGCGAGAGTGCCCACCCGGCGGGAATGTCTGAGCAAGGGAGTGGGTATGGCGCGCGGGGGCGTGCGGGAGGCGGGCGGGGGACGGGGTGGCATAGCGCGAACGGCTGGGCCAGCCCCCTGCCTAGTTCTGACCTTCTAGATATGGTGGTTTGACCAACGTTAGCGGCTTCAAGCTGTATGCAATAAGTAACAGGGGATGACGGGGGTTGATTCCGGGGCTCTGTACGGTTGTCAGCGTGTGCGTGCCGTATCTAAAGGCACCGCCTCCCATCACCGCTGCGGCCCCCTCGGGGTAACCGCCGATCTGGATAACTGGATTATCAAAGTCTAGGACCATCTCTATCGGCGGTGGTATCGCAACGTTAGGGGTAACCCTGATCTCCGTTTTTATGTAGCCCTCCCTATCTGAGGGCACGACTCTCAATGCGGCAGTAAACTCTGGTTTCGGGGCTTCATTGATGACTGTCGCAGTGCCGCTGTTCTCTCCTCCAATGCATATTCCATTGGGGCAGTTCTGAAGGGAGGCGCCGGGGCCAACAGAAATGCCACCCTTCCCACTCAGCACCGCCCCGAGCCATTCGGGAACGCCGACCGTCACCCGCATCGTAGGTGTGTTACCGGTCCGGCCATTGGCGTCTTGCCATTCAAAGGAGATTGTGCCTTTTTCGCGGCTCTCGGCAAAGGAAGATACGAAGGTACCGTACTTGGGTGACTTCACATCCGCTACCTGCACTTTCTCTCCGAGCACTTCCGAAAGTATCAGTGCTTCGTACTCCTCCTTGGACCCGCCCGGTTGCACAGAGTCACACCTACAGTCGCATTCCCCGGAAGAGGCATTGCACATTGCGATCTGGCCCTTCGCGCACTGGACGCCGCCTCCCGGTCCCCCAGGCTTCTTCGGGCATCTACATCTCTCCTCGCCGAAGAGCGTCGGAGACGCTGTGCAGATTGTCGCGAGGGTAAAGGTAGCTATTGCTCTACAGGCAATCGATTTCATAGCGCCTCTCCTCGATCTTCGTGATTCCATACCTTAGCCCACTGTTTTTGACGCTGTTGATAAGAACATTCAGGAACGGCGCTGGTACTCTGGGGTCACCACGCAGTTCTACACCGTTGACGGGAGCGGTCGTGGCCTTCCCGCTACAGCGTATCGACAGGGAAGCAGTTATGCCGAGGTCTTTGGCAACTACGGGTAATGCCTTATTGAGCGGCGTGCCGTCCGAAATGCCAATAACCATGGGGAGCTGCACAAGGTGGATGTCATTTTTCGCTTCCTGGGCAGGCAATTTTTCATCGTATGGCTCGTAGCCATCGACCGCCACATGCAAACGCACGTCAGTGGTATCGCCGGGAATTGCAACACTGAATTTTCCTTCACCGTCGGTAGCGTCTTGGCCGAGTTGTTTGCCAGCGTTTGTCTGGAGTTGAACGACAACCCCCGGCACAGGTAGCCGCGTGACGGAGTCTGAAACGACGCCGCTGATGTACTTCTGCGGATGCGAGCGCCAATGAATCACATCCTTCTCAATCAAAATGCCCACGAGTGTCAGTAGGGCGACAGCGAGAGCGACCCAGTGCTTTGCCTTCATGGAGTGCCCTCCGGCATCAGTGAGTACGCTTACCCACTAGTTTAGTCTCCAAACCCTCGAAACTCCCACCACTCTTCCCAGCGCCTCCCAGTGCTTCGGATGAGGTCGGCGTCGCCCTGCGCGGATCGCGACGGAATACGTCCCGGTGTCAAGGCGAGCGGTTCGAACCAGACCCGCTGTCGCCTGTGAAAGACTTGGAACTCTCCAAGGTCTGACCAGGCCTGACCTATCAAGCGCAATTTTTCCAGCAGCCGCTACAGTGCGGTCCGAGGCTGCACTTATCGCCACAATTGTGCTCATTGCAGCCGTAGCTGCCGCAACCGTGACAACACTTTGTTCGGTCTGCTGAATTATCAGCAACGCAAAACATGGACATCGAAGCGAGGACCGTTAACAGAAGAATCCTTTTCATACTCTTTAGCTCCTGATACTCGAATTGAAATCGTTTTCAAAGCTATTTGGCTACACCTCCGTGATGTGCACAAGTACCTCGTCGGCTCTGGCTGAAGCTGTAGGTTCCATCGCCGCGTTGCGCCATTGCACCTTGAGGCGCTGCCGCGCAGTTCTCTGGGCGCTTGACTGTCTCCTCTGCTCCTTCTGCCCCCTGCTCCCCACAGTCTGTCGTAGACTTGCAGCCGCCCTGTTTACTACTTTGACCTCTGTTACGAAATCCGAACAGCAAGCGCTCCCGCCGCAAACTCTGTGATATAACGTTGACCTTCCCTCAGAAAAGAGGAATGGCAATGGCAGATAAGATTGCTGATGCCACGTTTTCGGGGTCCACTGGGAAATATGCCTTTGAAGTATACCCATTGGGCACCGACTTCAAGAATGTTGGGGCCGTTTACATCATCAGTAGGCGCAGTGTCGATGCACAGGGCAAGTGCACGCACACGTTCATCTACATCGGGCAGACTGGCGATCTCTCAGAGCGCTTCGATAATCACCACAAGGCTAAATGTTTCAAGAACAACAAAGCAGATTGCATCTGTGTCCATTTCAACAGCAACGAAAAGTCACGCCTTGCTGTTGAGAGCGATCTAATCGCTGGAAACAGCACTCCCTGCAACGACTGATTCCACCGCTAGGTTCTGCCAGTTTCAGAAAGGAACTGGCAGAGCCATCCAGCATGAATCAGCCAGATTCTCAATGTCGTCGGTATCCCCTATTCTGATTCCCTCGCGAATGTGTATCGGCAGGTTTACTGAGAGCAGAGTACGAACCCGTGTTGACATATCTTCTCCGCTTGCCATCGCAAGGCAGCGCGTTTTTATCAAGTGCCGCAAGAGTTCGAGAAACACTGAGCCGGCTGCTCCATACTTGTGCCGAGACAGCCGAAAGCCGCTGACGCATGGACTGACGCGACACCGAAGTAACTTAGAGCTATCTAAATGCCTTCCACAAACGCGATAAGTGGCCCACACTGGCAACAAAACGTGTTTTAGATGGAAGGTATCTTTATGAAGTCTCGAAACCTTCTTGTTGTGCCTACCAAGAAGCCGACCGGCAACAACGACAAACCCTCAGAGACAGCGACAGTGAAGCGTGCTGCCCTTGAGTTCCTTTACAAGACGGACCAGCCAACTCGTGACGCGGCTCGTGGAAAGCAAATGCTTATGTTCCGCGATTACTTGGGTCACGCACACTGCAATGACGTTAACTGCTCGACGTGCATTTGCGTTATGGGTAGCGGACTCAGAATGCTTCAATGGGTGCAGAACGATGCATTTGGAACAGGCGTGTTTTGCCCTTCAGATGACGTGTGGGTTGAACGCATGAAGCGTGCCAAAGAGTGGACGAAAGCAATGAAAGTGCCCTCGTCCCACAAAGACTTTAACGGATTGCCCGACTGGTTGAAGCAGGAAATCATGCAATACATAGTAGCGAGAACATCTCAAACCAAGCCCGTACAGAAGGCTTCTCCCGAGCAACCGGAGCCTCAGACCTCCAAGAAAGAGTTGGCTTAGAGTCTTCCGGGCATTCAAGCGGTTACCTCTTGCTCGGGTTCGATCTGCGAATAGACGATATGCGGCTCAATACGCGCGTAAAATCTGTCCACGGTCGCGTCACCGCCCAGGTGTTTGCCGATGAAATAGCTACAAGCGTCGGCAAGCTGCAAGCCGACTGAGAACTTGGAATCCCCGAAATACATGTCATCAAGCACATGCTCAAGCTGCGATTCGGATTGAAATGAGGGAGGCCTCATCGGTTTCCTCATCTGCCTAAAGGCTTGTTGCAGAGACGACTTTAAAGGTTTGTTGCCCTCGAAGTCATCGAGGATGAATACTGCCACGTCATCGAACCGAACTTGTTCATCAGGAGTTTTGTGGTCGCGATACTGCGAGAACTTCTCCTGCAACTGCTTACTCATCCAGTCTTGGACCCCCAGAGCACACATCCGAAATGTCATCTCGATTGGATTTGCCGACGCGTAAATCGTCTTGTTCAATCGGCTCAAATCCACCGCTCCATAAATCACGGGTATCTTCTCTTTCTCAAGCAACGTCAGAAGAATCTCAAGAATGGACATTCGTTGTGCCCATTCGATTCCCTCAAAGGCTTTAGTCCCGTTGTACAGGTCGCTAGCATGAAACTCGGCAAACTGCTCATACTTTTCTGGAGGAAGAAGCTCCGCAGCAATCAGCCCCATGTGAAGCTCGAACCCGCGGAAGGTCTCGTCTTTGACCATGACCGTGGACATGACCTGCCACTCCACATTGTTGTGCTTGGTTTTTGAGTCGTCGGAATAGGCAAGATACATTTTTCAATCGTAGAGTCGGAGTTGAATCGGGTCAACCCACAAGCCGCTAAATCAGGATGAGCCAAAAGGAGCAGGGTGCCGATAGCTGAAAGTAGAACACCCTTTGACTCCGCCAGCGCCTGCCAGTGCCTCGGATGCGGGCGGTAGCCCTCTCGGATGCGCCCAGCGTACCAGCGCGAGACGCCAATCTGCCTTGCGATATCGGACGAATAAAATTTAGCGAGGACCCGCTAGTGTGCGAACCCCGTTTTGCGGCGAGGAGAGAACCGGATCCAGCGTCCTGGGCGAGCGCGAATGACCAGGTGCACTGCTTCCCTCGGTGCTCCTGAAAAGCAGAGTGTTGCCGATTGAGCTGGCAATGAGTGATATCGCGGCCAACAATCCTTTTGAGGCTCTGCCAACTCCACGGCCTTCGTTGACTTGGCTGTTTCACCCACAGTAAGATTCGCCCTTAATGATCGGCCAGACCATCTCGCACTACCGCATCGTCGAGAAACTCGGCGGTGGTGGGATGGGTGTCGTGTACAAGGCTGAGGACACGGAGCTTGGCCGCTTCGTTGCGCTCAAGTTCCTGCCCGATGATGTAGCCACACCACCCCCTACGGCATTACGTCACGTCTCAGCTTTCAATGGTCGGAACATCGCTGGCAGGTGCAACAATAGCCGCACTAACTGTGCTTGGCGTGAGGTGCCGGTCTTCCGGTAGATGCTAGCCAACTGCGACTTCACGGTGTTACGGCTGACCCCGACCATTTTCGCGATTGCGGTAGGTCCGTGACCATCCACTAGAAGCGTGGCCACGCGGTATTCGGCGGGTGTCAATTCGAACAGCGCCCGCACCGTGTCGTACGTCGGTCGGACTTTCTGCGCCGGATCACTGACAAACACGATGGCTCGGACTGGATGAGCGTCGTCCAGGTCAAATCCGTGCACAGGAGAAACTAGCAACTGCAGCGGGGGACGACCACGACACGAAACCGTCAGAGCTCCGATGGGTCTCAATTCCGCGCTCGCCGTGGTTGCTGTTGCCTCCGCGACAAGCTGCTGGAGGCGGGCTGACTCGTCGGCACGGTTGGCTCGAAGTCCTTCATGGCTGGCCTGCAGACCGTTGTTCTCAGCCAGCAGCCGCTCCGCAGCGCGATTCATCGTGACCACCTGCCCGTTTCGAGCCAGAAGAACCACGCCCATGGCCAGGGAATCCAACGCCGACTGCAAGCTGGCCCTTTGTTTGCGGAATGCGGCGAGATACGAGTGAAGCCGATACGCTCGCCTGATATGCGGCCGCAAGAAGCGGACCAGTTCTGGGTCGTGTCCTTCAACGCGACCGGCTTTCCGACTACGATAAATGCCTGGGTTGGCCTGAGTGTCGTGGAGGTCCCGCAGCAGGAGGCCAGCGGCTCCTTCGCCAGCCGCCTTTTCAGTCAGCTTCAGGAATTCTTCCCACCGCGAGGGGTCCAGAGGAACCTCGTAGAGAGCTTCCAGAACCTGCGACAGCACTTCGTTGTCCGGCAACATATTCTCCC
>Ga0116106_1001063_pt1 | contig 14418 bp, 9 predicted proteins | sample June2015DPH_6_50_FD_89717 | JGI IMG/M metagenome (GOLD analysis project Ga0116106, IMG submission 89717) | Peatland microbial communities from SPRUCE experiment site at the Marcell Experimental Forest, Minnesota, USA - June2015DPH_6_40 | ecosystem: Environmental > Terrestrial > Soil > Wetlands >...
AACATTTTGTTCACGGCTTCGATGGCTTCGCTCTTCGGGATCCCACTCGTCGTGGCTTGCTCCGCGGCGAAATCCGCCTGTCTCGGGAGGGTGCGTGCGCTCGCGACTGAAGTTTCACCACGCGGCATGCGTGTGAACGCCATCGCGCCGGGCGGGATTGAGTCCGATGCTTAAAGTGTTGGCCGGCGATCCGGAACACCCCAAAAAATTCCTGGCCGTACGCCGATGAACTGTTTCGACCGGGCGGAAGACATGAATCTGGTTGCGACATGTCTTTGCTTGCCTGCCGCGCGTTTTGTCACGGGCGCGGGGTTGCCCGTGGACGGCGGCGTAAGCATCGGATTTTGATGGCGCAAAAAGCGAAGATACAATTTTAAAAGCCCTCACCACTTTTATTCTGCATTGAATTTATCATGTTGATAATCATGTTGATATGTTGATGTTAAATGAATTTGTTCGTACTGCGAACTTTATCCTTGACACCCGGCTGGGAACAGATAAAGTTTGCGACACAAACTAATCCCGTTGAGCGATGCCTTGAAGGCATTTTGTGCGCAAAATTGATTTGAACAATTTTCAGGTGGCGACCAATGGAACGGTCCGCGACATCAACAGCCGCATCATGTTGAATCTGGTGCGCAAACATCAACCCGTGTCCCGGGCTGATTTGATGCGTTACTCGGGATTGCAACGCAGCACTGTGTCGGCGATCACCGAGCAGTTGATTGCGGAACGCTGGTTGAAGGTGGGGGCGGTCGGTAATTTGCCGCGGGGCCGCAAGCCGACTTTTCTGCACCTGAATACCGAACGATGCGGGGTGATAGGTGTGGATATTCAACCGGCTACGACCACTCTGGCGGTGTCCAGCATGGGCAGCCAGTTTTTGGCCCAGGAGTCCATGCCCACGGAAAAAGATCCGGCTGAATTCATCGCCCGGTTAATCCGCCGGATCAAGGATTTGATGCGGGCGCATCCCCAAAACTCGTATGAGGGCATTGGCGTCAGCCTGCCGGGCCGGAAGGATTTGCCATCACAACGCCTGGTCTTCGCTCCCAACTTGGGATGGCCGGAATACGACTTGAAGTCCCGCCTTCAAGACGCCACCGGGCTTCCCGTGGAACTCGAAAACGCCGCCAACGCCTGTGCGCTTTCGGAGTTCTGGTTTGGGCACTTATCAAAAGGTGTGAACAATCTGATTGCGGTCACTGTTTCAGATGGGATCGGTACGGGGATTATACTGAACGGCCAGTTGGTGCGGGGTTCAACGGGGGTGGCTGGGGAATTTGGCCATGTGACCCAGATGCCCGACGGTCCCCAATGCCGGTGTGGCAACAGCGGATGCTGGGAGGTGCTGGCGTCCAATGCCGCCGCCGTGCGCTATTACACGGAGTTGGCTTCCGTCCACAAAGGCGAGGTTGGCTCCAAGAGCGACATGGCCAAGTTGTCGTTTGGTGATATTTTGCGGTTGGTGGAACAGAATGATGTCCGGGCCTGCAAGGCCTTGGATCAAATGGCCCATCATCTGGGGGCCGGTATCGCCATGCTGGTGACCGGACTGGCTCCCGATGTGGTGGTGGTGGTGGGAGAAGTAACCCGGGCCTGGGACAAGGTCGGTCCCGTCGTGGCTGAAGTCGTCAAACGCCGGGCTTTCACCCATGCCGTCACCCGGATTTTGCCCACTGACCCGGAAGCGCAACCCCGGCTGCGGGGCGCCATTGTGCTCGTTCTCCAAAAACACTTCGGCGCACCCGTGATAGCATGAAACCGATTAACAAAAATTGTTGTGAAATGGCCGTGATGGTCTATATTGTTCGTGCGGCGAACTAATTTTGTTGTTGCAAAAGTGCAAATGAAAACCGCCCAAATCGAAAACCCGAAACCGACGGTTCAAAGCACTCCCGGTTGTCGGGTGGAGTCTTGCGAATCGGAAGTGGTTCGGAAGATTGAGCAAAGCATTTCCCACATGTTGCGGCATCTGGACGAGCCGTTGCAGGTGGCCACGCTCGCCGCCCAGGCAAATATTTCCCCATCTCATTTTTTTGCGCTCTTCAAACGCCAGATTGGCTGCGCGCCCATTGACTATTTCATCCGGCTGCGCATGCAACACGCCTGCCATTTGTTGGACGAGACGATATTGAGCGTCAAGGAAGTCGCCGCCAAGCTCGGCTACGACGATCCCTTCTACTTTTCCCGCATTTTCAAATCCGTCAACCACGTTGCGCCCAGTGAGTATCGGGCCTTGCAAAAACAGCCGTCGCCCGTCCTCCGCAGCCGGGCTGCTGCGGAGAGTGGACAGGGCGCGAACGGAAACGGCGCGGCACCCGTTTCATTGCCGGGAAATGGCAGGAACCAAAAAGTAGGATCGTCCATTCCTTAAAGGAGAAATTGTGTTATGATAGACCTGAAATCAGTCATGTTATTCCAAACCTCAAGCCCGAATGCGCGGCGGCAGGGAAAATCAGCGTTTACGCTGATTGAATTGCTGGTGGTCATCGCCATCATTGCCATTCTGGCGGCGCTGCTGTTGCCGGCGCTGGCACAGGCGAAATTCAAGGCCAAGGTGATCTCCTGCACTTCCGATTACAGGCAGTGGACCCTCGTGGTCAACATGTATGCTGGAGACGATCCGCTAGGCCGGCTCCCACGATTCGATCCAAACGGTGGTGGCAGCTTCGGTTGGGACGTGGGGACGGGCATGTGCACCAACCTGATTACTTATGGGCTGACCGTGCCGATGTGGTTCTGCCCGACTCGCCCTTCGGAAATGGACGCCGCGGATACTTGGTGCGAAAAGCAACTCAAATATGGAACCCCGATTGCAAACATCGATGAATTGGCTGCATTTTTTAGTGCCAATTACCCGGGCGAACTCACTTTGAATCATGACTGGTGGGTGCCGCGATGGCCGGATGAAGGAACCGTGGAATTGCCAACGGATTACAGCACAAAACCCTCTTCAGCAGTTCCAGCCTGTCTTAGGGGTTCACCTTCAACCGCTTACGGGTGGCCTGATAAACTCACCAGCAAGGCAGTCGCCACTGTTCCATTCATCAGTGACAAGTGCGCGTCGGGTAATGGGGGTGGCCTAACTTCACCTGTGGTTGGCTCTGACATCAGCGACATTGACCTGCACACGGCCCATGTTTATGGAGGCGCGCTTAACGGCGTTAACGCAGGCTACGCTGACGGCCATGTGGAATACCACAACAAGTCACAAATAGTGCCGGGTCATATAAATTCAAAAGCGCCTAACTATTGGTTTTATTAAATTCAACGCTTGACAGATTTTCCATTTGACGAATCCCAGTTAAATCTAAACAAATAAAAAACCAAACCCATGAAAATTACAACTCGATCCAAACCGTTGGCTGTCCTGTTGACAGCTATGTTGGCGGCGCAAGCTGCTTTCATCGTGAACACCAGCCAGGCACAGGTGACCTTTCAACAGGTGACCAATGGCCTCGTTGACTATTATCCGCTAAACAGCGTAATTGCCAATTCAACACCCGACCTGATTAACCGGCGCGATTTGACCTTGGTCAATATGAGCGCTGCCAACATCGTGGCCGCGAGCCATCCCGGCATTAATTCATCGAATCTGGCATTTTACTTCAGCCAGTCCGGCGGTTCCACGGTCGCGTATTATGCCACGGCCGGACAGAATCCGTTTGACTGCTCGGGCGACTTTCTGCCCTTCATCAACCAGCGCGGCGCCACGATGAACTTCTGGGTCAAATACACCGACAACCAGAGCGGCAACGAGCTGCGGTTGATGGGGGAATGCGCCAACGATGGCCAGAGCGGTCCTTTCTTTTCAATCAGCGACAAGCAAAATACTACTTATCCAAACGTTGCGTCATATTTCTATCGGCTTAATTATAACGTAACTACTCCCAGTGGAGTAGCTGGAAATCAAATGTCCGACGGCACTTGGCAGACCCCGGCAATGGCCTATTATTGGAATCAGGGGGCAAATGATACTTCCAGTAATGTTTGTGACGGCACCTGGCATATGCTGACAACGGAGGTTGAGACCAATGGCGACCTGCACGTTTATGTGGATGGCGGCTATGATACGGGCCATCAAAACCCGGGGCCATATACTGATAATGAGGGCGTCCTCGCCGTCGCAGTTCCGTTGTATGTGACGAATACATATTACAACACCACCAACTATCCTCTCAATATAACTAATCTGCAGGGAGTAGTCAATTATCTGCCAGCAGGAACCAATTCGGCGGCTGGTAATGTGCGCTGGATGTTGCCTGACATTAACATCGCGGGTGCTAAAACCGCCTTTGGCGGTTATATCCGCAATGGCTCGATTGCCGGAGGTGTAGCGGGCCAGTTTAGCGACATTGGATTCTGGAACCGGACGTTGAGCCCTGCTGAAATTGCATTCGTCATGACAAACGGCCTGAACGGCTTGAAACTCAACACGTCTCTCCTCGGTATTAATAGTTTTGCCGCTGGCTTTAGTGAAGTCGGCCAGGGACACATCGTGAATTTGAGCTGGAATATCACTGGCGCGAGCACCACCCCCGGCAGCATAGTCATCAGCGGAGTGGGCGATGTGACTGCCCTTGGAGATCAAGGCTCAACGAATGTGACACTGGGTGCGGCCGGGACCTACTCCTTCACCCTGACTGCCACCAATGGAGTTTCCCCGAACAAGCAGGCCAGTCTTACTGTCCAGACCTTCCAGGGCGTGCCGTCGGCTTGGAATTTGGTCCAACGGTTTGATGGTGTGTTTGGAAATACCACGGCGGGTATCAGCGGGAATGGCTGGGTGACCGAGGGATCTTACTATAACGGAACTCTTGACCGGTTTAATGTTGTGACGGTCAACGGCAACAAGGCGCTGTCGCCCAAGAGCGGCTATGTGGCTGACGTAGCTTCAAATATTGGCTACGATTCACCAGGCGCGCTAGCGTGGGGGAATTTGAACAATCTGACCATGCCTCCAGGTGAAGCTGCAACGCTGTTCTTCCGGTTTTCACTTACGCAGCCGCCTCCTATTATCAACGTTAACGGCACGTATAATAGCGGACTGGATCTGGGAGTAGGTTTGACTGACTTCGGGTTCTCCACAGGTCCGCTTGGCCCGAACAGTGGTGGAACGGGAACGGCGGGCCCCGGTTTCCGTATTGTTAGCTCGGACTCCACTGGTGCCTATCTTCAGGCGCCGTTCGACTTGATAGCGCGCACCTATGACGGGCCAACCTCTAGCTATACGAACAGCTATGATTATATTAGTGATACCGTCAACGGTAATGCGAACGGCTTGCAGACGAATGTGAATTATCTCTGCTGGCTGGATGTTTCGAACGACAACACCATGGCCGTGGTCAGCGGTGGTGTCACCAATACCACGGGGGAACCGGTATTCTCACTATGGTTGCAAGCGCAGGGAGCTTCCACCCGCACACTTCTGTTCTCGAACTTCTATGGAGACCGGAACTATGCCAATAACGGCCAAAATAATGATAGTATGATTCCCTATTTGAACAAGGTGTTCGCGAGCATCTCCACCGAATCCATCGTGAATGGCGATAATGGCGCGTTCTTTGCAACCAACAACATGGTCTTGCTGGATGACTTCTATCTGAGCGGGAACGGTTACAATGGCACGATACCCAGACTGTTCAACATCACGTCCATTGTCAGGGCGTCGAACGGCAATGTGACCCTTAACTGGGAATCGCTGGGTTCCCTCTTCCAGACGAACACCTACAGCATTCAGCGCGCGACGACCCTCTCGCCTCCGAATTGGACACCCATTGCGACCGGGCTGGCGTCCGGGGGCGACAACTCGAGCTATACCGATACCGCGGCACCGAGCACTGGGTTCGTGGCCTATCGGATTACATGGCCGTAATCGCAGGATGATGGGAACAATATCCATCAGACTATAAATTAAAAATCATAGCCGGCAGACAGGACAACCAACTGTCTGCCGGTTTTTTTTGACGAAGAATAATTTATTCATGATCTTACAATCCGGGCATGGCGGGCAAAGCCGGCTTGGTTTGAAAAACATCCTGTTTTTAGGGCTGATGTTTTTTCTGGCCGGGATTGCGGGAGCGCAAGAACTGGCGACGAATCCGGGCTTTGAAACCGGCACCACGACCGGCTGGTTTGCGTTTGGTTCGCCGACCCTGACCGTTGAAACCGTGCGGGTTCATTCCGGCAGCTACGCCTGTCTGGTGACCAACCGCACGGCTGGCTACATGGGTGCCGCCCAGTCGTTTGCCGGCGTGCTTCAGTCTGGCCAAACCTATAATGTGTCGGCCTGGGTGCGTCTGGTGAGCGGTGCGAGCCAGACGGTTTACCTGACTTTTCAAAAAACGGACGGCAGCGGAACAACTTATCTACAGGCGGCGACTAACACGGCCACTGCCAGTGGCTGGACGCAGATTGCCGGGCAATATACATTGAATGTTTCCGGCACGCTTGGCTCGTTGACGTTGTATGCGGAACTTCCGAACAGCGCCACCGGCGCCTATTACATTGATGACCTGTCGGTGCAGTTGACAAATCTTCCGCCGCCGCCGCCGGCGTTCGGGCAGTGCTCGGTGAACTGGAACGATGTGCATCAGCGGATTGACGGCTTCGGCGGCGGCGTGGTGTTTCTGACCGACGTATCCGATCCCGTCAGCGCCACTTTCATGAACACTGCCTTTGGCACGAACGCGAATCAACTGGCACTGACGCTTCTGCGCGTCCGCATTGATCCGACCACCAACTGGGTGGCGGCGCTTGCCGACGCGCAAAAAGCCGTCGCCCTGGGTGCTGGCGTGCTGGCGACGCCGTGGACGCCGCCGGCTTCCATGAAGAGCAACGGTGTGTTGACAAACGGCTCGTTGTTGCCGTCGCAATATGCCAACTATGCAAGTTACCTGAATAATTTTGCCGGCTACATGGCCTCAAACGGCACCCCGCTCCGGGCCATTTCCGTCCAGAACGAGCCGGACTGGCCGGCCACCTACGAGTCGTGTGTTTGGAGCGGCACGCAATTTGAAAATTTCTTTCTCACAAATGCGGGCTCATTCGGCAGCACTCCGGTCATGATGCCCGAATCACTGGACTACAACTTCAGCTATTCGGACCCGACGCTCAATGATCCGGTTGCGGTCACCAATGTTAGTCTGGTCGGCGGGCATCTTTACGGCGTCACAAACATTCAGGATTACACCAACGCCCACAACAAGGGCAAGCCGACCTGGATGACGGAGTTTCTTTTGAACGACCAGACCATCACTACCGCCATCGCCACCGCCGATCAAGTCCACCAGTGCCTGACGACCGGCAACATGAGCGCCTATATCTGGTGGAAAGCCTTTGGTAGTGCCAACGGCCTCGTGGATTCAAACGGTGTTCCCCAAATCCGCGGGTTTGTGCTGTCCCAATGGAGCCGGTTTGTGCGCCCGAACTTTTATCGCATTGGCGTGATCAACAACACCAACACTTCCATCAGCGCCTACAAGGACACCAACTCGCCCAATTTTGCCATCGTCGCCGTCAATACCAACGTCAACATTTCGGTCATTCAGACCTTTGGCCTGACAAATTTCAATGCCACTTCCGTGACACCGTGGATCACGTCCGGCACAATGTCACTGGCCGTCCAGTCGCCGGTCAACCTCACCAATTCATCCTTCACCTACACACTGCCGCCCTTGAGCGTGGTGACTTTCGTGGGACAGGCCACGGCCACTGCACCCAACACACCGCCGACACTGGCGCCGATTGCGAACCAGACGATCAACGCGGGAGTCACCCTGGTCATCACCAATGCGGCGACCGACACGAACCCGCCGCCCCAAACGCTGACGTTCAGCCTGCTCAGCGCCCCCACCAACGCCACCCTCACGCCGCTCAACAACACCAATGCCGTCTTCACCTGGCGACCGCTGGTGAGCCAGGCCAACACGACCAACCCGATTACGGTGCAAGTGGTGGACAGCGCGAGCTTGAGTGCGACGAACAATTTCAATGTCATCGTCAATCCGTTGGCGCAGCCGACGGTGAGTTCAATCAACGTGGCGGGCGGCCAGGTGAATCTGGTGGCGACGGGCGCGGTGGGGCCGGATTACACGTTATGGGCCTCGACCAATCTGATGAGCTGGCAGGTCCTGTTCACGAGCAATTCGCCGGTGACGCCGGTCACGCTGGTGGACACCAACTTCAACGCCAACCCTGTCAGATTTTATCGCATCCAGCTCGGCCCATGAACCAGCCAGCCGCCAAATTCGCCAGTGTTCACAAGGAGGAACACTCATTTTCAACCGGAGAATCCTCCAGGATATCATAGTTTTATCCATTCCATAAAACAGACAATGATGATAGTCTCGTAGCAACGGTTAACCTAAAAACAGCAGTTTGTAACAGAAAAGTCGTATGAAAACTCATATTAAAACCCTAGCAATATTAACGGCACTGGCATTGGCCACGTCAGTTCAAGCTCAAAACATAGTCGGAAGCACGTCGTCAACATCAAGTTGGCTCGGCGCACCGGTTTATCAGACAGGATTAGCCCCAACCACTGACAGTGGCGGCACTTCACAGGACAACGATAATTGGGGCGGCAATGCCAATGGCACCGATACTTTTGGTGCGCTGGGTCAGGCTTTTGTCGTGACCACATCGGGCACATTGCAAAACGTCCAACTGGTTCTGGCGGGAGCTGCAGCGACTTTTAACGTTGAGCTTTATAATATGGGCGCCGCCCCGGCAAGTTGGCCTTCTGCCACAGTCGGAGGCGCTGCCACGATAACGCAATATAATAATTTGGGCGGTACAACCGGGAGTTTTTCGGGGAGTACCGGCACAGGTGGTCTCAATTTGCTGCAAGCAGGCGACCAATTTACCTACAACGGAGCATCAGGGCAGACTCTTCAGACATTGACTTTTCAAAATCTGGATGCAGGTGTGTCGTTGATTGCTGGCAATGTTTATATACTTTCACTTGATCCGACAGCCAACGCTGACGGCACTTGGTGGGTTCGCGGTGGCGTCCCTGTTGCCGCTTACAATACGGGCGAGGGCCTTAACGCGGATGGCGTGGCTGGCATGCAGAATTTTGAAGGCAAAACCAGTATTCGCGATTTTGACACAGCGGTAACTCTTGCAGTTCCCGAACCTGCTTCAATGACTTTGATGGGGTTGGGAGTTTTGGCGATATTGATTCGCCGCCGTCAAAAGGCATAAAGAGTTTAGCTTCAAATCCAAGACCGCTGCCGAAACGCAGCGGTCTTTTTTTTGTCGTTAACCAGTTGGGCAAAAAGTCGTTTGGAACAAGACCCGCCGGCAAGTCAATAGGAGAGCGTATTTTGTTTGAGCGCACCGCACCCTGCGACTTACAACATCACGCATTCCACCGGTTCAATGTTTCCTCGGTAGTGACTCATTTTGGTGGGGCGAGGCTGCTGACGAGCCGGCTCCGCTTCGCTTCGCCGCGCCGAGGCCGGCTCGCGAGGACGCTCGCCCCACCGAAATGGCAAATTGCGTCACCACCGTTTCTTCAGCATCCTTGATACCTTGGTCCATTACGGTAGAATTGAACCCATGTCCCGCCCGCGTATCGTGTGTGTGCTGCTCGCGTTGGTCACGCTGCTGGTTTATCTGCCGGTGCGGCATTATGCATTCGTAAATTTTGACGATCCCGATTACGTGACGGAGAACCCGATGGTCCAGGCCGGGCTGACATGGTCAGGATTCCAGTGGGCCTTCACCACCTGGCATGCGTCCAACTGGCATCCGCTCACCTGGTTGTCGCACATGGTTGATTGCCAGTTGTTTGGTTTGAATGCCGGCGGGCATCATCTCGTCAACGTTCTTTTTCATGCGACCAACGCCGTTCTTCTCTTTCTGCTTTTGTTGCGCCTGACCAGCGCGCTCTGGCAAAGCGCGTTCATCGCCGCCCTGTTTGCCTGGCATCCGCTGCATGTGGAATCGGTGGCCTGGGTGGCGGAACGGAAAGACGTGCTTTCTGCGTTCTTCGGTTTGCTGACACTGATGGCCTACGTGTGCTACGCGCAAGGGGTGACCAGTGGCATGTGGCAAGTGACACGGACGAACTCCATCCGGTCACGTGTCACGTGTCCCGCGTCACGTTATTACAGTCTGGCATTGTTGTTTTTTGCATTGGGTTTGATGGCCAAACCGATGCTGGTGACGCTGCCGTTTGTATTTCTGTTGCTGGATTATTGGCCGCTCAGGAGGGTGACCGGTGACGGGTGGCAGGTGACCGGCGACAAAAAGTCGGTCGGGAAACTTTCAACTCTCAACTGCACCCCGAATGCCTTCGGGGCTCAACTCTCAACCATTTTGGAAAAGTGGCCGTTCTTTGCCCTGGCGGCAGCATCTTGTGTGGTGACGTTTGTCGCACAAAAACGCGGCGAGGCGGTCGTCTCACTGGGGGGGTATCCGCTGTCTTCCCGCATCGCAAATGCGGCGGTGGCGTATGTGAAGTACCTCTTTAACAGCGTTTATCCGGTGAATTTGGCGGTCATTTATCCGCTGCCCATTTATTCGCTGCCCAAAGAAAATCCGTGGGTGCAAGTCGCAGGGGCCATCATTGTGTTGGCGATGATTTCGTGGGTGATTTGGCGGGCACGCCGGCAACGGCCGTATTTGCTGACGGGCTGGCTTTGGTATTTGGGGATGCTGGTGCCGGTGGTGGGTTTGGTGCAGGTGGGCTCTCAGGCAATGGCCGATCGTTTCACTTACCTGCCGCTCATCGGGGTGTTCATCGGAGTGGTATTTGGCCTCGGTGACCTGGCTAAAAAACTGCGGCTTGAACCGATGGTGATGGCTTCGGTCGCGGGCGTTGTTCTCGCCGGATGTTTGTTCGCCACCGCACGGCAACTCCGCTTCTGGCGGGATAGCGAAACACTATTTGAGCACACCTTGGCAGTAACAAAAGATAATCCCATCGCCCAGAGTAATCTGGGCACCGCCTTGAGCGAGGCAGGTCAGCCACAGGAGGCAGCAGAGCACTTTGGGGAGGCGTTGCGACTTAACCCTGGCTATGCCCCGGCCCACTACAACTTGGGCGTCGCCCTGACCCAGACAGGCCATTTACAGGAGGCAATGGAGCACTTTCGGGAGGCATTGCGACTTAACCCTGACTATGCCCGGGCCCACTACAACTTGGGCGTCGCCCTGACCCAGACAGGCCATTTACAGGAGGCAATGGAGCACTTTCGGGAGGCGTTGCGACTTAACCCTGACTATGCCCCGGCCCACTACAACTTGGGCCACGCCTTGCTCCAAACAGGTCAGCCACAGGAGGCAATAGAGCACTTTCAGGAGGCATTGCGACTTAAACTTGACGATGCCCCGGCCCACAACAACTTGGGCGTCGCCCTGGTCCAGACAGGTCACCCACAGGAGGCAATCAAGCACTACCAGGAAGCACTGCGACTCCAACCCAACTTGCCCGAGGCGCAGTACAACTTGGGCAACGCCTTGCTCCAAACAGGTCAGCCACAGGAGGCAACAGCGCACTTTCAGGAGGCGTTGCGACTTAAACCAGACTATGCCATGGCCCACAACAACTTGGGCGTCGCCCTGGCCCAGACCGGTCAGCCACAGGCGGCAATCAAGCACTACCAGGAAGCGCTGCGACTCCAACCCAACTTACCCGATGCGCACTGCGACCTGGGCATCACGCTGACCGAAGTTGGCCGACTGACGGAGGCAATCACCCACTTTGAGCAAGCGTTGCAATTGGAGCCAAACCACCCCAAAGCCCATAACGGCCTTGGCCTGGCGCTGCTCCAAAACGGGCAAGCGGATAAGGCCATCGCCCAGTTCCGAACGGCCCTGCAGCTTCAACCTGACTGGACCGCAGCGCGCAACAATCTTGGCGATGCGCTCATCAATTTCGGTTGCGTTCTTTTCCAAAAGGGGCAGATGAATCAGGCCATCGCTCCTCTGCAGGAGGGCTTGCAAATCCGCCCGGACAACGCAGGGGCCTATAACTGCCTCGGCTTTATTTTTCTCAGGCAGGGGCAGGCTGGTGAGGCAGTGGCTAATTTCCAAAAGGCCTTGGAACTGCAGCCCAACAATGCAGACGCTCACAAATATCTGGCTTGGATAATGGCGACCTGCCCGGACGCGTCAGTCCGGAACGGGACCCAGGCGGTCGAGCTGGCCGAACAAGCGGAGCAACTTTCCGGCGGCGGCAATCCCGCAATCCTGGCTACGTTGGCGGCGGCTTATGCCGAGGCCGGGCGATTTCCTGAAGCGGTCACGACCGCCCAAAAAGCGCTACAATTGGTCGAGTCCCAAACCAACGCTGCCTCGGTGATTAATGACCTGCAGACGCAAATCAAATGTTACCAGGCAGGGTTGCCATTTCGTGACGTCAGCCTGACGAATGCGCTTCCGGCTGAAAGCCGGCCTTGATGGTCAATTGATGTGATGCCGAAGCTTCCCGGGCGAAGGCCATGGGCGGACCGGATTGAGACCCAAATTTTGAATGGAGGAATATCCATGTGAAACATCGAACATTCAACATTCCATCCTTCGCAACGCTGCTACGGAGGACAGGCGAACTCCAAACATCGAATCCAGAAAGCGGACGCCGCGGCACAGCGTCTCTCCACGGGGTGGATGATCGGTTTACTCCGGGTTTTGGAGGCAGGCGGCCAGGGCATAGACCAACGCAGCATTCCAGTTGATGGCGATTTCGTTGGTGCGGGCGTCACGCTGCTCATCCTTCCAGTCGGTGGCCTTGGGCCAGGGACCGCCCACTAGATAACCCGGCCAAGGACTGCCATTGTCTTTGCCGGACCGGCGATCATGCGGGTGCATTGGCGGCGTGAACCCTATTCCAGTAACGAACGACCGGCTGTAGTAATTGCGGCCAAAAAGGAAATTCAGGGCATCCAGACACGCAGCGCGGTATTCCGGCTTGTTCTCGGCGCGCGTAAGGCGATCGGCCGCCATTAGTACAAGAGTTTGGCGTGCCACAAAGCCGTTGTAGCCCCAGCCATAGCGCGAGCCGAACGGATTGGGGTAGCCTTGAAGACGGTCAGTTTGCACCATTTCATCCGCCACGGCCAGCAGGTTGCCACGCACCAGTTTTACCAGAGCCGGGTCGCGGTCAGGACGTTGAGAAAACAAATAGGTCAGCAGCCCAAGATTTTTCAACTCATCCCAATCGAAGTCGAAGTTCACCTGACCTTTGATTGCCCGGATGCGGGTTTCGAGGTCTCCCAAAATGTCGGGTGAGCCTGTTGTTTCCCAAAGTTCTGCCTCCGCCCACAAGCGGTTGTTGGGAATTCCGTTCAAGCGGTGGCTGGAGTCACTGGTCTCCTTGATCTCATAGGAGCCGGTGCGGAACCCGGTTGAATCAGCCTTATGAAATTCCGGGTGGGCCTTCAAAAACTTGTAGCTCCGTTGGGCGGCTTCCAGGCAACGATCGGCGTAAGCCGGGTCGTAGGGTCTGTAAATCCGGGCGGCTTGTGCGGTCATCGCCACAAAATCGGCGGTGGCCTCGCTGCCCCAGGGAGTGAAATAACGCGGCTCCGTCTCGGCCTCGGGCATGATAAAAGGGCCGAACTGCTTCGTGGTGAGTTTGTGATACACCGAACCATCCGGCGCCTGCATGGTCAGAACCCAATCCATCTCCCATTTTAGTTCCGCCAGAAAATCTGGCAGTGGACCGCCGGATTCCGGGAGGTCGAGGCGGACCGCCTTGAGTTGTGGGCCGAAATCCTCCCAGGCCCGGAACAGGGAACCAACCGTGATGCCGGCGTTGACGGTGTATTTGTTGTAATCGCCCGCATCGTGCCAGCCTTTCGTGCCGTCCTTGTTGGTGTGTCCGCCGCCGACATAATCCAGCCACGCGTCGTTGGCGTGGCAGGCCGCGTGGGCGAAGGTTTCGCCGTGATACGTCGCGCTGACGGTGGTGCCGCAGCGCCATAAATAAAATCCGCGCATGACGGTGTAATACGGTTCGCGGTAAACGTCCGGTGCGATGTGGAACGGCGCGGACCGGCCCACGCCCGGCACGTCGAGCTGATAGTCCCCGGGCTTTTTGAGCTTCGAAAAATCAGCCGTGTAAAGCTGCTCCTGTGTGTCCGGGTCCAAAACCGGGCCGGTGACTTTGCCTTTGAAAACCGTCGAGCCGTCGGCGACGCAGATCACGGCAAAATTCTTGCCGGGTGAGGCAATGGACGCTTGTTTCTTCGCCGGAGGCAGGTAGCCGACGGTGTTGAGGCGAATCGGAAGGGATTCGGTGGCGGCCTGGACGGAAAGCGTCAGAATAAAAACCAAGGAACCTCCAACAACCAATCCCGCAAAGCGCATACGCGTCAACTTAAGGGATTAATGTTTAAGTTTTTTGAGGCGGCGTGGGACCGCCGGCTTGAGGCGTTGAAGGATTAGGGTGTTTTTGTCTTCCAA
>Ga0116106_1001073_pt1 | contig 14292 bp, 14 predicted proteins | sample June2015DPH_6_50_FD_89717 | JGI IMG/M metagenome (GOLD analysis project Ga0116106, IMG submission 89717) | Peatland microbial communities from SPRUCE experiment site at the Marcell Experimental Forest, Minnesota, USA - June2015DPH_6_40 | ecosystem: Environmental > Terrestrial > Soil > Wetlands >...
GCCGCGCCTACGAACCATACGATCTAGCTTGGATTGAGGAGCCCTTACACCCCGACGACTATGTGGGTTATGCGGCGTTGTCGACGACCGCGGTCCAACATATCGCCGCCGGCGAGCAAGAATGCACGGTGGCGGGGTTTGAGACGCTCATCGAGCGAGGCCGCATCAATATAGCGCAGATCGATTTGACGCGCTGCGGATTTACCCAATCGATGAAGATCGCCGCGATCGCCGCGCGTAATGGAATTAAGGTGGCCAACCACTGCTTTACGACAGATATCAACGTCGCGGCCGCCCTGCACCTGCTGGCGTCAATCCCAAATGCCTTGATACTGGAATATGGCGTTGAGCCTGGAGAAATTGCGCGCTCCCTCGCGCGTAACCCAATTCGCGTACTGGACGGGCACGTAGCAGTTCCGCAAGAGCCGGGTCTTGGCGTTGAGCCGAATCAAGATGTCATCGAACGTTACCTCGTACGTGCATGAACCCACCTGCAGGGACCCCAACCGCGGCAACCGCAAAGGCGTTAACGGGCTTGCGCTCCGCGACGAAGCAGAAGACAACTGTTTATCTTAGATGCCTCGACGTCAGCCTGGCGGAAGAAGTTCCAATATTGCCCCGATTGAGGAATTGCAGCTTATAGTTACCCAATGAGTAGCATTGAATCGGCACAAGCCGGGGTTTTGAGCGAGCGATCGGCGGTCGTTACGGGCGGCGCGCGGGGTATTGGGCTCGCTATCGCACGGCGGTTGTTGGAGCAGGGGGCTTCGGTGACGATCGCGGACCTCGATCGACTCGCGCTTAAATCGGCCGAAGCGGATCTCAGCGAGTTTGGGCGCGAGCGAGTGGCCGTGCACTGCTGCGACATCAGTGACGAAAATGGCGCACGGCTGCTTCATGAGCAAGTTCAGGAACAATTTAAGGCAGTCGATATCCTGGTCAACAATGCTGCGATACTTGACTGGACCCCAATTGAGAATCTCACTCCCGCCACGCTGCAGCGGGTGCTGCACACAAATCTTTTTGGGGCGATCGCCTGCATTAAGGCGTTTCTGCCGGCGCTTTCGCGAAGCGCCTATCCCCGTATTGTCAATATTTCTTCGATTAATGGTTTGAGGGGCACACCGAGTTCGGTCGCCTATAATGCATCTAAGGCCGCGCTTATCAGCTTGACTCAATCGCTGGCAACCGAGTTATCTGCTCGCCATATCACGGTCAACGCCGTCGCGCCTGGGTTTGTCGACACACGCATGTCGAAGCTGCCGGATGGCAGCTCTGAATACGAGACTGATTGGTTCAAAGAAGTTTATATCAAGCATCGTCGGTTACCGGCGGGCCGGCCGGCTTCTGCCGCCGACATAGCAGGTCCCGTGGCGTTTCTCTGTTCGGACGATGCCCGCTACATTACTGGTCACGTGCTGGTCGTCGACGGTGGCACGACGTCGTGCGTGTAGCAGCTCAGTTAACTCGGAGCCGCCTAAGATTCCTTTGCTATATGAATCACGAACTGGTCAGCCCGCTGTTAATACCTCGGCGCGTCGGAGCGGTGATATTTGACTGTGACGGAACATTGATCGATAGCGAATTGATAAATGCTAAGGCCCTGCAATCAGTCCTAGAGCCTCAGGGGCTCCACATTCCCATAGAAACTCTGCAGCAGCGCTTCACCGGGATCGACAACAAATCCATTTTGCGACAATTGAACGATGAGAGCGGGGTTCGTCTTTCTTTGGACTTTGAAATGCAGATAGAGAGCGCTACGTACGAAATCAGCGCAAGCTTAGCCAAGCCGATGCCATGGGCGAATCAGGTCGTAGCGGCACTCGCAGAAGCTGGCACCGTATTGACGGTAGCGTCGAACTCAAGCTATCGAAATGTGGAAATGATGTTAAAACAAGCGGGCTTGATCGAATTCTTCGAAAGTCGGATTGCAACAAGGGACAGAGTGGCGGCTCCAAAGCCCGCTCCGGACGTGTTTATTCTTGCCGCAAAGCTGAGTAATGCTTCGCCTGCCGATTGCGTGGCCATCGAGGATTCACCCGCTGGCGTAGCGGCAGCGTGCATCGCGGGCATGACCGTCATAGGATATAGGCCGCCGGAAAGTCTCTTTACGTCGACTGAACTCAAGGGTGCGGGGGCCTCCTTTGTCATCGGGGACCTACGACTGTTGGTGGACGGAGTGACTATATGAGCCTTCCGGTGATTGTTGACGTGCGCAGGAGTAGCGCCGGATGGCCCGCACACCAATGCGCAGGTTTGCATTTTGGCGGCGAGGCCAGTAGCTTCGTCGAGCTCGTAAACGGGATCATTCTATTAAGGCACTAATGTTTATGGCGTCACGTACCACCGCATTACAACACTCACGTAGCACCACATCGACAGGCCGCCTGCAGCCACGAACCTATGTGGATCTGGTCATCGATGTGATCGTCGGGAAAGCGGCGATGGGACGGATACTCCCTGGAGATCGTATTAATGAGGTAGACCTAGCGCGCGAGCTTGGTATTTCGCGCGCGCCCATCCGAGAAGCGTTTCGCACTCTGGTGGTTCAAGGAGTCGTACAAAGCATTGCCTACCACGGGGTGCGGCTAGCACCGATGACAGCGGAACGAGTGCAACAAATCAATGAAGTGCGATTCGAACTGGAAAAGTTATCGCTTCGCAAACTCTCAGCGGCAGGAGACAACACTGCATTGCTGTTAGCATTTGAACATATTATTGAAGACATGAAAGCAGCAGCGCGCAAAGATGACCGATTAGGCCTTGCAACTCTGGACGCGGACTTCCATCAGGCAATCGTAAGCGCTTCCGAGAATCCTGTGCTGCTCACGTTTTGGCAAATGTTAAAGCCACAATTGATCATCATGTTTGGATTAGGCGCATTAACCAAGCCGCTGCGCAAAATCGTTGACGAGCATCGTCGGATATTGAATGCGTTTGCAACGCACAAGTGGAAGGTGATCGAGGAAACGCTTTCAGAGCATATCCTCGCGGACAACACGGGTATTGATTTCGAAAGCATCGTGGAATCCGGTGCAAGTAAGACGGACATACCAGCGAAACCTAAACCTGCGCGTCAGGCAAGATAGTGCCTGGGACCGAAACCGTTAGTCGGAATAGCTGCCCGCCTTCATCGCAAGATGGGTTGCTTCCGGTGACCGATTGGCTCGCTGTGGTGATAAAAAGCGTGCCGAGATCGCTGTCGCCGAAGGCGCAGCTCGTAACATATCGGGCTGGCATTGAGATGCGATCCAGTACCTTACCGGCGGTGGAATAACGCACTATTGCTGAGCCGCCCCAACGCGCGTTCCAGACGCACCCCTCTGCATCAACGGTCAATCCATCTGGATAGCCTTCATTTTTATGAACCAGAGCAAAAACCCGCTTGTCAAAAATCATCAGCGGGTCGACCTGAAGTCGATAGGCATAGATGACACCGTTCGGGCTATCAGCCAAGTACAAGCTCCGGCCATCGGGTGCAATCGCTGGGCCGTTGCCGACCGTGATTTCTCCACAGAGTCGGCGCCAGCCAAGACTCCGCTCAACAGCGAAAAGACCGCCGGTCGGCTTTATTTCAAGACGGTCGGCAGTCATGACGAGCACCTGTCCATCGGGGGCAACGCTGACATCATTTGGGGGCGCTAAGGAGAAATCCTCGTGCGGGGGCAGCGCCAGTGCGGTTATCTCAAGCGCGGAATTCAAATGGTGGGCCCCATCGGAATTAAATATCAGGTAGCCACCCCCAGCGCGAGTGCACAGGCCGCCGAGCGGCGGCTGAAGCGGCAGTCGCTTTTTTATGGTAGCGCCCGTCGCCGCATCGACTGCAAACACATGCGGATCCGCAAGATCCAAATAAAGGACGCGCCTATGCTGAGCGTCCCATATCGGACATTCGAGCAGTGAGCCCCCTTCTCGCGAGACCTGCTCAGGGATCACGACGGGTCAAGCCTTGGCATCACGGTGCGAGAATCGGGGGCGGATCCCGGTTGGCGAATGATCACACTGGCGACGCGGTTGGCGTATTGGGCAGCCTGAAAGCAAGACCGGCCGGCGAGGCGGGCCGCTATATACCCGGCCAAATGACTATCTCCCGCCCCCACCGTGTTCACGGCAGGTCCGGACTGCGCGGGTATGTGTTGCCAATTGTCACATCCACCGGTCCAACATCCATCCTTCCCCGCTCTTACAATGACCTCACGCCCGCTGCATCGGCTCCGCTCCAACGCCTCAGCTGTGTCTTTTGCATTCCACAAGAGCCTTTCGTCTTCCGAGCTCGTGGCCACGACCGAAGCTAGCAATTCCATTTTTACCACTCTGCGCCGCGCCTCGTTCGCTTGGCCCCACAGCGCCGGCCGAAAATTGGTGTCGAATATCACTCTACATGCTGGTTTGCGTTGCTCGATCCAATGACAGAGTCTCTCGAAGCTGTTCGCCGAACATAGCGCCAGGGTGACTCCTGTCACGACGAGTAAGTCGACGTTCGGGACCAGATCGACTAAGCGTGACTCTGTGATTCTGCTGAACATCGCTCGCGCACTTGAGCGGTCGCGCCAATACGAAGACGCGGGCTGGCGAGAAGGGTCCGGTGATATACCGTAAATGCCTGGCTCGCCCGGCATCATTGTCTCGACGAGCCTGATACCCGCCATCGTTAACCGTTGTCGAAGCCACTCCGCATACAGACTGGTGCCTAGGGAGGTCACAAGCGCTAAGTCGAACTGAGTGATATCGAGAATGCGTGCCAAACACATCATGACGTTTGCGACGTCACCGCCGATCGATACCCTAAAGCCATCGGCACCATCCGGCTGCAATTCAATCAATGGCTCTCCGAGAGCGACTATATGCTTCGCGTATCCCCATGAAGAGTCGATTGTCGACATAGTGACAATACTACAATACCATCCAGATAAATTCATCGATCCAAGGTTATGAGGAACCGCATGAAGAATTGGCGAATCAAGTTATCGCTGTACCTAAACTTCCTTTTGTTCGCAATTTTGATGAGCAGTGACGGGATTTTGATCCTACAAGTCCAGAAACACTACGCGGTTGCGGCGAGCGTAGCAGGGCTCCTAGGCGGTTTCAGAGATATGAGCGTCGCTGTGGCGGCGGTCTTCTTGGCTGCCTATGTTGCACGCATGGGTTACAAGCGGTCCATGTTGATATCGCTGCTGATGGTAGCTCTGATTTGTCTGCTCGTACCCCTTGGCAATAGCTTTACGACAATCGAGATGTTCTTTCTCGTGACGGGTGTCGGATTCGCGCTGATGAAAAGTTCGATATTCTCGGCTATTGGATTGCTCGCGCACGACATCAGATCTCACGCAGCCTTCATGAGCTACTTGGAGGCCACATATGCCGCCGGTACGTTTGCCGGCTATTTTGTTTTTAGCGCCTACTCGGACGCTGGACGGAATTCCACGGATTGGCTTTTGGTCTATTACGTCATGGCAGGGGTGTCGGTCTTGGCAATTGCAGCTCTATGGTGGGCGCCACTTGATGAGTCTGAAATTCAAGATGTGCAGCCGCAGCCCTTGCTGGGCGATCTTACAGCGATGTTCAAGCTGGCGACGACCGCGGTCGCGGGGGCATTTGTCGCCTGCGTGTTCACTTACGATCTGCTCGCCGAGGGCATCAACAAATGGCTGCCCACGTTCAATAGCGAGGTGCTCCACGTACCGATGGCGCTAAGCATCCAGTTAGCGAGCATCATGGCGGCCTCTGCAGTGCTAGGCAGGGTGTTGGGCGGTCTCGCACTCCGGTTCGCCTCATGGCTCACTGTGCTCCTCACTTGTCTTGCTCTATCAGCCGTTTTGGTATTGGTAACCTTGCCACTGGCAGAAAAAGGCGGAATGCCGCCCGTAACGAGCTGGCGATCCGCCCCAATCGCCGCGTTTATTTTTCCGCTAATCGGTATGGTCACGGCGCCCATCTATCCTGTTATAAATTCGCGTGTCCTCAGCGGACTGCCCTTGCGGCAGCAAGGGGCAATGTCCGGGTTGATCATGCTGGCCTCAGCCCTCGGGGCAACCGCCGGATCGTTGATTACTGGAAGTATATTTCAGGCGTATGGAGGTACCAGAGCATTCTATTGGTCCCTAATCCCGATCGCGTTGCTCGCCGGCAGCTTGCTTCTCTTGAATGCGTTAGAAAAGCGCGCAGCAGTGAATGTTCCCGCTCTCCCTAGCGTATCCCCAGGAGTGTGAAGCTGCCCCGCGCCGCGATGACGCCATCGGTCGATTGACGTGAACTCGCTGGGGCGGTAGCGGGTCAAATAATCGATACGCTCGCGTTTCTATTGAACCTATCTGGTCTGCCAGACGCTGGACGGTCATTGAAGGCCAAAAATCGGCGCCGCATGAGTGGCCTGAGGGCTTGATATAGTTCCGCTGGACACACGTAGTGTCGCAATGTAGGATTGTCGACAATCTTGGATACCGGCTGCATGTCCAACAAATAAGCTGAAGGGAGAAGGTGTAATGGCTTTCACACGAATTAACAGCAGAAGCCGCTCCTACCGCGCGATGTGGCTAATCGCATTGGTGTCATGCACGGCACAAGTGTTGGCCGAATCTGCCTCAGACCAGGGGCAGCTATCCGAGATCGTGGTGACAGCGACCCGACGCCAGGAGGACATCCAGAAAGTACCGATCAGCGTCAGTACTCTCACCCAGGCAGATATGGTCGCCGGCGGCATCAAGAATATCGCCGAAGTGGCTGCGGCGACCCCTGGGCTCCTGTTCAGCACGCCGGTTGCGCCATCCACGATCACCACCGTCAACATTCGCGGTATCAATGCCAATACCGGCCCTGCTACGGTCGGTATCTATCTCGATGACACACCGCTGATTGGACGGCTCTCGAGCTTTGGCAATATCGGTGGTGCTTTGCCGCTTATTGCCGACTTGAATCGTGTGGAGGTGGAGCGCGGTCCCCAGGGGACCTTGTTCGGCGCGGGCTCGGAAGCGGGAGCGGTGCGTTTTATCACCAACGATCCGAACGTGCACGACTATAGCGGCAGTGTGGAAGGGGAGTTCAGTTCCACACGCGACGGGCAACCAAGCTATGAATACGGTGGATCGGGGGGCGGACCAATCCAGCAAGATGCGCTCGGCTTTCGCGCCAGTGCCTGGTACCGGCGCGATGGGGGCTATGTAAATCTCGTCAGTCCTTTACCCGACCCGTCGGCGGATAATGCCGTTGTGGAGTCAAACATTAACAGGAGCTACGAGGAAGCGTTTCGGCTGGCGTTTGCGTATAAAGTCGATGACGTCCGGATCACACCGGCCATCTATTATCAATCCGTGGATAAAGACGATAGCGGGCGGTTCTTCCCCGCCTATTCCGATGTGTCGGCTGAAGAGTTCAACGATACGGCGTTCCTTCCGGAGCACGCGATCGATCGCTGGTCGCTGCCGACACTCAAGGTCGAGGCCCAGCTATCCTTCGCCGACGTGACCTTTGTTTCGTCTTATTTGCATCGTGATGTCACGGTTACGAATGATTTTGGCGACTGCTTCGTCTGCTTTGGTGGCTCTGGCTATGGCAGTCCGCTTGGACCCGACGTACCGACATCTCCGGTCGATGCGGCGCCGACCGTAACCGGCCAGAGAGACAAGGCTTATACCGAAGAGCTACGACTGGCTTCCAATCTCCCGGACGCTTTCGTGACCTGGGTCGGTGGCATCTTCTATGACAATCGCAGTCAAGAGGATTATCAGAACACCACGCCGACCGCGGGTAATCCCGGTGGCTTTGTCGTGGATCAGCACTACAAAGATGTCCAGACCGCAGTGTTTGCACAGGGCGATTTCCACCTGAGCAAGCAGTGGACTGCAACCCTGGGGTATCGCATATCTCACATCAATACGGATTTCAACGCCTCATTGGTGGGCTCAGCTCCGCTGAGTGCAAATCCTACCGCAAACCCGACCACGCCTCGGGTGGCGCTGTCTTACCAGGCCGATCCCGATAATCTGCTCTATGCATCGGCCAGTAAGGGTTACCGCATTGGTGGTGGTAATTCCCCGCTCCCGGTCGGCTGCACAGGCGCCGGTTTTAACCCTGCTGGATATAACCCGGACTGGGTTTGGAGCTATGAGATTGGCGCAAAAGACAAGCTGTTCAACAACCGCGTGGAGATCGACTCCAGCGTCTACCATGCCCTCTGGTCAAATATCCAGCAGTTGGTCATAGCGTCTCCGTGCGGAATAAGCTATGTCGGCAACACGGGTCACGCGGCAGTCAACGGCTTCGACCTGAGCGTGCGTGCACTGATCACGCAGCAGCTGCGAATCGATGCGAAAGTCGCCTATACCAATGCATATTTCACTGAAACTACCATTAGCGGAGGGGTGGTGACGGTCGAAGAGGGAGACAAGGTTGGCTTTTTGCCGCAGGTTATTGCGCCGTGGAATGTGGTCGTCTCGGCGGAATACACGATTCCTCTGCCGAACAGCGATACGGTTCAGTTGCGAGTTCAGGATCAGTACAACAGCCAAAATCCGGGCCCGTTCGAGAATGGAATTGTCAACGGCGCGAATTATGTGCCGTTGGATAAGCCCGACCCGGCGACCAACTTAGTCAATGCGCGGATCGGTTACACGATGGGTAGACTGAACATGTCTCTGTTCGCAAACAACGTCTTCAACAGTCATCCGCTGATTGGAACTTTATCTTACTTTCCCGTCTCGTCGATTTACCGAATCCAGAACAGCACGTTCCGCCCGTTCACAATAGGAATAGGAGCGAACTACGCACTTTGAGAAGTATTCAGTTCGCCGGGCTTGCCAAACCCGTCCTCGGGTGCCGTACGCTCCGTATCTGGCCAATGCACGCGCTGGGCAAACAGTAGACAGAATTGATACTTAAATCATCGATAAATAATACCGTCACGGACAAGCGGTAGCATTATGCTGACTCCACGGAGTCCTTCCGGGCTAGCACAGGAAGGTGAGTCCATGCGAGGGCGGTGCCGCGGGCACTCCTTTGAGTCCACCGGAGGCTCTGAAAGTATTCGACGCGGCCGCCGCTATATCCTGAATTTTGCTTCCCTCGTCACTGCGTTCATGGTCTTCGCATCGCTCATCAACAGCGTTGGGGTGATCGTCCTGCAGTCAATAAGGACGCTTGGGATCAGTAAGCAACAGGCAGGAGCGCTTCAGCCGTTTGTCGACATGCCGATGGCGTTTAGCTCGTTGATAATCGGCGCGATGCTGCCGACGTTGGGGCTGAGGCGAGCAATGATGACTGCGCTGGGGCTTTCAGTCGTCGCATGCGCGCTAATGCCACTGTTTGGGCAATTTTGGGTTTCCAAGCTTCATCTTGTCATTATCGGATTGTGTTTCGCCGCAGCGAAAGTAACGGTGTACACCGCGATAGGGACAATGACGACCGGTAAGAAAATGCATGCCAGCCTGATGAGCATTGTGGAAGGGCTTTTCATGGTAGGAATATTGAGCGGCTACTGGTTGTTTGGCAGCTTTTCAGAAACTGAAACGTCCGCGCGAGGCTGGCTCGGTGCCTATTGGGTGTTCGCCATCCTTTTGATTCTTTCGCTTGTCGTATTCTCACTAAATCCCATACCGGAACAGCAGCCGGCTCATGACGTGAAAGCGAAGCCCATCAACGAACTCTTGTATGTCGGTAAGATGGCCTTGAAACCCTTGATTTTGGCGTATGCAATTTCCGATTGTCTTTACGTGCTCCTGGAACAGGGTATCGGGGCCTGGTTGCCGACCTTTAACTCGGAAATCTTGCATCTCCCGACGTCGATAAGCATCGAGGTCGCCGGTGGTTTCAGCCTGTGCCTGGCGGCTGGTGGTTTGTTGGGCGGTGTCGTGCTGAGGCGGTTTACGTGGTTTCCTGTCCTCTTGCTGTGCCTCGCGGGTGTTGCGTGTGTGGTTCTGGCGGCGCTGCCAATGGCTGCCCATAGTCTGGTAAGAAACATTCATACTCTGCGGGACGTGCCCGCAATCGCGTTTCTGTTTCCCGCTGCAGGCTTGTTTATGGGACCGATCAATCCCGCCATCAACTCGGCGGTTCTGTCAGCGCTACCCACCGATCACCAATCGGCGATGTCGGGCCTCATCATTGTATTTTCGTCAATTGGTGGGACAACCGGCGCTTTAGTCACCGGCAGCCTGTTCCAAGCGCGGGGCGCGGACGCGTTTTACTTTCTTTTGGCTCCGATCATTCTTTTGTGTGTAGTACTGTGGGTATTCAAAAAATCTATCGATAACGAGCCCGGTTTACGCGTTGTCGGGGCGTAGCGTTCGACACATGTGCGAGCTCAATAGAATGTTAATTAATTTGCCAAGAGTAATTGGCGTTAACTCGGGGAAGATCGAAAGTGATCCACACGGTGAAGACATTGACTGACACGGCAATGCACACACGGGATTGGTGGAAGGGCGCCGTCATTTACGAAATCTACCCGTTAAGTTTCAAGGACACCGATGGCGATGGCTACGGAGATCTCCCCGGAATAATTGAAAAATTGTCCTACGTGGCCTCACTGGGAGTTGACGCCATATGGGTGTGTCCTTTTTTTAAATCACCGATGCGAGACTTTGGGTACGACGTGTCTGACTATTGCGCGGTCGATCCGTTATTTGGCTGCGCGGCCGACGTCACGCGTCTGATCGATTTAGCGCACGGTCTAGGTTTGAAGGTCATTTTTGATATGGTGCCCTGCCATACGTCGAACGAGCATCCTTGGTTCCGAGAAGGCCGCGTCTCAACCAACAACGCCAAGCACGATTGGTACATCTGGGCAGATGCGAAACCAGATGGATCACCGCCCAACAATTGGCTATCCATATTTGGCGGTGTTGCCTGGACGTGGGAGCCTCGACGGCGCCAGTACTACTTCCATTCCTTCCTCTCGAGTCAACCAGCTTTAAATGTATGTAACCGCGAGGTATTGGCTGCGCTGCTTGCCGTCATGCAGTACTGGTATGACAAGGGTGTCGACGGCTTTCGCTTGGATGCAATTACGGCGTTGGCTCCCGATCAGGATTTACGTAACAATCCGCCGATTCCGAAAAATGAGCCGCCCGCCTATATAGACGGCGGCGGCGGCAATCCGTTTCTTAAACAGGTTCATCTTTTCGACCGTGACACGCCTGGGGTGCTGCCCATCCTCAGGGCCTTTGGCGATCTAGCGGATAGTTACGACCCACCGCGATTTTTATTTGCCGAGATTGGTGATGTGGATGGCGCGGTTGTCGGGGCCAAATACGCGCAGCCGAAGCACGTGCACGCAGCATTTATTCAGGATCTTATCTTGTCCGAACTATCCGCTGCGCGTGCGGCCAAGATATTGTCACGCGTTTCGCAAGTCATGGGGGAAGCTTGGACTTTCAATGCATTTGGCAGTCATGACATTGCACGGCAAGTCTCGCGCTGGGGTGCGATTGGCGGTGAAATTGGAGATCGTAAACAGATTGCAAAACTGTTGATGGCATTACTGCTCAGCATGAGGGGTTGTGCATGCATTTATCAGGGAGAAGAGTTGGGACTCACGGATGTGGACTTAGCCTACGAAGCTATCAGAGACCCCTGGGGTCTGACGCTTTATCCCGACTACAAGGGGCGAGATAGCTGCCGAACCCCAATGCCGTGGACCGATAGCGCGGCTAACGCCGGGTTTACCGTCGGCACCCCTTGGCTACCACTGGGGCAGGACCATTTGAAGATGGCAGTTAATGTGCAGGACGTGGACCCAGACTCCGTGCTCAATGCTTATCGCAAATTCCTTGATTGGCGGAAACGTTATCCATCCATTTTATACGGTGCGATGAAAGTGTTGGACGTCCAGCCTCCATGCCTTGCCTTCCTAAGGACCCTTGAACATCAGAAGATGTTGTTCGTGTTTAACCTTAGCAATGATCATGCGGTCTGGAAATTGCGCGGTCGATGGCAAATGGCTGAGGGGCACGGCTTAAAGTCTGCACGTGAATCCGAGGGGCAGCTGCATTTCACGGGTCTCGACGTGTACATCGGCTATCAGGGGATCTGACAGTTGCGTAGTGGGGCTGTAGAACCTCGAGATGAGTGATGTCACGTCGCGGCTCATTTGATCAACAGCGTCTTTTAGTGAACTTCCGAGAAATTGGTGGCCGGGCTCCGGTGATGCCGGTATTGAGAGTTACCAAACCCGTACAAGGGGTGTCCGCTGGCGCGCGCTGCGCGCTTTGATCGCGGGCGGTCTGCGCGTGTTGGAAATTACCCTGCGCGCGCCCATTGCGTGACCTGAAAGAGCAGGTAATAGACCGCCGATGCGTTTTGATAGGCAATCGCTGCGATCTATTCGGGCGCATGGAAAGATGGTGTGGCGATTGGCAAGCAGCCTCGCGACGGTGTGCTATTCGAACTCGGCGTATCTGACCATTCAAAGGCGATCGAGTACCTGGCACTGTCTAAAATTCATTATCAAGATCGTCGGCTCTGGAGCCGGCAATTGCAGGCGCTGAATGTCTCAAAGTGGCGGGACTGTAATTGAGCGACTCCTTGGTGGCGAAGAAACCCGCGGCTCGAATCGAGCAATTTGACAGTGCGGTGCCTGGCCGTATCCGCGAATCGACGGTCACGACCCTCTGCAGCCGGTGACGTCGGCACCGGCGGAATAGGCAATCCTCGTTCGCGCAAATCTGCCTCCGTAGCTTCAAGAACCTGCCGGCGCGCCCGCAGCCACTCAAAAAAACCGCCCTCCGGCCCGAATCCCCCACCGCCCCCAAATCCACGACCCATCAATTCTTCCCCATTGATTTCCAACATAAACCCATACCGGCGTTCTTGTCACCGAAATAGTATGGTCTGTCCGAGTTCCAAGCTTGCCCGGCAACCGATACGACGCAATTGTCACCTGACTCGACCGAGCAGTCGTGACCCGCTGCTGCCAGCCGTCGCCGTCTGCTATCCAGCGGTGAGTTGAAGCAGACGGGTATCGTTCCATCTCGAATCATGCCATCGAGTGTCTGGTGCCCTAACGGCTATTGAGATAAGCAATCTGATTAATTGAGACCTTTACCCTAAACGCGCCCCATGTAGGAGGTTGCTCTAAACGCGGATGCGCGGCGCTGACGCCGTAATCGATAGCCGTTCGCCTCTGTCCCAGATGTTCGGGCGCGCCTTGGCACCGACATCTTCTCGTTCAAGCAGAGGCCCGGAGGTTCTGAAGGGAGCCGCGCGTTCTCATGGGGACCACGTTTTCCGTAGCGCCGGAAGGTCGGAAAACAGACGCGCATGTCGCTGACATGGTACAAGCGCCCACATGTCTGTGGGAAACTCCTCGATGGAAAATACAGCGAATTCGCAAATAGCTACCGCCACCGGTCGCTCGGCGTGGTCACGTACGTCTTTCAGAGGTATCCCCACGGAAGCACGAGCGGCACGATCACGACGCCCGCGAAGATGCCTGAGAACGAATCGGCGATGTCGGGATCCAGTGTGTGGCCCAGGTACGGGGGAAGCCACGCTGCGAGCACCCAGATGAGCTTCCACGTGAATTCGAAGATCAGCAGCGGCATCATCCTGACCGGATACCGCACGCCGAGGAGACAGAGCAGCGTAAGCGCGCCAAAGAAGCTCGTCCCGACGCCATGCCAGAAATCCCACGGCCGCGTGTGATGCAGGATCGCCGGCCACGTGCGCGAGCCCTGCGCCAAACCAACCAGAAGATACGAAGCCCTGAGCACGTAGAGGCGATACAGCGGAAGCTCCGGCCTGGATTGTATTTGGACCATGCAGTACCTACGGCGTCATTTTGGCCGATATGTTTCATTTAAACTAAAATAAGGCGCTCTCGCAAGGTGAAACAGAATTGTGCCGTCCGCTGTGACACGTGCCTGCGTCACCTCTTCTCCCCATGGATCGTACTTAAGTAGCAGCCCCGATCGCTCCGCGCCGTCGCGGCTCGCAGTTACGGTTACGACGCTGTCCTTTGCGAGCCTGTCGCAGTCGGTGCGTGTCACATTGAATGTGTTGCCGGTTGGTTCATGAATCTATGCAAGAGATTTCGATGTGCATGCGGAACCGCAGCTGATTAGCGCGGGCACTGAAACTAAGCACACGATGTAGCACCAGCTTTTCATAGCTGCCAATGGGTTACGAAACAGTAATGCGAGTGAATCGGTAAACCAACGGCGACGGTCCGGCATCGACCTATACCGTTGAAAAACTCGCCACCTGGACGCGCTCATAAGGCCCAGGACCGAGCGAGATCGTCGGCATTTTTCAGTTGTTTGACGGCGTGACCGTGGTTTCTCGGGATTCGACTCCGATTTA
>Ga0116106_1001074_pt1 | contig 14290 bp, 10 predicted proteins | sample June2015DPH_6_50_FD_89717 | JGI IMG/M metagenome (GOLD analysis project Ga0116106, IMG submission 89717) | Peatland microbial communities from SPRUCE experiment site at the Marcell Experimental Forest, Minnesota, USA - June2015DPH_6_40 | ecosystem: Environmental > Terrestrial > Soil > Wetlands >...
GACATTCATCCCATCGATCTGCTACCGACCGTGCGCGAGTCTGCAGCGAAATGGAATCAAGTCGCTTCGCTGCGTAATTTGCAATTCGAGGAGCGCTCGGGCACGCAACCGCTGACCGTGATGGGCGATGAACATGCTCTGCGGCGCGTAGTCGATATCCTGCTCGACAATGCCTTCAAGTACACGCCTTCACCCGGCAAAGTAACCCTTTCAGCGGAACAGAAGAACGGCCGCGCCGTAGTAAGCGTCGAAGATACGGGAATTGGAATTGCTTCCGAAGATCAAACAATAATTTTTGAGCGCTTCTACCGGGTCGATAAAGCACGCAGCCGCGCTTTGGGCGGAGCCGGCCTGGGCCTTGCCATCGCACAATGGATCGTCCAACTGCACAAGGGATCGATCACCGTGAAGAGTGAACCGGGAAATGGATCTGTCTTCCGAGTCGAGCTTCCTACCATCACTTCCACGATCCACGTTGATGCAGAATCGAGATAATTGAGAAACAGAAAGGTGTGAATGAATCTCCGCAGCCAGTATTCTCTCGTCCTTCCTGGGCTCGCCGCGATGGCGTTGGTTTCTTTCCTCCTTCCAATCCTAAGCGCTCAAACCGAAGCGAGTCGGGGCGCCGCTGAAAGTTATGTGCGCGAGGAAATGCAACGGCAGCACATACCCGGTCTGGCCCTTCTGGTTTCCCGCAGCGGAAAGATCGTGCGGGCCGAAGGCTTCGGCCTGGCCAACGTTGAACTGCAAGTCCCGGTAAAGCCCGAAACCGTATTCCAGTCGGGATCAGTGGGCAAGCAATTCACCGCGACCGCAGTAATGATGCTGGTCGAGGAGGACAAGGTGGGTCTTGACGATCCGCTTACAAAATATTTCGCGGACGCTCCGGCCAGCTGGAAAGAAGTGACGGTAAGGGAGTTGCTGAGCCACACTGCCGGCTTCGGCGACTATCCCGAGAAGTTCGATTTTCGCAAAGATTGGACGGAAGCCGAACTACTGAAGCTGGTGGAGGGCATTCCGCTGGCATACCCTCCCGGCACGAAGTGGGAATACAGTAATCTGGGATTCCTGACGCTGGGAATTTTGATTCACCGCGTCACTGGAGAATTCTACGGTGACTTCCTGCAGCAGCGAATTTTCCAGCCGCTTGGAATGCAGACGACGCGAATCATCAGCGAAGCCGATATCGTTCCCAATCGCGCCTCCGGGTACCGACTGGCGAAGGGTGATCTGAAAAATCAGGACTGGGTCGCGCCGATGGTCAACACAACGGCCGATGGGAGCCTTTACTTTTCTATTCTCGATCTGTCGAACTGGGACGCGGCGTTATACACCGAGAAACTCCTGAAGCGCTCGAGCCTCAACCAGATGTGGACACCCGCGAAATTGAAGAACGGCCAATCAAACAAAGACGGTTACGGCTTTGGCTGGTTCATCGGCGAGAGGCAGGGACACCGCGTGATCAGCCACGATGGCGCGTGGCAGGGATTCAAGACCACCATCGCTCGCTATGTGGACGATCAGTTGACGGTCGTCGTGTTGACGAATCTGGCGGAGGCTAAGCCAGGCAAGATCGCCGAGCACATCGCGGATATGTACCTGACGGATGCGAAAAAACCAACGGAACAAAAATGAACCATCTCAACGCGGTTCGATTCGCATGAGCATGCCACATTTCGGACGGAGCGTAATGAGTGGCTGCGGCTCAAGGCGATGACCCGGAACCAATCGTAGTTTCCATTTCTGCGCCAGCGTGGCCAGAATCAGCACGCCTTCCATCCAGGCAAACGATTCCCCGATGCATTGCCGTACGCCCGCACCAAACGGGAAGTAGGTGAATTTCGTACGCTTGGCTTTGCCTTCCGCAGTGAACCGATCGGGATCGAAGCGCAGAGGATCGGGAAAATACCGCGGGTCGCGGTGGGTGACGAACTGGCTGATCAGCACGGTAGTTCGCGCCGGAAGAAAATAGTCGCCGAGAGCGAAGTCGTTGCGGGCATAGCGGCCCATCGCCCACGCCGGCGGATACAGTCGCAGCGACTCCGCCATAACGTTTTCGGTGTAACGCAGGCACGGAACATCCTCGGCAACAGAAAGCCTGCCCTCAAGTACTTCGTCGACCTCATTGTGAAACTTAGCCTCGCTGTCGGGATTCTGCGAGAGAAGATACCACGTCCACGACAGCGCATTAGCAACGGTCTCGTAGCCTGCGAGAAAGACGGTGATGACCTGATCCCGCAAAGACTGTCGCGACGCCTCGTCGTTTGCGGGCGAGGCCGCGAGCATGAGATCCAGCAGGCTTCCCCGATCGAGACCGCTTCGCTGGTGCGCCTCGATCATCCGATAGACCACGGCGTCGATTCGTTTGCGCGCTCTCACGAATGCGGCCAAACCCGGAGGACGCAGGTGCACCAGCCATTCCGCTGCGGGCAGCATCACCAGAAAATTGTAGAGACCCATGATGCGGTTGATCGCCGCCGCAAGCTCATAAACTTCCTCGCGCAAGTCAGTTGCGAACAGGGTGCGCGCCACCACATTGAGAGTCAAATGCATCATATCGGCGGCGATATCGCGCCGTTCACCCGCACGCCACGAATCACGGATGCGCCCCGCCTCTTCCACCATGATGGCGGCATATTCGCCAATGCGTTGCCGGTGGAATGCAGGTTGCGCGGCCAGTCGCTGGGCGCGGTGCACCGCCCCTTCACTAGTGATCATGCCTTCGCCAAGCAACATCCTGGTGCGCTGCACCGTGCGTTCTTTGATGAAGTTGTCGTTTTGCACTACCAGCACCTCCCGGATGTACTCAGGATGGTTCAGAAAAACAATGTGGTGAGGACCGATCTTGTAGTGTGCGATATCTCCATAAGTCTCGGCCAGGTGTTGAAAGAGAAGGATGGGATTTGCTGGACGGAGCTTGCGGAACGCAACCCATAAAAGATTGCGCTGAAAGCCGGGCGGAAAGCAGTAGTCATGCCGGTCCCTGGAAGGCCTCACCTCCGGTTGCCGCGCCGCTGTTGCCATTTCAATAGTTTACGCTGCGACGAGTGACACCAAAGCGGCCGGGGGGTCTCTTAGCTCAAAACTTAAGGCTCTTGCCATCCGCAAGGATGAAGGACAGACACAACTATTCCTTCTGCAACTGATCAAGCGCAGCCAAAACATCGTCACTGTGCCGGCCGGGGTCAACGTTGGTATATGCTCTTGCAACCTTGCCGGCAGGATCGATCAGGAACGTATGCCGCGCGGCAAACTTTGCTACCCCCAGATTGGTGAGCGAGCCGTACTCCTTGCTCACTGTGCCATCGCTGTCTGCTAACAGCTTGAAATTCAAACCTTCTTTCGCGCAGAACTTCTTGTGCGAGTCCACGCTATCCACGCTTACACCCAAAACCACGGAGTTGCGCTGATTATACTTGGACTGATCCATCTGAAAGTTGTGGGCCTCGCGCGTACAGCCGGGAGTCTGATCCTTGGGATAAAAATAGAGGACCACCCATTTCCCGCGATAATCCTTCAGGCTGACGGAAGTACCTTCCTGCGAGGCCAATGTGAAGTCGGGCGCAGTGCTTCCCGGTGCGGGAGTAGCGGCGCGCGAACTGGATAACAGGCGCGGAACAAGGAATATAACGACTACAACGAGCAGCACGAGCAGCACAATCTTCACCATTGAGGGCCTCCGAAGGCAGCTTGCATTGAAACTCGGGAAACGCTGGCTCCTACATTCATCCTGACGTTCAGCATTGTAGAACGTTTCGCCATCAACCTTCGCCCAGCAAGATTCCGCATAATTGAATATCATGAGTAATTCGGCATAATCAGACGGAGAGATCAGACGTGGCTCAGACGGAAACTGACGGTCAAGAGGTATTGGAAACACGAGAGTGGGTTGACTCGCTGGACTATGTGTTGTCCAAGGGTGGTCCCGTGCGCGCGGGACGACTGCTGCAACAACTGGCACTGCACGCGCGGCGCGCCGCTGGAGTGAATCTTCCCTTTTCAGCGACCACCCCTTACCAGAATACGATTCCATCCCAGCAACAAGCGCCGTTCCCCGGCAGTCAGGAGATGGAACGGCGCATCAAGAGCCTGGTGCGCTGGAACGCTCTGGCCATGGTGGTACGTGCCAACAAAATCCAGGAAGGGATTGGCGGTCACATCTCGACGTTCGCTTCGGCAGCAACTTTGTACGAAGTTGCTTTCAATCATTTTTTCCAGGCCCAAACTGAAAGCGGCGATCGCGACTTCGTTTATTTTCAGGGCCACGCCGCGCCCGGTATTTACGCTCGCGCCTATCTTGAAGGGCGTATCCCGAAAGAAAAGCTGGAAAACTTCCGCCGTGAACTGAAGCCGGGCGGCGGGTTGAGTTCGTATCCGCACCCGTGGCTCATGCCAAATTTCTGGGAGTTTCCCACGGTCTCGATGGGATTAGGACCGATCCAGGCGATCTACCACGCGCGCTTTATCCGCTACCTGGAGAATCGTGGGCTGAAGCAGTCGACCGGGGGCAAGGTGTGGGCATTCTTGGGCGACGGCGAAATGGACGAACCGGAAGCGCTCGGCTCGATCACGCTGGCTTCACGCGAAAATCTGGATAACCTGATTTTCGTGGTGAACTGCAACCTGCAGCGCCTCGATGGACCCGTACGCGGTAATGGAAAAATCATTCAGGAGCTCGAGGCCATCTTCCGCGGCGCGGGATGGAACGTCATCAAATGCATTTGGGGCTCGGATTGGGACAGCCTGATTCGCGCTGACCGCGATGGACTGCTGGTGAGGCGTCTAGGAGAAATCAGCGACGGCCAGTATCAGAAATATTTTGTGGAGAGCGGAGCCTATTTCCGCCAGAATTTGTTCGGCACAGATCCGCGGCTTCTGAAAATGGTGGAGCATCTTTCCGACGAGCAATTAGCGCGGATGCGGCTCGGCGGGCACGATCCGATCAAGGTGCATGCCGCATACCGGGCGGCGGTGGACCACGCCGGATCTCCGACGATTATTCTGGCCAAGACCATAAAAGGCTACGGCCTGGGCGAAGCGGGCGAAGGCAAGAACATCACGCACCAGCAAAAGAAGCTGAATGAAGAAGAGCTGGAGATGTTCCGCTCGCGTTTTGGAATTCCGATTCCCGACGACCAACTGCAGAATGCGCCATTCTACCGGCCCTCCGATGACAGCGCCGAGATCAAATACATGCAGGCGCGGCGGCAACAGCTCGGCGGTTATATGCCGACGCGTAAAGTTCGCGCCACGCCGCTGAAGCCGGTGCCCGAATCGTACTTCGAAGAATTCTACAAAGGCACTGAAGGACGGGAAGCCTCCACCACTATGGTTTTCGTGCGGCTGCTGGGGAAACTGCTGCGCGATCCAGAGGTGGGCAAACTGATCGTGCCGATTATTCCCGACGAAGCTCGCACCTTTGGCATGGAAGCTTTGTTTCGCCAAGTCGGCATCTACTCCAGCGTGGGGCAGTTGTATGAGCCGGTTGATATGGACACGCTTCTTTATTACAAGGAAGCCAAGAACGGACAGATTCTGGAGGAAGGAATTACCGAAGCCGGGTCGATGTGCTCATTCATCGCCGCCGGCACGGCCTATGCGAACCACGGTATCAACACGATTCCCTTCTTCATTTATTACTCAATGTTCGGTTTCCAGCGCATCGGCGATCTGATCTGGGCTGCGGCCGATATGCGCTGCCGCGGATTTCTTGTCGGAGGCACAGCAGGACGAACCACGCTAGCCGGCGAAGGTTTGCAGCATCAAGACGGCCACAGCCACGTTCTCGCCCTGCCCGTTCCCAACTTGTTGGCTTACGATCCTGCATTTGCCTATGAAATTGCCATCATCATTCAGGATGGCATCAAGCGCATGTACGTGGACCAGGAATCGATTTTCTATTACCTCACTGTGACCAACCAACCGCTTCCCATGCCTGAGATGCCGAAGGATGGGAACGTCCGCGAAGGCGTGCTGCGCGGGCTCTACCGCTTCAAGGCGGCGGACGCGCCCGGCGCCAAGCTGCGCGCTCAACTACTGGGCAGCGGAACCATTATGTACGAGGTGTTGAAGTCGCAAACCATCCTCAAAGAAAAATATGGCGTGGCGGCGGATGTGTGGAGCGTGACCAGCTACAAGGAACTTTATCGCGATGCCAACGACTGCGAGCGCTGGAACATGTTGCACCCCGGCGACTCGGCGAAAGTTCCATACGTTACTCAGACTTTGAAAGATGCGCCCGGACCGTTCATTGCCGCATCGGATTACATGAAGGTGCTGCCGGAATCTTTGGCGAAGTGGGTGCCGGGACAACTAGTCTCGCTCGGAACCGATGGTTTTGGCCGCAGTGAGAGCCGGGCAGCGCTGCGCGATTTCTTCGAAGTAGATGCGAAACACATTGTGCTGGCCACGCTGGGCGCGCTGGCGCGGGAAAAGAAAATCGGGCTGGACGTCATGAAGAAGGCGATTCATGACCTGGGCATCAATTCCGAAAAACTGAACCCGGCCACGAGTTAAATGTCGAGTTGCAAACACCGTCGACAAAATTAAGGAATGGAATCAGTGATCGAATTCAAACTCCCCGCACTCGGTGAAAACATTGAACAGGGCGACTTGGTGCGCTTGATGATCGCACCTGGCGCGGCTGTTAGCGAAGGCCAGGCGGTGATGGAACTAGAGACCGATAAGGCGGTCGTGGAAGTGCCTTCATCAGTAAGCGGAACGGTGAAGGAAATTCTGGTTAAAGAGGGCGACAAGATTAAAGTTGGCCAAGTGGTTTTCACCGCGGACAACAATGGAGCCGCCACGGTTGTGACTGAAAATCGGCGCCCCGAACCAACGGTCGCCGACGTTGCAAAACCGCAACCACCTGCGTCGAAGCAACCTGAATCTCAGCCCGCGCCGCAACGAACCCGATCTACTGACGTGCCGGCCGCCAGCGAATTCCGCTTGCAGGAACTGGGAGAAAACATCTCGCAGGGCGACCTCGTGCGCTTGATGATCGCCCCCGGCGCCAAAGTTTCCGAAGGCCAGCCAGTGATGGAACTCGAAACCGACAAAGCGGTCGTTGAGGTTCCTTCGTCAGTCACCGGTATTGTGAATGAAGTAAAAGTGAAAGAAGGCGAGAAAATCAAAGTTGGACAGGTGATTTTCACCCTGCAAGGTGCGGGCTCATCGCAGGCCGAGATGACTCGTCCGCAGAGCCAGCCTGTCGAGCACGTCTCCGGACAGCATGGCGCACGGCTGGCATTCCAGGCTGCGATTCGCGCGGAGGGCAAGACCGAAGAGCAGGCGCTACCGCCCGACCAACCGATGCCACGTCCCGCGGCGTTCTCCATGCCTATACAACTGGGCAAGGTTGCCGGAACTGAACATCGCGAAGCCGTTCCCGCGGCTCCGCACACGCGCCGTCTCGCTCGCGAACTCGGCGTCGATATTTACGAAGTCAAGGGCACGGGCCCCGGCGGACGCATCAGTGAAGATGATGTGAAGGCTCATGCTAAAGCCGCACTGACTGCGATAGCCAGTGCGGCCCAGGCTCCGCCGCGCGCCGGACATTTCATCGCACCCAAGCTGCCCGATTTCGCGAAGTGGGGAAAAATCGAGCGCGTTTCCATGCGCGGGGTTCGCCGCAAGACCGCCGAGCACCTCGCCGAGTCCTGGAACACGATCCCCCACGTCACGCAGCATGACCGCGCCGACATCACGGAACTTGAGCACTTGCGTGCGCGTTTCGCTCCCAAGGCCGAGCAAGCCGGCGGCAAGATGACCGTGACCGCGATTGCTCTGAAAGTCTGTGCCGCAGCTCTCAAAGTATTTCCGCAATTCAACGCACCATCGATATGGAACAAGAAGAAATCATCTACAAGCAGTACATCCATATCGGCGTCGCAGCGGATACCGATCGCGGCTTGCTGGTTCCAGTGATCCGCGACGTGGATAAAAAAAATATCGTCGAGCTGGCGGTGGAGCTGTCGCAAATCTCGCAGAAGGCACGCGACAAGAAAATTACCGTCGCCGATATGGAAGGCGGAACTTTTACCATCACCAACCTCGGCGGCATCGGTGGCACGGCGTTTACACCGATCGTGAATCATCCCGAAGTCGCCATTCTCGGGCTTTCGCGTTCGCGCATGGAACCGGAATGGATCGGCGGAAAGTTCGAGCCGCGGCTGATCCTGCCGCTTTCGCTCTCTTACGATCATCGCCTGATTGATGGTGCAGACGCCGCACGTTTTCTACGCTGGGTCGCGGAAGCCTTCGAGCAGCCCTTCCTGCTTTCCGTTCAAGGATAACTGCAGCGCGGAGCTAATTCAGAAGAAAGTCATTTCATGAACGAACATCCCAATCAAACACTCAATGGAAATCCCGAAGTGACTCAGAGGCTTCGAATCGCTGTGGTTGGCGGCGGACCGGGCGGATACGCTGCCGCGTTCCTCGCCGCCGATCTTGGCATGCAGGTTACTCTCATCGATCCGGAGGTGAACCCCGGTGGCGTATGTCTCTACCGCGGCTGCATTCCTTCGAAGGCGCTGCTGCATGTCGCCAAGCTGGTTGAGGAATCTCAGCAGGCGAAAAATTGGGGTGTCGACTTTCCTCCAGCGAAGATCGATCTGGCACGGCTGCGCACGTGGAAGGAAAGCGTTGTGAAAAAGCTCACTGGAGGACTCGGGCAACTTTCCAAGCAGCGCCACGTGGAATACATCCAGGGCCGCGCTGCATTCGAAAATTCCACCACGCTACGCATCAGCAAGACAGATTCCGCCGAGGTGGTTCTCAGCTTTGACCGCATCATTCTCGCCACTGGCTCGCGCCCCGCCATTATTCCAGCTCTTAAGTTGGATTCGCCGCGCATGATGGATTCCACCGCCGCCCTCAATCTCGAAGATATCCCCGGCAGTCTTCTGGTGGTTGGTGGCGGATACATTGGCCTGGAGCTTGGTTCGGTGTATGCCGCGCTGGGGACGCGGGTCACCGTGGTGGAGATGCTGCCCGGCTTACTTCCTGGCGCGGATCGTGATCTGGTTCTTCCGCTGCACAAACGTCTTGAGAAGAAGTTCGAAACGATTCTGCTGAGCACCACTGTTGCTTCCCTTAAAGAAGACGGAGCTGGAATTCGCGCAACCTTCGAAGGCGCTTCCGTACAGGGCAAAGATCGGGAAGAGCTTTTTGATCGGGTGCTCGTTTCTGTTGGACGCAAGCCAAATTCCGAGATCGCTGGCCTCGAAACCACCCAAGTACGCGTGAACTCACGCGGATTCATCGAAGTGAACAAGCAGCTGCAAACCGCCGATCCGTACATCTATGCGATTGGCGACGTGGTTGGCGAGCCCATGCTGGCGCACAAGGCTTCGCACGAAGGCCGTGTCGCAGCAGAATCCATCACCGGGCACAAGGTCGCCTTCGAGCCTAATGCGATTCCGGCGGTGGTGTTCACCGATCCGGAAGTTGCCTGGTGCGGTCTTACTGAAACTCAGGCGGAAAAAGAAAATCGCGAAATCAAAGTTGCAAAATTTCCCTGGGGTGCGTCCGGCCGCGCTATCACGCTCGACCGTCCGGAGGGAATGACCAAGCTGCTCGTTGACCCGCAGACAGAACGCGTGTTGGGCGTTGGCATTGTAGGCGCCGGAGCTGGCGAACTGATCGCTGAGGGCGTCCTCGCCATCGAAATGGCTGCGCTGGCCGGCGACGTGGCGATGACCATCCATCCGCATCCCACGCTTTCGGAGACCGTGATGGAATCCGCGGAAGTTTTCTTTGGCACCAGCACGGACGTCTTCCGCCCCAAGCGCGGATAATATGGGGAAGAAACCCATGTCGAACTTTTCCAGAGGATTTGCTTTTCTTGCCCTTGGTCTTGCGGTCTGTCTACCGCTCTCAGCACAGAGCCCACTAAGCCAGATACTGCAGCCACCGGCACCCGGGACCGCGTCCTCCAAAACTCCTGCCGACCCGCTGGGGCGCGATACGCCGTATGGAACGGTCTTCGGATTCTTACAGGCGGCGCAAGCGGGCAACTACAGTATCGCGGCGCAATACCTGCAGATGAGTGCCTCGCGGCGCCAGACCGAAGGCGACGCATTGGCTTCGAATCTGAAGTTTGTCATGGACAACGCCTATGCCGGCAGCCTGAAGAACGTGAGCACGCAACCCGAAGGCGCGCCCCAGGAAGGCGTTCCCCTGGGGAGGCAGAAGCTGGGGACCATGTTGTCCGGCGATGCGGAGGCGGACTTGGAACTTGTCCGCGTTTCCGATCCGAGCGCGGGAAAGATTTGGCTCATCTCTTCCGACACCCTGGCCAAGGTCCCTGAACTCTACGATCAGGTCGGGGCGCGGCAGGTAGAAAACCGTTTGCCCGCGTGGGTGGTGACGCATCAGTTGGCGGGCATGCCACTGTGGCAATGGCTGGCTCTGGTGCTGATGATTCCAGTGGCAGCGGCGGCCGGCTGGCTGCTCTTGGTGGTACTGCAAATTCCCATGCGCTGGTGGGCGCGGAGACAGGGCCACGCCGAACTGGCATCGCGATCGGTTTCCGGGCCAGCATGGCTGCTCGCCGGTACGATCATTCACCGGATACTGGAACGCTACCTCGGCATGCCACTGCTGCAGCGGCACTACTATTTCCAGTTGGTTGAGGTTGCGGGCATTATCGGCGCCAACTGGATTCTCTGGCGCGTGATTCGTTGGTTCTTGCAGCGCGTACGCAACCGGGCTCTCGCCCGCGGCCACTCGGGCACCGGCTCGCTGATGTTGTTGGGCGAGCGCATCATCAAAGTGCTGGTCGTTGTCATGGCCATATTTTTTGTCCTGAGCGTGCTGGGCTTCAATATGAGCACTGCGCTGGCAGGCGTCGGCATTGGCACCCTGGCCGTCGGCTTCGGCGCGCAGAAGACCATCGAAAATTTATTTGGCGGCGTTTCAGTATTGGGCGATGAAGTGATTCGCGTGGGGGATGTTTGTAAGTTCGGCGACCGCACGGGGACGGTCGAGGATATCGGCCTGCGCTCCACTCGAGTGCGCACGGAAGAGAGGACGCTGTTGGCTATTCCTAATGGCACTGTGGCGACCATCAACGTCGAGAACCTGAGCCGGCGCGATAAGATGCTTTTCAAGACTGTTCTCGGTCTTCACCTCGACACCTCATCCGATCAACTCCGCTCCGTGCTTTCCGAAATCCGCCGGGTGTTAAGCAGCAATCCCAAGATCGAGAGCAATACGGTTCGAGTGCGGCTTATTGAACTCGCCTCCAGCGCCCTTAATGTGGAACTGGCTTGTTACATATTGACGCAGGATTTCAACGAATTTGCCGCCGTCCGGGAAGACGTGCTGCTGCAGATCGTGAATTTGGTGGAAGACTCCGGAACCAGCCTCGCGTCCCCCTCGCAGAAGCTCTATTTGAATCAGGGCTCGGGACTCGACAAAGACAAGACCAGGGCTGCCCTCCAACAAATAACCGATTCAAGCCCAGGCAAGCATTCCCCTTCCACGCCTGCCGGCAACCAGAATCAAGATACTGAAAAGAACGTGGAGAAAAAATGATTAGGACTCTGCGTGCCAGCGCTGCGTTAACCAGGCCATGAACCGGTGTGTCGGATAGTAGACGGCGCCGGGAACAATGATCAGGTAAGCCAACAGATACAAGAACCCCGGAACGACGTGCTGTTCGCGAAAGAAAAGCCCGCGGGCCCAGTTCACATCGTACTGCGGGCGCCAGAAATAGTTAATCGGAATCACGATCCACGCAGTCAGTGTCTGGTACTTCCAACCTCGAGGGTCGTAGCCTAAACGCCAAATCGCCCACAGCAGCAATGGCGGGGTGATCACGTGAAACAGACTCAGCAATCGAATGGGCAGCGGAACGTGTGGATCGAACATATACTCCGTGCCACCAATGACGTGCCGCCCGCTTACTAGAACCCCCGCAAAATCGATGGTGAATAGAGTCTGAAAAAGCAGTAGTCCGCTTGCCTGCCAGGAGAATACCAGCGGACATTCCAGCCACAAACCCGCAGCGATAAAGAGATTGCCGAGATCGCAGAAGAAGAGAAAATTCTGCAGCCCGTACTGTCGCCAATACAAAGGTATCCACGCGATCACGCACGCTGTCCATAGCAACTTGATCGATAGCGGGATGCGCATGACACGGTATTGTATGCGCGGAACAGTGGGGCTGGCGGAAGCCCGGGAAGTCCCGTCTGGCAAGCCAAAGCGGCCTGGTCGCAATTACCACCGTAACTTGATGGAGCTTACGGGTGTACCTACGATGAACTCAATATGGGTTACCAAGCACTCCTCTTTTGTCCCGATGAGAAGACGGCTCGCACCGTAACACAGGTTCTCAGCGAGTTGGACTTTGAAGTGGTTTCCTGTACCGAACCCTTCGCCGCAGTGAAGAAATTGATGGGCGAACATTTCGATGCCGTCGTCGTGGATTGCGACAACGAGCAGAATGCCACGCTCCTCTTCAAGAGTGCGCACAACGCTCCGAACAACCAATCGGCGCTGGCGGTGGCGGTCGTCGAAGGACAAGCAGGAGTGGCGAAGGCTTTTCGTATTGGGGCAAACCTGGTTCTCACCAAGCCGATTAATGTTGAGCAGGCGAAGGGCACGTTACGCGTTGCGCGAGGACTGTTGCGCAAGAACGAAAGTGTAAAACCCGCAACGACTGCAACCGCAAAGCCTGCGACTTCCGCACCACCACCACCTGCCCGGCCAGCTCATGTAATGCCCACTTCGCGGCCGCCGGCACCGATCGCACCTCTGGCAACGACGAGTGTTCCAGCGCCGAAGAGGACCCCGCATACGAACTTTGTCGCTTCCGCTTCTAGCGGGATCACCGAGACTTCTGAATCTACAGATTCAGCGAATGCAGTTCCAAAGCAGATTGATTCGCCATTGATCACGACGTCAAAGACACAAACGGTCTCCGCAAAGATCGCGCCGCATGCGGCCGCTGAGGCTGCGCCAGAGATAACATTCAGCAAGACTGAAGCCACAGCGCCGTCGAGTTCAGGGTTTTCAGTAGCAACATCTGCGGGTTCCGCTAGCGCGGCGGCTCCGGCGCGAAAGGCAAAGCCAAGCATCTCTACCACGGACAAACCTTCGACGGCAATTTCGGAGGCCGAGAATCGAGTTGAGAAAGGTGCGGCCAGCGCGAGCGGTTCTCCAGTCGAGGAGACTGCTTCCCCTGCGCCTTCGTTTACCTTCGGCGATGGGGTCGAGAGCGGCACAAAATCCGCGGGCGGTAGAAGCAAGAAGGCTTTGGTGGCAGTGGCTGCGGTTGTGCTGATTGCGGTAGGCGGTTATGCCGCATGGATACAGTTTGGACCTTCGAACCGGGCGGTGAGCGCGCCCGCGGCAGTTGCAGCGCGGCCCGTGACAAATTCTGCCGCGGTTCCGCAAGCGACGCTGGGCACGACGGTCTCGCCCTCTTCCGATGTGACGTCTCCTGCGTCGGTTCCGTCTTCTGACACATCGATTCCGAGTTCTACAGCCGCTCAACTAGCGGGGAAGACGAAGGCTTCGGCCACTACCCAAACAATTGCCGGCGCAAACAACGTGCAAGCACACCAGAGCAAAGCTAACTCTGGAGTGGACTCGTCCACACCTGAGGAGGCCGCTGTGGCAGAGAAGGCTCCGTCAGCGGGGACACAGCCCATTGTGATCAAGAAGGGCCTTGTGCAACGTGGGACGGGAAGCTCTGCGGCATCGAACGATGCGCCAGCGCCGAGCATTGCCAGTATTGCTCCAGCGGGAAACGGCGGGCTTCCGAATTTGATGAACGGCGCGAGCGGCGCGCCGACTCCGGTGCTGCAGACGATGAGCGTTTCGCAGGGAGTTTCGCAGGGACTGGTGATCAAGAAGACCTCACCTTCGTATCCAGCGAACGCCTTGCGCATGCGGATTGAAGGGTCCGTGCAACTGCTGGCGACGATCTCCAAGACGGGCGACATTTCCGCGGTGAAAGTTCTCAGTGGAGATCAGACTCTGGCGCGGGCCGCAGTTGATGCGGTGAAGCAGTGGAAGTACAAACCTTATCTGCTCGACGGTTCTCCGGTCGAGATCCAGACGCAGGTCACGGTCAACTTCAAGCTGCCGCGATAGGCTTAGAGCAATTCCCAGCGTCGACGTGCGGAGATTGCTGATTGAAAAACCTCTCGCTCTCGGTCCTGCCTGCTGAGGCTACCTATAAATCTAAGCCTGTGGATTTCTGCTTGTAATACTTGCGTCTCGTCGCTTCAAGCGCAGGGGCGAGGCGCGCGATTTTCATTAATTTTCGGGGGTACCCCCC
>Ga0116106_1001081_pt1 | contig 14214 bp, 14 predicted proteins | sample June2015DPH_6_50_FD_89717 | JGI IMG/M metagenome (GOLD analysis project Ga0116106, IMG submission 89717) | Peatland microbial communities from SPRUCE experiment site at the Marcell Experimental Forest, Minnesota, USA - June2015DPH_6_40 | ecosystem: Environmental > Terrestrial > Soil > Wetlands >...
GTGCCCAATGGCTTCGAGGCGAGCTTCGAGTCCGGCAACGCGGACCGCGGAAGGACCCATGTCAACTCCGCGGCGGGATTGGCCAAGGTCAAGCGGAACGCCAATCACGCGAATCTGGCACGGGGTGATGCTGCTGTAGGTTGTGCTTCGTGGAGTCATAACAAGAGTTCTCAGTTCTCAGTTCTCAGTAACCCCAGTCCGCCGGTTTTACTGAGAGCTGAGAACCGGCAACTGAGAACTGCACTACGGATACAGCCGATGCAGCATGCGCGGGAACGGAATCGTCTCGCGCACGTGCTCCAATCCGCAGATCCACGCTACCGCGCGCTCGATGCCCATGCCAAAGCCGGAGTGTGGAACGCTGCCGTACTTGCGGAGATCAAGATACCACTTGAAGGCTTCTTCCGGCAGATTGTGTTCGTGAATGCGTTGCAGGAGCAAGTCGTACGAGGCCGTGCGCTGCGATCCGCCGATGATTTCGCCGTAGCCTTCGGGAGCGAGAACGTCGACGCAGAGCGCGAGTTCGGGGCGCTCGGGATCGGGTTCCATGTAGAACGCCTTCACGCTCGCCGGGTAACGATGGACCATCACGGGCCGGTCGTAGAGCGAGGAGAGATACGTTTCGTCGGGCGAGCCGAGGTCTCCGCCCCATTCGAATTTATTCTCGAGTTTGCCTTGAGCATGGCCTTCCTGCAATTTTATGACGGCTTCGTCGTAGGTGATTCGCGGGAATGGCGCCTCGATTTTCTCGAGCTTGCTGAGATCGCGGCCGATGGTTGCCAGGTCGGAGCGGCGCTGCTCGAGGCATCGCTTGACCAGGAAAGTCAGCAAGCCTTCGGCGAGTTCCATCAGATCGTCGAGCGTGCCATAGGCGATTTCAGGTTCCACCATCCAGAATTCCGTGAGATGGCGTCGGGTCTTCGATTTCTCGGCGCGGAAGGTTGGACCGAACGAGTAAACCTTGCCGAGCGCCATCGCCGTGGCTTCAATGTAGAGCTGGCCGGATTGCGTGAGGTAGGCCTGCTCTTCGAAGTAGTCCACGGGGAAGAGAGTAGAGGTTCCTTCGCAGGCGGCGGGCGTAATGATCGGAGGATCAGTAAGGGTGAATCCGTTGCCATCGAAAAAATCGCGGGCAGCGCGAATGATTTCAGCGCGCACGCGCAGAATCGATGCCTGACGCTGTGAGCGCAGCCAAAGATGACGGTGGTCCATCAAGAAGTCGACGCCGTGTTCTTTGGGAGTGATGGGATAGGGATCGGTTTCGGGGACACGCTGCACCACCTGTACGCTCGCGACGTCGAGTTCATAGCCACCGGGCGCGCGCTTGTCGGCGCGGACTTTGCCTTCGACGATCACGCTCGATTCCTGGGTGAGGCCTTTGATGGCGTCGAAGACCTCGGGCGGGACGGCGTTCTTCGGGACGACGCCCTGGATGACGCCGGAGCCGTCGCGAAATTGCGGAAAAAGTAACTTGCCGCTTTCGCGAAGGTTATAAAGCCATCCCCGAATGGTGACAGACTGGCCTTCGTGTTTGCCGATTTCTGCAATCGTGCTGATCGGTGAGGACATAAAATTGAGATTTGCGCTTCAGTTGTTGGCGCGTCAAAAGGTCAGAGGTGAGAGGTCAGATTGCAGAAGTAAAACCTTTCAAGTTGAATACGGCGGGTTAAACCTCTGCAATCTGACCTTTGACCTCTGACCTCGCTTTACGACTCTTCCAGCTTCTTGAAGGTTGCGCTCACTTCTTCGCTGGGGTTCTTTTTCTCTTCGCCGTCGATCTCGAGCAACAGGGGCGGCTTTTGCGGTGCGCTGCGCAGCAATTCCATAGTCTGTTTCCAGTCGATCGATCCGTTGCCCGGCCAGAGGTGCGAGTCTTTGTCTTTGTTGTTGTCGTGCACGTGGGTTGAGCAGATGTGGTTCTTCAGAATGGCGAAACCTTCGGGAATTCCGCTCATCATGTGGGCGTGTCCGCAATCGAAACAGACGCCGATGTCGTCAAAATGCATGGTTCGGATGAATTCGATCAGGCGATCGGGCGTGGAAAGTTCGTTGGGAATGTTTTCAACGAGCACTCTGACGCCGAGCGGCTTGGCGAAGGCGCGCAGATGCTCGACGGAAGTCATCGCGGCTTCGAATTTCTTTTCGTCGAAGGCATCGTTCGGATTGCCAATGTGCTGAATGAGAAAACGGAATGGGATGTGCTCGGCGATTTCGAGGGCGCGTTTGATCTCGTCCATGGCATCGATGCGTCCGGCGCGATCGGTGGAGGCGATGTTGACCGGCGGCGACCCGGTGCGTCCCCATTCGTAGTCGGAGTACAAAGGCGCGTGCACGGAATTGAGTGGAATGCCGGTCGCGCGGAACCAGTCGGCAATTTCGCGGACATGCTGCTTGCGATTGGCGTAGTCGAAATGCTGGCGGGCGGCGAAGATTTCGATCGACTGGGCTCCCGCCTTCACGAGCTCGTCGAGCAAGCCCGGATGGAGCCGTTCCTTTACATAGACGTATGTCGATACCGCCCGCAGCATCAGTAACCTACCGCCTTCCCGTTGTTGCGTCCGTCGCTGGCGCCGAGACGCTCGCCGGTTTTGGGATCAATCATGATGCACTCGCCGTCTCCCCAGTTTCCCCAAGAATAATCGACTTTCACCTTGTGTCCTTTGGAACCGAGAAGATTCATTGTATCGGGAGAGAGGCGGTCTTCGACGAGAATCTGATCGGGGAGCCACTGATGATGAAACCTGGGCGCGTTGACCGCTTCTTGAATATCGAGAGAGAAATCGACGACGCCGATGAGGATGTTGGCAACAATGGTGATGATCCTGGGGCCGCCGGGCGAGCCGAGTACCAGGAAGAGCTTGCCATCTTTCAACACAATCGTTGGCGTCATCGCCGATAGTGGGCGCTTGCCCGGTCCGATGGCGTTGGCCGGTCCCTGAATGAGCCCGTAGATGTTGGGGACGCCTTGTTTGGCGGCGAAGTCGTCCATTTCGTCGTTGAGCAGGAAGCCCAGGCCCGCGGCGGTAACGCGGGAGCCGAAGGAGTCATTGAGCGTAGTGGTTACGGAAACCGCGTTGCCATCGGCATCGACAACGGAATAATGCGTAGTGTTCTGCGGTTCGCGAAGGGCCGTGGGAGGCAACTGGGCGACGCGCTCGAGTTCGCCAAACGACGGGCGTTTCAGTTCTTTACTTGGGGTGGCGTGGTTGGGGTCAATGGAGTCGCGCCAGGCCGCGGCGTATTTCTTGTCGATGAGCTGAGCGACAGGAACTTTGGCGAAGTCGGGATCGCCCAGGAAGTCGGCGCGATCGTAAAAGGCACGCCGGAAGGCTTCGGCTTCGAGGTGTATGGCGGCGGCGGAGCGGTTGCCGAATTTGGCGAGGTCGAAGCCTTCAAGGATATTGAGGATTTCGATGAGCGCCACGCCGCCGGAGGATGGCGGCGGAGCGCTGATGATGTCGTATCCCCGGTAGGAGCCGCGAATGGGCTCGCGCTCTTTGACTTCGTAGGAGGCGAGGTCGGCGGCGGTAACCAGGCCTCCGCCTTGGTGGATGGCCGCGGCCAGCTCGCGGGCCATGGCGCCGTGATAGAAGTCGTCGGGATGCTTGGCGATACGTTCCAGAGTGTGGGCGAGTTCCGGTTGCTTGAGTAGTTCGCCGGGCTGGTAGTAATTTCCGTCGTGCAGGAAAATGCGTTTGGATTCGGGAAACTGGGCGAGGTACTTGTCTTTTTTAAGTTCTTGCGTGTCTTCGTAGGCGAGGGGGAAACCATCGCGAGCGAGCTTGATTGCGGGCGCGATGACTTTTTCGAGCGACAGCTTGCCGTATTGTTTCTCCGCGTAGACCAAACCAGCCACGGTGCCGGGGACGCCGATAGCTCTATATCCCACGATGCTCGAGTCTTTGCTGGACTCTGGGATGACGTTGCCCTGGGCGTCGAGATACATGTTTTCGGTGGCAGCGGCGGGCGCTTTTTCGCGGAAGTCGATGAAGTGAGTTTCTCCGTTGGCGTTGCGGAGGAGCATGAATCCGCCTCCGCCTAGATTTCCGGCCTGGGGATGGACAACGGCAAGTGCGAAGCCGGTGGCTACGGCAGCGTCGACGGCGTTGCCTCCGGAGCGCAGCATCTCGACGCCGGCGCGCGAGGCAAGCTCGTGGACGCTGGTGACGATGGCGTGCGGCGCGTGCGTGGGGCGCATGGGCGCGGCTGCGACGGTCGAGGCGAGTAGAGCGCACAGGCTGCCGAAGATCGCAAGAGTACGTTGAATGCGCATGGATTGGGCGAAGGTACGAGGCTAGCTTAGCGGGTTGCGGGGAGTCAAACTGTGCTCATTGCCGAAGCGCGGAGGATGCCGAGAAAAGCTTAACTACGGGGGAAGCAGAAAGACCCACCGAGATCACCTCACTTTTTGCGGCGTTTACTTGGCGCTTTTCTGCGCGCCACTTTTTTCTTTGGCGCTTTCGCTGCCACCAGCTCATAGGACTGGCGAATGAGGGATTCAAGTTCACCCTCGGACAGGACGTTGGAGTTGGCGAGAGTCACCCACTTGTAGCGTCCGACATAGGGCGCGGGAGAGATGCCTTCGATCTCGAGCAGTTCGTGGAATGTTTCCGGCGCGCACTTAAGAGTGATGCGCGGGAAGCGGCCGTCCGATAGGACCATGCCGGTGAAGATTTTGCCGCGGACTTTGAAGCAGAGGTCGTCGGCCCACGGCATGTCCTCGGTTACGTCGGGGAAGGAGAGACAGAGTTTGCGGATCCATTCGACGTCGGACATGGATTAACGAGTCATTCTTGCAGTATGTAGGAGCCTATAAATCCACCGCCCAGTTCACGGGCGGACGCAAGTCCTCAACCTGCGTGAACGCCTTATCCCCGGTAACCAGGATTGCATTGGTGCTGATTGCGTGGGCCGCGATCAGCATATCTAGAGCGCTAAGGCTCTTGCCGGCGCGTTCCAGTTTGAAGCGCAGGGTTCCATAAGCCTGGGCTTCATCGCTGCCCCAAGGCAGGATTTGTATCTTTCCGAGGAAGTCGTTAAGGACCGTCCGCAAAGCAAAACTCGGAGGTTTTCTGGCCAGCCCATAACGAATTTCCGCCTCGGTAACGACCGAGATGCATCCGATTTCGTTTATTTTCAAGCCGTCGAGACGGTCCCTGGCGGCGGGAGATTCTCCGCGCACGATATAGCCCACTGTATTCGTGTCGAGCATCCAGGTTCGAGTCATAAGATGTCGCGCTTCTGCGGTGGCCTCGTATCCCGTTCAGTCAGGAAATCATCGGGAACCCCGGCAGCGTCTAGTGCGGCGAAGATTTCTTTCCAGGTCTTTGCCGGAGATTCGGAGAGAATCAGATCTCCGCTTTGCGGGTCGCGGCGCACGTAGACCTCGTCGGTCTTGAAGCGGAACTCGGCTGGGATTCTAACGGCTTGACTCCTGCCGCTGTAAAAGACCTTTGCTTTGGAAATGGGCGCCATGGCGAATTCTCCCTGCTATATATCATGCTATATAGCAAGGCGGATTGCAAGAGACTATTGGTCCCATGCTCGGCAAACTTCACGCGGGCAAGAATGCCCGCGCCACACGAGCTACACCTGGTCCCTGGCTTCGCCCAGCACCACCGACACGTCCAGCTGTTTCTTGCCCCGGAAGATGGTCACTTTCACCGTGTCCCCGGCGCGGTGCCTGTTCATGATCTGGGCGAGGAGTTGCTGGCTTTCGATTTTTTCTCCGTCGATGGCCACGATTAAGTCTCCGCCGATCATGATGGGAATGTTGCCGAGGTAGGCGCGCTCGGAACCGCCGCGCAATCCAGCGCGATCGGCGGAGCCTCCGGGAACGGCTTGCACGATGAGGAGCCCGTAGTCGGCGGCCAGGCCCAGCTCTTCGGCGATTTCGGAATCGATGGGGATGGTGCGGACGCCGAGTGCGGGACGGCGCACGCGTCCGAGCGTGACCAGGTCGTTGAGCACGGCTTTCGCGGTGTTGATGGGAATGGCAAAGCCGATGCCCGCGCTTTGGCCTACGCTGGAAGCGATAATGGTGTTGATGCCGATCACTTCGCCATGCCGGTTGAGGAGCGGGCCTCCGGAGTTGCCTGGGTTGATGGCGGCGTCAGTCTGAATCGCTTCGTCGATGACCAGGCCGTCGGGCTCCTGCACCTGGCGGATGGAACTGACGATGCCCTGGGTGAGCGTTCCAGCGAGGCCGAAGGGATTGCCGATGGCGTAAACTCTCTGGCCGACTTGCAGATTGGTCGAATCGCCTAGAGTCATCGGCTGCAAGTCGGGGGCTTTGATCTGGACTATGGCCAGGTCATGAGACTTGTCGGTGCCGACGATGATGGCCTTATATTTTCTGCGGTTGTGGAGCGTGACCTCGACCTGGCGCGCTTCGGCGATGACGTGATAGTTGGTGAGGATGTGTCCTTCTTTGTCGATGACGAAACCGGAGCCCTGGCCTTCCTGCGGCACCAGGCCATAGAAAAAATCGAAGGTCATGACGCGCGAAGTGATATTGACTACCGATGCGATGTTCTTGCGGTAGACGCTGATGTTGTTCTGCTCTTCGGCGTCAAAGGATTCGCTGCCGGCGGCTTCTGTGATTTCAGCGTGCTGCGGACGACTGATCCAGCTGGCGGGATGGAGACGTCCGTTGCGATAGGTGGTGAAGTAGAAGAAGGCTGCCGCCAGAGCAATTGCGAAAAGAAGAGTGCGCAAAAATCTCATCGTGGTTAATCCTATCCTTGCTAATCCTCGAAAACCTGCAGTTTGAATTCTAGCGAAAAGTGGGATTTACCGCAGAGGGAACACAGGCAGAGCCCGTACAAGAAACTCCGCGTGCCCTGCGTTCTCCGCGGTTCAGCGACTTGGCTTGCCCCATCCGCCGCCGCCCGGTGATTCTATGCGGACTCTCTCCCCTGAACGCAGGCGAACACTGGTCTTGCCTGGGAGCTCTTCCTCAGACCCGTCACGCCGGATGATCAAGGTGCGCCCGGGAGCGCCATCGGCTCCGCCAGCCAGGCCGTAGGGTCCGCGAGAACGGCGGTCGGCAAGCAGAGTGACCTGGGCATCAGTTAACACTTCGATTTCACGGATGATTCCATCGCCACCGGTGTGGAGGCCCGCGCCTCCGCTTTTGGAGCGAAAAGAATACTGCCGTAAGCGAATCGGGTAGGCGTATTCGAGGGCCTCGGCGGGGGTGTTGAGCGAGTTAGTCATGTGCGTGTGGACGCCGGAGACTCCGTCCTTATTGGGGCGCGCGCCCATGCCGCCGGCGATGGTCTCGTAATAAGCGAAGGCCTCGCCGGAGCCCGGGTCGTCTGAACGAAGATCGCCTGAACGAAGATCGCCTAAACGAAGATCGTCTGAACGAAGATCGATGCCGCCGATGGTGAGGTTGTTCATGGTGCCGGCGGCGGCGGCCGGAATGCGATCGGGAATCGCCTGCGCCAGCGCTTTCAGAAGCACGTCAACAATGCGCTGAGAAGTCTCGACATTGCCACCGGCGACGGCGGCGGGAGGCTTTGCGTTGACTACTGTGCCCGATGGAGCAATGACACGAATGGGACGCATGAGTCCGGAGGTCGCGGGCACGTCTTCGCGCAGCAGGCAGCGGAAGACGTAGAAGCAGGCTGAGTAGGTGATGGCTTCTACTGCGTTAATCGCGCCTTGAACTTGCGGGTCGCTGCCGGTGAAGTCGATGGTGACGGGGGCGGCCCGTTCGCGGCTCGACGGGGAAGACGCGGCAAGCCGCGTCTCTACAGCGGATTTCTTGGCACGCTTGACTTGGATGGTCACGGCTATGCGCACCGGTTTTTCTTCGACGCCATCGTCATCGAGAAAGTCTTCGGCCTGGTAGCGGCCGGGCGGGATTGTGCCCAGGAAGGCGCGCATCATTTCTTCGGAATAGATGAGCAGATCGGCAGCGGCTTGTTGGGCGCGGGCGGTTCCGTAACGCTCGCAGATTTCGCGGAGACGCTGGGCGCCGGTTTGGCAGGCAGCGATCTGCGCGCCGAGGTCGCCTTCACGTTCTTCCGGCGTACGCACGTTGTTGAGCAGGAGGGCCAGCACATCGGCAACGAGTTCTCCACCACGCATGATTTTGACGGGCGGGATGCGGAGGCCTTCCTGGTAGATTTCGCGGCAGGGGCCCATGGACCCGGGATAAGTTCCTCCCACATCAGCGTGGTGGGCGCGGGAAGCGACGTAGAAATCTGGCGTTGTGTGGAGCGGGCGTCGCGCGCCGGTCTTGGTTCCGCTGAGATACACGGGCATCACCAGCGTTATGTCGGGGAGGTGGGTGCCGCCGCGGAACGGATCGTTGAGCATGACCACGTCGCCCGGTTCGAGAACGCAATGTTCCACAGCGGCAGCAACCGACATGGGCATCGATCCCAAGTGCACCGGCATGTGATCGCCCATGGCGATGACCTGGCCTGCGGAATCAAAGACGGCGCAGGAGTAGTCGCGGCGCTCTTTGATATTCGGGGAAAAGGAAGTGCGGCGCAGGGCGGCTCCCATTTCTTCAGCGATGGAGTGGTAGAGGTTTTTGAAGACCTCGAGTTCAACCGGATCGCGCATGTGCGTGACGAGTGTACGCCAAGTCGGAATTGAGGGCTATACTGGAGGCCTTCCGCAATTTTAAAGAAGTGTGGAATGGGAGGGTAACATGCGATTCCTAGCGGTGTTTGTGGCGCTGGTGGGTCTGGTATCGGTTAGCGCAGCCAAGGACGAATTTCAAGCCGGTGAATTCGTCAATCAACATTTGAATTCGATTGGGACCGAGCAGGCGCGAACGGCGGTGAAGAACCGCGTAGCCCAGGGGGCGGTGAAATTCCAGGTTTTGAACGGCGGATCGCAAACATGGGAGGGCCCCGCGAATTTGGTCTCGGAGGGCGACAAGTTCGCGTTCTTGATGAAGTTTCCACCTACCGTTTTCCGCACCGAGTGGTTTGTGAGGAACGAACGGAAGACTTCAGTTGCGCAGGTGAGGCCTGGCGTTTGGTCCCGATTCGGTCAATTTATCATGACGCACGACGAGATTCTTACAGAAGGCTTGTGGGGAGGCACGCTCTCGACCGGATGGGCGCTATCCCACCTGAACGAACGACGTGCGAAACTTCAGGATCGCGGGGTGAAAAAGGTGGATGGGGTCGATCTTCATCGCATCGACTACACTCCTAAGAAAAGCAGCGATCTGGAGATCCAACTCTATTTTGAACCGGACACCTTTCGGCACGTCATGACTGTTTACTTAATGACCGTCGCCGCGCACTTGGGTCGTACCCAGGCAGATTCCGGGCGTGAACAGGAAACGCATTACCGGCTGGAGGAACGGTTTGGGGATTTCAAGGCCATTGACGACCTCACGCTGCCCTCCCGGTGGACTATCCGGTTCACTTATGGAGGACCGTCGCAAGGTCTTGTCGACCAATATGACGTAACCGAGCAAAAAGTATCGGACAACATATCAGTCGATCCGAAGAATTTTGAGGTTAAGTAAGATCTCCATCCCGCGGGATTGAAATGCCCAGTGCTACACTCGTTTGATTATGGCTGAAGGACGTTCGCGGATTTGGCTGTGGTTTCTGGTGGGCGGCGGGCTGTTTGCGCTGTTCGTGGCCGGCGTGTTTACGGTGGTGTACCTCAGTTTTGGCGGCGAGACTGAAGAATCGTCGTTTTCCGGATTCGGGCCCAAGATTGCCGTGGTTGAGCTGAATGGCGTAATTTTCTCTCCTAAGCTGATCGTCCCCCAGCTGAAGAAGTTTGCCGATGACGATTCCGTCAAGGCCATCATCATCCATGTGAATTCGCCCGGAGGCGGCGTGGCCGCGTCGGAGGAGATCTATCGCGAGGTGAAGCGGATACGGGACGAGAAGAAGAAACGGATTGTGGCTTCGATTGAGACGGTCGGCGCGAGCGGCGCGTATTACGTGGCGTCGGCCACTAACAAGATTTATGCGGACAAAGGCAGCGTTGTCGGTTCGATCGGGGTAATTGCTGAGTGGGTGAACTACGGCGAGCTTCTGCGCTGGGCGAAGCTGAATGCGATCACAATGAAGGCGGGGGAATTCAAGGACACCGGCAGCCCGACACGCGAAATGACGCCCGCGGAACGCGAGTACATGCAGGGCTTGATTGACAACATGCATACGCAGTTCATTCAGGCAGTCGCCGCGGGAAGGCATGCGAAAGAAGAAGACATCCGTGCCATCGCGAACGGCAAGGTCTGGACCGGCGAGCAGGCGGCGGAGCTGAAACTGGTGGATCAGATCGCGGACTTCGAAGGGGCGGTGAAGGATACGGCGCGCGCGGTGAATATCTCCGGCGAGCCGAATCTGGTCTGGCCACCGAAGAAAGACAAGCGGTCAGGGCTCGACCTGCTGTTTGGCGACGTTTCCGATTATTTGCCCACACGCGAGAAGCTCTTGGAGGAGCAAATCGGCTTTTACTATCTTTGGAAGTAGCCGGGGAAGTAGCCGGGAACCGGGAACTGCACTTGCACAGAACCCCTTGAATTTGAGAAGGTTATAGGCAGCGCACTGTAGCGTCGGGGCGCAAGAACCCGTGGGCACATGGAACCCCCAAAGGAACCGGCCCCAAAGGGAGCAAATAGGCATATGACTAAGGCTGACCTGATCGAAGAGGTTTCCCGGCTGGCGGAACTCACCCGCAAAGACAGCGAAGTAATTCTGGATACGATCTTTGACAGCGTGGTGCGCTCGCTGCGCGTGGGCGACAAGATCGAAATCCGTGGTTTTGGCAGCTTCCGCACGCGCCAGCGCAAGCCGCGCGTGGGCCGGAATCCGAAAACGGGGGACCGCGTCGAAGTTCCGGCGAAGAAGATTCCGTTCTTCAAGCCCAGCAAGGAATTGAAAGACCTGGTGAATAACAGCCCGACGCCAGAAGTTGCTCCGGCCCCGGCGCCAGTACCGCCCGCGCCATCCAGCACGCACTAGATGAGCTGCGGAGAGAATCTGGTTTCGAATCATGGCATCGCTTTAGCGTTGCCGAATCCGCTGTGATCGGTCGCCTCTCTTGGGAACTGCGCGGCGAGAACTGCGGGCCCATAGCTCAACGGTTAGAGCAGCAGACTCATAATCTGTTGGTTCTAGGTTCGAATCCTAGTGGGCCCACCAACATTCCGCGTGTGCTCAATAAGTTCCGCAGGCATTTGGCGAGCTTCGTCACTTTCCTCCGTATTCAGTTGCGTCTGGGTTGCATTCTGTTGCGGAGTTGTTCTCCGGTCTAGCCCATCCACCCAATTGATGTTGGCCCCAGGGATGAGGTGCCCATAGATGTCCACCGTGATCTGAATCGAACTGTGCCCCATTTGATCCTTCACGTATGCCAGGGAAGCGTCATCCTGGATCAGTAGGCTGCCAAAAGTGTGTCGGAGGTCATGGAACCGGAATCGTCGGAGTCCAGCGTGCTCCAAGCATGGTAAGAAGTAATAGTGAAACAAGTTGCTTGGGTCAAGAACCGTTCCTGCTTTCGAGGGAAACACCAGTTCATCCGCGATGCTGGTCTTGCCGTTCATAAAGGCTTCGAGCATTCGCTTGTCGCGCAACTCTAGCAGAACCCGTCGCAACTCCCGCGAAAGGTCAACGCGGCGGGATTTCTTGCTCTTGGGTGTAGTGAATTTGCCGTACACGCAATTGTGCTGGACCAAGATGTAACGGTTGGGATCATCTTCACTGGTCCCGAATTGGATGTCACCCCATTGGATCGCGATCAGTTACGATTTACAGACCATTTTGTGGCGAAAGGTGTCATTGCAGCATACGCCGATGCACGAGGCCTGGCGGTCGCATTTACACCCGGTGGCTCACTACACGTCGTTGCTGGTGCCGGGCGCGCCCTGCTCCTCAAGCCAGGTCTGCTGGAGGCGCTCGCCGTTCAAGTCCCTGAGAAGTTCGGGCAAGAGCTGATCACTGGAGATAAAGTGCAATTCCCTTGGTTTCACCTGACAACAGCCAGGTCAAGCTTCCCGTCTCGATTCTCCTAATCCTCCGGAGACGTTGGCCATCTACTCAGTCGCCGCCATTAGGTTTTTGACGACCGTCTGGAAACGGTCTTTTCCCCTCCTTTAACGACAGCCGCGGTTTACTGCGCTCGATGCCCAGTGAATGTGAATTCGTGGGCCGAATCTTGTGCCCCTGCTACATCGTCTCTGTGCTCTTTGTCAACGAGGTGCCCTCGCAGCTCTCCGCCCACGAGTTGTAGTGTTCCAGTCACGTTCCTCTCTCCTCGGAGCATCAATCCCCTTGGTGCTAACTCCCAGTGGCAATTATTCGTCGCGTATGTGCTGACATTTGTTCTCGTTAAAGCGCAGTCGAAGTCGGTCAAATGCAAGGCGACGTTATTGGCATCCCTTCGCTCAATATGAAGGGTGCCGCTAAAATGCTGATTCGGTTCGGAAGGACTATTCCAAGTCCGCCCAGACGCGGAACTCACTCAGAATCTGTTCCAGTGGGCGCGCATTGTGGTTTGCTTCATCGGTTTTTCGATTCTTCAAGTCTGCTACGGTGAGTTGGTCGCTGGCCGCCACGTAATCGCCCACTCGCGCCAGCCACAGCGGTTCCAGGTCAAGCAAGTGACCGGCGTTTTCCTGAGCTGACCACTTTACTTGCGCTTTCCCGATCAGGATTGTGTGAGAATGACCACGAAGCACCTCTTCAAGCCTGGCCGGAGTGCCGCGCAGACGCGCGCGAAGATTCGGAAACAGTTCCACGGGAAACGAAAACTCAAACTTGCGCTCGAACCAGATTGGCACTTGACTCATGGGTTCCGCCGATCAGGAGGAATAACCTCAGTAGACGTCCGGCCTGCCGCGACACGGTTCCCGGGTGTCGTGTGTAGTGCTTTACAAGCTGCTGGATCTGTGTCACTATATAATTCGTCAGTTGGCTAACTGACATACGAAATATAGTCGCCAGTATTGCTATTGTCAAATATATTTGTGCCCCCTGATATGACATGCGAGTAAGTCGCTCAAATCACAATGCGACTGGTGCCCTCACAATCCGACTCTGAGGAGATGACAATGTCCGTATACGACAAGCTCGACTCTCTCAATATCACCCTACCAAAACCCACGCCGCCGGTGGCAGCTTTTATACCCTTCCTCCGCACCGGCAATTTGCTTTTTCTCTCTGGTCATATCGCCAAGAACGATGGCAAGCCCTGGATCGGCCGGTTGGGTGCGAATCTCACGACCGAGCAAGGGAAAAACGCCGCACGTGCCGTGGCTATCGATCTGATGGGCACACTCCATGCCGCGGTGGGCGATCTAAGTCAGATTAAGCGCATCGTGAAGCTGATGGTGCTCGTGAACAGCACTCCCACATTCTCCGAGCAGCATCTGGTGGCCAATGGTGCTTCTGAGCTTTTCGTGGAAGTGTTTGGAGATATGGGGAAGCATGTTCGCAGCGCCTTTGGGGTCGCTCAGATTCCGTTTGGATCGTGTGTGGAAATAGAGCTAGTTGTCGAAGTGAGAGTCGTTGACTGCTGCGAACTTTGACGGGTGCCCGCTTCGTTAGCGAACAGGGAACACGAATGAGTGATGGGCGTTCGCTAGACTTGGAAAGTTCTAGGGATAAGGAAACTGAGATGAAGTCTTGTCGGCAGTCATGTCACGCCGATTGCAGGAGATTAGTGTCCGTATACGAAAAACTCGACGCTCTCAACATCACACTTCCAGAACTCACGCCTCCGGTGGCAGCTTTTGTACCTTTCCTGCGTACCGGCAATTTGCTTTTTGTGTCTGGTCATATCGCTAAGAAGAACGGCAAGCCCTGGGTTGACCAGGTTGGGGCGAATCTCACCACCGAACAAGGGAAGAACGCCGCTCGCGGCGTGGCCATCGATCTGATGGGCACACTTCACGCCGGGGCGGGTGACCTAAACAAGATCAAGCGCATCGTGAAGCTGATGGTACTTGTGAACAGTGCTCCAACATTCACCGAACAGCACCTAGTGGCAAATGGCGCTTCTGAGGTTTTCGGAGAGGTATTTGGAGATACAGGGAAGCACGTTCGCAGCGCCTTCGGGGTCGCGCAGATTCCCTTTGGATCCTGTGTGGAAATAGAACTAGAGTCCATCTCATAAATAGTTCCTCATGAGGATGAGGATGCATCCGAGCTGCACGAAACCGAGGAAGTTGGCCTCGTAGTACTCCCAACGGGTGACCAGGCGGCGAAAGTTATGGAGCCA
>Ga0116106_1001089_pt1 | contig 14156 bp, 18 predicted proteins | sample June2015DPH_6_50_FD_89717 | JGI IMG/M metagenome (GOLD analysis project Ga0116106, IMG submission 89717) | Peatland microbial communities from SPRUCE experiment site at the Marcell Experimental Forest, Minnesota, USA - June2015DPH_6_40 | ecosystem: Environmental > Terrestrial > Soil > Wetlands >...
TTAGATCGCAGCCGCAACCGTTTGGAAGAAGCCTGTAAGGGTCGTGCCGATGGTCGTCACGGCCCCGACGATCACGACCGAAATGAACACTGCGATGAGTGCATACTCCATGGCGGTCGCGCCGGACTCGTCCTTCACGAAACCCATGGGAAGCTTGAACACGATGTTAGTTCTCCTCCATGTTGCCATACACAAAAAAACCTTCCTCCTGTTTAACGAGCTCGCTGAATTAAGGTAAAAAGGCCGCGCTGGCTGTAGCAGCGAGGCGCTGTTTGATCAGGGCAATCAGGCGTGCTCCATGCTTTGTCTACTTTGCTGCCCACGCGGCCATACGACAAGCTGATAATGCGCACCAGGAAAAAGATAGGTCAAAGCACAACTTGGAGGCCAAAGGCGAAACCGTCCTCGCTTTGTTGCTTCGGCTCGACCGGCGCGCCCGACACTCTCGGCGTGCGATTATCGAGGAGTGCCTACGGGAGCCTCGCAAGCCTCGCGTCGACGACCTGATGCGCGACTGCCCAAACACTGCGCTCGCTCCGGCTCACATCAAGATGCTGCGCGACCGCAAGGTCAATGCGCCGGGCGCCGCCAACAATCGCCGCAAGTACCTGTCCTCGATGTTCGGCGGGGCGGTCGAGGAGGGCTTGATGCGCTCGAACCCGGCTCGAGAGGTCCGCCGCATCAAGTACGCGACCGAAGGCTTCCACGCCTGGACCGTCGACGAGGTGCGCCAATTCGAGGAGCGGCACCCGGTCGGCAGCAAGGCGCGGCTGGCTTTGGCGCTGTTGTTATTCCTCGGCGTGCGCCGTGGCGATGTCGTCACGCTCGGCCGCCAGCACGTCAAGGATGGCTGGCTACGCATGGTGCCGAGAAAGACGCGGTACAAGCGACTTGAGCTGTCAGAGAAAGCGATCTTGCCGGTGCTCGCCGACGTTATCGCTAAGAGCCCGACCGGCGATCTCACCTTCCTGGTCACCGAATACGGTAGGCCGTTCACCGCGGCCGGCTTCGGCGGCTGGTTTCGCAAGCGCTGCGACGAGGCCGGCTTGCGCCACTCCTCCGCGCATGGTCTGCGCAAGGCCGGCGCGACGCTCGCAGCCGAGAACGGTGCCACCGATCGTCAGCTCATGGCGCTTTACGATTGGACGTCGGAGAAGCAGGCGAACGTCTACACCACAGCAGCGAACCGCAAGCGCATGGCCGGCGTCGCGGCCGCGCGGCTAGCCGGATCAGACGGTGAACAGGAAGTGACCCACCAAGTGAGCCACTTACAGCTTCCGCAGCAAAATCAATAGCTTATATCGGTGCTGGCAGGAGTGGAGGGACTCGAACCCCCAACCCCCGGTTTTGGAGACCGGTGCTCTAGCCATTGAGCTACACTCCTACGGCGCCGTCTCATGCCCTTCGGGACGATCCGACGCAAGACCCAACTGGCCTGCCGACCGAAGCTGCGAAGCAGCGGAGGTTGGAGCGGGTGAAGGGAATCGAACCCTCGTCATAAGCTTGGAAGGCAGTTGTAAAGCCGTTTCATATCAACGCAAGTTGAGACTTTTTCGGCGCCCGAAACTGACCTTATGGACGCGAAAGTTGACACTCACAGTGGGCCGGCCCGCCTCGCCGGCCCGCGCCGCGGCGCGATTGGTGAGGATACGCCAAGGCGAGCGCACCGATCTGGAACTTTGCGCAAATTTGCACAAGGCGCCGCCCGCGCTGCGCCTCGATCACGGCGACCAGCGCCGGTTGGCGTCGGCTTGGCAAATCCGCAAATTTGCGATTTTAATCGGTGGGGGCCGGCGGAAAAGATTGGCGATCGCGCAGGCAAAACCGCATTGCTGAGGTGGAGACGCCGCCTCATGAGGCCGACTATGGCGGCGATCGCGTCGTGCTGGAAGCACGAAAGGCCGAAGCCGAATTGCCGCCGGAGGTCAACGATGAACTACGAGCCGCCGAGCCTCGAACAGCAGCTCCAATTCGCGGAGGAAGAACTGGCGCGGTGGAAGGCGCTGGCGGAGAACCAGAAGCTAAGCCCGCGGGCGCAGTTGGCGGCGGTGAACCAGGCGCGGAGCTACCAGGCGGCGGTGGGACTGTTCAACAAGGCGCTGGCGTTCCAGCAGGAGAGCCGCCAAAAATTGAGCCTGCGCCTCGGAGTGTCGCCGCCAGCCGCGCCAGAAGCGCCGGCGCCGGAAGCGCTGCCAGCGGTGCTGGAGCAACTGCGCCTCCCGATCACGGCGAGGCGGTGCCGCCCCAGCGCCGCCGGCGCTGCGCCTCAAAGGGCGTTCCTGAAGGCCGGGGTAGTTGCCATTCTGGTGGTCGCGGGTTTCGCTGCGTGGTTCGGCGCTAGAGCAGATGATCCGAGCGCGGCGCAGCGCGAGCGCACATGCAAGGCCTGGGGAATATCCGGTAAGTCCGTGCTCGCCAAATGCCGCGAGAGTCCCGAGCAGGAGCACGCCGCGATAGAGCCTCTAGAGCGCGCCGCTGTGGAACGTGAAATTGGCTGGTTCAATCGAGACCTGTCGGCCCTGGCCGCCGGGAAACCTCGCGCAAATGTCAACGACTACCCGAGCCGGAGCATCGAGGATGCATATAAGGCCGCAGGCGGCATGCTCGGCTTCATCGTCGGCCCGGTAGACGGCGCAACGTTTCCCGCAAAGGGCCTGCCCGCGAAAGTCATTGGGGTGATCACCACCAACGAGCCTGACTCGGACGACAGCCCTGACGAACGGCAATCGGAGCCGCGGTATTTCACGCTGGAATCTGAGATGCTGCCGCTGCCGCCGAGCGAGAAGTTGGACGATCGAGCCATAAAAGAATTAACCGACCGTCCCGTGGTCAATCTCGATATCGAATCGCTGAACCGGCATGAACGACAATTTATCATTGACCATTGCCATCCTCTTTGGGCAACGCCCTGCCGCGCAACCGTCTTTGGTCATTTTGATGAGATCGCCGGGCGACGCTCCGCAGAACTTAAATACGTCGGCATCGTCGCCGATCAGGTGGATATCGAGCCCCTGACTTGGAACACCGCGAGGCCCGATTGGGACGTCTCGACCCGATCACTGATGGCAAGGTAGCTGCGTCACCCGCGCGACCCCGTGCCGTGACAGCGCCGTCGCCCCGTGCTCGCGCGCTCGCGCCGTCGCGCTCGGCCTAGCCGTCGCTGGCGACGCCGCGCCGCCCGCGCTGCGCCTCGATCACGGCGACCAGATCGAGGCCGCACTCGCCGCTGTATTGGAGTCGACCAGGGGGACCAAACTGGGCGAAAAATCCGGTGATTGAGCGAATTGCTTGACGCATTCCGGGTAGCGGTGTACTGTATTCTCAAGAATCCAGTACGCAATTGGCCTAACATTATGATAAATAAGGGAAAACGTGTCGAAGCCATCGGCTACATGCGCACGTCGTCCGGCGCCAACGTCGGAGACGGAAAGGACAGCGAGGCGCGGCAGCGGAAGGCCATTGAGGACTATGCCAAGGCGGCGGGCATGGTGATCGTCGATTGGTTCTATGACGCTGCGGTGAGCGGCGCAGATCCGATCGAGGCGCGGCCGGGCTTTGCCGCCTTGCTCGCTCGCATCGCCGGCAATGGCGTCCGCACGATCGTCGTCGAGACCGCCAACCGTTTCGCCCGCGACCTCATGGTTCAGGAGGTCGGCTTTGCCATGCTGCGCGACCTGGGCGTCACCCTGATTGCGGCGGACAGTCCGTCATCCTTCCTTGACGACGGTCCAACCTCAAAGCTGATCCGGCAGATACTCGGCGCGGTGTCGGAATTCGACAAGGCGATGACCGTCGCCAAGCTCAAGGGCGCCCGCGACCGCGTACGGCGGGCTCGGGGCAAGTGCGAAGGCCGGAAGGCTTACGCCGAGCGAGAAGGCGGACAAGAGTTAGTCGCCCTGGCGCGGCAGTTACGCGGCAACCCCAACGGTCGCCCTCAATCGCTGCGCAAGATCGCGGCCGAGCTAGCGCACCGTGGTTACGTCACGCCAATCGGACGGCCTTATTCGGCCTCGGCGGTCGCCTCGATGCTCGGCGAGCGAATAGATGAAACGGCAGCGAAGCATTCGAATAGCCGGCGACCGTAATGCTACCGTGCCGATTTTGGCTTCCACTCGCGTGCGAGCTTCTGCGCCTCGGCGACCTGCTCAGGGCTCATTCGCTTCGCCAACTTGTCGCGAAACTCGTAGGTCTGATCGCTGTTGGCGTCCGATGCGGGATAGAGCGAATAGGCTAAATTGTACCACATGTGGGCGTGAACGAAGTCCTTTGGCACACCGACTCCGTCTTCGTACAAAGCGCCGAGAGCAAACTGGGCGTCGGGGTAGCCTTGATCCGCAGCGAGACGGTACCACCTCACGGTCACGCCAGAGTCCTGCGGCACGCCCCAACCCTTGAGGTACATGGCTCCGAGGTTCATCTCGGCGACAGCGTAGCCTTGATCCGCAGCGAGACGGTACCAACTGAGGGCCGCGGCGTAGTCTTGCGGCACCCCGTGGCCCTCGACGTACATGGCCCCGAGACTGGTCTGGGCGTTGGCGTCGCCTTGATTCGCAGCGAGGCGGAACCATTTCAGCGCTTCGACATAGCCCTGCGGCACGCCCCGACCGTCGAAGTACATGCGTCCGAGATTGTTCTGGGCGGGGCTGTAGCCTCGATCGGCCAGCAAACGAAAGAGCCGAAGGGCAGTTGCGTAATCACCCTTGTTATACGCGGCGGCAGCATCCTGAAACCCGGAAGGTTCATCTGTCAAAATCTTGCCGGCGTGCGAGCCTGACGTTGGCTGACCAACGATGCCTCGATCGACATGCGTCGTCGGCTTCCAGTTGGATGCGAGCTTGTGTGCCTCAGCGATCTGCGCCGCGGTCATGAGGGCCGCGACGGCGTCACGATCTTTTGTGGCAAATGGAAAGCCCTGTGCCGCTGACAGATTAAGCCACATGTGTGCGGTGACATAGTCTTGCGGCACGCTCCAGCCCGACATGTAAACATGTCCAAGGACCCATTGCGCCCGGGCGGCCCCTTGATCTGCTGCCAGACGGAACCATTTCACGGCCTCGACGAAGTTTCGCGGGAAACCCTTGCCGCCAAAATACATAAACCCCAGACTGCTTTGAGCGACCGCGTAACCTTGATCTGCACTAAGACGGAACCACCTCACCGCCTCAACGTAGTCCTGCGTTATGCCCTTTCCTTCCCGATACATTAACCCGAGATAAAATTGGGCTTCTGACGACCCATGTTCGGCCAGCGGACGAAGGAGCTGAAGCGCAGTGGTGTAGTCACCGCTTTCATACGCAGCCACCCCATTAGCTGAATCAATAATGGGCTTAAAAGGATCATCCGAACTTGCCGCGAGAGGTGCCGGCTTCGCCGCGCCGGCAAGCGGTTCCGACGAGTCGAACTGCTCGAACGGGTTGACCTTGGGTGCGGCGTTCGGTTCGGCCACCAGAATGAACGGGATCGACGCAATGATAAGCGCGAGCAGCGCAGGGAATTTTTTCACCATTCTATAAAGCTCAGGCTCTCCCGTATCGGCACGACGCGGGATCTCCGCGTTCGTCCGCATCCGGCTGGCGCCGGGCGGGTGATTGCGCGTGAACACAGGGCTCAGCACGCCTCACGTATTCCCCGTGAGGGTGTTCTATTTCGTGAGCCGCCCGACAAAGGCGGGAGGCCCTGTGTTCAGCGCGCAAAGGCGCATCGTTCTGCCGCAATCACTCGGCTGACGACAGGTCGATTATTTCACAATGAAACGGTGTCGGCGAGGCCTAGGAAGCCGATTATTACGCGGCGGACTTTCCTACCTTCAAGGGCACCACTTCGGCAGCACTCCGGCCGGCGAGGCCCGCCGCAATCCGCTCGCCCACGTGATCACTCAGCGTGCGCACCGGATCGTCGGCGCGGTTCACGTAGCGGCCGGTCATGGCGAGATTCTTGTGCCTCAGCAGGTCGCACAAGGCTTTGGCGCCGAATTGGCCGGCATAGGTGCCGACGGTGTGGCCCAGATCGTGCAAGTGAACGTCGGCGAGCCCGGCGACGGCGCGGATGCGTTGCCACTTCGCCTCGATCCAATCGCGCACTAAGGGCCGTTGTCGATCGTGTTGCGACGGCAACACCCATGACGAAGCTCGCGGCAGGCTTTTCAGCATCGCGCGCGCCGGCGCATTGATCACCACCGTTTGGAAACCGTCGGAACCATGCCGCTGTTTGCGCAACTCACCCGCCGTCAACGCTCGGCGAAGCTGGTCCCCCATGATGCAGGCAAAAGCGACACGTGTGTCGCTCGCTAATTCCCTCGGGCGGCAGCGCCGCGAGCTTCTGCGCCCGTTGCGAGAGCCACGCCGACCTCATCGAGCGTCCCCCGCGGTAAAAAAATCCGCTTCGGTACTTTTAGCGCGATGGTCCTGGGTGAAGTGGCCCTTCGCCTTGGCGGCGAAATTGGTGCCGCTCACTGTGTGGATAAGTGGCAAAAAACTGGAAGCGGGCTTCCAGATAACTGGAAGCGGGCATCCAGTTAACTGGAAGCCCACTTCCGCCTAACCCTTCTAAGAATCCATTTTAAGTCAATTAACCCTTCCGGAGCATACACCCGGCGATGTGGATAACGGCGACGCTGCAAAAAGGCTTGGCGAGGGCAAGAGTTCTTGTCAGGGCGGAGCAAATCAGACAAAGTGACGTGATCGGGCAGGTGATTTGATCGAAGCTATGCCGCCATGAGACAGCAACTCGCGCCGCGCGACGACGAAGTGCCGGGCTCGGCGCCGCTGAAAAATCCGATGTTCGAGAGGCTGGCGCGCGAGCATGCCTCTGGCATGTCGATGGCGCAAGCGTTCCTGGCGATCGGCCGCAAGCCGGATAACGCGTGGCGGACATTCCGGCGGCCCGCAATTCAAGCCCGCGTTGAGTATTTGCGCGATGAGTTTAATCGCATGAGCGGGATCAGCCTCGCGGCCATGCAAGCGAGGCTGTTGCGGATCGCTGATGCAAATGCCACGGACCTTTTCGAGACGGACGAGGCTGGCGCTGTGCGGCTGCGCAAATTGACGGAGCTGCCGGCAAGCGCCTCGGCGGCGGTCGGGGAGATCGAAGTTGACGGCGATGTGGTCAGGCTCAAGTCGGTCAAGCTCGGGGACAAGGTGAACGCGCTCAACACGCTGATAAAAACGATCGGCGGTTTTGCCGACACCGCGGTCAATGTCGGGTTCAGCCTCGAGGCACTGGTGCAGCAGAGCATGCAGCAGCGGGAGGCGGCGGAATACGGCGCGGAGGAGATGCGCGAGGTCAATCCTGCGCCCGCCCTGGCGCCACCTGCGCCTGAGCCGCCTCGCCCCGCGGGTCCGCGCCGCGTTCGGGTCTGACGCCGCGACCGTTTTCCACAGTTTCATGTTCCCGCGAAAGGAATCAGTTCCCGACTAATCCCGCACCCTCTTGCACCGTGTGTCTCCCCTGCTTCAGCGTGGGGTGCGGCCGTTCGTCGGCCGTCATTCCGCGGTGGGAGCGATCAGTGGCGAGACCAGAGGTTACCGGCCGCGGCGTACGCGGCGACGAGAGCGAGCCGATCGCGCTGACGTTCGCCGAAGCGCAGCGGCTAACGGGACTGGGCCTGACTACATTGTGGAGGCTCGGCCGTGAAAAGCGGATTAGGTTGGTGCAGGCGCCTGGCGTCCGGCGAACCCTGATCGACTATTCGTCCCTGCGGCGATTATTTACTCCCGCGGCGAAACCGCAGAATACGCCGCGCCGCGACGGCCGTCTGCGCAAGCCCGCGGTGTCGCCATGACCCTCGCGCGCGTTTTTGGGATCCAAGCGCTAGACATCGACGACCAAAATCAGACGGTCGTAACGGCGGAGGTGAGCACCGCGAGCCTCAGTTTGCCCGGCGATCGCCATGAGCTCTGGGACGAGAAACCGGCGCATCCAGAATATTCGAGCTTTGAACTTGGCGCGAGAGAGTGTCCAAAAAGCATTACGCTCAATCGAAATGGAAAGCGGCTGACGATTTTTGCGTCCGACGAAAGTGCCGAGCCCGCCGCCTCAGAACTGATTTCCGATCTGCCGCGCGATGATGCGGATACGACGCCGGCAGACGGCGATATGCCCGCGCCGAACGACGACGTTGGCCGAGCGCGGTTCGGTATTGAGTGGGGACCAAAGCGGGCGCCGGCAGACATGCCGGTGGAGGTGATCAACTTTTACGATCACTTGGGGCGAGAACAAAGATCATCCCGACCCTATGACCCGTTCGCCCTCGCCGCCGATTCGGCTAATCCTTTCAGGGGTAGGTCATGACGCGTCGCGTTACGGTCGCCGATCTCGTCGCCTTTCCCAAACGAGCCGCCGCCGCGGCGGAACGGGAACGCGCGAAGCGCAATGCGCCTGGCTTCCACGGCATGGCGAGACGCCTAAATCCGCAAGCCAAACTATTCGAAGACACGACGGAGGTTGAGGTTTTTCAAAGGTCACCGGCACTCAAGGCCGGCATTCACACAGGCGATCTCGTTATAGCAATCAGCGTTCCTGAATTTGGATTTAACCAAATATTGTTCGATCATTTTCATGAACACGCGTTTCCGGCCGGAACGCGTATCGGCGTCGAATTGTTTCGGCCGACCGCAGGCGGACGGCATAGGCGTCTATCATTCGCGATCACCCTCGCTCCTTGCCCTCGCGGGCGTCAATGGGAGTTGCAGCCGCGCGAGTCCGCAGGTCTGAGGGTCAAGAAAAAAGAGCGTCCTATCTTTCTCGCAACAATGCTGGGCCGCAAGGGCGCTCAAGGGTATGAGCCCGGCTATCTTTTTCACCGAATTCCCGCACATGAAACGAGGGTTTTGGCGTTCGCCTACTTGGCCACGCTGTTGTTGCTGTTCGATAATGACAAGAATCGCGGCGTGTGGCCGAGCCATGAAACCGTGGCGGGGCTTCTGGGAGTAGTCTCACGCTGGACTTACGAGCTGCAGCGCATGTTGGTGTGGTTCGGTGTCCTTCGGCTGGTTGAAAGACGCGGAGCGAAGCGGAGCAATACTTACGAAATCACTTGGCCGTTGCCCGCAGCGCAACAGCATTCGTCCCATCAGCCGGCGCCATCGACACAGGGCGGTGGTGTTCGACGCGTTCGGTGTTGATGGTGCGAGTTGTGGGAGCGGCGGGCAGTGAAAAAAATCTACAATCATCCTTCGCTCATCGGTCACGATATTTTGCGATGAGCCGGGCCCGCCATATCCCCGCGCGTGGCGATGTTGCGGCCTCAACGATTGCCCAACTACTCGGCCTTTCTTTGCCCGACTTTGAGGCGCGGCAGTCCGCATTGCGTGAGCGTGGCTTTCCCGAGCCAGACCCAACGACCGAACGGTATTGCGTCGAAGCTGTGGACAGGTGGCGCTTGCGCCGCCACCCACGCTTGTTTCCCGAGTTGACGACCGCACCGACAGCGGCGCACGCTGAGGCAGTGTTCGGCGAGCGGCTGAGACGGCTCAATGGGTAGGATCAAAATTCCCTACTACACGGCGATTGCGGGTCGCGGTTATTGGCGCCCGACTCGAAAAATGCGCACGCTCGGATTCCAGATCGCCCGATGCGGTGCGGACGGTCCCGAAGCCTGGGCGCTTGCTGACGAATGGAATAAGCGGTGGCAAGCGGTGCGTAAGGGCGAAGCTCCGCCGCTGGTCAATCTCGATCAACTCTCCCGCGATCAAGCGGAGGCCGTGCGACGCTATCCGCCCGGCTCCGTTGGCGCTGCGTTTCAGGTTTATATCCGGACGCCTGAATGGGCCGCTCGTGCCTACCTGACCCGCGAGAAAATCTGGTGGCCGGCATGGTTCCGCATTCGGGATATGTGGGGCGACGTTGCCCCCGACACAATCACGTTCGAAATGATGTCGCGGTGGCGCGCAGCACTCGAAAAGAAACACGGCCGCGGTGTGGCTCACAAAACCCTTAGGGTATGGCGCACATTCTGGAAGATCATGCTCGGCATGAAGGTTGCGCGCTCGGCCGATCCGTCAATGGGCATTCGGAACCGGGCACCAGCGCCTCGATGGCAGCGATGGTCGGAAGGCGAAGCGGTGCGACTTGTGAAGTCCGCATGGCGGCACGGTCATCACGGCTTGGCCTGCATCATTGCCGTGGCGTGGGACACGCAGTTCTCGCCGGTTGACGTTCGCACCCTCGCCGCTCGGCATCGTGCCACGAGTGGTGGCCGCCTTCTATTTGATCGGCAGGCGGATGGGCGGACCAAGACCGGCCGCGCCGCCATCGGGACGCTATCGGCGCGCACTGAACAGCTTGTGACCACGTACCTCGATCACCTGCAGATCGAGATGCACCCCGACGCCATCCTATTTCGGACCAGATCGGGCAATGCTTACGGCCGAGAACCGCTGGCCCACGATTTCGCCGCTGTGCGCGCCCTCGCCTTCCCTGGCGACATGCGCCGCCTGATGGACATGCGCCGCTCAGGAGTGGTCGAGGCCGTGGCCGGCGACGCTGGCCCCATCGGGCTTGCAGCGAAGCTTGCGAATTCGATTGGCCGCTCGAATACGCTCCACAAAACGTATGCGCCGGTCGATATCGAGGCGGTGCGGAACACCGACGCGGCCAGATTGAAAGGTCGCCAGCGGATGCGTGCGGAGAACGAAAGCGGGGCAAAAGTCTCAAAAAAGTAGCCCGGCTGAGTCTCAAATTTCGAACGGCATTGTGCTAAGTCATTGAAGGAATTGGAGCGGGTGAAGGGAATCGAACCCTCGTCATAAGCTTGGAAGGCTTCTGCTCTGCCATTGAGCTACACCCGCGTAGAGACTGCACGCGCCCGACAACGGCAGAATACAATATTTATACGCGGCGCAGCAAAAATCGCTCCAATTCGTCCTGACTCCGACGTCGGTGCCAAGCGCGGGAGTTTACACTCTAGCTGCCGGATGAAGGCCCTTCGCCAGCAACGCTGTGGTATCGGCGCCGGCTAGGCGGTCTTCCGATATTTCGCGGTATTTTGGGCTTTCCAGGAAGGCAAGCGCCGACACATCATCGTCGAACGCCATGATCACAATTTTGTCGAATGGCCACGTGCCTTCAAGCGGTCTTGGACCCTCGTCGGCCACGAGCAATCGTCCGCCACTCCCGGCGAATACCTCTGCAAAGTGGCTCTGATACCGACGATAACGCGCGATGTCGGTGAACTTTAGTTGGGCGACGACGTAGACGGACATGGAAGGCCGTAGTCTTATCCGAGAGAGAACACGCGGCGCGCGTTTCCGGAGAGGAACGCGGCGGATTGCTCCGTTGAAAGCCCGAGCTCGCCCAAGCCCTCAAGGCATTTCCTCGGCGACAACATTGGCCAGTTCGTGCCGAACATGATGCGGGTCTTACCGATGCCCTTCATCCACTGCACGAAACCCTGCGGCAGACGATGGAGTGCATAGGCGGAGGTGTCGACGTGGAAATTGGGAAATTTCACGGCGAGCGTCGTGAGTTCATCGAGCCACGGGAACCCGACATGCCCGCCCACGACCACGAGTTCGGGGAAGTCGAGCATGACGTCCTCGAGATATGGAATGAGCCGACCGGTGTCTGACCGCCCGAGCGGCCCCGTGTGGCCGATCTGTGTACAGAACGGCACACCCGCATCGACGCAAGCCGCGTAGATGGGATAGTAGCGGCGATCGTTCGGCGGCAGGTCCCATAACCAAGGGACAATGCGCACGCCGACAAACCGCTTCCGGTCGATACGCCGCCGAATTTCGCGCACCGCCCCCATCGGATTGGTCAGGTCCACGCTCGCGAGGCCGCGAAAACGAGTTGGGGCGCAATCGACCTGACGATCCACCTCCTCATTGCTGATAAGCTCGCCTTCAGGTCCGTACCAGGCCGACAGAAGCGCGATGTCCACGCCTGCTTCGTTCATCGCACGCAAGGTCGACTCGACAGTTGGAAGCAGGACCTCGCCCGCTCGCCCGGTCCAACGCAGCAACGGCTGCATCCAAGGCTTTCGAGCCATTCGGTCTGTGGTGATCTGGGCCCAGACGTCGATCGTATCCATGCGCTACCATTTACCTCACTAATGAAGTATATGGCCCTCGCCTGGCGAGTGCAACGGGCTTAATGAAATCGCATGTCGGCTTCGAAAACGCGCCTCTATCACCGCTTGCAGCTAGCCGCGCACCGCGTTCAGAAATCGGCCGATCGTGCCGTCTTGCGGGCCGCCAAAATTACGACGGCACAAGCAGCAGTGCTCTCGGTCGTCGTAGCGGCGGACCAACCCGTTACGCAGCGCGTCGTCGCAGATCAGCTCGGCCTCAACGAGTCCGCCGTGACCGCGATGACAAATCGACTGCTTCGCATGAACCTGCTCGAACGCGAGCGAGACGACGCTGACGCACGCGCCTGGCGGCTTCGGCTGAGCGAACAGGGGCACGCGGCGTTGACGCGAATCGAAAAGCCCTTCAGGCGCGTCAACCAAAGGCTGGAATCAGTGCTTGAACCCGACGAGATCGCGCGGCTTGCCGACTACCTCGGGCGCATCGGCGCGGCCTTCGACGAAGTTTAGTGCGGCGCTTGCCTCGGACCCCGCGCCTGCCAACAAAGCAGCAAGCGCCAGCGGAGTGCGAACGCTTCATCCGCGGCGGTCGCAATTTTGAATTTCTTGAGCTTATGAAGCGCTTCCGCGGCCGCCTCATACAGCATTTGCGCCGCCGGCGAAAACCCTGCGTTCAGGCCTTCGCAACGTCGCTGCCGGTCACCGGAGGTTTGTAACCCGGCACTCATTCCTATAACCTCGGCTGCGAACTCGTGGTACGCGCCCCGCAACGCGGCTGCGCTGTATTCCTGCGGCAAAAATGGGAGGAACGACATGAACAGCACCAAGAGCGCAGCACGTCCGTGGCTGCTCGGATGCGCGGTCTTCAGCCTTGCGCTCGCCCCCCTGGGCGTCTCCGCGCAGACCTCCGGGCCGATTAAGATTGGCGTCATCGCCGAAGCGCAGGCTGTCGCCGGCTCGTCGATCCCGCTCGCCGCCCAGCTTGCTGCCGACGAGATCAACGCCGCCGGCGGTCTCGACGGTCGCAAGATCGAGATTTTCTCCTACGACAATCACTCGTCAGCCGCGGAATCGGTTCGCGCCTTCCAGCGGGCGGTGAACGAGGATCACGTCAATGCCGTCATCGCCAGCTACGTCAGCGAGGTCGTGCTGGCGCTCCAGCCTTGGACCGGACGCCTGAAGACGGTGATGGTGACGCCGGGCGCCGCCTCCGATGTCATCACCCAGAACATCGCCAAGGATTACGACCATCTCAAATATACGTTCCACGGCTATGCGACCTCGACCAGCATTGCCGATGCCGTATGTGCAGCGGCCAAGGATCTTCTGGTCGACCAGCTGAAGATGAAGACCGCCGTCGTCATGAGCGAAGACGCGGCCTGGACGACGCCGCTCGATGCCGAATACTTGAAATGCCTGCCGAATATCGGGCTCAAGGTCCTCGACCACATCCGCGTCTCCCCCGATACGACGGATTTCACGCCGATCTTCAATAAGATCGAGGGTGAAAAGCCGGATGTGATCATCACCGGCATTTCCCATGTCGGCGTGCAACCGACGGTGCAGTGGAAACAACAGCAAGTGCCGATTCCGATGTTCGGCATTTCCTCGCAGGCGAGCAATTCCAGCTTCTGGAACGACACCAACGGCGCGGTCGAAGGCGTGCTGTACCAGGCCTTCTCCGGACCGGATGTGGCTGTGACGCCGAAGACGCTGCCATTCGTCGCCGCCTTCAAGAAACGCTACGGCAATTTCCCGTCCTATTGCGGCTACACCGCCTATGACGAGGTCTATTACATCGCCGATGCGATCAAGCGAGCCGGTTCGACCGATCCCGACAAGCTGGTCGAGGCGCTGGAAAAGACCAACTACGTGGGCACGATCGGCCAGGTCGAGTTCAAGGGCAGGGATACCCCCTACCCGCACGCTCTCAAGATCGGCGCCGGCACGATCACCGGCCTGATGCTGCAATGGCAGAGCGGCAAGCAGGTCAACCTGTGGCCGGCCGGCGTAGCCAATGGCAAGCTGAAATTCCCGAGTTTCATCAAGATCGGCTCGGCCAACTGACGAAGGAATGATCGACTGCGCTTTCGTGCCTCTCCCCGCCTGCGGCCGCACGCGGGGAGAA
>Ga0116106_1001106_pt1 | contig 13985 bp, 13 predicted proteins | sample June2015DPH_6_50_FD_89717 | JGI IMG/M metagenome (GOLD analysis project Ga0116106, IMG submission 89717) | Peatland microbial communities from SPRUCE experiment site at the Marcell Experimental Forest, Minnesota, USA - June2015DPH_6_40 | ecosystem: Environmental > Terrestrial > Soil > Wetlands >...
CGCATCATCGCACCCGCGGAATCGACCAGGTAGACGGCTTCGCCGCCGGCATCGGCGACGATCCGGGCGTTCTCGGCGATCCTGCTCGGCGCGGCGATGTGAGCCATGTTGAGATGGCTGTGCGCGGCCATCCCCAGCTCGCGGGCGAGACCGATGTGCTGCACGCCGATGTCGGCCTCGGTGCACACGGTCGAGACCCTGACCACCGACGCGCCGGCGTCGTGGGCGGCGCGGAGGTCCTCCTTCGTGCCGATTCCCGGCAGCAGCGCGGTCGCGATGCGGCTGCGGGCGACGACGGCGGCGACCGCCGCGATCAGCTCCGGATCCGGATACGCGGGAAAGCCGTACTGGCGCGAGGCGGCCCCGAGCCCATCGCCGTGGCCGACCGCGACAGCCCACACACCGGCGCGGTCGAGCGCCCGGCCGACCGTCGCGACCTGCTCCGGTGTGAAGCGGTGGGCGACCGAGTGCGAGCCGTCGCGCACGGTCGTATCGACGATCTTCACCGCGCGGCGCTCGCTCATCCCGTCACCCGCGCGTCGGCGAACAACTCGGCGACACGCACCGCCGCCGAGGTCATGATGTCGAGGTTGCCCGCGTACTCCGGCAGGTAGTCGCCGGCGCCCGTCACCTCCAGCAGGACCGTGACCGTGCCGTCTGCAAGCAGCGGCTTGGCGGTCAACCGATAGCCCGGGACGTAGCTGCAGACGGCGGCGACGGTGGCGGCGATCTCCTCTGCCACGACGTCCAGCTCGACCTCGCCGACGTCGGCGAAGACCGCGTTGCGCATGACGACCGGCGGATCGGCCGGGTTGAGCAGGACGATCGCCTTGCCCCGCCGGGCGCCGCCGACGCTCTCCAGCGCGCGCGCGGTGGCGACCGTGAACTCGTCGATGTTCTGGCGCGTGCCCGGACCGGCGGACCGGGAGGAGATCGTCGAGACGATCTCGGCGTAGGCGACCGGCGCGACGCGCGAGATCGCGGCGACGATCGGCACTGTCGCCTGCGCGCCGCAGGTGACCAGGTTCACGTCGGGCGCGCCGAGATGCTGGCTCAGGTTGACGATCGGGATCACCGCGGGCCCAAGCGCCGCCGGGGTCAGGTCCACGGAGCGGATGCCGCGCTCGGCCAGCATCCGCGCATGCTCGGCGTGCGCCTTCGCCGAAGTCGCGTCGAACACCAGCTCCAGGTCCTCGACGTGCGCCAGCATGTCGGCGAGTCCGCCCGCAGTCGTCCAGTGCCCGAGCGCGGCGGCGCGCGCAAGCCCGTCGGAGTCCGGGTCGATGCCCGCGACGCCGCCGAGATCGAGCGCCGGGGAGCGGTCGATCTTGAGCATCAGATCGGTGCCGATGTTGCCGGAGCCGGCGATGCCGACTCGCATTGGCCGCTGCTCAACGCGCATTTCCGTCATGCCTCCCCCTCGACCAGGGCAGCCGCGGGAAGCGGTCGAGCGCGAACGGCTCGAGCACCTCCGGACGCCGGCCGGTTGCGATGAACTCCGCCATCGCCTCGCCGGCGGGCGGTCCGAGCGTCATCCCTTGCATCGCGTAGCCAGTTGCGACATAGACGTTCGCGAACGGCGCAACCACGTCGACGACCGGCAGGCCGTCCGGCGCGATCGGGCGCAGCCCCGCCCACTCACAGCGGACACCCGGCTCGGCCCAGTCGAGGAACGAGTCGCGAGCGCCGGCGATCGTGGCATCGAGCCGCCGCCGGTCCAGGTGCAGGTTGACGCCGCTGAACTCCATCGTCCCGCCGATTCGCAGGCCCTCGCCGAAGGGCGTGCAGCCGACGTGGATGTCGGCCAGCAGGATCGCGTGCTTCGGGACGACAGACGGGGAGACCAGGAAGCTGTAGCCCTTGCCGGCCTGAACCGGCAGGTTGACCCCGAGCAGCGCCGCCAGGCGCGGCGTCCACGAGCCCGCCGCGAGGACCACCGATTCGGCCTCGCGATCTCCGGCGGCGGTGCGCAGCGCGGCGACGCGCGTCCCCCTGACGATGAAGTCGAGCACCTCCGCGCCCTCGAGGATCTCGACGCCGATCCCCCGCGCCGCGGCGGCAAGCGCGCGGTTGAACGACTCGGGGCGCACGTGCCAGTGCTGCGGCACCACGAACCCGGCCCGCACCTCAGGCGCCAGCGCGGGCTCGACCTTGCGCAGCTCCTCATCGAGCAGGATCTCATCCGGCAGCTCGTAGCCGAACTCCCGCATCGGCGCCAGCTTGGCCAGCTCGGCTCGTAGCTGCGTCGGATCGCGCGAGGCCATCAACATCCCCTGGCGGTGAAGCTCGAACTCGAGCCCGTCATCGACCATCGCGTCGACCAGGTCGAAGACCCGCGCTCCGAGCGCCGCCAGCGCTTGCAGACCGTGCCGGTATGCGCGCTCGTTGCAATACGACCAGAAGCGCATCAGCCACGGAGAGAGCTCGCCGAGCTTGGCGGGCTTGAAGTACAGCGACGAGTCGCGGTTCATCAGCGCCCGCATGCCCATCAGCGTCAGGCCCGGCTCGGGCAGCGGCCCTGCCTGCGCGGGGCACAGCCAGCCGCCGTTGCCGGCCGATGCGCCGCTGCCGATCCTGTTCGACTCGACGACGGTCACCTCGGCGCCGCGCTTGGCCAGGTAGTAGGCGGTGCAAAGTCCCGCAACGCCGGCGCCGACGACGATCGTGCGCTGTCCCTCACTCACGAGGGGACACCCGCCGTCACCTGCACCTCAATCAGCATCCCCTCGACGGCGAACGCGCTCACGAGCGTCGTGCGTGCGGGCGGCGAGGATGGGAAGCGTTCCGCGAAGATGCGGTTCCAGGCCGCGAAGTGCCCGCCGTCGGCGAGATAGCACTCAACCCGCAGGATGTGCTCCATGGCGGAGCCGCCGGCCTCGAGAACCGCGGCGACGTCGTCGAGCACGATCCGGGCCTGGGTCTCGAAGTCATCGGAGCGCACCTGGAACGTCGCCGGATCGACCGCCGCGCGCCCTGACAGGAACAGCAGATCGCCCCAACGCATCGCGTCAGCCATCAGCGGGCGTGCGGCCGTGGGCGTCGTCCCCGCCCGGGTGATCGATTCGGCGCTGCTCGGCAATGCCGCTCCTCTACTGGACTGATGACCTGATAAGCCGGTTATAACATCATTGCTCTCAGCTTGTCAAGCAGGCACGACCGCCCAGCACACGCCCGCAGACGCCCAGCACACGCCCGCAGACGCCGAGCAGCCGGCAGGCGCGAGCCGATGGCCGGACAATTCGGAGGCCGTGGGACGCGGGGCGGGTTGGGTCAGGCCGCGCCGACGTCGCGGTAGTGCTCGCCGACCGCGAGGATGTGATCGCGCATCCGCGAGGCGGCCAGCTCAGGGTCCGAGGCCGCGATCGCGTCGTAGATCAGGGAGTGCTCTTCAATGTCCCAATGGCGGAAGTCGTCGCGTTCGTACAGCTCGCCGGCGCGCTCGAGCATCAGCTGCACGAACGAGCCGATCACCCCGGAGAGGACCTCGTTGTGGGCGGCGTCGGCGACGGCGATGTTGAATTGCGTGGCCGGCTCCAGCGCCTCCTCGGCAGGGGCGCCACCCTGCGACTTGAGCGCCTCGATGGTCTCGGCGATGCGCTGGAGATCGGCTTCGGTACGCCGTTCTGCGGCCAGCCTGGCGACCTCGACCTCGACCACCAGCCGCGCCTCGATGAAGTCGCGCGTCACACCCTTCATCAGCGCTTTGTCCAGCTCGGAGATCTCGATCTCCCGCTCCGGCGAGCGCTCGGCCACGAACACACCCAGTCCGTGGCGTATATCGACGAGACCGAGCAGCGCCAGCCCGTTGAGCGCCTCGCGGACGGTCGAGCGTCCCACGCCGAGGCTCTTCATCAGGTCGCGCTCGGAGGGAACCCGCGTACCGGGTGGAAGGTCGCGCACGGCGTCGGCTAGCTGCGCTCCCACCGTTTCCGCCAGCTTGCGACGGGGAGCCTTGCTCAGCGCGAGGTCCCGCTCCTCTCCTGTTCCCTGCTTCGCCGCCAAGACACGTCAAGGATACAGGCGCGGCCTGCCGATCACGCAAGATCCTGATCAGCTGATGACCGTCTCTCCAATACATAGCTGATAACACGCTGAGCTGGACACCTGAGGGTCGGCTATCCTCTCAGCATGGGCTCTGCGCTCGACTCCGACGGTGTCAATGCCCTCTCGCTGAAGCGCGCGCCGCGACAGAAGCTGACCGAGACCGTGGCGCAGCAGCTGCTCGCCGCGATCAGCGAGCTCGAGCCTGGGGCTCGCGTCCCGTCCGAACGCGAGTTGACCCGCGACCTGGGCGTCGGCCGCTCGACAGTGCGCGAGGCGCTGAATGGCTTGGCGCTCCTGGGTGTCGTCGAGATCCGCCACGGCCAGGGCGTGTTCGTCGTCGATCGCAAGGACGAAGACGGTGGGCCCGACGCGCTGCAGCGGGCGCTCATGAAGGGACTCACGCAGGAGTTCCTCGAGGCCCGCCTCGTGGTCGAGGTGGAGATCGTCGGCCTCGCTGCGCAGCGCCGAACCGACGCGGACCTGCAGCACATCCTCGACACGATCCAGCAACTCGAGCAGGCCCGCGGCGCACCGGTCGAGCTGGCGCTGGAGCCGGCCACGCAATTCAACGTGGCGGTCGCCGAGGCCGCGCACAACGAGGTGCTCGCAGCCGTCGAGGAGTCGTTCGTCGGGCTGATGATCGAGCGTGCCTCCGAGCTGTACGACAGCGATGAGTTCCGGGAGTGGGACATCGCGGAGCACAGGCGCATTCTCGAGGCGATCCGCGACGGCGACTCCGATCTCGCCAAGCGGCGCATGCGCGACCACATCGTCGCGATCGGCGAGCACTACAAGCGCGTCGGCAAGATCTGACGCCGGCACGGAGCGCGTTCCGCGCGGCCCGGCCGTTGCTGGCGCATCAACCGGGCAGCGCGGCGTGACCTACACGGCGCTCAGCACGAACTGTCCGACGAGCTCATCGAGGTGCTCGGCGGTGCCGGCCAGCGTCTGGGCGGAGGATGAGATCTGCTCGGTCGAGGCGGCGGTCTGCTCGGTCGAGGCCGACACCTGCTCGGTCGAGGCCGAGTTCTGCTCGGCTACCGAAGCCACGTCGGCGACGCTTTCGAGGACACCCTGGGTGGACGCCGTGATCTGCGCCATCGCCGTGGTGACCTCGGTGATGCGGTCGTTCATGTCGGTGACGGAGCCGCCGAGCTCCTCGAACTTGTCGCGCGCCTCATCGACCGTATGGACGCCGTCCTCGGTGCGCTGCGCGCCGAGCTCGACCGCCTCGACCGCGCGATGCGTCTCGGTCTGAATCTCGCCGATCAGGCCCTCGATCTGCGCAGCGGCCTGCTGGGAGTCCTCGGCGAGCTTCCTGACCTCCTCGGCGACGACGGCAAAGCCACGCCCCTGCTCGCCGGCGCGAGCCGCCTCGATCGCGGCGTTCAACGCCAGCAGGTTGGTCTGCTCGGCGATCCCGGTGATCGTCGCGACGATCCCGCCGATACGCTCGGACTTCTCGCCGAGCTCACGAATCCGCTCGCTCGCCGCGCCAGTGGCCTCGGCGACCGCCGACATCGCCTGCGAGGCTTTCGCGGCCGCATCCATGCCACCCTGGGCGATGTCCGTCGCCTGGCGGGCCGCCTCGCCGGTCTCGCGCAGGTGCTCTGCCGACTGCTCGGTGGCGGCCGCCATCTCCTCGATCACGGAGCGCACGCTCTCAACCGAGTGCACCTGGCGCTCAGCGCCCGAGGCCACATCACCGACGGCATGCGCGATCTCACCGACCGCACGACCGGCCTCCTCGCTCGTGGAAGCCATCTGCTGCGAGGCAGCGGACACCGTCTGCGAGGTCGCGGTGACCTCGCCGAGCATGCCGGTCAACTTGCTGCGCATGTCCCCGTAGCTGACGATCGCGGACTGGGCGCTGTCGAGCATCGCGTTGAAGATCTCCGCCATGCGCCCCGCGTTCTGCCCCTCCTCGACGGGCACCCGCGTGGTCTTGGCGGCCACCGTCACCGTGAGGTCCCCGCCGGCCATCGACTCCAGCCCGCCCTGCAGATCGCTCAGGCAGTTGCGCTGCAGCGAGTGCATGCGCTCGGTGAGCGCCTCCATACACGAGTGGTCGCCGAGGGCGTCCCGCAGCTGCTCGCGCATCTGCTCGTAGGCGGCGATCGAAGCCTGGGTCTTTTCGAGCATCGCGTTGAACGTGCCGATCAGCGTGCCGATCTCGTCGTTGCGGGTGCTCTCCAGTGGCGTAGTGACCGGGACGACGCCGACCGTCAGGTCGCCGTCGGCGATCATAGCGAGCCCGTTGCGCAGGTCGTTGAGGCAGTTCTCGTCGAGGCTGCCGAGGCGCTCTCCGACGCCGTTCAGGCCGCGCACGATCCCACGTGAGAGCAGCAGCGCGACTGCGAGCGCCGCGGCGAGCGCCGCCATAGCAAGCACGAGCACGAGCGCGACCGTGGAGGTTTCCGTCGAGCTCGCCGCGCTGCTGGCCTCGCGGTGGCGGAGCGCCGCATAGCTTTCCAGCGATTTCGAGAGGGCGGCGGCGGCTTCGTTGGCGGGACCGGTGGCCAGCTTCACCAGCGCCGGCGTGATGCCCCCGCGAGCGAGCTGATCGACCCGTTGATCGAGCGCCTTGTAGCTGTTATACGCGGCTTCGAAGCTCGCCTGCGCCTTGTTGTCGGCGGCGGAGGTCGCACCCGCGCGCAACGGCTTGTAGATCGCGTTGAAGCTCGCGACGTCTGCTTCGTGACTGGCGAGTTCCTTGCCTGAGGTGAGCGCGTTCAATAGCTCCGAGCCGGTCATGTTCCGTGCCGACGTGCTCGCTTCTTGAGCCAGCGTCGCAGCGCTGTCGCCCTTGCGGATGGTGCTCGAGACCGACGAGATGCCACTGATCGCGATCACCAGCGCTACCGCGAAGGCAGCGATGACGACGATGAAGCCCGCGAGCATCTGGTTACGCACAGACGAGGTGACGAAGCGCTTGAGGAACAATGGGGCCGCCTTCTTGCTGGTGGGGTGTCTACTGCTGGCTGCCTGCTGCTAGCCTGCAGGTGTTTTCTTAGAATTCGCATCGGTCGAAGCGCGCGCTCGCTTGAGCCATGCGGGGATGCGCCCAGTACCAGTCGCCGCGTTGACACGGCCCACCCGTGAGGAGACACAAGCTGTGCTGTCAGCTCCGTTAGCGGAACGGGTGCGACCTCTCGGGGGCGGGCCGAGCCATCATCTGCTGCCAAGCTCGCTAGGCTGGTTAATAATGGGCTGAGATAACAGCGCGTGTGAGCGAACTCACACTGCAGTCCGTCGGTCGGCAAGGTCGACCCTCGAGAACAGACCCTCGAGGTTCAGCAGGATGATCAGCCGATCCTCAACTTTAGCGATCGTATCGATGAAGTCGCTACCGGCGCCCGGGACGGGCTCCAGCTGGTCAGCCTCGATCGTGAGCACCTCCTCGACCGCGTCGACGATCATGCCAGCGGTGCCGGCGTCGGTCTCGACGACCATGATCTTTGCCTCACTGGCAAGCTCGGAGGTGAGCTCCATACGGGCGGCGAGATCAAACACTGGAAGGATTTTTCCACGCAGGCTGATCACACCGCGAATCCACGCCGTCTCCGAGGCTACCGCCCGCGGCTCCCGGTAGCGCACGATCTCCTGCACCAGCGCGATCGGCAACCCATACTCCTCATCACCGAGTGAGAAGATCACAAGTTGCTGAGCAAGCTCCGTAACCGTCGTTGCCATATATCCTGATCGACGGATTCACCTCCACACATGAACCAAAACTGCGAAGTTGCACCAGTGTCGCCCGTGGCGCCACTTCCGGCGCGGGCGCGTCCCCAGGAGCTGGCCTTCGACGAACGGCCAGCTCCCGGGAGCTGGCCCTAGACGGCGAGCGCCTCGAGGTTGAATCCGCTGACGAGCTCCTCGAGGTCCTGCGCGGTGTCCGCCAACTGCCTGGCAGAGGTCGCGACCTGCTCCGTTGAGGCACTCGTCTGCTGCGTTGAGGCCGAGACCTGTTGCGCGGAGGCCGATGATTGCTCGGCGACTGACGCGACCTCGGCGGTCGAGGTAGCCAGCTGCTCGATGCGACTGTTGATGTCGGTCACGCTGCCACCGATCGCCGTGAACGCCTCGCGCGCCTGCTCGACAACGGCAGTGCCGTGCTCGGTCAGGCTGACGCTCTCCTGGGCGGCCGTGACAGCCTTCTGCGTCTCGGCCTGGATCTCCGTGTTCAGCCCGGAGATCTGTTCCGCGGCTTTTTGCGATCCCTCGGCGAGCTTGCGCACCTCCTCCGCGACGACCGCGAAGCCGCGACCCTGCTCTCCGGCGCGAGCCGCCTCGATCGCGGCGTTCAGCGCCAGCAGGTTGGTCTGCGACGCGATTCCGGTGATCGTCTCCACGATGCCGCCGATCTGCTCTGACTTCGAGGCGAGGCCCTTCATCGTCTCGCTGGCCTGGGCCGAGGAGTCGCGCACGGACGCCATTGCCTCGGTCGCCTTCTCGGCAGCGCCAAGACCGTCGGTCGAGAGCGCCTGCGCCTGCACAGTGGCTGCCGATGCGCTCTCGGCCGCGCTTCTGGCCTCATCGATCATTCGCACCTGGCGCTCCGCCCCCTGCGCCACGTCGCCGACCGCATTGGCGATCTCGGCAATCGCCTTGCTGGTCTCCTCAGAGGAGGACATCATCTGGCCTGACGCGCCCCGCAGCGTCTCGAGCGCCGACACGATACCCCTCAGCTGTGCCTGCACCAGCCCCTTGAGCTCATTGCTCTTGTCGGAGAGATCTTGGTCGCTGTTGTCGACGTTAACCTTGGCCAGGTCGACGCCCATCGACTGGAAGGTGTCGAAGTAGAACGCGTCGACGATCATCTGCGCATCAGCGTTCATTACTACGAGAATTGCCCGCTCGGCGTGTTCGCGAAAGTCGGTGCGGTCGGGAAAGCTGCTCTTCAGATAGGCGCGAACGAGGTCGAAGTATGTTGTGTAGCTACCGAGATACCACTTGAGCGGCAGGTTGATCTCGTTATGCAGCTTGCCTACATGCAGTCGCTGCTCGAAGTAGTCCACACCGAACTTCCCGCCTCGCGCAGCCTCCTGAAAGATCTGCTGAAAATATCCCGCCTGCGCCTTCTCGAGCCCCACACGCAACTGGTCGAGCGAGCGGCCCGCGGCGTTTGCATAGCTGCTGAAGAATGCGCGCGTCGGTCCGAACCCGAACTGAATGTCGTAGAACTCCTTCGCCAGCGGCGCAGCGGTCTCTGCCGCCCACGGGTCGAGCTCCTTCAAGATCGCGAAATCGTCTTTTGTCAACCGAATGAACTCTCGACGCAACCCGAGGTTCTTGTCGTTCATGTGAAAAAGCTCAGCGAGTGTTGCCATTGTGAAGATCCTCCATTTTGATAGATGCCAGATTGACTACCGACTGTTGCCTGCGACGTGCGCTCATGCCAGTGCTCTGCTGATCGCGTCGAGTACGCGGTCGGGCTGGAATGGCTTGACGACGAAGTCCTTGGCGCCGGCGCGGATCGCTTCGAGCACCTTGTCTTCGGCGCCGAGCGCGGAGCACATGATCACCTTGGCGCCGGGGTCGGCTGAGAGGATCTCGCGTAGCGCGTGGAGTCCGTCGGCCTCGGGCATGGTGATGTCGAGCGTGGTGAGGTCGGGGTGGAACTCCTGGAAGCGGTCGACGGCCTCGTTGCCGTTGGCGGCTTCGCCGACGACCTCGTGGCCGCCCTTGGTGAGTGCGTCGCTGAGGACCTTGCGCATGAATGCGGCGTCGTCCACTACGAGAATGCGGGCCATCGTCAGATTCCTCCTGTTTGAGACACGGACAAGTAGTCAGCGGGATCGACGTCGAGCACGTGCTCGATCCGTAGTGCCCACTCCGTCTGGTCGATGAGAAACAGCTGGCCTGTGGCGAACCGCTGGCCGTTGACGCAGAGATCGATCGGGTCCCTGCAGGAGCGGTCGAGCTCGATCACGCGGCCGGGCCTGGGGTCGGCCGCCTGCTCGAGGCTCAGCCTCGCCCGCCCGAGCTCCGCCGCGACACGCACAGGGATCTCGCGCAGCAGCAAGGAGAGGCCAGAGTCGAAGTCCTCGGCGCGCGCGTCGCTCTCCTGCTCGTCGCTCGCGTTGTCCAGTGCGCGTGCCATGCGCACGACGAAGGCGTTGGGGATCAGCTGGATCAGGCGGCATGACTCGCCGAGCATCGTGAACGACACACCGGTCGCATACGGTGTCTGCGGGTACAGGCCCTCCGCGTCGCTCGCCGATGTGAGCACGCGTGTGGTTGGCACGGAGATGTCGACGGGGTAGCCGAGCGCGCCCGCCAGCGCGCCGGCGCTGGCGGCCATCATCTGGTTCATCGCCTCGCCGAGCGCTGACATCTCGATTTCGTCGAGGTCCTGCCCGCTGTCCTCGGCCGGTGGCTCGGCCATCATCATCGTCGCCGCGAGCCGCCGCGCACCCAGGCGCGTGATCGTGAACACGTTGCCGCCGCTCACCCCTTCGGTGTAGGCGACGTCCGTCGCGATCACCGGGTAGGACACGGACTCAAGCGGCGAGACACCCGTGCGCAGCACGCTCACCTGGCCCTGCTCGACACTGTCCCCGCACAGCGCGGACATCACACCGGCGGCGGCGTCGGCCGTCGTCTCACCGAGACTGATGAGCGCCTCATCGGTGTTCACGTGGCGCTCCCCGCCGGGTCGATGATCTGAACCGCACGATGCCTGCCGCTGAGCCCGGGTCGGGCGTGGTGTAGGCGCCTGTCACCGGCGACGATCGAGGCGTGGCCGGCCGTGCCGAGCCGTACGACGTCTCCCTCGCCGAGCGCGAGGACCTCGCCGATCGTCAGGCCGGCCGCGCCGGCCTCCGCGCGCACCTCCAGCTGGACTGCCCCGAGCGCTGAGCGCATCGCCTGGGCGGCCTCCTCGTCGGCGCCCGCGTCTGCATACTCGGTGGAGCTGTCGCCGAGGCTCTTGGTCGCGGACTTCAGCGCGGCGTTCGGCACCAGCAGCGAGATCGTCGAGGAAGAGCTCTCATCGCGCGCCTCGATCGTGAGCTCGAGCGTCGGCTCGGTCGAGGGCAGCAGTTCGAGCGCTCGTTCGCGGGACTCGAACTCGACGAGGTTGAGATTGAGCCCCAAAAGGCCCCGCCACACGCTCGACAGCGGCGCGAGCAGCCCATCGAACGCGCGGCGCGCCATCGCGATATCGATATCGGTCAGCTTGCGCGGCGCGGGCGTGTCGGTGAAGCTGCCGCCGAGCAGACGCTCGATCATGCGCAGCACCAGCGCCTCTTCGACACACATCAAGATCGTGTTCTCCCCGGGCGTGCACATCGCGACACCCAGAACCGACGGCTGCGGCACCTCGCCCAGCGCACCGCCCCACGTCAGCTGCGAGGAGTTGATGATCTCCAGATCGACCTGCGTCAACAGCTCGCTCGACAGACGCATCGACGCGTCACTGCAGTACGTCGCGTGCGCCCGCTCGAAGCGTCGCTGTTCGGCCAGGCTCAACATCATCGGACGGCTGAAGTTGATCTTGCGGATCGAGCGCGAGCGACGCGCCTGAATACGCGGCCCCTCCGGCAGCTTGCCATCCTCAGCAGCAGCAAACAGCTGCGCGATCTCCTCAGGTGAAAGAGCGTCGGTCATCGCAGCGCTCCTGCCGCCTGCAGGCTGGAGAAGATCTCGACGTGATCCTCGCCGGGTTCCTTCACGGTCACGCGGCCCTCCTCGACATACACCCTCACGGTGCGGCCCTTGTTACCGCCGGTCGCCGCCGCGCGAACCTCCAAGCCAGCCCGCGCGAGCGCCTCGCGCGCGGCCTGCTCGTTACGCCGGCCGATATCGAGACTCGACGCGCTCTCAAGCGCGAACATGTGCGCGCCCCCGACCAGCACCGCATGCAGCCTGGAGCGCATCGCCCCGATCGCCGTCATCTGCTCGATCAACGCCGGCACGGCACTATCGGCGAACTTGCCAACAGCATCCGAGCCGCTGCTGGACGCCGGCAGCACGATATGCGCAAGCCCGGCCAGCGGACGCTGAGCCTCGATGAGCACCAGCCCGATGCACGAGCCCAGCCCGATCGAGGCGAGCACATGCCCAGGGGTGCGCGAGACCGACAGCTCGCCCATCCGCACCATCGTCTCTTCACTCTCGCCCGTCACCCGTCAAGCCCAAGCCTGGTAAGGATCTCAGCCACGCCATCCTTGCCAGGCGCGAGCATGAACGACAACGAACACTCCGCGCCCTGCACCGTCAACTCAGAGTCCAGCAGCAACGCCACATCCGTCTCCTGCGCCCCCGCCGCCAGCACCGAGGAGACGATCGCCGCGAGCATGTCCGTCGCGGTCTCCGGCGGCCGCGGTTCCAGCGCCAGCGCCGTCATCATCGTCAACGCCCTGATATAGGCGGAGCCGAGGATGTTGCCGATCTCAGCCAGCGCCGACAGGCCAACCTCGCTGTCAGCATCGACACCCAGCAGCCCGCACAGCACGGACGCGTCCTCCGGCGCGAACAACAGCAGCGCGATCGCGTCGAGATCACCCACGAGCGGCAGCACGACAGCGGTCACGATCGCGTCGGGCTCCCCCACAGCGTCGACGACATCGGCAAGCGGCAGCGCGAGCGCCGTCGGCACGGAAATGTTGACCGAGCGGCCGAGCATGCTCGAGAGCGCCGTCGCCGCGGTCCCCGAGCCGATGTTCGCGAGCTCGCGAAGCGCATCGAGCTGCACCTCGGGATAAGACTTCGGCATAACGCGCACCCTCCCCTTACACAGCCACCGCGACCGCGGCAGCCTCATTTTTCCCCGTCGCGGTCAACGCATCGCAATCCAACACAAGCGCGATCTGACCACTGGACAAAACAGCACCACCCGACAACGCTGGGTGCGCGCCCACACCATCCGGAAGCGGCCGCGTCACAAGTTCACGCTGACCGATGAGATGATCCACCGCCAGCACAACCCGGCCGTCGGCCCCACGCACAGCCACACCGTAAGACGCCCCCGTCGCCTCGCCATAACCAAGCGAGCCCGCAAGATCAAGGATCGGCAAGACATCCTCACGCAACACCAACATCCGCTGCCCACCAACATGACGCAACGGATAATCCTCGAGCTTAAGCGTCATCTCGACACGATCGAGATGAACGACGAACGGCTGCTCCTGAGCTTCGACAAGCAACGTCGCGACGATCGCAAGGGTCAGCGGCAGCCTGATCTGCGTCGTCGTGCCAGCACCCAGCTCCGACTGCACAAGCACTTCGCCGCCGAGCCCACGAATCGCCGTGCGCACCGCGTCCAGCCCGACACCACGCCCAGAGATATCACTCATCTCATCAGCCGTCGAGAACCCCGCAGAGAACAACAACTCGATCGCCTGCCCCATATCAACCTGGTCGACCGCGTCCGCCGCGATCAAACCACGCTCAGCAGCCTTCCCCGCGACACGCACCGGATCGATGCCACGACCATCATCACGCACGGAGATAAGCACGCTGCCACCCGTGTGCTGGGCCGAGATCTCAAGCGTCCCGGCCGCTGGCTTGCCAGCCGCCACACGCTCCTCGGGCGGCTCCAGCCCATGATCAAGCGAGTTACGCACCAAATGCACCAACGGATCACCAAGCTGATCAACGACCGTACGATCCAGCTCCGTCTCAGAACCAGACAGCAACAACTCGACCTTCTTATCGAGCTTCCCCGACAGATCACGCACAAGCCGCGGGAAACGCAGAAACACCGCCTCCACCGGGATCATCCGCACCTGCATCACCATCGCCTGCAACGCCTGCGAACTACGCGTCAAATCATTCATCGCCTCATGCAAACCAGGCACCTCCGCACGCTCCAGCAACGACTCGACATGCGTACGATGCACCACCAGCTCACCCATCACATGCATCAACTGATCCAAACGCTCAGCATCAACCCGCACACTGCTCGTCGCAGCCGTCGTCTTACGCTCACCCGCGCC
>Ga0116106_1001108_pt1 | contig 13967 bp, 10 predicted proteins | sample June2015DPH_6_50_FD_89717 | JGI IMG/M metagenome (GOLD analysis project Ga0116106, IMG submission 89717) | Peatland microbial communities from SPRUCE experiment site at the Marcell Experimental Forest, Minnesota, USA - June2015DPH_6_40 | ecosystem: Environmental > Terrestrial > Soil > Wetlands >...
GCCACAAGGCGTGCCGGACGTGCTGATCGCGGTTCCGGAAGGTACTCCGCTGGATGATCCGGTTGCGAGCCAGAGTCCCTGTTCTGACGCGCGTGATACTGCTTCCAGCACTGACCCAAGCTCCGGCGCGAGTGGAAATCCGGGGTCTGGCGATGTGGTTTCTCGGCCTTGTGAGTCGGCCTCCGAGTTGCCGCATGTCGAAGCCGAAGTTCCTCGGCCTCCGTATGAGCCGTCAGCTAAGCCGCCAGCTGACTCGGCGGAACGCGACAAAGGTGGCGGGGCCGCACCGCAGTCCGCTGAGACTCCTGCGAAGAACAATTCTTCAGCGAACCATTCTTCAGTGGGCAATCCTGACGTGAGCCGGCTGCTTGAAGACAAAAGAAGCTGCCGTTTTGCGCAGAGTGAAGACACAACTTTCTTCGGAACGACGTTCGGAAGTCTGCCGTAAGGAAGTGCCGCTGAGCGGGGAAATTCGCCGGCGCAGGGTGTCTAGTCCACGATGAACGGGCCCCGATTGATCGCGTCATGCTCTGCAGCTTTATGCCCAGCAGATTGTTGCGCTGACGCGGCCGCAAACACGCCAGTCAGGCGTTGTCTACGGAGCGATAACCGCTGCCCCGTCAATGGAATCATTTTTCAGCGCAACCAGGGCGTCGTTGGCTCGGTCAAGCGGGAATACCGTTATCTTGGGCCGCAGGTTGATCTCAGCCGCGATTTGAAGAAAATCTCGAGCATCGGAGCGGGTCATATTCGTGACGCTGCGAAGCTGACGCTCGCCCCAGAGCAGGCGATCATAATCGAACTCGGGAATGCGGTCCAAGTGAATCGCGTTAATGGCAACAACGCCCCCCTTGCGCAGGCTGGCGAGCGCGGCGACGACCACATCGCCACTCGGTGCAAAGGTGACAGCCCGGTCGAGCTTGACCGGCGGCGTGTCCGTCTCTTTCCCTACCCAGGCAGCTCCCAGCGCGGCGGCTAATTTGCGATGAGAAGCCCCTCGAGTTGAGACATACACTTCACATTTCCAGGCTCGTAGGACGGCAATCGCGAGATGCGCCGAAGCGCCGAACCCGAACAACCCCACACGCTCGCCATGTTCTACACCTGCGACACGAAGACTCCGAAAGCCGATGATACCGGCACATAAAAGAGGCGCCGCCTGAAGATCATCGAGGGCGGTGGGCAAGGGAAATGTGAAATCGGCGCGTGCGAGTGCATATTCGGCATAGCCACCGTTCACGGTGTATCCGGTGAAGGTGGGAGAATCGCAAAGATTTTCGAGACCGTGTTGGCAATACCAACATGTTCCATCAACGCCGCCGATCCAGGAGACGCCGACGCGGGTGCCGGCAGGGATCGCCGTCGTAGCTCCGTCCACGATCTCGCCGACTATCTGATGGCCGGGAATTATGCTCTTGCGGCGGGGCGGCAGTTCGCCTTCGACGATATGCAGGTCGGTCCGGCAAACGCCACACGCACGTACGCGAAGGAGAACGTGCCCTGGCTTGAGTTTAGGTTTCGGAACTTGGCCAATTCGCAGTGGGTGTTTCGAAACATCTTGCGGTGAGGTCAGGACAGCGGCCTTCATGAGACTCCTCGGTTAACGCCAACGCGCTTCAGACTATTCTAGTTCGGCATTCGCCGGGACGGCAGGAACCACCATCTCCCCGCTGACCTGCTGCCAAGAGTTCTCATCGCCTCCTGTAAAATCCATCTAGCGCATTGGGAGCTATTGTCTTTTGTCGTTTCTGGACGAATTAAACCCGCAACAACGCGAGGCGGTCGAGACTACCGACGGGCCGGTGCTCATCCTAGCCGGGGCGGGCAGCGGGAAGACTCGCGTCATCACGTTTCGCATTGCTTATCTGATCGAGCGCATGGGCGTGATGCCGGAATCGATCCTCGCCGTGACTTTCACCAACAAGGCCGCGTCCGAGATGGTGGAGCGCGTCGAGAAGCTAGTCGGCGGCCTCAGCGTTGCCAAGCCGTTGATTTCGACGTTCCATTCGTTTTGTGTGCGCGTGCTGCGGCGGGATATCGAGGCTTTGCGGATACCTTCTACCGTGCCGGGACAGCCGCCCATCGGGCTCACGAAGAATTTCGTGATCTACGACGAGAGCGATCAGCAGCAAGTGGTCAAGGGCGTCATGCGACGGCTGGGGCTGGACGATAAGCAACTGACGCCGCGCAACGTGCTTTCACGGATTTCCTGGGCCAAGAATCACATGCTCGATCCGCAGGAAATCTACCTGCAATCGGGGGATCCGAAGACCGAGCGCATCGCGCACATTTTCGAGGAGTACCGCAAGGAACTGCGCAAGGCGAATGCGATGGACTTCGACGATCTGCTGCTCGAAGCCATGCGCCTGCTGAAGTCGGTGGCGACGGTGCGCGAATACTACAACCGGCGATTCCAGTATCTTGTGGTCGATGAATATCAGGACACGAACCGTCCGCAGTACGAACTGATGCGGTTGCTGGCGGGTGGCGGGCACAACGTCTGCGCGGTGGGCGATGAAGATCAATCGATCTACTCGTGGCGTGGGGCCGACATTCGTAACATTCTGGAGTTTGAGCGCGATTTTCCGGAAGCGAAGATCGTGCGGCTGGAGGAGAACTATCGCTCGACGCAGAACATTCTTGGGGCGGCGTCGGCAGTGGTTGCGAACAACGTCCGGCGCAAGGGGAAGAACCTGTGGACGGCACGGCAGGGTGGGGCAAAGATCGGATATTACGAGGCTCCGGACGGCGAGAATGAGGCGCTGTTTGCGGCCGATACGATCAACCGCTACGTGCGGCAGGCGGGCGAAAATGGCGAAACGGCCCGAGCGGCGGTGCTCTACCGGACGAACTCGCAATCGCGACTGTTCGAAGAGGCGATGCGCCGCTATCAGCTGAAATATCACGTGGTGGGTGGTTTCTCGTTCTACGAGCGGGCCGAGATCAAGGACATGATCTCTTACTTGAAGGTCATCCAGAACCCGGATGATTCGGTTTCACTGCTGCGCGTGATCAATACGCCGGTGCGGGGGATTGGCAAGACGACCATCGAGATGTTGGAGCGGCTCGCGCTCGAAACCGGACTATCGATGTGGGGCGCGGTTGGCGAAGCGATTACGCGGCAGTTGTTGCCGGCGCGAGCGTTGGCGGCGTTGAAGAGCTTCTGGGCGCTAATCGAAGACGGACGGGCGATGCTGGCGGGGACGTTTAGGGAGCGGGTGGAAGAGACGGTTTCGGCGAAGTCGGGCGGCGATGCGGGAGCCGACGTTGCCGAGCTTCGCTCGGCTGGGATCGGCGAGGCGCCCGTCCACACACAACCTGGGGACGACACCGATTTTGATCCGGGCAACTTCAGCTTTGATTTTGCCGCCAGCGATTCGACGGGAGAGGACGCCCGTCCCTCCACCGATGAGGTGGGCGATGAGGCGGTTGAGGCTTTCCGCACACCGGGCGCGGCGGCGAATACGGCTGAGATTCTCAAATTCCTGATCGATCGCACGGGATACATCAAGCAACTGGAAGAGGAAGACACGCCGGAATCCTACTCGCGCATCGAGAACTTGCGCGAACTGGTGAACGCGGCGATGGATTCGCGCGATCGCGGGGAGACGCTCGATGAGTTTCTCGATCACGCCGCTCTGGTTAGCGACGCCGACCAGTATGACGAGCACGCGCAGATCACGCTGATGACGCTGCACGCGGCCAAGGGGTTGGAATTCCCGCTGGTGGTTCTCGCCGGAATGGAAGAAGGCCTGTTTCCGCATTCGCGCACCATGCTCGAGCCGGATTCGATCGAAGAAGAACGGCGGCTCTGCTACGTCGGCATGACGCGTGCCATGGATACGCTGATTTTGTCGCGCGCCGTTTATCGACGGCGTTATGGCACGGACATGCCGGAGGCTAGCGTGGCGTCGCGATTCCTGGAAGAAGTTCCGCCGCAGTTGGTGGAAGAGCTGGGCGGATCGCGGGCGAAAGCGCGGGCGAGTCGCCCGCGCCCACACGGCGATCGTGTGGGGAGGGGCGCTCTCGCTCGTCCAGCGGGGCCCTTCGACTCCGCTCAGGGCAGGCTCCGCCCCGCAGCCGCCGAAAACACCCACTACTCGTACGAAGACGAAGACCAGAGCGCCGCCTGGAACCCGGCGCGGGTCAAGCCGAAGACGGCGACTCCTCTCGGGAACTACAACTCCATCGACAACATTGCCGAATTCTTTGCCTCACGCGGCAAGAAGTTCAATGTTCCGAAAATGCCGTCCGAGGAGCCCAAAGGCAGACGGGGATTCCGTCCCGGGCAGAAGGTGAAGCACCCGAAATATGGGGAAGGGACAGTGTATCGGCGCGAAGGGGATGGGGAAGACGCCAAGATTACGGTACAATTCCCTCGCTTCGGTTTGAAGAAGCTGGTGGAGAGGTATGCCCAGCTGGAGAAGGCGTAAGCAGAGCAAAAGAATCCCCTAGGGACGGCAGGAACTGCAGATCCCTCGCTTCGTTCGGGATGACAATCAAAGAAGAAGCTCGGACTAACAATACAAGAAGAGAGAAGAGAAACGCACTGATGGCAAATACAAAGAACCTAACCAAAGACGAACGCAAGAAAACCAAGCGAGCCGCCCGCAAGAAGATCAAAGCGGAAAAGCCGAAGAAGCCCCGCGATTACGCGCGTGGATCGAAGAAGCGCAAGGTGAAAAAGCTGGCACGCGGTCAGGCGAAACGGTAAGCCGTTCGCCTGAGCAGGGACCGGCGTCCAGTGGCGGGCATGGGGCAGGCGCCCATGCCCGACTTCCGCTGTGAGGAGACAACCTCTCTTGTCGCAATCAACTCTTGAGCCAGCAACCGGCGTGATCCGTACTTCCAACAGCCAGGCCTTCTGTTGTAAGTCCATCGACAAACTGATCTCGGAGTCGGAGAACCCGGAACACCGGCTCAGTAAAACGCTAGGGCCGTGGTCGCTGACGGCGCTCGGGATCGGCGCCATCATCGGTTCGGGAATCTTCGTGCTTACGGGAACGGCAGCGGCCGGAGAATATTTCCAGGCGCCTTCCCTCCTGCATGCGCAGGCGCTCGACCTGATCGTGAATTTCCTGCGTACCGGAAGCACCGCCGGAGCGCTCATGCATGGCCGTCCGCCCGCGGGGCCTTCCATTGCAATTTCGTTTTTCCTGGTGGCGATCGCCTGCAGTTTTGCCGGACTGTGCTACGCCGAGTTGGCGTCGATGATCCCCATTGCCGGCAGCGCCTACACCTACTCGTATGCGACGCTGGGCGAAATCTTTGCCTGGATCATCGGCTGGGACCTGATTCTCGAATATGTGGTCAGCAACGTAGCGGTGGCGGTGGGCTTCGCCGGTTATACGAAAGCGCAGCTGGCGGCATTCGGTCTCAACTTGCCGGACAAATGGGCGAGTCCCGTCTGGGCCGGGGGGCAATGGACGGGCGCCTATTTCAACCTTCCCGGCTTCCTGATCGTATTCATTCTCACGCTGCTCCTGGTGCGCGGGGTGAAGGAATCGGCGGAGACGAACAACATCATGGTCGCGATTAAGATCGGCGCCATCCTGACGTTCTTGGTTGTCGGTGGAATGCTGGTGAAGCCCGCGAACTGGACGCCCTTCGCACCTTCTGGTTTTGCTGGAATCGTCACCGGAGGGGCGATCGTTTTCTTTACCTACATCGGATTCGATTCGGTCTCAACCGCGGCGGAGGAATCGCGCAATCCTCAAAAAGATTTGCCCTTCGGCATTATCGCGTCGCTGATTGTCTGCACTCTGCTGTATGTCGGGGTCGCCGTCGTGCTGCTCGGCATGATGAAGTACACGACCTTCGTTTCCGGAGAAGCTGCTGAAGCTCCCGTCGCCTACGCGTTGAAGTATCTGGGAGCGCACGTATTCTTCCGGTCGGTGATCGTGATTGGAGCACTAACGGGGATGATTTCCTCGTTGCTCGTGTTTCAGTACGGGCAGGCGCGGATCTGGTACGCCATGTCTCGCGACGGCTTGTTGCCGAAGTTGTTCTCCGCCGTGCACCCGAAATATAAGACGCCGTACTGGTCCACATGGATCGCTTGTTTTGCCGTGGGGATTCCCGCCGGGCTCGTGGATATTGGGGATGCGGCTGACCTCGCCAACATTGGAACGCTGTTCGCCTTCGTGCTGGTTTCGCTTGGCGTGATTCTCCTGCGACGCAATCAGCCCGATCGCAAGCGTGCGTTCCGCGTGCCATTTGTGCCGTGGTTTCCGCTGATCTCAGTGATTTTGTGCGGCGGACTCATGACCGGGCTCACGCTCATTACCTGGCTGCGCTTTGTGATCTGGCTGGCGCTGGGACTGGTGATTTACATCTTCTACAGCCGCCACCATAGCGAGTTCTGCAAGAAGGATCACCCGATCCTTTAGAATCGCTGCATGCCTTCGGAGCCCTCCCGCTTCGTCGTCGCGCTTCCGAAGGCCGAACTCCATCTGCATCTCGAAGGCTCGATCAAGCCGTCCACGCTGCTGGAACTGCGTCAGCGTCACGGGATGGAAGGGGCTTCGCTCGCCGAAGTGGAGCAGCTCTACAACTACAAGGACTTCACGGGCTTTCTCGCGGCTTTCAAGGATGTGACGGAACACTTGCGCACCCCGGAAGACTACGAGTTGATTACTTACCGGCTGATGGAGCGGCTGAAATCGCAGAACGTTCTGCATGCGGAGGTTATTGTTTCGGCCGGTGTCTGTCTCTGGCGCAAACAGGATTTCCCCGCGATTTTCGAGGGCCTAGAACGTGGCCGCCAGCGCGGCGAGAAAGACTTCGGCATTTCGCTCTTGTGGATATTCGATGCCATCCGGCAGTTCGGCGCCGAGAAAGCGCAGAGCGTGCTCGATCTCGCCATCCAGTTTCGCAATCGCAACGTAGTTGCCTTCGGCATTGGCGGCGACGAGCGTGCGGGCCCGCCGGAGTGGTTCGCCGGAGTTTACACGCGCGCCGCGCAGCACGGTCTTCATCTCACGGCCCACGCCGGTGAAAGCGCCGGGCCGGAATCCATCTGGGGCGCGCTGAACCTCAAAGCGGAACGCATCGGCCACGGCCTTACCGCCGGGCAGGATCCGGAATTGATCGAAGAGTTGGCCGAGCGCCAGGTTCCGATTGAAATCTGCTTGACCAGCAATCTGCGGACGGGCTGCTGCGCCAAACTCGCGCAACATCCGGTGCGCCGCTACTTCGACCAGGGCCTGATGCTGACCCTCAACACCGACGATCCCGCCATGTTTCGTACGTCGCTGGTCGACGAGTACCATCTGGTTCAGGAGACGTTCGGCTTCACCGACGAACACCTGCGAGAATTGGCGCGCAATTCCTTCGAGGCGTCCTTCCTGCCGCCAGAAAAGAAAATAGAATTTCTGAATCTGTTTGACTCCGCGACCCTGCGGGCGTAAGACTCGCTCGCCTATAATGTCTCCCTATGAAACTTGAAGAGAAAATTGCCGAACTGAAAAAACGAGACCAGATGGCCCAGGAAGGCGGCGGAGCGCAACGGCGCGAGCGCCAGCACAAAGAGGGCAAGATGTCGGCCCGCGAGCGCGTCGAATTTCTGCTCGATGAGGGCACGTTCGAGGAAACCGATAAGCTGGTCACGCACCGCTGCCACGACTTCGGCATGGCTGAGCAGAAATACTACGGAGACGGTTTCATCACCGGCTACGGCCGCGTGGAAGGACGGCTGGTTTTTGTTTTTGCGCAGGATTTTACCGTGTTCGGGGGCTCGCTTTCCGAGGCCAACGCCGGAAAAATCGTCAAGGTCATGGATCTCGCGGCCAAGATGGGCGCCCCGGTCATCGGACTGAACGATTCGGGTGGCGCGCGCATTCAGGAAGGCGTGATGTCGCTGGCCGGCTACGCCGACATTTTTTTGCGCAACACGCTTTATAGCGGAGTAGTGCCACAGATCTCAGCCATCATGGGCCCATGCGCCGGCGGCGCCGTATACTCGCCCGCCATCACAGATTTCATCTTCATGGTGGACCAGACTTCGTACATGTTCATCACCGGGCCGGACGTGATCAAGCTGGTGACGCACGAAGAAGTCACCAAAGACCAGCTCGGCGGAGCCCACACCCACAACGAAACTTCAGGCGTGGCGCACTTCATGTGCCGCGATGACGCCGAATGTCTGTCAATGGTGCGCGAGCTGTTGAGTTTTGTTCCATCGAACAATCTGGAAGACCCGCCGCGCAAGGCGTGCACCGATACGATCGATCGCCTGGACGAGAAGCTGGACACGCTCATCCCCGATCAATCGAACATGCCGTATGACATGAAAGACGTGATTCACACGGTCGTGGATGACGGCTATTTCTTCGAAATTCACGAGCACTATGCCAAGAACATCGTCGTGGGATTTGCGCGCTTTAACGGGAAGCCGGTCGGGATCGTGGCCAACCAGCCCGCGATGCTTGCGGGCACGCTCGATATCAATGCTTCGGTGAAAGGAGCGCGCTTTGTGCGCTTCTGCGACTGCTTCAATATTCCGCTGGTGACGTTTGAAGATGTGCCTGGATTTCTGCCGGGCACGCAGCAGGCGTATGGCGGAATCATCCGGCATGGCGCGAAGTTGCTGTATGCGTTTGCGGAAGCGACCGTGCCGAAAGTCACCGTGATCACGCGCAAGGCCTACGGCGGAGCGTATTGCGTTATGGCGTCAAAGCACATCCGCGCGGACGTGAACTACGCCTGGCCCAGCGCCGAAATCGCGGTGATGGGGCCGGAAGGCGCGGTGGATATCGTCTACAAACACGAACTCGATCATGCCGAGAACCGTGAAGAGATGCGCCAGCAGAAGATCGAAGAATTCCGCGAGCGGCTGGCGAACCCCTACGTGGCCGCCGACCGCGGATTCGTGGATGCGGTGATCCAGCCGCGCGAGACCCGCAAGAAGGTGATCCAGGCGCTGGAGATGCTCGAGACCAAGCGGGATAAGAACCCGCCTAAGAAGCATGGGAATATACCGCTGTAGATAGCTGTCAGCTCTCGGCTCTCAGCTGTCAGTAGGAGCGGCTTGTCCCGAGCGACTGGGGTACCCCCCACCCCCCCTATTTTATTAAAATACTCATTTTAAAGGACTTAATGTAAAATCCTCATAACAAAGGAGTTACTGGCCTCTTTTTCGGACTTAGTCTTTAGAATCAAGGAGTTGGACTTACTAAGTCGCGTAAAATATAGATTTCAAATAACTTACGTAAAAAGGCCACCGCCGCACTGGGCTACAACCTAAATTCTATTATAGCTCTTGTGTCAAGTAGCGAATCCAGAGGTAGTGTCTGAAATGTGCGTTGAGAGGTTCTAGATGGTTGACAGCCCATCACTAGCAAGAGTTTGGTTGGCCTTGGGGTCATACTTTGTCGGGTCTTGCCATTTCTCTCTGGAACTTGCGCACGTAGTGGACATTAACCCAGAAGACCAAGGCGACGCCCGTCAAAAATATGACCGAGCCGCAAATCGCTACGTAGCAGTGCGACCACCAAGTCCACGAATCTCGGCAAAACGCCACGCAGATGATTGCAAGGAACGCGCAGAGACCAGCCGCGTGAGCATGGTAGATCCCGGGTAATAGCCAGAACACGTCGCTTAGCTTCTCAATATGTTTTGGCGGTTCGCCGGTCATCCTTCCACCTTGCGGTCTGGGTGTATATGTTGCCCACGCGAGTTTGTGTTCTATACAGTGCTGGCAATTTTGGAGGAACCTGAAAGCGTCAGCCGTACAATAGGCGGGGAAAATACAGCGACAGCAAAAGGCCCGCTCGCCCTCGCTGTTTTCCACCGACGCACATTTCAGACACTACCCCCATGTGTCGACGGCGAGTTGCTCCATTGGTACTTCGGCAGCGATACTTCGCAGCCAATGTGACAAGACTCATAGAATCTGAGCGACGAGTTCACCTCCAGTATGGCGACGATGGGGTATATTCCTCCGCCTTTCTATTCAATGCGTAAAATCTTCTTTTACGAAAAGAACTTTCCGCTCTATGCTCTCGGATTGTTTTCCCGTCACCCGCTTGCCTATACTCTTTGGGATCAGGCGCTGAAGTACAGCGACGATCAACTCCGCTTATTCTAGATTATGTCTCTCAACTCCCACATCGAATGGACCGACGCGACCTGGAACCCCGTCCGCGGGTGCGTCAAGATTAGTCCCGGTTGCAAGCACTGCTATGCCGAAACGTTTGCTGAGCGGTTTCGCGGGGTTAAGGGGCATCCTTATGAGCAGGGGTTTGATCTGCGGCTGGTGCCGGAGAAGCTTACGGAGCCTTTTGCCTGGCGATCTCCCAAGTTGGTGTTCGTGAACTCGATGAGCGATCTGTTTCAGGCGGGAGTGCCGGATGACTACGCGGAGGCCGTCTCGCGCGTGATGACGACCGCGAATTGGCACACTTATCAGGTGCTGACGAAGAGGTCGGAGAGGCTGCTGCAGTTGCTTAAGGGCAGGCTACGTTTTGCGGCGGAGCAAGAAAACATCTGGTGGGGCGTCAGCGTTGAGGATCGGAAACATGGCTTACCACGCGTGGATCATCTTCGTCAGGCTCCCGCGAAGGTTCGCTTCCTGTCTATCGAGCCGCTTCTCGAAGACCTTGGTGAAATCGACCTGTCAGGCATTACCTGGGTGATTGTCGGCGGTGAGAGTGGGCCTGGGGCGCGTCCGATGAAGCGGGAGTGGGTCGTCTCCATTCGGAAGCAGTGCCGAATGCAGGGCGTGCCTTTCTTCTTTAAGCAATGGGGCGGTGTGAGAAAAGCTAAGAACGGCAGATTGCTCGATGGGCGCACTTATGACGAGTATCCGGAGCGCGTTCTAAGGCCTGTGCCTGAAAGAGCGGATTGCCTTGCTTGGGCTGAGGAGTTCGGGAAAGGCTTTCAGGCTTCGCCGCTTCAGTTGGGATGACGCTAACTTTGCGGCGGGCTGCCGAGCTTTGCTCGGCTTGGACGGGCGAGGGAGCCCGTCCCCACACAGGTCGATCGCTTGAAAGAGCGGATTGCCTTGCTTGGGCTGAGGAGTTTTGGAAGAGCTTTCAGGTTTTGCCGCTTGCGGTGGGGTAATGCTGACTTCGCGGCGGCTGCCGAGCTTCGCTCGGCTTGGACGGCCGAGGCGCCCGTCCCTACACGATCTTGACTACAAACGTAGAGAGTCCCGAGGTGATGTTGAACTCATTCCTCTCGGCCAGTAGCTCGCGTTTAGACCCTTGCTGACCTTATTCCTACAACTCCCTTGCGGGTTTCATTGTAAGCCGATCTTGCTCGGGCTCCGGGCTCACTGCCCAACCGGATAAATCAGTCCAACGCCTCGGGACTCTATCCTGCCTTCGACATTAGCTCCTGTTCTCCTCAACCAGCGCTTAGCTATAGACCCTTGCTAGCCCTCCCAAACTCACCTCGCGGTGGTCTGAGTGACCTCGCTTGAGCCCCGGACGCCGCACCAACCGGGAAAACTTCAGAACGTGTCAAAGAACGATTATGTTTTTACCACTCTCGTTTTCTACGTCAACGAAATTCGTGCACCTGTAACTTCTTATTCATCAATCGAGTGCAGCTCATGCACAGGCCGGTGACACAGGAATTGGGCAATTGCCGGCACTTGGGCCGCAAATCCCAGCATCCATGCGATTTTTCGCGGTTTCTGCCCGAAAAACTCCCGTTTTTGTCCGATGTGCACGTAGGACAGCGGCTGTGCAAATCGCCGCTTCATCCGCATGAATCCTGCTTCTTTTTCGCAACCCGCCTCCGGTTCTCATGCGGATACTTACGTCCTCGAATTGCTTTCTCTACAATCCCAACGTGAATGGGATTCGTGGTTGGAGGCCTTTTTGTGATGCGAAGCCTGCGTTTGGCAGCTATCGTTTGTTTCCTGACCGTTCTTTCTCTGGCGCAAATCCCCCGGGCGCAAAGCCCTGAAGAGAAGACAGGAAAGTATCTTGAATCGGTGCGGCATCAGCCGGGGTTGCTGCTGGCATTTCTCCAGCAGATGCCCAAGGGCGGCGACCTGCATGTCCACCTGAGCGGCGCGATCTATGCGGAAAGCATGATTGAATGGGCCTCGGAGAGCGCTCTCTGCGTGGATCGCAGCACCTCGAAGCTGATGCACGCGTCGTGCGATTCGTGCGAGCCCTATAAGAACAAGCCGTCGGTGCGCTGCGCCTATCAGGATCACGTTCTCTACAACCAGCTCGTGGACGCCTGGTCGATGCGCAACTGGCACCGCGAGGAGGAATCGGGCCACGACCATTTCTTCGCTACGTTCGACAAGTTTGGTCCAGCTTTGGAAAATCACATCGGCGAGGCTTTAGCCGAAGTGGCGTTGCGCGCGGCGGCCGATCGTCTGCAATATGTGGAGGTGATGCACACGGCCGACGGGGCGCAGGCGGCCATTCTGGGCGACAAGATTGGATGGGACGACTTCAGCAAACTCCGCGACAAACTGCTCGCCGGCGGAATGGCGGAGGTTGTGGCGTCGGTCCGCGGCCAACTCGACTCCGATGAAGCCCGTAAGAAAGAAGTGCTGCATTGCGGGACGGCGCAGGCTGCTCCGGGATGCGAGGTCACGATCCACTATCTGTACCAGGTGCTGCGGGGCTTGCCTCGCGAGCAGGTGTTCGCGCAGATATTGCTCGGCTTCGAGTTGACCAAGGCTGATCCACGCTTCGTCGGCTTCAACTTGGTGATGCCCGAAGATTATTACGTGCCGATGCACGACTTCGATCTGCACATGCGGATCATCGAGGCCCTGCACAAGTTCTATCCGGCGACGCATGTGTCATTACACGCCGACGAACTGGCGATGGGGCTGGTTCCACCCGAGGGCTTGCGATTTCACATTCGCGAATCGATTGAGCGCGGCGGCGCGGAACGGATTGGGCATGGCGTGGCCGTCATGAGCGAAGATGACCCGATCGGGCTGCTGCAGGAAATGGCCAAGAAGAATGTGCTGGTCGAGATTTGCCTGACGTCCAATGATGTGATTCTGGGCGTCAGCGGCGACCGCCATCCGCTGCCGGTGTATATGAAATACGGAGTGCCGGTGGCGCTGGCTACCGACGACGAGGGCGTCTCGCGCAGCGATATAACGCACGAATATCTGCGGGCGGTCGAGACGTATGGCTTGTCGTATGGCGAGCTGAAGCGCATGGCGCGCGAGAGCCTGGAACATAGTTTTATTTCGGGTGATAGTCTGTGGAGCGGTGGACGCGAGTTGCGGCGCGCTGCGGCGTGCGAGGACGACAAGGTGTCCGGCGATCGCGTCTCAGGAAAATGTCAGAAATTGATTGGGGCGAGTGAGCGCGCTCGCGTGCAGTGGCAACTGGAGCGAGCGTTTGCCGAGTTTGAGAAGAGGTTCTAATGTCATGTCCCGTAGGGCTGTGGATCTATGCCACCACCCTTGCACGACACTACAGTTACGTTCTTGCCCATGAACCCAGACGTCTTTACCCGCGCTGAATCCGCAGCCACATTCATTCTTTCCCAAACAAAGCTGCGTCCGCAGATTGGGCTCGTTCTCGGCTCCGGCCTCGGATCTTTTGCCGACGACCTCACCGAAGCCGTCCGCATTCCTTATGCCCACATCCCGACATTTCCGCGTTCGACTGCGATTGGTCATGCCGGACAACTCGTGGTGGGCAAGTCCGGCGACGTTCCCGTTGCCGTGATGCAGGGACGGGTGCATCTTTATGAAGGCTATTCGGCCGCCGAAGTGGCCTTTCCGACGCGCGTGCTCGGGCGAACTGGCATACGCGCTTTGATTCTCACCAACGCGGCCGGGGGCATCAACCTGGAGTATGGACAGGGCGCGCTGGTCGTCATTCGCGATCACATCAATCTTCAAGGACAGAATCCGCTGACGGGCTTGAATGACGAGCGTTTTGGATCACGCTTCCCCGACATGACTTATACCTACTCCAAACGCTATCGCGAGACGGCGCTGGAGGAGATGAAGAAGCTTTCGATTCCGCCGC
>Ga0116106_1001109_pt1 | contig 13949 bp, 10 predicted proteins | sample June2015DPH_6_50_FD_89717 | JGI IMG/M metagenome (GOLD analysis project Ga0116106, IMG submission 89717) | Peatland microbial communities from SPRUCE experiment site at the Marcell Experimental Forest, Minnesota, USA - June2015DPH_6_40 | ecosystem: Environmental > Terrestrial > Soil > Wetlands >...
CGCGCAGCGCGGAGCGTCGTTCCGCGGAATGATCGACAAGAATTACGGCGGCGCGACCAATGCCGAAGACTGGGTGGAATTGGCGCAGTTCATCAATTACGACGGTTACCGCGCCATGTTCGAAGCCCAGGGCAAGAACCGCATGGGCATGCTGCTGTGGATGAGCCATCCCTGCTGGCCCTCCTTCGTGTGGCAGACCTACGATTATTATTTCGACCCGACGGCCGGCTACTTCGGCGCCAAGAAAGGCTCCGAGCCGCTGCACATTCAGTGGAACCCGCTCACCGACAACGTCGAAGTAGTCAATTACAGCGGCGGCAACGCCAAGGGCATGCTGGCTAAGGCCGAAGTCATCAATATGGACGGTAAGGTTGCATGGAGTAAGTCGGTGAACGTGGATAGCCCCGAGGATAGCGTGGCTACCCCCATCCATCTCGATTTCCCCGACACGCTGACGCCGGTGCATTTTATCCGCTTGAAGCTGGTCGGCGGCGATAGGGCGATCTCGGAAAACTTCTATCTGCGCGGCGCCGAAGAGAACAATTTCCGCGCCATTCGCACATTGCCCAAAGCCACCGTAGAGGCAGCTACCCATGTGGAACGGGAGGGCGACGAATGGGTGCTGACAACCGTGTTGCACAATGCGTCGGCACAGCCTGCCCTGATGGTCAGTTTGAAAGCCGTGCGCGCGCAGAGCGGCGACCGCATCCTGCCGGCGCTTTATAGCGACAACTACATCGCGCTGATGCCCGGCGAAGGGCGCCGCATCATGACCAGGCTGAACGACGCCGATACGCGTGGTGAGCGCCCCGCGATCGTAGTGGGCGGATTCAACGTGGCCCGCTAGCCGGGTGGGGCAGGCGCTTTCGCCTGCCAACCTCAATAGTTTTGCCGCAACAGTTGGCAGACGGAGCGCCTGCCCCATATGCCTTCGCTGCTCCTCTTGTTTATAATTAGAGAAAGCGCGGCAACACCTTTCGGGGAACGAACGAACCTTTTTATCGATATACACAGGGGCGGGATGAGTCTATTTACCAACAGCCACGTGCGGACGGCCTCATGAGCGCCGACTTGTTTCTGACTCATCTGCGGGCGCTCGAAGCCGAGAGCATCCACATCATCCGCGAGGTGGCGGCCGAGTTTCAGAAGCCGGTGATGCTGTATTCCATCGGCAAGGACTCCTCGGTGATGGTGCGCCTGGCGCAAAAAGCTTTTCACCCTGGCAAGATCCCGTTCCCGCTGCTGCACATCGACACCACTTACAAGTTCGGCGAGATGATCGAGTTTCGCGATCGCTTCTGCGCTTCGATCGGCGCGCAGTTGATCGTGCACACCAATCGCCAGGCGATAGCCGATGGCGCCAGCCCCTTCAAGCTGGGCACTCAGAAGTGCTGCGGGCAATTGAAGACGCGCGCCCTGCTGGACGCCCTGGCCGCCGGCGGCTATGACGCGGCTTTTGGCGGCGCGCGCCGCGACGAGGAAAAGTCGCGCGCCAAGGAACGCGTTTACTCCTTCCGCGACACCTTCGGGCAATGGGATCCCAAGAACCAGCGTCCCGAGCTATGGAACCTGTTCAACAGCCACGTCGACAAGGGCGAGAGCATTCGCGTGTTTCCGCTTTCCAACTGGACCGAGCTGGATGTGTGGGAGTACATCGACCTCGAGAAGATTCCCATCGTGCCTCTGTATTTCGCCAAAAAGCGGCCCATGGCGGTGCGCGGTGAAACCTTGATTCCGGTCGAGCACAACATGCCGCTGCTGCCCGGCGAGCAGCCGCAGATGGTGATGTGCCGCATGCGCTCGCTCGGTTGCACGTATTGCACCGGCGCCATTCGCTCGCAAGCCGATACAGTGCCCAAGATCATTCAGGAGATGATGCTGTTCCGGCGGTCGGAGCGGGAAAACCGCGTGATCGACCACGACCAGGAAGGCTCCATGGAAATCAAGAAGCGGGAAGGCTACTTCTAATGGGAGGAGTCGGACAGCCGGGCGCCACGGCGGGGAAAAAAGATCCCTCTCCTGCGCCAGGCGGGAAGCCGCGGAGAGCCGCGCGTGCGGAGGAGTTCGAGACCTTTCTGCGCCGCGACGAAGAAAAGGAGCTGCTGCGCTTTTCCACCGCCGGCAGCGTGGACGATGGCAAGAGCACGCTGATCGGCAGGCTGCTGGTCGATTCCAAAGGCGTCTATGACGATCAACTGGCTTCGGTGCGGACGGCGCGCTCCAGCCAGGCCGCCGGCACGGTGGACTTCGCGCTGCTCACCGACGGGCTGCGCGCCGAACGCGAGCAGGGCATCACCATCGACGTGGCCTACCGCTATTTCGCCACGCCCAAGCGCAAGTTCATCATCGCCGATACGCCCGGCCACGAGCAGTACACGCGCAACATGGCCACCGGCGCTTCCACCGCCAATCTGGCCATCGTGCTGGTGGACGCGCGCCACGGCGTGCTGCCGCAAACCCGCCGCCACGCCTTCATCGCCTCCTTGCTCGGGACGCCGCACATCGTGGTCGCGGTCAACAAGATGGACCTGGTGGACTGGCGGCAGCCGGTGTTCGAGGCGATCGAGGAGGAGTTCACGCGCTTCGCCGCGCAGTTGCCCGCCTGCGACCTGCACTTCATTCCCATCAGCGCCCTGCTCGGCGACAACGTGGTCCAGAAGAGCCGGCACATGCCGTGGTTCCAGGGCGAGAGCCTGCTCCATCACCTGGAAAACGTCCACATCGCCAGCGACCGCAACCTGATGGAAATGCGCTTCCCGGTGCAGTGCGTGATCCGTCCGGATCAGAACTTCCGCGGCTACGCGGGCCAGGTGGCATCGGGGACGATCGCGCCGGGCGATCCCGTGATGGTGTTGCCCTCCGGGCGCACCTCGCGCATCAAATCGATCAGCACCTTCGACGGCGATCTGCCCAAGGCGTTCGCGCCTCTTTCGGTGACCGTGTGTCTGGAGGACGAGCTGGATATCAGCCGCGGCGACATGCTGGTGCATCCTTCGCACGCGCCGCAGGTCACGCGCACCATCGACGCGCGCCTGGTGTGGATGAGCCAGACGCCGCTCGACCAGGGTCGCGAATACCTCGTAAAACATACCACCCAGGAAGTCGCCGCACGCGTGCGCGCCATCCGCTATTGCATTAATGTCAACACGCTCGAAAAACAGGAAGCCACCGAACTTTGCCTCAACGATATCGGCGCGGCCGTGATCGAGACGCGCAAGCCGCTTTTTGTCGATCCCTATCGCCGCAACCGTGCCACCGGCGCGTTCATCGTCATCGATCCGCTATCGAACGAAACCGTAGCGGCGGGCATGATCACCGGCCGCCCGGCTCACGAAAGCAATCAGCCGGTCATGCTGGCCGCCGGCCGCGTCACACCGGCCGAGCGCCACGCCCGCACCGGTCACCTTGCCGCCGCTGTGTGGGTGTCGCGGGGCCCGGAAACCGCCAGCCGGCTGGAACGAGCTCTGTTCGATACGGGCGCGATGGTGTTGATGCTCGAAGCCGCCCGCGAAGGCGACTCGCTGCCGCGCCTGGTGGAAACCGCCTTGGCTGCCGGCCTGATCGTGCTCTGCGCCGCTGGGGCCGATAGCACCGAGCCGCCAGCGCAACTCCGCGAGATCGCCGGCCCGGATCGCTTCCTCGAGTTCTCCGGCGGCGCCGGAGAGTCCGCCGGCCTGCTGCTTGAGATGGGGCAGCGCGGGATACTGCGGCGGGAGTAGCAGCTCCCGGTAGCGCCGTGCTGTTCTCCACAGTGGATGACAACCGGTCGGGAGCGGTCTGGCGCCGTGTTCCAGCACGTACAAGACAAAGCCACCGGCGGCACCGCGTGTTCGGGTTCGAGGCGACCCCGAAAACACCCTGTAGTCCACCCTCGCTTCAGCCGATAGATTGCGCATGGACCAATGGCCCGGTGACAACGGCCCTGCGCGCGGCGAAGCCGACCCGTCGCGATCGGGGACCGTTGGCTCGGCTGGAAGCGAATGGCGCACAAGTGTTTCCAGGGCAAGGCCTGCTTTGGCTGGCTGGCTTCTGGTGGCCGCAATCGCCCTGTCGGGGACCATCGGCGCAGCCAGTGCCCAGCCGTCGCCAGCCCAGCCCGGCGCATTGCCGCTTCTGACCACCGCGCGGCGCGTCCATAGCCTGCCTCGGGAAGAAGCCGCTCGCCGTTACCCAATCCACCTGTTGGCCGTCGTCACTTACTACGATCCCTACATCGATCCGCGGCACGGCGCGCTCTTTGTGTACGATTCGACTGGCGCCATCTTCGCCGCCGTCCCTGCCAGACCCGTCCTTCCCATTCACGCCGGCTCGCTCGTCGATTTGACCGGCGTCAGCGGCCCGGGAGACTTCGGCCCGGTAATCGATCGGCCTCACGTCAGCGTCGTCGGCGAATCGCACGTTCCGGTCGAGGCTCCGCTGGTGAGCCTGGCCCATCTGCTGACAGGCGTGGAGGACGCTCAATGGGTAGAAGTCGAGGGGCTCGTGCATTCGGTCCTCGAGTCCGGCTCCAACGTGACCCTTGCAATGGTAATCGGCGATGGTCCCCTCATCGCTATCACTGTCAGGGAAAACGGGGTGGACTACTCCAAACTGGTGGACGCCAAGGTGCGGATTCATGGCAACGCAGGCGCTCTAACCACCCCAAGTCATCAGCTTGCGGGCTTTCGAGTGATGTTCCCGAGCCACGACGAAGTGAGAATTGAAGAACCTGCTCCGGCCGATCCCTTCGCCTTGCCGCTGCGTCCAGTCGACAGCCTGTTGCGATTTACTCCGCATGTCGATTTCCTGCATAGAGTGCACATTCGCGGCCGGGTGACGCTCACGTGGCCTGGCAGGGTGGTCTGCCTGCAGGACGCCAGCCAGGGGATTTGTGTCCAGACCGCGCAATCGACGCCGCTCGCCGAGGGGAACCTGGTGGATGTGGCCGGCTTCCCGGTGGTTGGGGAGTTCACGCCCACCATGACGGATGCGATATTCAGAGCGCTGGGCGGCGGCCAAACCGTGGCCGCCAAAACGGTGACTGCGGAACAGGCTTTTGGCGGCGGTTATGACGCTGCCCTGGTCCAAATCGAGGGCCGCTTGGTCGGCTTGGATCGCGCCAACAGAGATCCGACCATGGTCCTATCCTCGGGTAACTTTCTTTTCCCCGTGGTCCTTCCCACCGCGACGGTCGGCAACTCGGCCGGGAATCCGCCGGTGGAGTGGAAGCGCGGCAGCCAGCTCCGCGTCACCGGGATCTGCTCCGTGCAAGTGGATACACAGACCACCATGATGCAAGGGGGTGTGGCGCGGCCGAAGTCGTTTCGCATTCTGTTGCGCTCGCCCGAGGATGTCGTCGTGCTCGCGAATCCCTCCTGGTGGACCGCCGGCCATGCGCTGATGGTGATCGGCCTGGTGCTGGCCATTACGCTGGCCGTGCTCTGCTGGGTCGTCGTGCTCCGCAGCCGCGTCAAACGCCAGACCGAGGTCATTCGCGGCCAGCTCCAGCAGGCCGCCGCGCTGAAGGAGGAAGCCGAGGCTGCCAGCCGCGCCAAGAGCGAGTTTCTTGCCAACATGAGCCATGAGATCCGAACGCCCATGAATGGCGTAATGGGCATGATTGAACTCGCCCTGGAAACCCAGCCTTCCCCCGAACAGGCCGAGTGCCTCCTCACCGCCCGCAGTTCCGCCGATGCCCTGCTCGCCGTGATCAACGACATTCTCGACTTTTCCAAAATTGAAGCCGGCAAACTGGACTTGGAATCCACGGCTTTCGATTTGCATGACTGGCTGGAGAAGATCGTCGCCACATTCGCGTTGCGCGCTTCCGAAAAAGGCATCGAACTCACTTGCGAGCTGTGCCCCGGAACGCCCGTGATGGTTTACTCCGACGCGAACCGACTGCGCCAGGTGATCGCGAATCTGCTCGGCAATGCCCTCAAATTCACCGAGATCGGCGAAGTTGGCCTGCGCGTAAGTAGTGAGGGTCCAGACGGCGATGGCGTGACTCTGCACTTCGCCGTGACGGACACCGGGATCGGCATACCGCCGGAAAAGCAGCGCCTCATCTTCGAAGCCTTCAGCCAGGCTGACGCTTCCATGGCCCGCAAGTATGGCGGCACTGGGCTGGGACTCACCATTTCTTCCCGTCTGGTGGCGATGCTGGGCGGCCGCATCTGGGTCGAGAGCGAACCAGGCCACGGCAGCAGCTTTCATTTCACGGCCCTGGCCAAAACCGAGGCTGCCGAGCCTGAGCCGCACCGGGCGGGGATCGACCCTCTCGTAGGGGCTACCGTGCTCGTCGTCGATGACCATTCGACCAGCCGGCGCATCCTCGGCGAAATGGCGGCCGGCGGGGGTATGCAGGTCACTCTGGCGGACAGCGCCGCCGCTGCGCTCGAGATTCTCGCCCGGGCTGCGCGGGAGGCCAGCCCGTTCCAGTTGGTGCTGGTGGATGCGCAAATGCCGCAGATGGATGGCTTTTCGCTTACCCGCCTCATCAAGCGTTCGTCCCCGCTCACGCCACCCACGGTCGTCATGATGACCTCGTCCGGCAAGCCCGGCGATGCCGCTCTCTGCCGGGAGGCGGGAGCTGACGCTCACTTGGCCAAGCCCGTGACGCGGCGCGGGCTGTGCCGCGCTCTGCGCAAAGCGCTCTGTCCGGCGTCGCAGCCGGCCGCCTCTAACCCCGCCTTGGCGTCGCCTTGCGGTGACGCGGCGGAGCGGACGGAACTGCGCCCGCTCAGAATCCTGCTCGCAGAAGACAATTCCGTCAATCAACGCGTGGCTTGCAGGCTCCTCGAGAAACGCGGTCACACGGTCGCCGTGGCCTGCAACGGCCGCCAGGCCATCGATCTCTTCGACGAGCGAGCTTTCGACCTCGTCCTGATGGACGTGCAAATGCCGGAAATGGATGGCTTCGAGGCCACCGCCGCCATCCGTGCAAGAGAAAAGGCCACCGGCCATCGCATTCCCATTCTTGCCATGACCGCGCACGCCATGAAGGGCGACCAAGAACGCTGTCTCGCGGCCGGCATGGATGGCTACGTGACCAAGCCCATCAAACCCGCGGCCCTCCTCGCCGCCATCGCCGCCGCCAGTCGTGAGCCGGTTGCCCTCCGCCGCTAGCGTCCTGTTCCACAAGCTCCTCGCCACCATCGCCGCCGCCACCCGCGAGCCGGCTGCCACGCGCCTCAATGTATCAGTGGAGATGTCGAAGCTGTTGCCCTGTTTGATCCGGAGCGCGCGTTTTGGACGAACCGGCGCCAGCCCCATGACGGGAAGCTTGCATTTGGCGCAGGCTCAGTCCAATCGTGCGCGGGGCGGCCGCAAGAGTGATTTTGTCGACGCCGAGCGGCTGGTGCGACGGAATGTGGCCCAGGAACTGGTGCTGAGCTTCGTGCCATCCGCCGAGCGGCGTTTGTGGCGCACGGTGACGCGCCAAAAGCAGCAACGTGTGGGCGCGCGAGTCCGCCTCCGGAACCAAATAAGCGTTTCTGGAAGAAGCTCATATCAAGCTATCGAGTTTGGTTTCCGACCTATTGGGTCAGAGCGGCCGGCGCATGCTGGAAGCTCTCGGCGAGGGCAAGACCGACCCCCAGGAAATCGCGCTCCAGGCGGACCGAAGACTGCGCGCCACCCAGGCGCAACTGTGCGACGCGCTGAGTGCGGCCCGCGAACTGAACCCGGTATATCGCAAGCTGCTGAAACAATCCCTGGAAGAACTGCAACTCCTGGATCGGCAAATCCAAGAACTCGATCGGGAGATCGCTCGCTTGCTGGCGCAGCACGAGGATGCGGTGCAACGGTTGGCGGAAGTGCCTGGACTGGGACCGGATTCGGCGCAGCAAATTATCGCTGAGGTCAGCCCCGCCGCAGCGGTTTTCCCGACCGCGAAGAACCTTACTTCTTGGGTTGGCGTATGCCCGGGAGACGACATCAGCGCGGGCGAATCGCGCAGCACCAAATCGCCCAAAGGCAACCGGAACGTGCGGAGGATCCTGAACCAGGCGGCGCACGCCGCAGTCAAGGCGAAGGGGAGCATCTTCGAAGTGATGTTCCAGCGTTTACGGCGCATCTCTGCTACAAGGAAGCCATCTGGGCAATCGCCCATCGCCTCTGCCGGCTGATTTGGGTGCTCCTCCATAAAACCGTGCGCTACGAGGAGCGCGGTCCCACCGTCAGCGCGGCATCCAAACGGGTTCGAACCTCTCGCATGATGCGGGAGCTACGACGCATGGGCTACCGAGTCGATCCGCCAGCCGAACTCCAGGATGCCTGAGCGCCCAGCGGTGTTTTCAACCCTGCTACAAAACCTCCTGACAGAGCAAAGCCTCACGGACCCTGCGCTCAGATTCGTGCGAGTTCACTAGGAATGGGAAGTTTCGCCATTCCTGTGTCGCGCACCCGTGCCAGCTCGCCCGCCGTGATGCCGCACCCGTTTTGGCCCATAATGAAGGGCATGACTCCTGAAACGGCGCCCGCCGCGGCGCCCGCTTTGCCGCTGACGCTCGAAGGGGCGAGCGTGCTCCACCAGATGATGCGCTTCCGCCGCTCGGCGTGGCGCGCCCTGTCCGCCGATGTCCGCGCCGAAATCCTGGCCGAAGCCGCCGCCGTCTTGAGCCGCATGGAAACCCACGCCGACGGGCGCGAAAGCGCGTTCTATTCGCTGCTCGGTCACAAGGGCGACCTGCTGATCCTGCACTTTCGCCGCAGCTTCGAGGAACTCAACGAGGCGGAGATCGCGCTGGCCCGCTTGCGGCTGGGCGATTTCCTGGAGCCGGCCACTTCCTATCTGTCCGTGACCGAGCTCGGCCTCTACGAATCCTCCGCGAAGGTGTACGCCGGCCTGGCGGCGGGGGGGCTCGAGCCGAATTCGGAAGGATGGAAAGCAGGCGTCGAGGAAGTGCTGGCGCGGCAGCGCGCCGCCATGGCGCCGCGGCTGTGGCCGCGGATTCCCGAATCCAAATACCTGTGCTTCTACCCCATGGACCGGCGGCGCGGCGAATCCGTCAACTGGTATCGCGAGTCCATGGCGGACCGCCAGCGCATGATGGCCGAGCACGGTCTGGTGGGCCGGCGCTACGCGGGCGAAGTGCGGCAGATCATCAGCGGCTCGATCGGGTTTGACGATTGGGAATGGGGCGTCGACCTGTTCGCCGAAGATCCGCTCGTATTCAAGCGGCTGATCTACGAAATGCGCTTCGACCAGGTGAGCGCACTCTACGCGCTGTTCGGGTCCTTTTACGTCGGGCTGCGCGTACCAGCGGCCGAATTGGGCGGGCTTTTGAATTTCTGAGGCCGGTCGGTAGGACAGGCCATCGGTTTTCGTGGCCTGTCGCGCCGCGCTAACGCACAACGCCTTAACAGACGACAAAAACCGATCATCTGGCCTACCGCGATTGCTTGCCGCTGAGATGGCGGTAGAAACCCAGATCGGTGCCCGTCAGCATCTTGGTAGCAAACAGAATCTGCCCCGTGTGCATGGAGAAGTGTTCCACCACGTGGTAGATGGCCTCCAGCACCGATACCCGGTAGCCCTGAATCACCAACTGCGCGGCCAGCCGCTCGGGGGCGAGCGCGGCGATCACGGCGGTTGCCTCGTCCACGGTCTCGCGCAGGCGGGCGCCGAGCTCCGGCGTGGTGGCGCCGCCACGCGCCACGAATTCCGCATCGCGGTCGCGCGTGTCCGGCCGGCCGCCGACGCCGGCAATGATCCACTGGCGCAGGTTGCCGCACAGGTGCAGCACCAGGTTGCCGATGGCATTTTCGTTCTCCCCGCCGCGCGCCCACAGTTGCTCCGGCGTGAGCTTGCCCAGGCACGTCTCGATGCGGGGAACCAGCTCGTTGAGCCTGCGGATGGAGCATTCCAGGAATAAGCGATCCGTCTCGGACATGATTCCTTGAGTGTAGCCTTCCGGCGCCCTGCACGGTTCATCTGCTTCGAAAAGCGCTGGCGCGAGCTTCCTATCTATTTCTTCTGAAACGACTTAGGAGAATCTGGCCCGAATGGGTGATCCAGCACAGGAATCGGGCGCTGATAGTGGTATAATCGCAGCTTATGTCAGTCTCTTGATTCCAACCCTGGGGGACTTTTTAGCTGGTCCCCATCCCGAACCCCTCGCCGGAACATACCCTCGTACCAATTACGAGCCGCCGGCACAAGTCGTTTCAGCATAAGGAGTTCTAAGATGCTTAAGTTGTTACCCAGCGGTCTGGTAGTGTTTGTCGGCTTAGCCAGCGCCCCGGCTACAGTTTCTCCGGTGCAGTTTAGCCGAGTTTCCGAGGTCCTTCAGGACGCGCGCCTGGAAGCCGTTCGCGGGTTTTTCGAAAAAACGGGTTGCCCGGCCCGCGAGTATTCGCAAGCGTTTCTGGATGCCGCCGACGATTACCAATTGGATTGGCGGCTGCTGCCGAGCATTTCTTTCGTGGAATCGACCGGCGGCAAGGCTGCGCCGTACAACAACATCTTTGGCTGGGACAACGGACGCAGCAGATTCTCCAGCCCAACCGCGGCGATCTGGGGTGTGGCTTATCAGCTCGGGTACTCGAAGTTGTACCGGGACAAAAGCCTCAACCAGTTGCTCGCCCTCTACAACCCCGATCCCGAATATGCCGCCAAGGTGAAAAGCGTCATGATCCGGATTGCGGTTCTCCAATAGTCTTAGTCCACCAACGGTCGCATTCGCGTGGAGCGATCTCCGGTGAGTTTTCTCTTGACAAGGACTAGTCTGTACTATAAACTAGTCTTCATGAAGGACAATTCCGCAGTGCCAATGGCTTCCCCGGGGCAGCGAGCTGCCTCCTATTGGTTCGTCGATGGCCTCCCGGATATCCTGCTCGGGGTGACGCTGCTCATCTTCGGCGGATTGGGGCTCTGGTGGTGCCTCCATATGTCCAAGTCTGTGGCGTGGCCCGACCTGTATTTCCTAGAGGCTGGTTTGATACTCCTCTTTTGGAAAGGCCGCGAGATCCTCGGTTTTTTGAAATCGCGCGTGACGTATCCGCGCACTGGCTATGTGCAGCCACCGGAGGATATTCCGGACATGCTCATAGGACATCCAACCACGCTGATTACCCTATCGCTGAAGCCGGCGCCTCCGCCGGATGAAAACGTGACCCGCTTCAACACGCGGACGGTGTATGTCGTTTTCCTGTGGTGCTTCCTTCTTTTCGGCGCAGCCGCGAACCCTTGGAAGAGCTGGTACACGGCATTGGTGATGCTCCCGCTCGCGGTCGCGCTGTATGCATGGAACCGGCGGTCGGAGCGTCCCTATCGATGGTGGTCCACGCTGATACTGGCGCTCAGCGGGCCGGCGTTGCTGTGGCTGGACCTCTCACCGCTCCTCCAGCCGCTGCTCATGCCTTTGCTGGCCGGAGCGTGGCTGGTGGCAGACGGCGGGTACACGCTGGTCCAGTATCTGCGTGCGAACCAGTATCCACGGGCTCGGGAAAGTGTGCAGGCATGACTCCGCGCATGCAGGAAATCTCGCAACTGGATCGCGTGATCCACGAACCGGCGCGCCTGGCGATCATGCTCATCCTGGGCGGCGTGGGCGAAGCGGACTTCCTCTACCTGCAGCGGGAGGGTGGATTCACGCAAGGGAACCTGTCGGGACACCTGGCGAAACTGGAAGAGGCCGGGTATGTCGAGATCGAGAAAAAGTTCAAGGGCAAAGTGCCGCTGACGGTGTGCAGTCTCACCGGCAAGGGCAAAGCCGCTTTCACCGAATACGCAAATCGCATGCTGGGGCTCTTGCAGCCGAGCGGCGCGACTGGCGCTCCACAGCCATAGAATGCGCCATGGCGCAGTGGCGCAAGTCCGGCCCACATTGACAACCCCATCTTAACCGGCGTATATTTGCTAACATACTGATCTTTCAATGGTTGCGGTAGCTGGCCCATGGTCTCGGTCGATCGTGTTTCAGGGGAAAAGGTAACGCAGTCGCTGCCGCGTGCTTTGCGCTCGGCGCAGCGACATCATCCCCGCCAACTACCGGCGAATCAAACATGGGCGGAACACTAATGGCTGACGAGCAGAATGACGCGCAACCGGACCAGGCAATACCGGAAAGCTACGAAGAACTGCTGGACGACTACAGCCATTTTGCGCCGCCCGCGGCCGACGAAGTATTGCAGGGAACCGTTCTCAGCCTGACCGCCAAAGACGTCATCGTCGACTTCGGATACAAATCCGAAGGCATCGTTCCGATCGAGCAGTTTCAGGGTCACGGCGGCGAAATCACCGTCCGGCCCGGCGACGTCGTGGATGTGATGATCGACCACGGCGAGCAGATTGAAGGATACGTCCTGCTCTCCCATTCGCGCGCCGCGCGGCTGCGCGTTTGGGACAACCTGGAAAAGGCCTACCAGGAGCAACTGGTCATCTCCGGCCGCGTGCTGGGCCGTGTCAAAGGCGGCCTGGCGGTGGACGTCGGCGTCAAGGCATTCATGCCGGGATCGCAGGCCGATCCACGCCCGGTGCGCAACCTGGATGCCTTGGCCGGCCAGGATGTGCCGGTCAAAATCGTCAAGCTGAACCGGCGCCGCGGCAACGTAGTGGTCTCGCGCAAGCTCGCCGTGGAAGAAGAAATCCACGAGCGCAAGAGCGCCACGCTCGACCATATCCAGGAAGGAGCTGTCGTCACCGGCGTGGTCAAGAACCTGGCCGAATACGGCGCCTTCATCGACCTGGGCGGCATCGACGGGCTGCTTCACGTGACCGATATTTCCTGGGGGCGCATCGCTCACCCCTCCGAAGTGCTGCACGTGGGCGACGAGATCGCGGCCAAGGTGCTCAAGTTCGATCGCGCCAAGGAGCGAGTGTCGCTCGGCATGAAGCAACTGGAGCCCGACCCGTGGGAATCGGTGGCCGAACGCTACCCGGTCAACGCCCGCGTGCTGGGCCGCGTGGTCAACGTCACCGACTACGGCGCTTTTGTCGAGCTCGAGCCGGGCATCGAGGGCCTGATCCACATCAGCGAAATGACCTGGTCGCGGCGCATGAAACATCCGTCGAAGGTGGTCAAGCCCAACGACCAGGTGGAGGCCGTGGTGCTCGAAGTGCACGCCAAGGAGCGGCGCATTTCGCTTGGCCTCAAGCAGCTCGAGCCCAACCCGTGGACCACCATCGACACCCGTTACAGCGTCGGCTCGGTGGTGGAGGGACGCGTGCGCAACATGACCGATTTCGGCGCCTTCATCGAAATCGAGGAAGGCATCGACGGCCTGGTGCATGTCTCCGATTTGTCCTGGACCAAGCGCGTCAAGCATCCTTCCGAAGTGTTGAAGAAGGGGCAGACCGTGCAGGCCGTCATTCTGGCCATCGATTCCGGGGCGCACCGCCTGTCGCTCGGCGTCAAGCAATTGCAGCCGGATGCCTGGGAGAGCTTCTTTCAAACTCACCAGGTGGGCGATACGGTGCACGGCAAGGTATGCCGCCTGGCCAGCTTCGGCGCTTTTGTCGAATTGGCCGAAGGAGTGGAAGGGTTGTGCCACTTTTCCGAGGTGCCGGGTTACTTGGGCAAGCGCGCCGCCGAGCCGCCGCTGGCGGTGGGCCAGGAGTTTGACTTTAAAATCGTCAAAATGAGCGAAGCCGAGAAGAAGATCGGCCTCAGTTTGCGGGCCGCGGCGGTCGACGAAGAGAAGACCAGGTTGGTGGATTACCAGCGGCACGCCGCGGCGGCGACCACCACTATCGAAGAGGCAATGGGTCTCAAGGAGCCTGAACCGAAGTGAACAGAACCTTAGTAAACTTGCAAATTGACTGGAATCACGCGATACTGCGGTTTCGTAAACGATTGAGACTCTGGAGCATGGGATGACGAAAGCCGATCTGATTGAAGAGGTCTCCCGCGTTGTGGAAATGACGCGTAAGGAGTCCGAGGTCATCGTGGAGGCCATTTTCGACAGCATAGTGCGCTCGCTGCGAACCGGCGACAAGATTGAGATTCGCGGCTTCGGCAGCTTTC
>Ga0116106_1001128_pt1 | contig 13739 bp, 13 predicted proteins | sample June2015DPH_6_50_FD_89717 | JGI IMG/M metagenome (GOLD analysis project Ga0116106, IMG submission 89717) | Peatland microbial communities from SPRUCE experiment site at the Marcell Experimental Forest, Minnesota, USA - June2015DPH_6_40 | ecosystem: Environmental > Terrestrial > Soil > Wetlands >...
ACCGGGCGGCCTCTTCAAGGAACCGCAGGGGAATCGAAAGGAAATCATCGAAGACGCCGGTGATAACAATCTGGCTTGCGGGGGTAATCATTATGGTGCAATTCGGATGGTGACCTGAGATGTTCCCGGCACCGGTTTCCTTGACACGACCAAAAGATAACCGCCACCGCAACCGGAGAACATCGCTCCGGAATAACGCTGCTGGTACACGCGAAGAATTGCCTTGAGATCCACTTTCAACGTCGGGTGCCGGATAATGTGAGGCAGAATTTTTTCCCAGCACACCATGCAATCATTCATGGACGCGCCCAAAGCCTCAATATCCATCCAGCGGATGGCATCAAAGCAATCCATGCCGGTCTGGCCAAGACGCGCGATCCATTCCGGGTTGAGATGTTTTACACCCAGCGGATTGTAGCCTTCCGGCCGCGGCTCAACCGGCAGCAGATGCAGCACCTTTTCGAGCCAGCGCGCCGGTCGGGCGCGGTTCAGCGTCTCGATGTGCGACGGGAACACGCCGCCATTGGCCGCGAAATCGTAGTCCAGGCGGTTGATGCCGGGATAGATAAGCCCGATCATGTCCTGCGACCCGCTCGGTTTGGCTTTGCCTTTGTTCTCGGCTTCGTAAAGTTCGCGGACCAATACCTCCGGCGGGCGGTTCGGCAAGCGGCCTTTCCACAACTTCGTGGCCACGGCACGCGTGCCGCTGGCGCAGCCGGAACGGTCCATCACGCGAAAGGTCGGCTCCAGCGCCACCACGACCATGGAACCGGGCGGCCGGGGATTGAGCCGGGAGACGAACGGCTGATCAATCCACCCACCCGCGAGTTGCAGGCGATTGGGGATGGTACCGATGACTTCGGTGACCAACGGCGGTTTTTTCATTCCACCACGCGTTTGCCCTTCTTCCGGTTGTGGTATTGCTCCTGGATCCACTTGTAGGTGACGGCCAAGCCTTCGTCCAACGGTGTTTTTGGCTCCCACTTGAGCATTTTCTGGATGAAGGTGTTGTCGCTGTTGCGGCCGGCCACGCCACGGGGCGCATCCGGGTCGTAATGCCGTTTGAGTTTCACGCCTGCAATCTTTTCGATTTTCGAGAGCAGTTCGTTGACGGAAACAAGCTCGCTGGAACCGAGGTTGATCGGCGTGGCAATCAGCTCATCGCAATGCATGATCATGTCAATGCCCTTCACGCAGTCGTCAATGTACATGAAACTGCGCGTCGGCGTGCCGTCGCCCCAGATGGTGATGTTCATGTCCTTCTTGTCAATGGCCTCGATGACCTTGCGACAGAGCGCGGCGGGGGCCTTCTCGCGGCCGCCGTCCCAGGTGCCATTCGGCCCATAGACATTGTGAAAGCGGGCGATGTGCGTTTTCATGCCGCGCTCGGCCCAGTATTCCTGGCAGAACATTTCCGAAATGAGTTTCTCCCAGCCGTAACCCCGCTCGGCCATGGCCGGGTAGGCGTCGGATTCCTTCAACGCGCGGACTTTCGGGTCCTGCTGCAGCAGGACATTGTAGGCGCACGCGGACGAGGAATAAAAGTAGTTGCGGACGCCGGCGCGATAGGCGGCCTCGATCATGTGCGTATTGATGAGAATGCTGCGCAGACATTCCACGCGGAACCGCTCGATGAAGCCCATGCCGCCCATGTCGGCGGCCAGTTGATAAACCTCGACGCCGCCTTCGCAGACGCGTTTGCAGTTCTCTTCGTGGCTGACATCGAGGCAAAGCGATTCGACCCCCGGCACCTTGAGATACCATTCGTAAAGCGGTTTCTTGTCCACGGCCCGGATGCGGGTAAACCCCTTTTTCTTGAAATAGCGGGCCAGGTTGCCGCCGATAAAGCCGCCGGCGCCGGTAATGACGATCAAATCCTCCTTTTGCAGTTGGGGATCCTTCTCGATGAGTCGCTTGGTTTCCATATCACGTCTTTCGTTTCAACTTCTTCAATCCGTCCGCCGTCACTTGGTTTCTCAAATTTGGTTGCCCATCATATCCACAGCCGGCCCCTGCTGCAATAACATTCCTTGCTCAAAACCTGACATTTCCTAGGATTAGGGATATTATTTGGCTCCGATCTTGACTCGCCAATGGCAATTGCCAGACTGGTTCCGGCGAACGGGATTGATTTTAGGTGGAGAGATGGCCGAGTGGCTGAAGGCGACGGTTTGCTAAACCGTTATACGGGTTAAACCGTATCGGGGGTTCGAATCCCCCTCTCTCCGCCACCTTTATTTTCAATGGTTTTGTGACTTTTATGGGCTAGTGGCAACATCCAGTGGCAACAAATCCACCCTTGTTCAGGGTTATTTGCCGGTGTCATTCGGGTCGGATTTCGCCTCCAGTTCGCACTGTTCAATGAACGCCAGAATACTGGCAAAGTGGAAAGTCGAACGCCTTTGATCCGTCCGGGTTCACGAATCGAGACGGATCGAATGAATCTTTTCGACGCCCATTTGTGGAGTTTTGGTTGAGAGTAAATCAGCAACCAGCCAAGGCATTTACCAGAGTGATTTAGGACATTTTTAGTTTTATGCTCCGGGCGGCAGAGGTTCGTAGCCCTTTGGAATTGCAGTCGCCATTGCGCGGAAAATGAGCGGTGCTGAAACGCCAAGCTGAACACCAATAATGGGTTTGATGTTGTATCCCTGTTTGAATCGGGGGGCTTTTCGAGCCAGAGCGGAGTTTGGCAGAGGGTCAGTTTGACTGAAATCCTTCATTGCACTACCATCAAGACGATTTCGCTTACAAACCGAAGAACAACAATGGAGCAGCGTGTCAGCATAATTACTCTGGGCGTGTCAGACCTTGACCGCAGCCGAAAGTTTTACGAACGTCTCGGATGGCGGCCATCCATACCGGACACGAAAGACATTGTATTTTTCCAAGCAGGCGGCATAGCCCTCGCCCTGTTCCCGCGAGCAAACCTTGTGAAAGATGCCCGGATTTCTGCCGATGGCCAAGGCTTCGGCGGAGTGTCGCTCGCATATAACGCCCGGAGTCGTGAGGAAGTTGATTCCGTCCTCGCTGAAGCTAAAGCGGCGGGCGCAAATTTACCAAAGCCTGCTCAAAACGCATTTTGGGGCGGGTATTCAGGATATTTCTCCGACCCCGATGGTTTTCTGTGGGAGATTGCATGGAACCCATCTTTTCCCATAGCCGAGGACGGAAGCATCCGTGTTTCTGGCTAACCGCAAGAAGCAAAATTGCCGCTTTTGGCTTGGACAAAAGCGCAACGGGCGGCGCGTCACATTTTGAACCGGGGACGTTTCGAGCCGGAACGCATTTTCGTCGGTGTGATGCCTTTGACGGTCAACATGGCTTCAGCCACCAGTCGTAATTCATCATCCACCGCTTTCGTGGGGAGAATTTGCGCGCAGCGGCCTTTCATCTGGTCAATTCCGTCTAATATGCCCTCAGTTGCAAGCCGCCAGTTTTTCACGGCTCGGGCGGCGCGCTGGTGGATAAACTCGGTAATGTCATTGGCTTCGTGTCGGCCAAGCTATCCTTTTGGTTGGATTTGGCCTCGACTTCACACTGCTCGATGAACGCCAGAATGCTGGCAAGATGGAAAAGCCGGACGCCTTTTATCCGTCCGGGTTCACGAATTGAGACGGATCGGATAAACCCTTTGGCCGCCCATTCGTAGAGTTTTGCCCGTGAGCAGCCGGAATAAAATTCATGCCCGCGCTTTGGCGCGCGAACCCAAACCGGCAAACCACCATCCCGGTCGGCCATGAATTGTGCTGCCCGATGAGGCGCGGAACGGCTGCCGCTATCAAGCGTGTCGGCGTTCGCTGGTAATGGTGGACGGCCGTTCACAAAAGAATTTTGCCACTGCTCCGGGAAAATCCCCTACGCATACCTCCCCGCAATTCGTGCAGGAGGCGGATGCGTTGTCCAATGATGTTGCCTTGTCTCATACTTTCATCCTCCGGGCGGGTTTGGGTTTGATGGTTTCATTTTTATCAGGCTGCTCACCTTCGACGATGGCCTCGGTGTTTTCAGCGGCTTCAAGCTGGTTGGGGGCCTGATTCTTGGTGAGGTCAAGCTGTTCCTCGATTTCCGACTGGCGTCTGGCCAGGTGGTGATACCGCTCCTCTTTCTCGAAGGGTGCGCCCACCTTGGCTTCGAGTTCGACCCCGCGCTTTTGTGAATCGCGTATGTCGGTATCCAGCCGCCCGGCGCGTTCCTCAAAACCCTGCACCACGGATTCGAGCGAACGGATGGTGCCCAAGGCCGTATCGGTAACGCGGGTGCTGTAACTATTTTTACCCCGCAGAACGAGTTCGGCGCTGTTGTTGAAACTGGAACGGATGAACAAATCAAACCCGGCAAATGTGCCGATACGGATGTCTTCGCCCAACCGGGCCTTGATTTTTTCCGCCCGCCGTAGAAGCAATTCCCCGGCAACGCCGCGATTGTCCAAGACCTGTCCGTCCAGCTTGATGCGAAATAAATCGCCAGAAGTGTCCTGCCGCAATTTCAAATCCTCCCGCAAATTCGCCAGCCGTTCCGTCCAGGTCTCCACCTCCTCGTGCGAATGGCGAAGACTGCTGCGAATGCGGTATTGTTCCTCGGCATGGGCGGAGCGGAGCCGGGTCAACCGGATCAACTCGGCGTCCACCTGGGCTTTTTCAATGACGAGCGGATTGCCGGAAGCGATGGCCTTGACCTCGGCATAGGTCAAAGCAGCGGAGTCCATATCTTCGAGGCGGCGCATGGTCATGTCCCCGCTCATCACCTGGGCGATGAACTTGGCCTTGGTTTCCAACGTCTGCCACATATAGGCGTCGAATGAACCTTCCGTGACGTAGCGATAAATCTGCACGCTGGAATTTTTATTGCCCTGCCGCAGAATCCGGCCCTCGCGCTGCTCCACGTCGGCGGGTCGCCACGGCGCGTCCAGATGATGCAGCGCAACCAACCGTTCTTGAACATTGGTGCCGGAACCCATTTTCTGCGTGCTACCGAACAGCACACGAACCTTGCCCGCGCGAACAGAACGGAACAACGCCACCTTTGCGTTGTCGGCGTCGTAATCCTGAATGAAAGCGATGTCATTTTCAGGAACACCAAGGCGTTTCAACTTGTCGGCCATGTCACGGTAAACCGAAAAGCCACGGTCTTGCGGCGTGGACAAATCGCAGAAAACCAATTGGGCAAGACGGTCGTCCTTGGTCGCCTCCCAAATCCGATGAATGTTTTCCACCGCCAAATTCACCTTGCTCTGCGGGTCGTCGGGCAGGCCGGGTTTCATCAGCCGCAAATCCAGCGCAGCCTTGCGGCCTTCGGTGGTGATTTTGAGCATGTTGTCTTCACGCGGGTCAACGCGCCCGGTTTTCAACGCCTCGGCGCGCTTGGCCAGCCCCTCGACAAATTTTTTTAATTCGGGAGATGCCGGCGCATTGCGGATGGCCGGTTTTTCACCTTCCAATTTCGGACGCTTGAGATTGAGCATCTGCGCGGTCTGCACATCCGCCGTCTGCCGGAAAATCTGCATCAGTTCCGGCACATTGACGAACCGGGCGAAGCGCGTGTTGATCCGGTAGCCCGCGCCGTCCGGGGAAAGTTCCATCGCCGTCACCGGTTCGCCGAAGGTCGCAGCCCATGAATCGAAATGATTCAGATTGTGCTTTTTCAAATCCTCCGGTTGCAGGTAACGCTGCATGGTGAACATTTCGGCCATGCTGTTGGCGATGGGCGTGCCCGTGGCGAAGACGACACCGCCGCCGCCGTTCACGGATTGAACATGACGCACCTTCAAATACATATCGAACGCCCGTTCGCTGGCCGTCTGCGGCAAACCGGCGATGCGGGTCATCTTGGAGACGTAAAACAGGTTTTTGAAATAGTGCGCCTCGTCCACAAAGAGCCGGTCAATGCCGAGTTCCTCAAAAGTGAGCGTATTGTCCTTCTTATGACTCGCGGCGAGAGCTTCGAGTTTGGCTTCCAGACGTTTCTTGGCTTTTTCCAGTTCCTTCACCAAGCGCCGGTTGTCCGGGTTGGCGTGTTCCCGTTTGATCTTTTCCAGTTCCTCCAGTTGCTCCTTGAAGAAACGCTCCTGGGTTTCCTGTGACAACGGGATGCGCTCAAAGCCGGAGTGCGTGACAATGACGGCATCCCAATTGCCGGTGGCGATCCGGCTGAAAAGTTTCTTGCGATTCTGCGCCTCAAAATCTTCCTTGCCCGCTACGAGGATGTTCGCGCCCGGATACAACATGAGCAGTTCAGTCGAGAACTGGCCGAGCATGTGGTTGGGGACGGTGAACATGGGTTTGCGCGCCAGCCCCAGCCGTTTCAGCTCCATCGCCGATGCAACCATCGTGTAGGTCTTGCCCGCGCCGACGACATGGCCAAGCAACGTGTTGGGCGTTTGCAAAGTGCGCCAGACACCGGCTTTTTGGTGCGAGTGCAACTGCACGGCCGCACTTGCGCCGGGCAACGTCAGGTGTTCGCCGCTGAAGGTGCGGATGCGTGAATGATTGAACGTGTCATTGTAAAGGCGGCAAAGTCGCTCCCGCCGTTCATCATCCGACCAGATCCATTCCTTGAACCGTTCCTTGATGCGCTCCTGTTTTTCACGCGCGGCCTCGGTGGCCTGCGCGTTGACGACGGGCTTCTTGTCCACGTAATCATAAACGGTGGGCGTTTTGAGGTTCAGCGTTTCCTCGATGAGTTCGAGGCCGGTATAACGGTTCGTTCCCCAATCGGTGGTGTTGGCGGTCGCCCCTTTCGCCTCCCAATTGGCGGTGACATGCCACGAGCCGAGGGCATGGATGTGGCCGACTTCAACGCCCGAAGGGACACCGAGCAGTTCATGAGTGAACTGTTGCACGTCTGACGGTGGCAGCCAGGATGCGCCCAGCCGCACGTCAATTTCGGTCGCGGGCAAATCCGACGGCTGCACCGATTTCAATGCCTCGACGTTTTCATGGAAGCGTGGGTCACTGACATTGGCGGAGTCGGCGGCGATGAGTTTCTCGCGGACATTGCCGGAAAGGTATTGGTCTTCGGTTTCCCATTGCTTGGTCTGCGGGTTCAGAAAAATCATTCCCCGTAAATCCGGCAAAAACTCCTCTGTCGGACGGGCCAGCAAACCGGCCATGTGCGCCAGGTCCACCCGGCCTTTCTCGTTCAATGAAACGAGCAACGCTTCTTTGGGCGAGCCAACCGATTCAACCGGCTGTTTATGATGGATGGTGCGTTCCCGGAAGATTGAAGCTTTGACCGCCACTCTGGTTTCCTCGTCATAGTTTTCCAGCGAGAGCAGCAACGGCAAATCCGGGTCGCCATGAAACGCCCGTTGATTGATCGAGGCGTTAATGGGGCCGAACCGGGACACAAAACGGTCGTAGGCGAAGTTTAGCTGTTCGCGCGCCTCGACAACCTGCCCCTCACCGCTGCCATCGAGTTGCGAACGCATACAATCCCGCACCGCGTCCCGCACTTCAATCAGCCGCCGAATCCGTGAGCGGGTCTCGACCGGCATATCGTCCAATGGATGCAGGACACCCTCTTCGTTAAGGCACAGCCGGCCATCTTCGTGGACGCAATAGGCATTGGGTTTGATGTAATCCGGCGCGGGGATCGCCGGGTCAAAGGCTTTTTTGGCGACGGATTGGGTTTGGACTTCGTAAATGTTTTGCGGGAGCCGGGCAACTGCCTGTGCCAGCGCCTCGCCCAAATCACGGTCGTCCGGCACCAACACCGGCTCGCCGTCCCGATACATTCCACGCGCGAGCCGCATTTTGCCCAACATCATTTCGGGATGGGTGGCGAAGTATTCGTTGATGGAAAACTGTTCCCGGCGGTCGTTGGTAAAATCTGCCGCCGTTTTCCAAGCGGGGCCGCGCGGTGATTCACCGGCGCGCAGTTTGCGGAGCATCACGATGTCGGTGGTCACTTCCGTGCCGGCAGTTTTCTTGAACGCCGTGTTGGGCAGCCGGATTGTGCCCAGCATTTCAACTTTCGCTGAGAGCAGTTCCCGCATGGTTGAATCGAGCTTGTCCAGCGTGTGCCGGGAAGTGATGAACATCAGCAAACCGCCCGGACGAACCTTGTCGAGCGCGGCGGGGAAGAAATAATCGTGGATGGAAAATTTGTATTCATTCCAGCGCGGGTCGTGGACGGTGTAATCGCCGAACGGCACATTGGAGATGGCAAGGTCGAAAGATTCGTCCGTGAGTTTGGATTTTTCAAACGGCTGCTCGCGGATGTCAGCATCAGGATACAACGCCTTGGCGATGCGCGCCGTCAGCGGATCAATTTCAATACCGGTGATGGTCGAGTGGCGGAGCATTTCCTCCGGCATAAGCCCGATGAAATGGCCGATGCCGCTGGCTGGTTCAAGAATCTGTCCGCCTTGAAAACCAAACCGCTGCGCGGCCTCATACATGGAGCGGATGACCACCGGAGCGGTGTAATGGGCGTTGAGCGTGGTGGCGCGGGCGGAGCGGTGTTCTTCGTCGGACAGGATTTCGGAAAGCTGGATTTGTTCCTTGCGCCAGTTCGCGCTGTCCACGTCGAACACCTGGGGCATCGCACCCCAACCAACGTATTTGACCAGCATGGCCTTTTCATCCGGTGACGCCGGGCGATTCTCGGCATCAAGTGTCCGTAAGATTTCAACCGCCTTGATGTTTTGCTGGAACTTTTGTTTTAGACCACCTTCGCCCAGCCGGTCGGCATCGGTGATGCGATAGCAATTGAGATTCTTCGGCTCACTGTCTGCTTGGTGGCCGTCCGCATGGTGGCCGACTGCTAAGTCTCTGGTGGCAGAAGGATGTATTCCTCCCGCACCATTTCCCAGGCGCGGTCGTGGGCCTGCTGCGCCGTCAGTCCTTGATTCCTGAACTGCTGCGTCAGTTCGATCATCTCGTCCTTCGTCTTCTCCTCGGCCTCCAGCAACATCGCGTGCAACTGCCCCTGCGCCTCCAAGTCGCGCACGAGTTTCGGGCAATGTTCGCGCCAGTGTTTCTCGGCCATTCGTCCGTATTGGGTCAATGCTTTCATAAGTCGGCCTCTGTGAAAAAAGGTCAAGCTGGTCGTCTGGATTCGCTGCTGTTCGTTTGACAGCCATTGGAATTTTGCCATTGCCCGCCCGGACGGGCAAGCCGTCTGGCCGGTGTTGGACTTATTGCCGGCGCCGGGGCGATCCTTTGGGCTGGTCGTTCGCACGTTGGGCGAATTGTTCGTCCAAGATTTGAATCTCCAGGGGAAAAAGCCGGATGAGGCACGTTCGGAACACCTTTTGAAATCCGATGAGATGTTTGTCCGTGATTTGGGTGCGACCGGACTCCATGTTGGCGAGCATCTGGCGGCTTACATCCACCCCTTCGCGTTGCAGGCGTGCCGCCATGAATTCCTGGCTCAAACCCAATTCATGGCGCTTTTTGGCCAAGAAGGAGCCGATGACGTTCAAGCTTTCCACAACGCCTCTTTCAGTTCCCAGCCGGGAAAACCCGGCAGGAAACCATTCCCTTCCGATTTTTGAGTTTCTGCTTCAAAGACAGGAAAGGGATAAAAGAGGCCGCAACAGAGACAGCACAGGGATTCTGTTTCTGAATAGAATTGTCCAGAAACTTGTCAGCGAAGACACAACGCTTGACGGCAGGCTGCATAAAATACCCTGCACAAACCTTCCAACGGTTCATTGAAGCATCTTTAATGCCTTGAAATAAGACCATTGCCATTAACATGAAAGGTCGCTCCACCCGTGGCCGGTCTGGTCTGGATTAACAGAACCAGACCGGCGCAGTTGCGAATCAAACCCCGACGGTGTGTCCCTGGGTTTGATGCTGTTCCTGGGAGCGGGCAACCGTGCGTTGTTTCTGCCGCGCCATCTGGGTCATGACTTCCTCGCGCTGGTCTTCGGGCACGTCCTTGACCAGTATTTCATACGCCGATTTGAGTTTGGGGTCGTCATTGATGCGTTTCATAATGCCTTCCCGCATCCGTTGCTGCCGATCAATCTGGCGCACTTCATTCAGGACGACGGTGCGTTCGAGCCGGTCGCGGGGCATGGCTTGGAGATAGTTCCAATACTTGGGGTTTTCCTTGATATAGGAATCTATCTTGGCTTCCACTTCCGGGTTAATCCGGTAGTTGGCTGGTTCTTGTGGCGCATTTGCGCCGGGAGCGCCATTGGGCGCGGGTTTTGTTTTTGTTGTGCTCATAATGAGTTCGGTTGTTTGTTATGTTTTGCATTGCCGGCGCGGTTGCACCGGCAAAGTGTTTTCAGGGACTCAACGCATCAGCCGGTTCGTTGGTCGTGGAAAGGGATGCTGGCCGCCCTTGCGGCCCTTCGAGCGCATCAAGCCGCTGTTTCATGTCGCTTACCGTGGCACGCAGCGCCGCCGTCTGTTGCAAATTGGTCCGGGTCTGCTGCAACGCACTTTGAAACTGCATCAGCGCCGAGGACAAGGTCCGGGCTTGCACCATGATTTGAGCCGTGGCGAGTCGCTGCGAATTGACCTCCGCCAGGATCGCGTCATTGACCGGAACCGGGGCGAACGCCGCGTCGCGCGCTGGCAGGGCGGGAACATTGCCGCCAACCGGACCGGGATGAAAATTCCAGCGCGTGTTTTCCTCGACACGATAAACAACGTGCTGCTCGTGCATCACCAAATCATCGTTGGGATCAACGTAACGTCCGAAATGGTAGGCGCGGACAACTTCGGGATAACGCACGGCGGAATTATCCGCCGCCGGTGGCGGTTGTTGCGGGCGCAAAGCCAGCCGGGGCGCGGTGGAACACGCGGAGAGAAACAACAGAGGAATGAGCGGAAGCATTTTCATGGTCTTGATTTGGTTGGGGATGGTCCATCTTTTCCCTGGGTGACGGGAATGGCCGTGCCGCCCAGCGAGGCGTCGGCGCGGTCTATGGTTTGGAGAACGTAAAGGTAAAACTGCTTTCCACTCGGCACGCGGACGTAGAATCCGTTCTTCTGGATCGAATCCAAAATTTGTTGGGCGTAGGTTTGCAGCACGGCCTGCGCGCCCGCAAACGGAGCGTTATTGAGCGTGGGACTGTTGATGGGGCCAAAGACGGTCTGCTGTTTTTCCGTCAGGGCGCTGGCCGCGCCGGAAAGGAAGGTGGCGGCAAAAAGTTTGATGTCGGCCAGGTTGTCGGACTTGATGATTTCCCCGCGCAACCCGGCGCTGCCGTCGGTGATGGCCCAGCCGGATTGATTGGTATTGTTGTCGAACTCGCGGTCAAGGGCGACGGCATTGAGTTGCATTTCCTCGCCGTCCTGCCAGACGAGCGTCCAACTGGTGTTGCCGGCGATGCGCTCGCGTTGCCGGTCGGTCTGCGCCATGCCGTGAACCTCGGTGCCCGCCGGAATGATCAATTTGCCGCCATAATAAACATTCTCCGTGACCAGCCCGACGATGGGTGTCTGGATGGAAGCCGAGTCCACCGTGATGACGGTCTCGCAGGGAATCAACCGGCCAAAGGGCGCAAACGCCGCGCTCAACTTTTTGGGCGCGGGAACGCCCGCCGTGCTGTCGGCAAACAGGCTGATGGGGGTCAGCAATTCGGCCTGGCGCGGCGGCACCACCGGCAACGGTTGCGGCGATGCGTTCGTAAAGGCGGATGCCGGCTTGGATGGCGATGAGCCGGCTGATGCCGCCTGCGGATTGAATTTCTGCATGGGCCGCACGACCGATTGCACCACCTGGGGTTTGGTGGTGTTGGTGCCGAGCGGGGTGACAGGGATGGCATCTTCGGCGGGCGTATGTTGCTTGCGGAGAACGCCGAAAATAACCAGCCCGGCGGCGAAGATCGCACCGAACACAATGATTTTGCCGGTCTTGGTTTTGAAGTGGTTCAAGAATTCACGGGGTTTCATGGCTGGCCTCTGGGTGGATAGATGGGATGCACGGGGGCATTGGTGACAGTAACGACGGGTGGCACCGGCGGCGGCGGCGAAAGGCGCGTCACCAGCACGGTGAAAGCGTTCTTCAAAGACAGTTCGTTGCGTCCACCGTCCGGCGTGCCGGTGATGGCGAAATAAACGATGCTCCGGCCTTTGGGCGGCACCGTGCCATCGGCATCGCTGATGGATTGGGGATAGAGGCGGTTACCTGCGCGAAGCGCGAAACTGTCCGGCTGATAAATCAAGGGCGCGTCAATCTTGTTGGTGATGACGAGGCGAAAGACCAACGTATCCTCGGCGTTGAAACGAAATGTTTCTTCGATCTGGATTTCGTAGTCGTTGAAGTCGCTGACCAGCGGTTTGCCGTCGTAAGTGGTGAAGCCGACATCGGCGACACTTTCGGGCTGTTGCGCTTTGAGCAACGGAAAGGCTTTGGCCTTGTCGAGCAACGCGAGAAGTTTTGGCGGACTGACTTCGGGCGCATGGCCGACGCCTTCCTCCTCCGGCGTTGGCGGTGCTTCCATGTTGAGCGAAAGCATGGGCGTGTCGCTGACGGACAACTCAAAAACATAGGTTTGATTGTTCCAGCGGATATTCAGGTTGCTCGCGGCTTTGGGTGATAGCGCGCGCACGGAAAGAAACGCCGAGCCTTTGGTATGGGCCAGTTGGAACAGCCCTGGAGTTTTGCCGTCCACCGTGAAGCCCGCGCCATCAATGGCATCAATGGGACTTGGAAAATTGATGGTGGTGACGCGATTGGTGGCGACCGGCACGGACACAACCACATGGTCATCGAGCCAGACTTGCTGAATGGCCGGTGAACCAGCCAGGGCAACGGCGGCGGCGAACACCGAAATGGTGAATGACAGGATTTTAACGGTTGATTTCATATTTGAAGTCTCCTACTGCGGTTGGGAAGCGTCCGTTCAACGCCATGTTGGGGTTGCGGATGAGGCGCAGCCGGAGCGTGAACGGAAACGCCTCGGTGAACGCCTTGTCTTGAAAAATGCCGCTGCGGATGATCTGGCCGGTGACAGCGGCCAGCACCTCGTTGTCGCGGGTGGCCAGAATGTCAATGCGGCCGATCTCGGCTTTCTGATGCAATTGCTTGGAACGAAATTCGACGGCCTCGCTGATGCGCTCGTCCTGCGCCTTGCCCAGCGCCGGTTTGAGAAAAAGCAATTTGAGCAAATCGGGATTGTCGAAATCTTTGGGACTGCGTTCGAGGAACGCGAGCGTCGCCAGTTCCGCCTGCTGGACGTGCAATTCCTTGGCCTCCGAAAATTGAAGCAGCGGACTCAAATAGTAAGTTCCGGCGGGGTCAATGATGACGACGCGCTCGCGCTGCTTGAACTGTGAGACGATGTGGTAACGGTCCATCGCCGAGAGCAGCAACACGGCGACGGTGAAGAAAAACCAGAACCACGGCAGCCGGTCGCGCTGGACCAAAAGGCGGGTTGGATCAAAGCGGCGCGGCGTCGGTCTTGCGGCGTCTGCGCTTTTAGTTTCGGTGGTTCGTAATTCGGGGGTGTCCATAGGTCAGTAATAATTGGGTTTGGATTTGGCGATGAGTTCGCGGACGGCCTTGTTGCCGGTGATGTCGTCGCCGGGCCGACCGCGCGCGGAGCGCGGCGGAAGACCGCTGCCAGCGATGATGATTGCGCCCGCGCTGCCCATGTTGGCGGCGGACGACACGGTGCTTAACAGCGCGGCGATGCCCGCCGCACCGGCGGTCACAACCGGCAGACCAGTCGTTGAAGCGGTCGCGGCAGCGCCCGCGGTCGTGGCGGCGGTCTGGAGAAAACTGCTGACACCGCCCCCGAGCAACGCGCCTCCGGGCTGAATGCCGTGAGC
>Ga0116106_1001130_pt1 | contig 13732 bp, 9 predicted proteins | sample June2015DPH_6_50_FD_89717 | JGI IMG/M metagenome (GOLD analysis project Ga0116106, IMG submission 89717) | Peatland microbial communities from SPRUCE experiment site at the Marcell Experimental Forest, Minnesota, USA - June2015DPH_6_40 | ecosystem: Environmental > Terrestrial > Soil > Wetlands >...
GAGGCGCAGCGCATCGCGCACCGACTTCCATTCGTAGACGAGAGATCCAGCCAACACAGTCGGCCCCAGCGGATGCAGCCGGTACGTGATTGCAGTAACAATGCCAAAATTGCCCCCGCCGCCACGCAGTCCCCAGAACAGGTCAGCGTTCTCATGTTCGGAGGCGTTCAGCACCTGCCCGTCCGCCGTGACAATCTCAGCCGATAACATGTTGTCGCAGCTCAGCCCGTGCTTGCGGCCGAGCCGACCGATGCCGCCGCCGAGCGTTAGCCCGATCAGGCCGGTGTCACTGTTCACACCCGTGGTCGTCGCGAGCCCATGCGCTTGCGTTGCCGCGTCGAGATCGGCCAACAGCGCGCCTCCTTCTGCGCGGGCTGTGCGGCTTGCAGGATCGACGGTTACGCGGTTCATCGGTGACAAGTCGATCACGAGACCCCCGTCGCATAGCGAGGCCCCTGCGATGTTGTGGCCGCCGCTGCGAACTGCCGTGAGGATGCCCGTGGTCCGGGCGAAATCAACGGCTTCGATAACGTCCTGGCGTTTCGCGCAATAGGCGATCAATGCGGGACGACGGTCAATCATCCCGTTCCAAACGGCGCGAGCCGCCTCGTAATTTTGATCTCCAGGGCAAACTAACACACCCGACAGCCGGTGGCGGAACGACTCCAGTCCGCTTCCATCGACCTTCCTCTCATCGGGTCGGATGCTCGATTCGACTATTGCCATGGTCTTGACCCCTGCCTGTTTTGGGCTGTGGGGAAGCTGGACGCGGCTCTTTCGCAAAGCAAAATCGAATTTGTCAGGTGAAAGATGAATTCATTTCATCTAGGATGGCCGCTAGTGAGACGGCTTCCACCACTCGGCACGTTGCGCGCCTTCGAGGCCGCGGCCCGGCACCTCAGCTTCAAGGAAGCGGCTAACGAACTCGGCCTCACGCCCACGGCAATCAGCCACCAGGTACGGATGCTCGAGGAGTATTGCGGCGAGAAGCTGTTCCGCCGTCGCCCGCGCCCGCTCGCCCTCTCAGATGCCGGAGCGAGGTTATTCCCGGCAATTCGCCACGGCTTCGATGTATTCGCATCGGCTCTATCGTCACGCCCCACCGAAGCGGAGGCAAAGCCGCTCCGCGTAACGACCACCAGCGCGTTCGCGAGTCGTTGGTTGGTCCCTCGGCTCAGTCTGTGGCGCGAGGTGCACGCAGATATCGCACTGTCGATCATTGGTGTGGACCGGGTGGTGAAGCTCGACGCCGACGAGGCTGATCTCGCGATTCGCTACGCCCGCTCAGCGCCGCACGGCGCGTCGCACGAGATTTTCCGCGATCAGTTCTATCCCGTGTGCAGCCCTAAGCTGCTCACCAGAGGTCCGACGATCCGCCGAGCCTCGGATTTTGCGGGGTATCCGCTCATCCATTTTGATTGGTTCGCCAACGATCCCACGGGTCCCAATTGGACGAGGTGGTTCGAGATGGCGTCGGTGAGCGATCCACGAGCACGCCAAGGGTGCCAGATTGCGCTGAGCTTCCGCGAAGAGCTGCACGCCATCGAGGCGGTCCTCGCCGGCCAAGGCATCGCACTATGCAGCGATGTTGTCGTCGCAGACGACCTTGCGTCCGGCGCCCTTGTCAAAGCCCTCGATCTCGCTCTTCCCGGCTATGGATACTATCCGGTCTATGCCCCCAATCAGCCGCGCCGGGCAATCATTGAAGTTTTCGTACAGTGGATCTCCACCGTCGCCCGACGCGAAATGGTCGCCCGCGCCGGCCTCTCGAATATCTCTAACGATAAGCAATGATTAGCGTCCGCCGCGTGCAGCAGAGATTGTCGCACCCACCGCCGGGCCAAACCGGAAGTGACAGACGCACGCCCGAAATGACGTTGATGAACCCATAGGCGACATGAGCGTGTCAGATCGCCTTTACAACGATGGCTCGCTAGTGAGGTCACCTCAACGTTACCCGTCTTTAAGCGAAGCCGCGACGCGTTCAACGGCGAGCGAGTCGCTATCGAGCTTGGTGACCAAGACTTGAAGATTGTGATCAATTGCCGAGATGGCTCTGGCGATGTGGTCCAGCGCCTCGATAATATCGTCTAAGGCGTTATCGTGTCCTTGCGTCGGAACGAAGGGGCGTATGACGCCGACTGGCCCGCCGATGCGGTTCTTACGAGACATCGCTTTGGCTCCGCTAGCTCTCAAAATTTCTTCGACATGCCGAGGAAGTAGCCGCGGCGCGGGCCGTCTTGCGGCGCGAACACGCCGATGCCGGTCCCGCTTCGAATTTGATAGACATCATCGAAGAGGTTGACGATGTCGAAGCGCACCGTCATCGGCTTCGGATCGTCTGAGAGAAGAAATTCACGCGCGATTCCGACATTGAACTGTGTATAAGGCGGCACCGAGGAGATGTTGGCATCGCCGCTGCGCAAACCGCTGCCATAGATCATGTCGCCGGTGAGCCTGGTTCCGCACCAAGACGGTGCCGTCCATGGACCGCCCGGTGCGCCGCCGAATGTCTCGTTCGCATAAGCGGGCCGGCCGCAGAATTGATAAACGGCGCCCGCCGAGGCGGTGACGAACTGATTGTGATCGGTGTAGATCCAGTGCGTCTGGATGTACTGGAACTGGGTCAAGCCGCCGAGATCGGCAAGCGGCGTGGTGTTGTCGAACAGATATTGGTTTGAGACGACGTCGGTCGCTCGCTGCTGGGCCACAGCCAGGTTGGCATAGGCCTGAAAATTGCCGCTGTGAAATTTCCCAGTGAACTCGATGCCTTCATTGATGCCCTGGGCGTAGTTAAAAGCGCTCAGCACGTAAGCTTGGCCGAAGATGCCGTTGTCGATGAGATCGGTCGCGATCTTGTAATAGACGTCGACACCGAGATCGAGATCCGTGCAATCTTTCGCCGCGGGCTTGCTGCACCCGAACGGAATGTTTTGATCGAGACCGGCATCGAAATAATGCGAGCGCTCCGGCAGCACCGGACTATTCCCCTGGCCGGCGGGAGGCGCCGCGGTGGTGTTGTTGAACAAGCCGATATTGACGGGCGCAGCCTCCACCAGCACCGGCGGGGTAAAATAGCGCGCGTAGCCGAAATGGAACTTCGTGAAATCGAACGGCAAGTAGGTGAAACTGATGCGCGGACTTAGCTGGTTAGCGCTGACGAATTGCCACATCTGGTCGAAGCGCAGACCGCCGTTGATAATGAACTTGTCAGTGACTTTCCATTCGTCCTGCGCATACATGCCGGCGAGAAAACCGGTCGTCGAGACATTGTCGGTAATCGTGAAAGGCGCGTCGACCGGCAAGCCGCCTACGGCCGGCTCGACCAGCGATGTATTGCCGACGAAGGCCTGTTCGCCGCTGAAGAAAAAACCGGTGCGGATAGTGTTCGCCGGATTGATCTGATACGAGCCGTCGGCCTGGATGCCGTTGGTGTAGGATTGGCGCACGACGTCCGGGGCGACGCCGTTGATCAGCAAATCGCCAAGCGGATCCGGCGAATAGTGCAAACGGTCATAGCGTGTGAAATAAGAAATCTGCCCGTTAAAGCCGTTGATCGATCGTTGCAGCGCCAGCACGCCGTATTGCGTATCCTCGAACTGGTTCTCGTTGAGCAGCGCCGAATTGAAGGTGGTGACGCCAAACGCGCTCACGACTGGAGGATTTCCGAGCAACCCGACGGGCTGGCCCGGGGTGTTGGGAATCTGAAACGTGCTGGTCGAGGTTCCCGCGATCAGGCTGAGCCGCGTATAGGGGTCGACGAACGTCGACATATAAGCGAAGTCTTTCCCTTGTTGCGAGAAGTCATGGATCGGGCTGTAGGAGGCCGTCGAGTTCTCGATGCCCTCTTTGGTTTGCAGGTAACGGCCGGTGAAAAAGTACTGGACGCCGGGAAAGCAATCCGCACTGGGCAACGCGCGGGTTCCCGGGGCTGGCGCTACTGTCGCCGGGCACGTGCTCCCGAACGTGCCGCCGTATTGGATCGTCGGCGTGAACGTTCCTTGACTGCCGCCGTAAATGCTGACGAGACCGCTGTTGTTGAAGATGTCGGCGCGGGTCGTGATATCGACCAGCCCTACTGTTCGGAGCCCGTATTCGGCGGGGAGCGCTCCCACAACCAAGGCAATGCTGCCGATCCAGCTGGCGTCGAGAATGCTGCCGAAGCCGGTCAGTCCATCGGGCAGCATCACGCCATTGATGCGAAACTGAACGTTGGCGTGGTCATTGCGAACGTGAAGTAGGCCGCTCGCGGCGGAATCCTGCGTGACCCCCGGAGCCTGCAACAGGATTCGCTCTACCGGGGTGTTGGTGCCGCCGGGAAGAGCGTCGATGGTGGCATCGCTGATGACGGCTGAGCTCGTGCCGATGGTCGTATAGAGATTGCTGCGCGTCTGGTCGAAGGCATCGGCTTTGGAATTAAGCTGAGCGGCGGGCGTGACTGGTGCCGCCGGTGCGGGTGCGGCAACGCGCACGCGCCGCGGCTTAGGCTTTGGTTTTGCGCCCGAGACGACGACCTCGGGAAGCTTGATAGGCGCGGTTTGCGCGCTTGCTGCGCCGCCGAGCGCCATGAGCGCGAGCAACGCCGAGCCGCCCAGGAAATACCCGCGACCGGCGCGGTATGCATGAATAGACATAACGCTTCGTTCCTGATTCTGGAAGGAATGGCCAATCGACCGGCCCGTCGGGCGGTCGTGCTGACGCGACACATCGAGATGTGTAGGAGACGGTCGCGTTCAATCCTGCGAACATCGCCCGCGCGAAAAACCCGCGCAGCAATCCCGAAGATCAGCAACAACCTGAGGTCAGGCGAGCGGTGGAGCGCGTGGTTGAAATGGAGCTCGCCGCGGCACGATGAAACCGACCGCGACGCGATCGAAGTGCTCGATTGGTCGAGACACAAACGGCACCGGCAGTTGCGGCGCCGGCGGCACGAAAGAGTTCGCAGCGAGATAGATCGTGGCACAGATCGCGCAATAGTCGTCGTCCGCGTCATTGCCGGGGTGCGGCGTGCCAAGCTGCGACGCCTGGGTTCCCGAGCCGCTTACAGCCAGAGCGGGGTAGGTGCGGTGAACGCCGTCGAGATGGACATGGCCGAATGACACGACGAGTTGCAGCGCCAGCGCGGCCAGCGCCAGCCAACTTCCAAACCGCCTGTTGTGAACCCAACGCATGGGCGAATGTAGCCCTTTGCCGCGCAGCCGAGCCCGCGCCCGCAGTTTACGACGGCCGTGCCGTTATGCAACGGAATAGGAACCGGAACGTGCGCCGCATGGAACGACGGCCCATGTTGTGGCAACGCGGCAACACCCTTCGAGGGCAACCGGACTATCCACCGCACCATTTTGGTAGTGATCGGGGGATAAGCGGACATCGCGCAGACATCTTCGACGGGTCGAAAATCTCAGCAGACATTTAGGGGAGCCCCTTGCAAAGGGACCATGGACCCAACAGGTTTCAAAATTTGGCGACGACCGGACTACCGTCAAATTTGTACGCGATACCCGCGCGAAGATCGCTGATCGGGAGATTGCTGCCAGCTTCGGTCGCGTTCGTTGCGACGTTCACAAAACCCGCAGTGCGAAGATCAGTGTAGCGGTATTCAATACGTCCGAACACGTTGTCGGTGAAAGCATATTCAACCCCGGCGCCGGCAGTCCAGCCGGTCGAATTGCCACCGTTGGTAACGAACGGAGCAGCTCCGGTAAGGGCGTAAGACGTTGAAGGGTTGCCCCACGCCCACCCCCCGGTGCCAAACACGAGACAGCGATCAAACGCGACGCCTAGCCGACCGCGGATTGAGCTGTAGTCATTCACGGTCGTTGAAATCGCGAAAGGCCCGTTGGGAAAGGCGCCCGCCGCGCCAAGCGGCGCCAGCGTTTGACTGTTGCCGATCAGATTGGACCATTGCCAATCGCCTTCGACACCGACCACGAATTTGTGGAACTGATAATTGCCACCGATGAAGAGCCCAGCAAGCGGGCCGTTCACCCCATAGCTGTATGGCGTCAAGGGAATGGCTGCCGCACTGGTCAGGGTCTCCTTCGGCGTTGCCCAGCCATAGCCACCGTCGCTGCCGAGATAAAAGCCGGTCCAATCGTAAGCATAGGAAGCGGGAGGCGACTTGTAGACCAGCGCCGGCGAGGGCGGTCTAGTGTAGGTAGCCGGTGCGGCGACGGCAGCCGGTGCGCCTGAATTGAACTTGTAGTTCACACCGAATTCGATCGCGCTCACATTGGTCGTCGAACTCGTGGTGAGTTGCGAGAACGGAAGCGAAATGGTCGACGATCCAAAGCTTGTATAGCGATACTCGGCAAAGGCGTTCCAATTCTGCGCGAAGGCGTAGGCAATGCCGCCGCCCGCCGTCCACCCACCGAGGCCCTTGTTGACGGCCTCGTCGGTGCCGGCTGTCGCGTTGTTCAGCACGCCCGTCAACTGCGTCCGGACGAATTGATCGTTGGACCAAGCCCAGCCGCCCTTTGCGTAATACAAGATATTATCGGCGGCGTAACCGATCCGTGCGCGAACGGTTTCGCTATCAAAGACCGTTGTCTGGTTCGCGCTGGTGCCGGAGGCGTCAGAGATTGTCGTCGTCTTGGTGCCCCCGGAGGACATGTCGGCCGTTAATCCGATCACCATCCGAGACGGCATCATGTAATCGAAGCCTAACTGAATGCCGCCACCCCATTGTGACGTATTGCCGTTGGCGGCAGGGAACGCTGCGCCGGTCGCGGTATTGACGGTGTTGCCGTTGCTTCTGAACGAACCGCCGCCGACGTGGGCACCGACATAAAATCCGGTCCAGTCATAATTCGGAGCAGGAGCTTGGTAGGCGGGGATTGCGCGCTTGAGCTCGGTTGCCATGGCCGGAACGTTGATCGTATCGATAGGTCCAGCGAGCGTGAGCCGAAATGCCAACGGCTCCATCGGATGCACCGAATAGTCCATGACCCCATTCTGGCAGACAGCGACTGGCGCCGTGGGAGCGCCGTGCGCGGGAAAGCACAAGGCAAACAGGCTGTCGGACGTGAGCAACGCCCCGTAGGCGTAGCTGGCGTTGTAGCTGCTTGAATTCAGCAGATTGAGGGCGTCAAGCTGGATGCGCCAACCGTTGGCGAACTGATAGCCAACCCGACCATTGATGACGTTGAGCGGCGGTGCCTGGAAAACGCCGTCCTCCGTAAGAGGCCGCGAACTGATATAGCGCCAACGCAGTGCACTGAACCACCCGGTTTTCTCACCGAGCGTAATTCCGGCTGATGCCACCATCCACGGCGCATTGTAGATGTAGTTTCCAGGCGCGTTGCCGATCTGGGCCTGCGGGTATCCAGCAAGGGATTGGTAGATCTGCTCTTGTGCCGTATCGAAGCCGAGGAACCGGGCGCGCGACAGCGCCAGATCGGCATCGACGCGCACCCAAGATGCCGGCTGATAATTGTTAGTGATCTCGATGCCGGTCCGCTGGCTGGGCGGGCCGGGCACGGTAGTGCCGGTGTCGCCGTCAAAGAAAAGTTCCGAATTTTGATGCAGGTAGAACAGGCTCACCGAGCTATCGAGGCCCGGCACGATCTTGGTGCGCGCTCCGATCTCGGCGCCTACCGTGCGCACCAGGAAAGGTGAGGCTCCTTGCGGCGTCGTCGGATCGCCGGGCACCTCGGTGACCGTCACGGCGCGTGCATCGTTGCTATGATAGCCCGTGCCGGCACCGAGAAATAACTCGGTTTTGTAGAACGGACCAAACACGCTAGTGAATTTGGGGCTGGCGATCGAGGCATTAGGATTGCCGGAGTTCGCCGGCTGCAACATCGAATTCACCGACGCCGCGAAATAATCGCCGCGCAAGCCGAGAGTAGTCCGCCACCAGTCGGTCCAGTGCGTCGTGTTCTGGGTATAGATGCCAACATTGCCCTCGTTGATGTGATCAAAAAGAGTGTTGGACAGGAACTGACGCCCCACCGTGTTGTTCAAGCCCACATTGATGTCGTCGTAACGGGCTTGCACGCCGAACACTGTCTGGCTCGGCAAGTTGAAAAGAGTGCCATTGAAGGTACGTGACGCGCCGCCCCCACCATAAAAACGATCGTCGTGCTGATGGAATTGATCACCATTGACCGGATCGGTAGTGTCCCAACTGAAGTTGCTGAACAGGTTCAGGGTGTATTTGACAACGTAGGCATTGGCTTTCCACGATCCATAATCATCGGATTGGGCCAACCTGGCTGAGAGCATAAAGCGACTGGTGTCACCGCCGTCTGTGGGATCGATTTCGCCAAAAAGGCCGATCCGTCGCGTCGTGATGGCGCGCAGCGCCGCCTGGTCGCTGGAGTTCCAGCTATTCGCGTAGGCCATCGCGGTGGCAGAAAAGCCATCCGTTGCGGTGCCCTGGGTGTAACGCAGAAGCCCGCTGAACTTGCGCACGTCCTCGGCAGTGGCCCAGGGGCCGTTATAGGTATTGAATTCGCCGGCATAGAGCAGCGAGCCGTCACCGAGCTTGACCGAGCCGAGACTGAGAAGTCTCTCATACCCAAAGTTGCCCGTGGTAACCGACTGGATGTTGCGATCGACGCTATCCCGTAGCGAGATATTCAGCGCGCCGGCGCTGTCGAAGTCTCCCACGTCCGCCCAATACGGTCCCTTGCGGACTTCCAATCCGCTGATCGTTTCAGGAATAAGAAAGTTCAGGTCGGTGTAGCCTTGACCGTGCGCGTTGGTCGGCAAGTTGATCGGCACGTCGTCCCAAAAGGTCGCCAAGTCGGTGCCGTGATCGAGATCGTAGCCGCGCAGGTAATACTGATTGGCTTTGCCGTCACCAGAATGCTGGACGATGGCGAGACCGGGCGCCGCTTCCAGGATCTCAGCGGGTTGCACCACTGGGCGAGAGTTGAGGGCTTCGCCGGAAATGATCATCTGGCTCGCCATCTGCGGTACGACAGGGGTCCCTCCGGCCACATTGGGAGCGCCGGTCTCATAGGGCGACGGAGGCGTAGGCGTCGCGGCTGGCACGGCTTCGCGCGACGGCGCGGCGCCATTCTGTTTCGGCGGCTGACGTTGGGCTGAAACCGTAATGGTCGGGAGCGTCGTGGCATCTGATGGTGCCGGCGGCGCGGCTGGTTCGGGCGTGGTCGCAGCCGGAGCTTCGCCGGTGGGGGCTTCGGGCGTCGGTGCGGGTAGCGTTGGTGCTGGTGGCGACGTCTGCGCCGAAGCGCGCACGCTAAGCGCCGCCAGGACACACAATGCCAAAGCACACTGACGCGACGCCACCCGGGCCCCCCAGAAAGACGCACAGCAATTCGTCCGCGGACGCGCTATGATCCGCGCCCAGCCGGGACGGCAGCGTCCGCCATCCCGTTTTTTTCAATTCTATTGGCGCGTATGATGATGTCAATAAATCATCATACCCAATTCAATGCGAGAGACAGCGATGCAGCGCGTTACCATCACGATCGACGACGACCTCGCGGTCGACCTTGAACGCTTTATGGCGGTGCGAGGCTACGCCAATCGTTCCAAAGCCATACGCGATCTGGCCCGGTCCGCCTTGCAGCACGGCGCGGCGCAAGTCGCGGGCTCGCAACAGTGTCTTGCCGCCCTCATCTATATTTACGACCACCAGCAGCGCGAATTGCCGAAACTGCTTACGCGCGACTTCCACAATCATCATGCCCTTGCGCAAGCAACGCTGCACGTTCATTTGGATCAGGAAAGCTGTATGGAGGTGACGGTGCTCAAAGGACGCGGGGCCGACGTGCAGGAACTCGCCGACCACGTCATTGCCGAACGCGGCGTGCGCCACGGGCAAGTGGTCTATTTGCCGGCCCACGGTGCGCATACACACCGCGCCGGCAGGACACTCAAGGGAAGTCACAGGCACCGACGGCGAGCGTAACGCGCGCATATGAGAGCTTGGCGTCTTAATCGTTCGGCTGCACACAGCCGGCAGCAGTGAAGAGGCTTCACGTCAGCTGTTTGCCCAGCGCTTCAGATATTGCAGTGCAAGCGATTGTCAGCTTTCAAGGGTAACTGCGGAAGTGCCTGGCACGCACTCGAAACGTCAAAGATGACCCGCAGGAAACCTAAACCACCTTGACAGGAATAACGCGCGCTCCTTCAATGCACTCAGTTCAGGTGCGCTGATCAAGTGAGCAGCCAAGAGGGAATTCCGGTGCCTCGTTTGCGGTTTCGGTCGCGAGGCGAAGCCGGAGCTGCCCCCGCAACTGTCAGCGGCGAGCCTTTCTCCGAGTGCCACTGGGCTTTGCTCATTCAAAGTCCGGGAAGGCGGTGAAGGGCATAGACCCGCGAGCCAGGAGACCTGCCTGGACTAAGTCATCCTTCCATCGCGCGGGGCGCGCGTATGGGGCGGGCTTCCGCCGTGGTGACAGATGGAATTGTCACGCGGAGGGAGAGGCCGCCATGCTCACTTACCTAAAAATAGCCATCGATGACGCATCGGACAATTCACGCACAAAGGTCGGTGCAATCTATGCTCTTTTGCTGGCGGTCAACGGCTTCGCTTGGACGTGGGCAATAGTTGCGCTTTCCGATCGACCGATGCTACTTGGCACGGCGTTGCTTGCCTATGTGCTTGGGTTGCGACATGCCGTCGATGCCGATCACATCGCGACCATCGACAATGTCGTTCGCAAATTGATGCAAGAGGGCAAACGGCCATTTGCCGTTGGCCTTTTCTTCTCACTCGGACATTCGCTTTCCATCGCATTCGCTGTCGCGGTTATCGCTGCGACGGCGTTCGCGCTAGAGGGTCGATTTCAGGAATTGAAATCGATCGGCAGTATTATCGGCACGGGAGCATCGGCGTTTTTCTTGCTAACTATCGCCGCCATCAATCTCGTCGTATTGCGCGGCGTCTGGCAGAGTTTTCAGCGGGCGCGGCGCGGGGAACCCGTCGACGAGCAGGAACTCGATCTGCTGCTGTCCGGTCGCGGTTTTCTTGCCCGGATTTTCCGACCCATGTTCCGCATGGTGTCGCGAAGCTGGCAGATGTTCCCAATAGGATGTTTATTCGGTCTTGGCTTCGATACCGCGACTGAAATCAGTCTTTTCACTGTTGCCGCAAGTCAAGCGTCGGGCGGGATGACCTTCGCCACCGTTATGATTTTCCCCACTTTGTTCACTGCTGGAATGACACTCGTAGACACCACCGACAGCGTGCTTATGGTCGGCGCTTATGGCTGGGCGTTTCTCAATCCGATCCGAAAGATTTGGTACAATCTCACCATCACTGCCATTTCCGTCGTTGTCGCTTTGCTGATTGGCGGGGTCGAGGCCCTCAGCCTCGTCGCTGGCAATCTCGGCCTCGAAGGCGGTTTCTGGGACGCAATCGGCGCTCTCAGCGGCGGGCTTGCCAATTTTGGCTATCTTGTCGTCGGCATTTTTCTCGTGAGCTGGGCAATTTCCTATTTGCTCTACCGCTGGCAACGCCTTGACCGACCGCTCGTCGAGCGGCGCTAGGATGGATCGAGTGTCGGGCCGTGCAAAATGTTGTACTCGGTGGCGTCATCGCCGCACGACGCGGATCAGTTCGTGGCAGTGATCGACACGCACATACGCCTCGGTGGGTGCCGCCAGGCTTTTCGCCTTTAGGGTTGAACACGCGGGCTACAAAACACGCTACAAAACGCCGGCCATCCTCAGAGATTCGCCAATGATTTCAATGTGAAATGGCGGGATCGGCCGTTTCCTCTCGGCCGCACCATGTTTGCTACGGGGGCAACCCGGAAGTGATTGCCTTGCGCGAGTTCTCCTCAGTTTGAGGGCTCTACGCCGTGCTCTCTCTCCCGAATTTCCGGCTGCCGCGATCGTGGACTTTATCCCTTAGCGCGGAGCTCGGGCGCATCATCGGCCCCAATCGGGAGAGAGAGCACGGCGTAGAGCCCCCCGCCGCTGCGCGCAACAGCCCGGCGATCAACCGGCGACCCCGTACCTCGCTGCGCCGGCGACCGCCGACATCATCATCGGCTGTCCTAAAGCGCTGATCGTTCAATGCCGCCTGTTGGCGATGACCCCGTACCTCGCCGGCGCCGCGCGGCCGCAGCAGCAACATCATCATCAGCAGCGTTCGCCACGAGCGCCCGAGCTCCATCGTCGCCCCGATGGCGACGTCGGCCAGCAGCCGCAGCGCCGCCCAGGCGGCGCCAGCGGGTCGCGCTGACCGACGCAGCGATCGCCGCGGCCCCGAACCGAATTGAGCGAAAATGGAATCGGCGACGGCGGCCAGGTGGCGGCCCCAGCGGGTCGCGCTGTCGACCTCGTGCGCGCGAGTCAATGGATAAAGAGGAGGAACGCGCCTCCTAAACCGCTGATCTTTCGATGCCGCACCTTGGCGATGACCCCGTGGCTCGCCGGCGCCGCGGCGGCCGCAGCAGCACATCATCGTCCGCCCCGATCGCCCGAGCTCCATCGTCCGCCCCGAAGCGGATTCCGCATTTCGCTAAAAAAAAGTGGCGACGTCGGCCAGCAGGCGGCGCCAGCGGGTCGGTCTGATCTCTGCTGACCAACGTTGCTGGGTCGGCGCGGCCCTCGTGCGCGCGAGTCAATGGATAAAGAGGAGGAACGCGCCCCCTAAACCGCTGATCTTTCGATGCCGCACCTTGGCGATGACCCCGTGGCTCGCCGGCGCCGCGGCGGCCGCAGCAGCATGTTCGCGTGCGGCGTTTTTGCGCCGCATCGGCTTGAAGCGCGTTGCGAATTTCATTCGCAGCCTTGCCGCTACGATCAAGGATGAGACGATTCCTTGGTCCTACGTGCAGCAACTGCCGGAGGACATCGGCGCTTTCCGTGGCAATGTTAAGCTCAACGTGCTGAAGGCCAAGCTCCCGGAAATCCATCCGGTGGACCTTGCAGATATTCTAGAGGAACTCGACCACGGCGAGCGCATAGCGCTGTTCAGTCAGCTGGACACAGAACACGCATCAGACACGCTAGAAGAGGTCGAGCCGCGGGTTCAGCGCGATCTGATCTCCTCGCTGACCAGGACTCGCGCCGCCGAACTGGTCAATGACATGACGCCGGCCCAGGCGGCTGACCTTCTCGCGGCGCTCCCTGGCGCCGACGCGGACGCAATCCTCGCATTGATCGACCAGGAAGAAGCGCAAAAAGTGAAAAGGATGCTCGAACACCACGATGATAAAATCGTGGACTTAGCGACCGAGCACTTTCTTTGTTTCCCGCCGGAAACCGAAATTCGACGGGTTTTTGCGCAGTTCCGCACTGTCGCCAAAAATGCGGATGTCATCATGTACGTCTACGTGGTCGGAAGCGACAAAAAATTACTGGGGGTAATCGATGTAAAAGAGCTTCTGCGTGCCGATCCGTCGGAGCGTCTCGCCGATCACATGACGACTAATGTAGTCACGCTCACAACAGAAAGCACGATCAAGGAGGCTGCCAAATTGTTTGCCCGCTACAGCTTCCGTGCCATTCCGGTTGTCGACGAACGAGAGGCGATCGTTGGCGTCATTCCCTATCGAGATGCCATGGAACTGAAGCACCAATATACCTGATGCCGCAGCAATCATTGTTCGATGAAGGATTCGGAGAGTCCGTTGTGGGTGTGCGCCGTGCCAAGGCGGCGCTTTCCAGTGGGTGCAAATCCCACCCGGCGAACGCTCGAGCCGGAAGCAACCGGAGCAGTCATGGAGGTAACGAAGTGGCTGAAGCCTTCGGATAGCGTGTCACGAAATACGGTGACAGCGCGAGTGTGCAGGCCGTAACGCGA
>Ga0116106_1001139_pt1 | contig 13640 bp, 16 predicted proteins | sample June2015DPH_6_50_FD_89717 | JGI IMG/M metagenome (GOLD analysis project Ga0116106, IMG submission 89717) | Peatland microbial communities from SPRUCE experiment site at the Marcell Experimental Forest, Minnesota, USA - June2015DPH_6_40 | ecosystem: Environmental > Terrestrial > Soil > Wetlands >...
CGGTAGCTGCCCGCCGGAGCGCTTCTGATGCCGTGACTCGCGCATCACCGCCCCGAGTAGGATCAGGATCCCGATATTAGTGAAGGTGAGTATAAATAGAAATATCAGCATCCCTTTCGCGCCGTCATCGCATCATAGGACAGCACATGTCGCGACCCGAGGCAGATGGCCTGGCGGGCAGCAGGGTGCTCGGGCGTCAGTGGCCAGCTCCGGCCTGGCAAGCCCAGACTCCCAGGTCTTGGAGGGCTTTCTCGTCGAGGTACTCGAGCGAGGAGAGGACCATGTCGGCCTCGCGGTAGCGCCGGTCAGCGGCGAGCAGCGGGTCGGGGACAGCCAGGCAGCGCATTCCGGCCGCCTTCGCTGCCAGCACACCGTTCGGTGAGTCCTCGATCGCCAGGCATCTGGTCGGGCTTTCGCCCAGCCTGCGAGCAGCAGTGAGGTAGACGTCGGGAGCCGGCTTGCCGTTGGCTTCGTCCAACGCGGAGCAGCGTACCTTGATGTCATCCAGCCCCAGCCGGCGGCAGACGGCGTCGATGAGCAGGATCGGCGAGGACGATGCGATGGCGAGGCCCAGTTCGTGCCTGTGGAAGATCCGGATCGCCGCCGGAACCCCGGCCATCGGCTCGCCCTGGGCCCTGACGTGGGCGATGACGAGGTCGGTGATGCGACCGGTGATGTCGGCGTCGGTCAGCTGGTCCGGCTCGCCGCCCTGATGTGCCTGCCGCTGTCGCCAGATCGCGACCACCTCAAGCGCGGCCAGCAGGTCGCGCGCCCAATGGCGTGCCCGCAGGTCCAGCAAGGCGGTCGCTGCCGCCATCGACCAGTCGGTCGTGGCATTGCCGGTCAGCCCGAGCGCGAACGGCGAACCTGCTGCAGCGCATCGCCGCAGGCAGCAAACGCGCAGGCGCAAGCACCTGAGGTGCCGACGTCGATGGCGATCAGTGCCTCCGCGCCCGTGCGACCGGTAACGGACGTAGCCCCGGAGCTGGACTGGGCGCTCATGGCGATCGCCCGGCTATCCGCGAACCAGCTGGGCGTCAGCGCGGTCTTTGCTGAGGCTGACCAGCGCGCCGTTCAGCGCTCCTGTCGAGTAGTCGCTGCCAGGGTTGACGATCAGCGTTCGCCGCTTGCCCAGCCTGCGGATGCCGGACGCCTCATGGATGTGGCCGTGCAGGCCCACCAGGGGCTGGCGGTCCAGCTCGATCTCCCGCACCGCCTGCTGCCGACCGCCGCATACTGCACTTGCCCGAGCACTGCCTGGACACGCAGGTTCTCATCCAGCGCGGGTGCCTCGTCTAGCTGCGTGCCGTACGGCGGCGGGTGCAGGTTGAACACGGCCCGCTCGGGCCGCTGGAGCTTGTCAGCCATGGCCGCATACGCGGCGGCGAGATGCTGCTCGTCCTCCTCGCGGTAGGTATGCCACGGCGTGGGATTGGAGTAGCCCCAGCTGATCATCTCGTGCTCGTCGTCGAGCATCACGACCTTGCCCTCGGCGTGGACGCCCCACGGCGCCTGGTCGAGCATCTCTCCGAGTTCCACCGGATCGTCGTTGCCGAGCATCAGGTACAGCGGCACGCCCCTGGGCCGCAGCCGGGTGTCGGCGATGTCCATCCACTCCGCGAGCCGTTCCCGCATCAGGCGCAGGAACAGCTGATCCAGCGTGCCGTCCGCCTCCATGGATTCCAGCTCGCCGGGCTCGGCCCGGTAAGGGTAGTAGCCGTGGTCGGCGATCAGTCGCTCCAGATCGGTCAGCTCTGAGCCCTCGGTCAGCTCGTACCGAGTGCCCACGAAGGTGCAGAGCCAGCGTCCGCCCGGCCCGCGCACGATCGACTGGATGGCCTTGCCCGCGACGTCCCCGCCGAGGATCAGGACCGTGGGCTTGTAGACCTGGGTGGAGTTGACGAACTTACGGAAGCAGAGGCTGGACCCGTGCAGATCGCTGACGAAGTAGAGGAGCGTGTTCCTGGCCATTATGCGCCCACCTTGCTCTCGCGGGCATGCGCGGCCGCTGCCATGAAGGCCGCTACGCGGGCCGGATCCACCGGATTCCAGGTGATGGCATCGCGCTTGAGCGTGGTACCGACGACCGCCCCGTCCGCGACAGCAAGGATCTCCTGGACGGTGTCCGCTGTCACGCCGGTATTGGCCAGCACGGGGGTGCGCGGGATCGCGTGCTTCGCCTCGCGCAGCTGGGCCGTATCGGTCGGGGCGCCGGTGATCGGCCCGCTGATCAGGATCGCGTCAGCACCGAGGAAGGCTGCGCTGTGCGCGCGTTCCCCGATTGAGCGGTGCCCTAATGAGCTCGCGAATTCGGGGGTGATGTTCGCCATCAGCGCGACCGACTCGGCGCCGATGAGGGTTGTCATCCTGCCGCCTGGGTCGGCTCGTCGCGGTCCCCGACGGAGCCGTGCTGCTGCTGCGCAGCGGAGTCTGGCTCTGCCATGATCACCTCCACGCCCTCGCGCTCGATACTGTCCACCTCGACGGGATCGGCACTGGCATCGGAGACGATCGCCGACACTCGCTTGATCGGCACGACCGTGCTGAGCGCCACGTCGCCGAACTTCGAGCCATCGGCCAGGACGACTATCCGCTCTGTCCGCTCCAGCGCCGCGCGGATGACCCCGGCCTCGCCGTCGTCGAGATCGGTAACACCGCGGCGGGCCGAGATTCCGGCAGCCCCGATGATCGCGATGTCAGTGTTGTAACGCTGCACGCATTCCACGGCCGCGGGCCCGACGCAGCTGAGCTCGTCCTGGCGTACTATCCCGCCGGCCATGATCACCTGGACCCGCCGGGTGCCCAGCACGCTGGCCACCACCAGGGACGGCGTGATCACGAGCAGGCCATCGCGCGGCGCAGCCAGCTGCGCGAACTGCTCGACCGTCGAACCGACGCCCACGAAGATGACCCGGGCGCCAACGGTCAGCTCGGCGGCCCGCAGCGCGATCCGCCGCTTCTCCTGTGCGTGATGCAGCATGCGAGCGCTCTGCGTCACCTCGAAGGCACCGGCAGCGCGAATGACCCGGGTGGTCGCGCCCCCGTAGGTGCGGCGGACGAAACCGTCGCGGTCAAGACGCCGCAGATCGCGGCGGATGGTCATCTCGGAGACACCGAACTCACGGGCCAGGCCGCTGACCTCCACCGCCTGGTCCGCGGCGAGCCGCTCCAGCATTTTGATCCGCCGCTCGACTGCCAGCAAGCCCCTCTCCTACCTGTTCGCTCCTGAACGCACTCTGTTCGTTTATGTACGAAGGATTGATAGTTCTTACTGTTTATGTTCGACTTTAGCAGCCTCTGGGGCAGCGTCAACGGGGGGCCAGCCGAGGCATGGGCAGTCAGGAGGAACGCTCATGACTACGATGAACGCGACGATCATCCCGAACATCCCGATCAGGCGAGCGGCGCAGCATGTCCGAAGACCAGGGCCTTTTAACCTCTTAACCTCTTGTAAGCGCTCGCGGCGAGGTCGAGCAGGAGCTTGTCGGGGACTGCGCCGTCATGCCGGTAGCGGAACAGGCGCTGGACGACGCTGATCACGGCGGTCGCCTGACACCACTGGCGGAGACGGCCCGCGTTCAGGCCAGGGACGAGAGCGGTGATGCGGCTGATCCGGTCGTCTAGCTCGCCCGCGCTGGTGACGCGGGCCAGGGCTATGTCGATCGCGTCCCATGTTCGGTCCCCGTAGGACGATCGGGGGTCGATCGCGACCAGCCCACGGGCCGGGCCGCCGTCGAGGATGTTGAACAGGTGCAGATCTCCGTGCACGAGCCCGTAGTCGCCGGTGCTGGCGGTCAGCTCGCGCGCTAGCGCGTGGCCGCGCGCCACCATGTCCGGCGACACGAACCTGCTTACATAAGGATCGCGCGCCCGCCGGGCGATGAGGCCGTAGATGAACTCCACGCCTTCCGCGCTTGAACGCAGCGTCGCGACGTCCTGCCCGTCAACATTCCGGAGCCCGGCGAGCAGCTCGGCGAAGTCGTCGAACGGCGGGAGCCCAGGCCACGCGGCGACCTTCGTCCCTGGCGTCACCCTGTCCAGGAGGAGCGCGCCGGCTTCCGGATCGGATTCGAGCAGGTCCACCGCGTGCGGCGTTCGCGCCCACGCCCGCAGCGCGATCGCCTCCGACTCGGCGATTGACCGGTCGGGCGTCAGCTTGAGCACCACCGGCCTGGCGCCATCCTGGCGACCGAGAAAGACACGCGACGTGCCGCCGGACAGCGGCTCGTCCAGTTCCAGGCCCCAGCGCTGGCAGTACGCGGCGACCAGTCCGGCCAAGCCGTCGCACCACGGTTCCGCGTCCGGCCCGAACCGGTCGAGCAGCCGCTCGCGGGCGGCGGCGTCCAGTACGAACTCCGGGTCAAGCATGGGCCATAGCCTGGCGGGCGAGCACGGCGCGGCACAACGGGATTTACCGTCACGAAGGCTTGCAGGCGCGGATGGCGAGGGTAATCGGGACCGGCCGGGGACCGGATTCGGCCACGCGCTCGATAACCAGTCCGGCGGCTGCGAAACCATTGAGGATCTCGGCGAGCGGATGGTGACGCCTCCCGGCGCGCTTGCGGACCTGGACGCCCCACCAGGGCGCCTCGGCATGCCAGCCGGCTTGGCGGTACGTCGGATAGCCCGGTGCCGCACCCCAGGTCGAGGCACAGTCCCGTGTCCGGGCCGAGAAGTTCGATGACCTCGGCCGCATTGCCTTCGACCGACGGTTTCCGCCACTCGTCGTACCAGTCCGCGTACCTGCCCTTATGGCCGGGCCATTAGGGGCCTGTGACCAGAGTGACGAGGGGGCAGCTACGGCTACCGGGCTGGCCAATCTGGCTGGTCACTGCCCCTGCTCACTAGTCGCCGCGCGGGCAACCCTGATCACGGTCAGGGTTGATCCTGATGCCTTCGGGGATGCAGGTCAGGGTGCGAACCGGGGCTGATCCCGATCGACGTGGGCCTTCACCGGAGGCAGTCTCGAAGCATGAACGCAAGCACTTCAGATACAAGGTCCGCCACCATTGCCGACCGGCCCGCAGCCCGCCAGCTGCGCCGGTCTGCCGACGACAAGATGCTGGCCGGTGTGGCCGGCGGCGTGGCCCGGTACCTGGACGCGGACGTCACGCTGGTTCGCGTGATCATCGCCGCGCTAGCCCTGTTCACCGGTGCCGGTGTGGCCCTCTACATCGCCGCCTGGCTGCTCATCCCCGAGGATGGCGAAGATCAGCCGGTCGCCGCGGCCTGGATCGCCAGCCGCCAGAACCGCTCCCGCTAACCCTTCCCGCAAACTAGCCCGACGTGAACGGAGACCGATCAATATGCCCGGGATCATCGCCCTCGCCCTCATCGCCATCGTGGCCCTGACCATCCTCAGTTTCACCGCGCACTTCCTGTTCTCCCCGTGGCTGCTGGTGGTCATCGCCATCCTGGCCTGGATCAAGTTCCGCCCGCGCCGCTCGCACCAGTAGCCCCCGTGCCCGGCCGCCCGCTGCCCGGCTGGCCCTGAGCAGGCCCGCCGGGCAGCGTCGTGCTCGCCTCGCGTGGCCCTTACTCGCCCACCGACGGCCCCGGAAAGTCTTTGGCCGAAGGCCCGGCCGCTGGCATGAGCCTTCCGGTACTCCACGGCATCGGCCAGGGCGGAGCGCATGACGGGCAAATCCGATGCCAGAAATTCCGGGCTCGCCGATGCCTTAGTTCGCTGCCGGCGGAATTCCATTCAGCGCATAGGCCGGGCCGCCAGCACCCATTGGCCGCTATCGCCGACTGCCCTGACGGACCGCGCAACGTGCGTCCGCCTGGTCCCTGCGTGCTGAATGTCTGCCCTCAGGCCAGATCCGCCGAGAGCTCGCCCCGCGGCAGGCTTGCGACGAGCCGAGCGCTGATCCGGTCAGCTTCCGGGGCACCGAGCTCCGCGTACAGGGCGAGGGCTTCCTGCCAGTGGCGGCGGGCCCGGGCGGGACTGCCGCTGGCCTGGTAGCTGCCGGCCAGCCCCTCGTGCGCGCGGGCCTGCTCGTATTTCTCGCCGGCCTGAGTTGCCACGTCGCGCGCGGCGGCCAGCTGAGTGCGGGCCTCGGCCGGCCGGCCGGTGGCGAGGAGCAGCTCGCCCAGGCCGTTGAGCGCACAGCCCTGGCTGGACAGGTCGCCGGTCTCGCGGCACAGCGCAAGGGCCTGCTCCAGGTACCGGGCCGCCTCCTGGTAGCGGCCCTGGCGCAGGTCGATGACGCCCAGGCCGGCCAGGGCGTCGGACTCGCTGATCCGGTCGCCTATCTCCCGGAACAGGGTCAGTGCCTGCTGGAAGTGACCGGCGGCTTGCTGGTAGCGGCCCTGCCGGATTTCGACCTCGCCGAGATTGCCGAGCGCGCGAGCCGCACCGCCCCAGTCGCGAGTCTCGCGGCACAGGCCTAGTGACTGCCGGAGGTAGGCCGCCGCCTCCTGGTAGCGGCCCTGCCGCAGGTCGACGAAGCCGAGGCTGGCGAGCGTGCGAGCCTCGCCAGGCCGGTCGCCGATCTCGCGGAACATGGCCAGCGCCTGCCGCAGGTAACCGGCCGCCCGCTGGCCGCTGCCCTGCAGGAAATCGACGAAGCCGAGGTTGGAAAGCGCACGTGCCTCGCCCATCCGGTCACCGCACTCGCGGTACAAGGCCAGGGCCTGCTCGAAGTGGGTGGTGGCCTGCGCGTAACGGCCCTGCCGGAGGTCAACGACGCCGAGGCTGTTCAGCGCGCCTGCCTCGGCCGCGCGGTCGCCGATCTCGCGGGCAGCGCGTCGGGCATGGCTGTGGATGGTGATGGCCTCCGGGTAGTAGCCCTCGGTGTCGAGGTAGCGGAACAAGGTGGCCGAGAAGCGGGTCGCGTGGCCCGGCCAGCCCTGCACGGCCGAGTACAGAGCCACCGCTACCAGGCTCGGCCGTTCGGCGTTCAGCCATGCCCTCGCTGCTTCCTCACCGATGAGGGCGGGGGCCGATGCGCTCGACGGCGGGATGGCGGGCCGACGGTGCCGCTCGGCGGGGAACACGATGTCCATCGCGATCGCGGCGGTGTGCAGGTAGTAATCGAGCAGGCGGGTCAGCGCCGCCCGCTGCTCCTGCTCGCCGTCCTGAGCGTCGGTAAGCTCACGGGCATAGCCTCGCAGCAGGTCATGCATGCCGTACCGGAGTGGCGCGGCGGGCTGGATCATGCACGCGCGGGCCAGCACGTCGAGTGAGCGATCAGCCTCGTCGGCGGTCACGCCGGTGAGGGCCGCGATTGCGTAGCGGTCCAGGTCCGGGCCCAGGTGCAGGCCAGCCAGCCGGAAGGCGCGGGCCGTTTCGTCGCCGAGCTGCCGGTAGGACCAGGAGAATACGGCGCGGACATCCGCGGCCGGGTCGCCGCCATCAGCGAAGGCGTCCAGGTTCGGGCGCGCAGCGAGGTCGGCGGCGATCCGCGCGAGGGACAGATCAGACCGCATGGCGGCGCGGGCCGCGATGATGCACAACGCTAACGGCAGGTGCGCGCATGAGCTGATGATCTGCGTTGTCGCGTCCGGGTCGGCGGCGAGCCTGGCGGGACCTAGGCGTTGCTGCAGCAGCTGGCGGGCCTCGGCGTCGGTCAGGACATCCAGGGTCAGCGGGCGGACGGCCTCGATTGCGGCCAGGCCGGTGAGCTGGCTGCGGCTGGTGATCACGACCCGGCAGGTGGGACTGCCGGGCAGTAACGGCCGCACCTGCGCCGCGTCCCTGGCGTTGTCGAGCACCACGAGCATCCGCTTTCCTGCCAGCAGGCTGCGGTACAGGCCCAGCTGCGCCTCTTCCGTCCGGGGGAGCCGGTCAGCCGGGATCTGCAGGGCATCCAGGAACACGCGGACCGCATCCCCGGGCGTCACCGGCGTGCCCGATGGGCCGAAGCCGTGCAGGTTCACGAACAACTGCCCGTCGGGGAACTCCGCTTCCACCTGATGCGCCCACTGCACCGCCAGCGCGGTCTTCCCCACTCCCGCGGTGCCGCCGATGGCCGTGACGACCGCGGCCCCGCCAGGCTGGTTCAGCAGCCGGGACAAGGCGGCCAGCTGATCACGCCGTCCGGCAAATCCGGGCACAGCGGCCGGGAGATGCCGCGGTACGACGCGGCCCCCGCTGCGCCGGCGCATTTCACCGGGAGCCGGCCCGGCCACTTCAGCATCCGGGGCGCGGGCCAGGCGCCGGCCGGCGGCGGCGATGAACTCCGCCCTGGCCCCGTCGCGCAGCTCCAGCGCGTCAGCCAGCCGGTACAGCGAGTCCCGGTAGGGCCACCGGGTACGGCCGCGCTCCAGGTCGCCGATGGCACGGACACTCAGCCCTGACCGCTCGGCCAGGTCTTGCTGCGACATCCGGGCTGCCCGGCGGCACGCGCGCAGCCGGGCTCCGAACGCTCCATCATCGCCGCTCATACCAGCCTTCATGTCGCGACAGCCAGCCACCAGGGCAGCAGACCCGATCGGCAACCGCCCCACTGAAGGAAGGGACAGCCTGATCTGATCCGGCTCCGGGCAAGCCGAACTCTATCAGGAGGAGTAATTCTGTCGTTATTACAAGATTTGTCATATCCTATAATTTTATTGACAAGGTACGTCCCCCTGAGCCGAACTCCATAGGCAGCGGCTCCTGGCCAGCCGGGATCCCGGCAGCCAGCGCCCGCTCGATCGCTTCCTCGGCAGGGGTCCCGTCCCGGCCGGCGGACAGGATGGCATCGCGGACGGCGACCGCTCGTCCCCGTGCTCCGCGAATATCGGCGAGCGGGGATCCGGTCCGCCAGCGCCGGGCCTGATAGTCAGCGGCGTTCTCGGCCGCTGTGCCCGCGAGCAGGCAGGCCGGCCGCTGGCAGCTGGCGTTATCGCAGGCGTGCCGGATCACCGGCATCTCCCCCGCGAACGGCTGGGCCACGCCATGACTCAGCTGCCAGCCCAGGGCATGCGCGGACACCTGCCGCCTGTGCACCCAGATGCTGCCATGGCCGCTGCCGTCCAGCGCACCCGTCCACCACCAGTGCCCGGTCCCGCGCCAGACCTGCGCATAGTAGCGGGACGCCGTGGCCGGGTCGGCGATGATCTCTGCCCAGACCTGCGCCGGGATCCGGTCGATACCCGGCGCGCACGTGACCGGCATGCCCGGCAGTACCGGATGAGGCTGGCCGCTGGTCCAGGCGCCCATGCGCGCACCATATGCCCGGACTCTGACACTAGGCCGGCAACCGCGCTCTCCTAGGCGATCAGCGCCCGCCGTCAGTCTCGGGCCTGACGGCCATCTCGAGCCACACCACTCGCCCCGGCTCGTCGCCGCCGTGCCCCCATCGATCTGCGAGCGCGTCCGTGCTGTTGGGGACACTGGCCCAGTCCCCGATTCTGCCCTCGAAATCACCGTCGGCGTAGCTGATCAGGCTGGCCACGCCCCACGAGGCGTGGCCGTCGCATAGGGGCCTGCGGCCGGGGTCGGCCAGCTTGGCCGGGAGCTGAGTCAGCTCGCGGCTCGCCCGGACCGGGGCCGGTCGACGAAACGGCGGCCTCGCCGCAGATCGCTCGGCGACCCCGGCCCTCGGCGGGCAGCGGTCCGGCGCCGCCGGCGGCGGACGATCCAGCGGCCGTCCATCGTCCAGCATCGGCTGCAGTCGCTGCAGCCGAGCAGGGTCCCGAACTGGGGCGAGATCTCTGCCGTCTCGCCCAGGGTGCCCCCGCAGACACAGAGATCCCCCGATGCCAGGATCCGTGACTGGCGAAGGGCCAGCCTTGCTGCCCGCAGGGAGGGACGCGGGCCCGGGGCATTTTCCTGCTGCACGTGGCGGATGCCCAGGACGATGAGCGCCAGCACCGCAATGACCATGACCGTGACTATGTACTCCACGTGCGCCTCCGCAGCGGGATTTACACCGACGGTTCTGCGCCACTGGCGCCGTCGCTAGCGCTGCGGGTTCCCCTCACTGCGTCGTTAAAACAAGGCCGCCCGGGCAAGATCGCCATTACCTGGTCGCCTTTAGCGGCGGAAATGCAGCAAAGGAAGCACGCTGCGGACGGCCGGCCTGACCGCCCTGGCTGGCCGGCTACTTGCGCACGCCAAAACGCAGGGTCGTGACCAGGCCCGACCGTGCGCTGCTGATCGGTTCGAGGTCTATTCTCGCGGCTTCGGCAGAAGTGAAGAAGGGCGTGCCACCGCCGAGCAGGACCGGCAGGATGTGCACCAGGATCTCGTCGACGAGACCGCGCTGCAGGCAAATCGTCGTGGCGCCCGGCGGCTCAGCTGCCCGCCGGCGCCCGGCGGTGACTGCGACGGCGTGTCCGGCGATCTCACCGGCCAGGCCGCGCGCGCCTCATTCCGTGAGGACCATCCAGGTCCGCCCGTCGATGAGCTCACGTACGGCATCGAGGTGGCCCGCGTGGCATGCGGTCTCGGTGATCACGTGCAGCATGATCTCCCGCAGGTTGTGCAGCCGCCAGTCACCCCACTGACTGAGCCACCTGGCTGGCTCCGCGTCCGGATCGGCGCTGGCGATGATGGCATTCGCGAGCTCAATCTCCCGCCGGTACAAGCCCACTATGGCGTCTGCTGGCTCGTCCGGGCCGACTTGCCAGACGGCTGCATCTGAGGCTCGCGGCTCGACTTGCTGCCCGGCGAAGATGCTGCGGAACCAGAACCGCTCGACGTCGATGGCAAGATGGCGCACCAGCCCCAGGCAGGTCCAGCCCGAGGGCAGCACCGGGCGTCGCAGGGCCTCATCGGTGAGGCCCTCGATGATGCCGAGAACATGCTCGCGCTGATCGGTCAGGGATGACAGTAAAGCCTTGCTCTCCGTGCTCATCAGTCGCCTTTCCTGCGCCGCCGGGATCATCAGCCCATGGTCTTGCCGCCGTCCAGGGACTCCCTGATGATGTCCGCGTGCCCGGCGTGCTGGGCGGTCTCGGCAAGAATATGCAGCAGCACGCGCCTTACTGTCCAGGAGGCACCGGGCTCGAACCAGGGCGCCTCAGGCAGCGGCTGGGCGGCGTCCAGGTCGGGCCGACTGGCCACCAGCTCATCGGTCCGCCTGGCGACCTCGTCGTACTGCCTGAGCAGGCCGGCCAGCGTCTCCCCCGGCATCGGCCGGAAGCCATCAAGCCAGTCGCCGACACTGACGTCGCCCTGGCCCGACGCCATCGCTGACGCGCCGCCCTCAATGAAGCTCAGCCAGTTCCGTTCCACCAGGGCGACGTGCTTGATGATGCCGGCCAGGCAGAGGTCGCTGGCGGTCGTCCGTCGCGCCGCCTGCTCGTCGGTCAGATCCCGGACCGTGTAGCGCAGGAAGTCCCGGTGCTTGCCCAGCGTCTGCAGCAGGTCGGCATACTCTCCGGTCAGGGTGCGCTCGGCAGTGCTCATGTCAGGTGCCTCCGGCAGCCTCAGGGCGGCGTCCTGCCACCTCCGTACTGCACGCTAGCGCGGGGGTGCGACATTCTGGCGAGCCCGCGTGCACTGCCACCGGATGGCTGGCCTGCTCCGCAGGCTCTTCCGGCGCTGTGCGGCGCGGCGCCTGCGGGAACAGTCAGCGGGTGGTCTGCGTTTCGGAATCTGACCGGGCGGCAGCGCCTGGGGGACGGGCTGCCGCGCCTGTCTGGCGGAGGCTCATCCGCCTGGCCTTTGTGCCAGGCGGCCGTAGCAGTGAGGGGACCATCATGGCCCGTCGGCGCCAGGCTCGTCCATCACCCGGGCCCGATCGCCGGGCGCTAGCTGGCGGGTGACGGATGGCGGACGAGCAGCCGGACATTCTGTCCTCCGGGCCACGTGAGCGAGCGCGCCGTCGTCTCCCCTGGCCCTGGCCCGGCCGGGCCGGCCCGGTCACGCTCGCTGCGCTGGGCTGCCTGCTGGCCTGCCTGGGCGCGCTGGCATACCTGGCGCTGCAGGTCGGGCAGCGCGATACGACGATCGGCCAGCTTCGCGCCGCGGTCCGGGCAGCCCGGCATTCTGCCTCATCCGCGGCGGCACGGCACGCCCTGCCCGGCTACTCGGGGAGCGCCATCCTTACGTTTCCCGATAAGTCAGGCGGATCATTCTCGATGGTCGTGGCGGCCGTCCGCCCCCGACCCGGCTCTGGGCCACTGACCTGGCTATTCGTTTACGGCCAGCATGCCGACCCCGGACAGCGGTACGGGCTGCTCGGGGACACCTGCGGGGGCGAGTACGTGGCGCCGGTCGACTGGGCAGACGGCACGGCGGACCGCCAAGGCGATCTGACGATCGTTGCCCCCAATCTGTCCATCGCGCCGCGGGACCCGAACCTGTGGATCGTGGTGTACCGGCTGGATGACGGAACCACGCTCGGCGGCGTAAAGGGCCCCTTGCTCGGTGGCGGATCGAAGACATTCGGTTCAGCTCCGCCCTGCTGACACGGCCGCATCACCAGCGCCGAGGCGCCATCGCGGCCGGGAACCCCCGGCAATAGCTCGCGCTTTCCCGCGCGGTTCCGGCACTTCAGGGATTCCGCCCGCAGAACTAGCATTCCGGACGGAAAAGTGGCGAATTGGATAACAGGATGCCCGCTGCCGACGGCAATTGATTATTAAAGCTTCCCAGCTGCGTGATTAGGGACGGCTTGGTCGGGGAGACCAGCCGCTTTGGGGGAACTCAGCATGAGGAAGAAGATTATCCCGCTAGCACTGGCAGTCACGATGTGCCTGTTCCTGATGCCGTTCACGGCTGCGAATGCGTCCGTCCGCCGCCAGGAGCCAGCGCGCATCGTTGCCATGCTGTGGGCACTCAAGCAGCGGGGCAAGTGGTATTGCTGGGGCGGCACCGGGCCCTCGTGCTTCGACTGCTCGGGCCTGGTCGTGCAGGCATACCAGCACGCGGGCATCAGCCTGCCGCGCACGACCGCGGAGATGCTGGACAGCCGGATGCTGCACCGGGTCTCGACGCCGGAGAAGGGTGACCTGGCGTTCTACAGCCCCAGTCATGTCGAGCTGTACGCGCACGATGACCTGACGTTCGGGGCCCATGAGACAGGGCAGCGGATCGGCTGGATACAGGAATGGGAGCAGCCCACCTTCTACCAGGTCGAATGAGCCACGCCGCCGATGGCCGGGCCACAGTCGCCGGCCGCGCCTGGCCGGGTCATCAGCCCGGCCCGGGCGTGCGCCCCGCCCCGAGCGCGTGCCCGGCCTGAGCCTGCGCCCGGCCTGAGCATGCGCCCGGCCTGAGCCTGCGCCCGGCCTGAGTGCGCGCCCGGCCTGAGTGCGCGCCGGGCCTGGGCGTGCGCCGGGCCCCGGCCTGGGCGTGCGCCGGGCAGCTGCAACCAGCGCATGAGCAGGTAGCGGCGCGGGTAGCGCGATGCGCGGCGCTGCCTCCGCAGCGTGGGAGCGTGGCTGCTGCTCCTGTTTCAGCAGCGGGCACGCTCTCACGTCGTTGCCGGGCCGGGGCCACGCGCGCCGGGGCCACACGAACCGAGGGCTACGCGAGCCGAGGGCACGCTCACCGGGCGGCACGTGAGCCGGGGCTAAAGCGGGCCAGGGTCACTCGGGCCGGGGATAAGCGGGCCAGGGCCACGCGAGCCGGAGCCACGCGGTATCCCGCCGGGCCGACGGCAGCAGCGCCGAACGGCTCGGTGAGCGCCCTGCAGGAATCGCGACGATCGATTCCGGCGTTCTTGTTACTGCCGGTTAGCGCGCGTGTAACCCAGCGGGCC
>Ga0116106_1001147_pt1 | contig 13587 bp, 13 predicted proteins | sample June2015DPH_6_50_FD_89717 | JGI IMG/M metagenome (GOLD analysis project Ga0116106, IMG submission 89717) | Peatland microbial communities from SPRUCE experiment site at the Marcell Experimental Forest, Minnesota, USA - June2015DPH_6_40 | ecosystem: Environmental > Terrestrial > Soil > Wetlands >...
AGGCCCTCGTCATTGATGCCGCCGCCGTCGAAGGATAGTCGGCGGACGAGTCCATGAGGATGGCTCGCCGTCCGCTCGCCGCCGGTGACTGCATAGTAAGTGATCTTGTCGGGCATCTAGCGACTCTCCTCACGGTAATTGGGTATTTCAGCGGCGCCTGCTGGCACGGTGATCCAGGAACAGACTTCCCGCTGAAATGACCTGAGCTCGCGCCGCTCATGTGGTGAGGTAAGGCTATTACGCAACCGCTCGTAGGGCGCGTGAGTAACGTCTTGCTTGGCATGGAAGCTTTCCGGGGTATGAAATTGCACCTCGAATTGCTGGCTATCCTGCCCAGCCCACCTCGTGTTGATTCCCTTATATTGCGTATCGGTCCAGTGGTTCTGACTGTATCGCATGGTATAACCCATTGACTGGAATTTTTCTTTGACAGTCCAGTACAACTCTTTGTAGCTGTCCGGCTCGGCGCAGAACGTGTAGCGGATTGCGTCCGGGATCATGCGCATGATCTCCCGCGGCGTGGCGTCGGGAGCGCTGGTCTCGGAGAGATCGGCGATCTTTTCCTTGAGGCGTTCCTCGCCCTTGAGCCGGAACTCTTTGCCTGCTAGCCAGCCGCCGCAAGCGTTCTCCCGCTCCACTTCCTCCATGCCGGACGTCAGCTTCTCCTCCGCCTCCCTCACCTCGGCGATCACTTCCGTCGCCTGGGCGTGCTGCTCCGGGCTCAGGTACTGATTGCCGTCTCCCCGCCAGGATCCGGCCGGGTCCCGCGACCGGTCGACCGCGACGGCGGCGCGCTCCGCGGGCCATTTCTGCTCGTGCGCCGCCCATGCTCGCAGGAACCTCGGCACTTCGCTCCAGTAGTCCCCATGCGCAGCGTCGGGCTGGTGATCCGGGCCATCGCGATCTGGCTCATCGGCAGCCGGCTCGCGCCGGTCCGGGGAGGGCTCACGGCTGACCGGCGCCTGCTCGGTCCGGCCTAAGTCGGCGTTGCGCGGCGAGCTCGGATGGCCCGGCGGCAGCCGGTCCAGGCGCTGCTGCAGGTCCGAGCGCTGCCGTGGCGCGTCCCGGGCATACGGCTCAGCCGGCCCATCTGGCTGGCCTGGCCGGTTCCGCAACTCAGGCACGCCCGGCTCCTTTCGCTGCCCCGCCGTCGTCATGCTGGAGGCTCGCGGTCAATATTTGACCATAAGTCTCCGGGATCATTGACAGGCCGAGTGGTACCGGGCGGCTTGTCGCACGACGGCGGCGGCGGGCAGAATCTGCGCGTGACGCAGGACGACCGGTACTTGCTCGACAACCAGCAGGCTGAGGCCGGGCAGCGCTTCGGCGCGCTGTCAGCGCTGTTCAATCCCGTCACCTTCCGGCACGCCCGCCGGCTGGGGCTCGCGCCAGGGTGGCAGGTCTGGGAGGTTGGCGCGGGCGGCCCGAGCGTGCCCGGCTGGCTGGCTGACCAGGTCGGCCCCTCCGGTCAGGTCATCGCGACCGATATCGATACGTCATGGATCACCGGCCAGGACGCCGGCTACGAAGTCCGGCAGCACGACGTCGGGACCGATCCGGCTCCCGGCGGCCCGTTCGACCTGATCCACGCGAGGCTGGTGCTCGTGCACGTCCGGCAGCGCGAAAGGGCGCTGGCGACGATGACGGGCGCACTGCGCCCCGGCGGCTGGCTGCTGGTCGAGGAGGCGGACCCGCAGTTGCAGCCGCTGGTCTGCCCGGACGAGTACGGGCCGGAGCAGCAGCTCGCCAACCAGATCAAGCGCGGATTCCGAACGCTCATGGCCGAGCGCGGCGTCGAGCTGGCTTACGGCCGGCAGCTGCCCAGGCTGCTGCGCGATGCTGGGCTCACCGAGGTAGGTGCGGACGCCTACTTCCCAATGAGCGGACCGGCTTGCGACGAGCTGGAGCGTGCCACCGTCGAGCAGATCCGGGACCGCCTGGTCGCTGCGGGGCTGGCCACCGAGGCTGAGATCGACCGGCACCTGGCCAGCGTGACATCCGGGCGGCTCGACCTGGCGACCTCGCCCATGATCTCGGCCTGGGGCCGCAGCCAGTGACGACGCCCGGCTGAGCTGCAACAACCGGATGCGAGCGAACCAGGTGAGCTGACGCTAGCTGGCCGCATGCGCGTTATCCGACAGCGCGGGCACGCGTCCAGCGGTCGCCCTCCTGATGACGTGCTCGCGGAACATCTCGGCAGCCGGCAGCAAGCGTCGCTCGGCTGACCACATGACGCAGATCTCCCGCTCGGCGCGGCCGTCAGGGATCTCCCGGTAGAGGACCGGCCCGGCTGCTGACTCGGGCGATCCTGCGCGCGGCGCCGGAAGGATGGCCACCCCCAGGCCGGCGGCGACGAAGCCGCGCACGGTCGACAGGTCGTCGCCCTCGAAGACGACCGCAGGGCGGAATCCGGCCTGCTCGCAGAGGTCGTCGGTCAGCTTCCGCAGCGCGGAGGCCGACCGCAGGCTGATGAAGGGCTCCTCGGATAGCTCGGCCATCTGGATGCGCTGCATGCTCGCGAGCCGGTGATCGCGCGGGAGAGCCAGGCGCAGCGGCTCGATCGCGACCCGGCGGATATGCACGGTCGGGTCGCGGGGCCGGCGGGTCCCGATCTCGAGGTCGGCCTGCCCGCCGTCCAGCGGCTCCGAGTGCAGCTCATCCCGGACCTGGGTGAGCTGGAAGCGCACCTGCGGATGACCGGCCCGGAAGCTGCGGACGAGGTCGGGCACCAGCCAGGTGCCGAGCGAGTGCTGGAAGGCGAGCGCGACAGTGCCCGTGTCGGGCTCGATGAGCTGGCTGACCGCGGCGATCCCGTCATCGAGCTGGTGCAGCAGCGCGTCGACGTGCCGCTTGAAGACCGCGCCCGCGTGCGTCATCCGGAGCGTCCGGCCATGCCGGCGCAGCAGCGGCGTGCCCAGCTCTGCCTCAAGCCGGGCCAGCGCGCGGGAGACGCCCGACTGCGTGACCGGCTCAAGCTCGCTGACCTCGGTCACGGTCGTGCCGTCGGCGACCTGCTGGAACCAGCGCAGCGAGTCCGTATCCATTTTTATGACTGTAGGTCATGGCTAATGCGCTTTCCAGTCATTGGACGCATGAGTTGTCAGCAGCAAGACTGGAGCAGGTAAGAGAAAAGCGACATGAGGACAGGCAGGTAATGGACAAGACCACATACGAGCTGCGCCCGCTGCTGGCCGAGATTCGGGACGGGTACCGCGGCATGCGCGCGATCCGCGTCTCGAAGCGGCAGGACGCGCGGGCCGCTCGCGCCACGCGCAAGACCCTCGAGCGCGAGCTGGACAGCTACACCACCCCGCGCGACCGGCAGGACCTGGAAGCTATCCTGGACCGGCACGGCGAGCAGGAGACTGCGGAGATCCGCGCCCTGCTCACCCGCCGCGTGGCCTGACCGGCGTCAGCCCGTGCTACTCCGCCGCCGATGTCTCCAGGGCGCCCTTGAAGACCTGCGAGCTGTGCCAGGTGACGTAAACGATGTCGACCGCCGGCTGGCCGGGACGTGCGGCCAGCAGTGGCTGCCCGGCCAGCGAGTCGACAGCCTGGCCGGCCTGGCTGCGGGCGACATACAGCCCTGAGACTCGGATCCGCCGGTCCTCAGTGATCCCGAGAACGCCGAGGTCCAGCAAGGCGTGATGCAGAGCGCAAAGTGCCAGCCCGTTGGCGACAACATCGGGTCCCGCCTGGCTGTGCCAGCGCACGTGGGCTGCCTCGATGCCGACCGGATTGCGTCCGAGGGCGCCGTCAAAGCCGCACATCGCGCAACTGTAGGCATAAGCGCGGAGTACTTCCTCCGCAAAACCGGATCGGCGCGCCCTGCGCCGGGGCAGAGCCGCCAGCGGGCTGGGGTCAGCATTCAGCCCGGCCAGGTCGAGGCCCACCTGATCGCAGATCAGATGCGCCAGCAGACCGAGCAGGTCCTGCCGGGTCATGCAAGCCTCCCAGCTCAGGGCTCCGCTAGCTCTTCTTGGGGCGGTACCGTAGTCGCTCCCGCGCCGCCTCGGCCCGGCCGCTGCGCTCGTTGGCCACCGCTGCCCGCATCGCGCGCTCCAGGTCGGCCGGGCCGAGCAAGCCGTTGGCGATCAGGAACTCGGCCAGCTCGCGCTGATGCCGCTGCTCGTTCCAGATGCGGCGTTGCAGTTCCTTCTTGTAATCCGAGATGGCGCCCTCGCCCCTCAGGTCCAGTGCCACGGCGACCTCGATCATCGGCACGGCCTGCGCGCCCACCGCCCCGAGTATGTACTGCTGGTAGTAGTAGGCCATCGCCAGCTGGGCCGCGGCGTTGCGCTCGAAGAAGGCACGGACGCGCGGCACCGCGTCGGGGCGGGGCTGCTGCCGGGGCCCCGATCGCGGCGCGCCGTTCGGCGGCACGGGGACTTCCTGGGTCAGCGGCTGGCCCTCGCTCAGCGGCACGGTCGGCTGGCTGCGACGCTGCGCCGGGACGTCGACGCACAGCGGCAGTACCCACTGGCCGACGCTGATCAGCCAGGAACCGGAATCCAGCCGGACCGGCACCGTCTCGTACCGGGCCGGTGCCATCGGCAGGACGTGCCGGGCCGCCGCCTGCACGGCCTGATACTGCAGCGGGACCTTTTTCGCGTACGGCGCCACGTACACCATGTGCGTGGTGTCGCGGCTGAACAGCTCCCACCGGTAGTGCACGTAACGCAGGCCGGCGCAGCGCGGTGAGCGGTGCAGCGTGGTGTCCCGGCCGCCACTGAGCAGCATCCGGTCCAGCCAGGTGATCTCATCCGGCGGGCAGCTCACCCACTCACCGCGGGGGGCGGACCAGACGACGAGCTGGCTGATGGCCTTGCCGCCGTTCATGGCCCTGCTGCCACTCACTCACCGCCCCCAGGGCTGACGCCGTTACCAGCCGCGGTTACCGGCCGGTCATCGGTTCCCGATCCCTGCGACGATAACATCGGCCAGATCAGCGCGGCCGGCGGCGTGGCGCCGCCTTCATGGCCGCGAGCGGGCGCGTCAGGGCCGCGAGCCGGCGGCGTCAGGGCTGCGAGCGGGCGGCCAGCGCCCGGGACCAGCCGATCTCCACCCGCGACACCAGCGCGTCCGGCTGGCTGCCCCAGCCGATGCGGTCGCAGTCGTGCAGCACCTGCTCGCCCTCCAGCGGCCTCCCGTTCAGGGTCACGCCGTTGCGGCCCAGCCCGGTGATCCGCCATTTCCCGTCAGCGAACGTGAACGAGGCATGCACCCGCGACACGGTGGGCACTTCCGGCAGCCGCAGTTCCGCCGCGCTGCCCCGGCCTGCGCGGGCCCCGGAGATGCGCGTCTCGGCCACGTGGCCCTGCGTTACCAGCCGCAGCAGCGGTACCGAGACGGGCTCGGCCACGGTCAGGGTGCCGGCCTGCAGAGTCCGGTCGGCCGGGCCCGCCATCGTGGGCTGGGCGCCGGCATCAGCCATGGTGCGGCGGCCGTAGGCGCCGGCCGCGGAATCGGCCGGCGGCTGCGGCCGGGACGACGGCCAGGCCGGGCCGCGGCCCAGCGGCTGGCCCGGCGGCTGGCCGACCGGCGCCCCCGGCTGGCCGACCGGCGCCCCCGGCTGGCCGACCGGCGTCCCCGGCTGGCCCAGCGCGGCCCCCGGCTGGCGCGGAAACTGGACCGGCTGGTGTGGTGGCCCCCCCGGCTGGCCCAGCGGCGGTCCTGGCCTGAGCCGGTAACGACCAGGTGGAACAGCCGGATCGCCGATGACGCTGACCCGGGCCGGGCCGGCGCCGGCCACCTCAACGCCGCGGGCGGTGACCTGGTCCTGGTACACCTCGGAAGCGCTGGAGTCGATCAGGCCGAGATCCATGGTCTCGGTCAGCGATGAGAGGTCGCCGGGATTCATCCGCAGCTCGATCGCCTCCGGCGCGAGCAGCGACCCGCTCGGTGTCACGATGAATACCTCCGGCAGATGCCGCAGGCCCAGCTGCAGCACGTCCCGGCCGTCGCGCCAGGGCCGCTCGGCCATCCGCTGCACCAGCGGGTGGTCGCGGCCGATGCCCAGGCTCCGCAAGGCCAGCACCACGAGGATCGCGGCCACGGCGAGCATGACGAACAAGATCGTGCCAGCGACCAGCGATCCCGTTTTCGCCAGGAAAAGCACCCATACGACCGCGATGCCGGCCGCGGCTGCCCACCGCTTCCGGCTCCGTGGCCGGAGCGGAAGGCGAGGCGGCCGGGGCGTCACGTCACTGCGAACAGCCAACTGCCAGGACCTCCTTCAGCTGCGCGCCGGGCCGGCCCATGCTGGCCTGCCCCGCCTGTCGAGGATGCGGCGCGGGGCAGGCGCTGGTCAATGAATCTCGCCCCGTTCCCAGATTTCTGGAAAGCGCGAAGTGCCGGTGCTGCCGGGCATCCGGCCTGCCGGGGCACGCTCGGGCCGCCGCCGTCTGTTTGAAGGCCGGAGTTCGGGGGTAGCTGCGGAGGCCATCAGGAGGGATCCGGTCCAGGCCGCCGGTCATGGCCAGACATTAGTGACAAAAGGGGCTAGACAGGTAAAGGTCCAGGAACCGGTATGAGGTAGCCAGGCGAACGCCCCGGCCAGGCTGGGGCCGCGAAAACCCGCACCGACGACCGGACATAGATCGGACATCCCAGCGCGTTGTAGCTACCGGGTCCGCCGCCTCTCCCCGGCCCTCCCCGCCGTGGCGGCCAGGGTCACGCTCGCGTGACCCTGACCTGCTGCCGCTGAGGACCGCTGATCGACTACTGAACCTACGGCCACCAGGAGCCTTCGTGACTGACGCTCACACCGGCCTGTCCGGGCATCCTCCGGACGGCGACGGCGTCCAGGTGCAGGACGGCCACGGGTACACCGCCCGGGACCTGCAGGATGACCAGGCCAGGGACGGCCGCAACGGGCCCGACGGCCACGTCCAGCCGGGTCAGCCCGGCCGGGACGGTCATGTTCACCAGGCGCAGGACGGCCGCGGTCGGCACCGCGGCCGCCATGCGGCCAGGCGGGGCGGCGAGCAGGCGGACCGGCGCGGGAACAAGTGGTGGACCCTGGTCGCGGTCTGCCTCGGCACGTTCATGCTGCTGCTGGACATCACGATCGTGAACGTCGCCCTGCCGGACATTCAGAGGGCACTGAGCTCGAGCTTCTCCGACCTGCAGTGGGTGGTCGACGCGTACGCGCTGACCCTGGCCGCCTTCCTGCTGACAGCGGGCAGCCTGGCCGACATGTTCGGCCGCCGCCGGCTGTACCTGATCGGCCTGGTTATCTTCACCGCCGCCTCGGTGCTGTGCGGCTTCGCGACCAGCACGCTGATGCTGCAGCTCTCGCGCGCCCTGCAGGGCGTCGGCGGGGCGATCATGTTCGCGGTCTCGCTGGCCCTGCTGGCCGACGCCTTCCGCGGCCGGGACCGCGGCGTCGCGTTCGGGGTCTGGGGCGCGGTGACCGGCCTGGCGGTGGCCATCGGCCCGCTGCTCGGCGGCGTGCTCACCTCCGGGCTGTCCTGGCGGTGGATCTTCTTCGTGAACGCGCCGCTCGGCGTCGCGGCCGTGATCATCAGCCTGATGAAGGTGGCCGAGTCGCGCGCGCCGCATGCTGCCCGGCCCGACTGGGCGGGCTTCGCGCTGTTCACGGTGGCGTTGTCCAGCCTGGTGTACGGGCTGATCGAGTCGAACCAGAAGTCCTTCACCGACAGCCTGGTGCTCGGCTGCTTCGCTGCGGCGGCCCTGCTGCTCATCGTCTTCGTCATCGTGGAACTGCGCAGCGCGCACCCGATGTTCGACCTGAGCCTGTTCCGGCTGCCGACCTTCAGCGGCGGCTCGGTCGCGGCGTTCGGGGTCAGTGCCTCGATCTTCGCGATGATCCTCTACCTGGTGCTGTACCTGCAGGACATCCTGGGCTATTCGCCGCTGGCCACCGGCGTGCGGCTGATGGTGCTCTCCGGCGGCATCCTGGCCACGTCCACCCTGGCCGGGCGGCTGACCTCCCATGTCCCGGTCCGGCTGCTCGTCGGGCCCGGCCTGATCATCGTCGGCGTCGGGCTGCTGCTCATGCGCGGCCTCGATGCCAGCTCGTCCTGGACCCACCTGATCCCCGGCATGATCGTGTCCGGCGTCGGCGTCGGGATGGTGAACCCTCCGCTGGCCTCCACCGCGGTCGGCGTGGTGAAGCCGCAGCGGGCCGGCATGGCCTCCGGCATCAACTCCACGTTCCGCCAGGTCGGCATCGCCACCGGCATCGCCCTGCTCGGCACGCTGTTCTCCAACAAGGTGCACAGCGAGGTCGTGAGCCGGGTGACAGCGGTGCACGGGCTGTCCGGCCGGGGCTCGCAGATCGCCACGGCCGTCCAGTCCGGGCAGATCGAGCACGTGCTCAGCAAGCTCCCGCCGCAGGCCAGGCAGTCCGTCGGCATGATCACCCGGGCGGCCTTCACCACCGGCCTGGACCGCATCCTGCTGGTCGCGGCCATCATCGCGCTGGCCTCGGGCGTGATCTCGCTGGCCGCCATCCGCAGCAAGGACTTCGCGCATCAGGGCGGCGGCAGCCAGCCGGCCGAGGCCGGCGCGTCAGCCACTCCGGCTGCGGGCTAGCTGGCGGCCCAGCCAGAACATGACACTGCGGCGGCGGGCGCCCATCTCGGCCTCCGCCTGCCGGGATGCCCGGACTGCGGCATAGCCGTAGCCGCGCATCTGCGTTTCGTACGTGCCGATCGATGCCAGCAGGGCGCGGCTGCCCGATCCCGCGGCGGCCAGCGTGCGGCACAGCAGCGCGGCGTCCTGCAGGGCGGTGTTCGCGCCGGAGCCGCGGGCCGGGCTCATCGCGTGGATGGCGTCGCCGAGGACGGTGACCCGGCTCGGCGGCCAGTCTGGCGCCGGCACCGAGGTGCGGATCCGCACCAGGAACCTGTCGCCGACCTCGGCCATCGCGACTAGCTCGCGCAGCCGCGGATGCCAGGACCTGATCATTGCCGCGGCGACGGCGTGCAGCCCGGCGGGGTCCAGCTCGCCGAGCCGGGCATCCGGCAGGCCGAAGCGGTCCCGGTCGGCTGAGACGGCCCACATCAGGTAGTCGCCCGCCGGGCTGAGCCGCGCCTGCGGCGCCAGCCGGGCAGCGGCCTGCTCGGGCCGCTGGCGGAAGCGGACCAGCCCGGCCGCCATCCCCGCGTGCCTGCCGATGATGGCGGTGAACCCCTCCAGCAGCGGCGGCGGCAGCAGCGCGAGCGCGGCGCTGGTCAGCGGCGTCTTCCCGTAGATGCAGCGTGACCCGGTATCGATGACCTCGGCGCCTGGCAGGTACTGCTGCCGCACCGCGGATCCGGTGCCGTCGGCGCCGACGAGCACGTCGGCATCGGCGTGGCCGCCGGCGGCGAAGTACAGCCGCACGCCGTCGCCGCGTGCCTCATACCTCCTGACCTCGTGCCCGAACCGGATCAGCAGCGCTGGCACTGTGCCCGGCACCGCCTGTCGATCATGCACCCTGCTGCGCGGGCGGTGATCGCGAGTGCGAGGCTGGGAGGCAGACACAAGGAGGCCTCGCATGACCAGTCAGCCAACGGCGGCCGCGGCCGGCACCATCGAAATCGGCGGCGATCTCACCGTTAACCGGATGGGCTTCGGCGCCATGCGGATCACCGGCTCGGGCATCTGGGGCGAGCCGCCGGACCGGGAGCGGGCCAGGGCCGCGCTGCGGCGGGCGGCTGAGCTCGAGGTGAACTTCATCGACACCGCCGACTCCTACGGCCCGGAAGTCAGCGAGATCCTGATCGCCGAGACCCTGTATCCCTACCCGGACGACCTGGTTATCGCGACCAAGGGCGGCCTGGTGCGCCCCGGCCCGGGACGCTGGGAGCCGGACGGGCGCCCCGAGCACCTGCGCGACGCGTGCGAGGGCAGCCTGCGGCGCCTGCGGCTGGACCAGATTCCGCTCTACCAGTTCCACCGGCCCGACCCGCATGTGCCGCTGGCGGAGTCCATTGGTGCGCTGGACGACCTCAAGGCAGAAGGAAAGATCCGGCATATCGGCATTTCCAATGTCACCGAGGCGCAGTTCCGCGAGGCGAGCACGATCACCCCGATCGTGTCCATCCAGAACCGCTACAACGCGACCGACCGGACCTCCGAGCCGATCGTGGACCTGGCCGAGCAGGAGGTGCTGGCGTTCCTGCCCTGGGCGCCGATCCAGGATGCCGAGGACAACCCGGCCGTCGCCGCGGCCGCCGAGCGGCACGGCGTCAGCCCGCGCCAGGTCGTGCTGGCCTGGCTGCTGGCCAGGTCACCGCAGATCCTGCCGATCCCCGGCTCGGGATCGTCCGGGCACGTCGAGACGAACATCGCCGCCGCAGGCCTCGAGCTGAGCGCGGACGAGGTCGCGGCCATCACCAAGGGCGGCTAGCGCACTACCGGCCGGGCAGCGGGATTGCTAGCGCGCCGCCCGCTGCCGGATGGCGCCGTCCGCCGGGCAGTCGGCGCGCCGTCCGCTCGGCTAGCAGGCGTGCAGGAAACCCCTGCGGGGCGGGCCCGGCCGGGCCCGCCCCGCAGGGGCGCTGCTGGCCGCGGCGCGGCCAGCGTGAGCGCGTGCTAGTGCCGCGGCAGGGCCAGCATGCCGTCGGTGTTGCCGGCCGAGTCGGTGTAGAAGCCGACCAGGTCGCCGAGGTCGTTGACGCCGTTGACGACCGTGCTGCCGATACCGTGCGGGTCGCTGACCGTCTTGTACCCGTGGCCCGGCTTCCAGGTGAAGCCGAAGCTGGTCGCGCTGCTGCCCGTGCCGATCGTGTACGCGCCAGCTACCTCATTGAGGTCGCTGACGCCGAAGGCCCGGGTCATCGAGGCGCCCGGAATGGCCAGCGTGTAGAAGTGGTGCGCGGTCTTCAGGAACGCGTCGGTCGTCCCGCCGGAGGCGACGTAGAAGCCGGCCACGTTACCGAGGTTGTTGATCGCGGTGGCGGTCAGGCTCGGGCCCTTCAGGCCGGCCGGCGCACCGGGCTCCAGTACCCGGCTGAACTGCCCGGTCCTGATGTTGTACTCGTAGCCGCGGTTGTTGCCCTGGTCGTTGGTGTAGAAGCCGACGGCCACGTTCAGGTCGTTGACGCCCAGCAGCTGGTCGACCGGCGGGCTGGCCGGGACGTTGGTCGGGAAGTTCACCTCGTGGAACCGGCCGTGGTAGGCGTAGAAGCCGAAGTTGTTGTTGACCATGCTCGTGGTGTTCTGCGTCGACCAGAAGCCGACGGTGACCCCGCGGTCGTTGAGGCCGGTCACCTGGGTCTGCACCGAGCCGGGGAAGTTCTCCGCGGAGTAGTCGTGCCGCCCGTATGGCGCGTGCAGCCGGTAGCCCTTGTTCGGGGCACCCTGCGCGCCCGAGCCGAAGTAGCCGGCGATCAGGCCCGCGTTGTTGATGCCCAGCAGCTGGTTGAACGTCAGGTCCTTGTGGTTGTCCAGGGTGCGGAACGTGTATCCCGCGCTCCCGCTGGCCGTCGTGCTGCTCGCGTTGGCCGTGGCCGTCAGGGCCAGGCCGGCCGTCGCGACCAGCGCGCCGGAGGCGACGGTGGCCGCGCCGAGCCGCACTGCGGTGCGGACGGACAGCTTCCGGCTGCCACGGCGCGGGCGGCGGTCGGCGGCGGACCGGTAGCTGGTGTGGTCGGCAGAACTCATGTCGGATCCCTCTCTGTGCACTCGTTGCGAGCCGAGCCGTAGCTGTCGGATGAGGCCGCTCGCCGTGGTCTTCGGTCATCAGGCTGTCGGCCGGACTCGGGGGATTTGCCAGGGGATAGGGGGGAAGTACGAGGGAATCCGCAGCGCTGTGCCGCTGACTGCCGCGGAATCAGTCGCGAGTGCTCGCCGGACCGGGGCCGTCCAGGCACCAGGCCTCCGCCACGATGCACCAGGCACCGGCTGGCTCGTGCCGCACGACGGTGAAGCCGAGGCCGCTCAGCTCGACCGGCTCGCAGTCCGGCCCGGTGCCGGAGATACGCCGCTCGCCCAGCACCATCGCCAGGTCACCGGCCGGAAGGACGGCGCGGACCTGGACGGACAGCGGCAGCCGCAGTCCCATCAGGCAGAGCAGGACATCGCGGACGCCGTCGCCCGGCCAGTCCGCCACGCCGGCCCCCGTCACCGGGTCGCCCCCCGTCACCGGGTCGGCCCCCGTCACCGGGTCGGCCCCCGTCGCCGGGCTGGCCCCCGTCACCGGGCTGGCCTGAACACCCGGCCCCGCCTGACCCGGTGGCAGCGCCCACGGGCGCAGCAGCGCCCCATCCTCGTACTGAGCCAGCGCGGCCTCCAGGTCTCCGTCGCTCACCGCCAGGGACACCAGCTCGACCGCCTCCTCGGGCCGCCGGGCGGTCAGCGGGCCGATCGGATCGGACATGGCGCCGGTACCTCCGTTCGCATCCGGCCTGAGGGTCGGCAGTGGCCGCCTTGCTGGTCGTCAGCCTCCGTGCTCGTTCGCGCCAGCGTTCCAGCGAGCTCGGGGGGAACGATCGGGCACGGGGGGAAACTCAGGGGGCGGCGTGCGTGCCGATGACAAGCGGGCGCGCCGCTGCGTCTCACCATGAGGTGCTTCCCTGGCCCTGGAAGCGACGGCAGCGCCCGGAGTTCCTGACCGCTTGAGGGCCCGCACAGCGGCGAGCGCTACCGCTGCCCGGACAATCGCCGGAACAGCGCCGTGGTCTCTGCGGCCGGCGGCACGCCGACCTGCTCGCGCAGCAGCTCGGTGAGTTCCTGGTAATGACGGACGGCACGGGCCGTCTCGCCGAGCTGGGCCCAGCTGCTCATCAGCTCGCGGTGCGCGGTCTCGTTCAGCGGCTCGTGCGCGACAGCCTGGCGGAAGGCCGTCACGGCCGCCTGATGGCGGCCGGCTGCGGCATGCAGCCGGCCGGCCGCGAGCAGTGCCGCCTCGAACCGCCGCCGGAGCTCGTCCCGGCGGGTCTGCGCCCAGTCGCCCGCGGTCATGCCGGCCAGGAAGTCGCCGCCGTAGGCCGCGATGGCGCGCCGCAGATGGGGGAGTGCCGACCCGGCCGGCTGGGCCCGGCGCGCTTCCGCGAGCGCCTGCTCGAATGTCTCCACGTCGCAGTCATGCCCGCGCGAGGTGTTGAAGGCATAGCAGCCGTCTGCGTACAGCACCCAGCCCGGGTCGCCGAGCGCGCGGCGCAGCTCGCGCAGCGCGGTGTGCAGCGCGTTCCCGAGCTGCTGACGTGACTGCTCCGGCCAGAGCGCGGCGCCCAGCTGCTCTCTGCTCATCGGTGCCGAGGTGGCGAGCAGGAACAGCAGCCACGCGGCTTGGCGTAGCCCCAGTCAGCGGCCGTCACCGGGGTGTCGCCGCGGTGCACGGTCGCCCCGCCGAGTGCCCTGATCCGCAGCGCGGCCTGCCCGTTGCCTGCCTGGCCCGGCTCGACGGCTGACCCGCGAACGCGGCGCTGCTGCGTGCCCCGGCCAGTTTTCCGCCGCTGCGCCGGGATGACCACGGAGGCGGCCGTCTCCGCCGGGGCCGCCCTTGCCGGGGTCTCAACTGCGCGCAGGCCGGCACAGGGGTGACCGCAGCTAACTGCCCGTGGCCGGGCTCGTCACCTACGGCACGGTGACGCCCTGCAGGGCGACGCCCGACGGGTTGACGGTGGGATCGAG
>Ga0116106_1001156_pt1 | contig 13497 bp, 10 predicted proteins | sample June2015DPH_6_50_FD_89717 | JGI IMG/M metagenome (GOLD analysis project Ga0116106, IMG submission 89717) | Peatland microbial communities from SPRUCE experiment site at the Marcell Experimental Forest, Minnesota, USA - June2015DPH_6_40 | ecosystem: Environmental > Terrestrial > Soil > Wetlands >...
GAGTTTTACCTGGCCTCGGCGGACGAGGCCGCCGTCGAGCGTTGGCTCGGATATCTCCGCCGCTTGCGTCCCCAGGCTCCCATCCTGCGCGCGGATTGCCATCGTTATCAACTCACCGGTTCGGAGGCCTTCGGGCATCTGGTGCGGGTGGCTTGCGGGCTGGATTCCGCAATCCTCGGAGACGGACAAATTCTCCCCCAGGTAAGAAAGGCGGCTGCGATTGCCGCCCAGGCCGGCACCCTGGGAATCTATCTCAATCAGGCGTTTGCGCTCGCGGTCCGCGCCGGCAAGCGGGCGCGCGCCGAAACCCGGATCGGCCATGGTTGCCCCAGTCTGGGCTCGGCACTGGCGGAATTGATCGCGAGCCACCTGCGATGCCATCGACCGGAGCGGGCCGCCCGCATTCTCGTAATTGGCGCAGGGCAGATTGCGCGCGACATCGGAAACAACCTGGCGAAGCGGCGGCTGGGTGAACTCGTGTTCCTGAATCGCACCGGGGAAAGGGCCGTGGCTCTGGCTGAACATTGTGGCGGCCAAGCCCTGGCCTGGAGCCAACTAGATTCCGCACTGGACTCCGCCGACGTGATTGTGGCTGCAACCTCAGCTCCGGAACCCATTCTGCGCCGCGAGCGGCTGGACGCGCTCGTCGAACGCCGCCCACTCGATCCACCATTGGTGGTCGATGGTGGGGTGCCCCGCAATATCGAGGCCGGATCGGGCCTGCGGATCGTTGATATTGACGCCATTCATGAACAACGCGAGCAGGTGCTCGCGGTGCGGGGGGCGGCGGTCCCGGCCGTTGAAGCGATGGTCGAACTGGCCGTGGCTGCCTGGGCGGAATGGTGCGGCGCGCGCCCGGTTGAGGAAGCGATTGCTTCGCTGTACCGCCAGGCGCCGGCCTTTGGGCGCGAGGCTTCAGAGCAGTTGTTTGCCTCCGGTACGCCGTCACCGGAACAAGCGGAAGAAGTCTTCCTGCGGATGTTTCGCCGGGTGCTGCACGCACCCGTCCGCGGGCTCCGTGCGCAGCATGCGCTGGTGAGGGCGGAATGAGGCCGGTTGTGGGAATGCTTGCGGTCCGCAGGTCTTAGGACAGAAGAGATGAAACCAACTCGCATATTAATTGTCGATGATTCGGCGGTCATTCGGAAGGTGCTCAGCAATCTGCTGGCATCCGATCCTGAGATCGTCGTCGCCGGCACGGCGGGAAACGGCATTCAGGCGCTGGTCCGGATTCCCGAGCTCAAGCCGGATCTGGTCACGCTCGACATTGAGATGCCGGGAATGGATGGGCTGGAAACGCTGGTCGAGATTCGCAAACTCTATCCAAAGTTGCCGGTGATTATGTTCAGCACTCTTACCGAGCGTGGTGCGAGTGCGACTCTCGATGCGCTGGCGCGGGGTGCCAGCGACTATGTCACCAAACCCGACCATAGCGGGGGCTCGGAGAGCTCGCGCGAGCGGGTGCGGGAAGAGCTGATTCGGAAGATCAAGTCCTTGTGCGCGGTGCGCGTGCCGCAGCCGCCGCCGACTGCCATGCGCCCCCGGGTCTCCACCCGTCCGTCGGCGCGGATCGATGTGGTCGCCATCGGCACGTCGACCGGTGGGCCGAACGCGCTGACTACTGTGATCCCGGAATTTCCCGCGGATTTTCCAGTGCCCATTGTGATCGTGCAGCACATGCCTCCTCTGTTTACGCGCCTGCTCGCCGAGCGTCTCGATGCACTCAGCGGGCTCGAGGCGCGGGAAGGCGTGGAAGGGCAGAAGTTACAGCGCGGTCAAATCTGGATTGCGCCCGGCGACCATCACATGACCGTGGCTCGCAAGGGGACGGAATTCGTGCTCGGCCTCAACCGCGATCCACAGGAGAATTCCTGCCGGCCCGCGGTGGATGTGTTGTTCCGCTCGGTGGCTCAAGCCTACGGTGCGAACGTGCTGGCGGTGGTGCTTACCGGCATGGGGGCGGACGGCACTCGCGGCTCCGCCGAGATACGGGAAGCGGGCGGAACGGTCATCGTCCAGGATGAAGCATCCTCGGTGGTTTGGGGCATGCCCGGAAGTGTCGTCGCCGCCAACCTGGCCGATCGCGTATATCCCCTGAACAGCATCGGGCCGGAAGTTGTGCGCAGGGTGATGATGCGGAGGGCTATCGGGATCGCTGCCGGCCCGTGAAGAACTTGAGAATCTAGCGGAGAATGTTCGGAAGTCTAGCTGGCGAAAGATCAAACAATGGCCGTCGAAATCGCAAAAGTGAAACCTGCCGTGAGTCCGGATTCGAACCCGGGTGATCCGGCGTTTTTGAAGATCCGCGATCTGGTTTACCGGATCTCCGGAATCTATCATGCCGAGGAAAAACTTTATCTTCTGAGTTCACGCTGCGCGCGTCGAATGACTGCGCTCGGCGTGCCCAGCCCCTCGGAGTACCTGGAGCACCTCACCACGCGCGGAAACCGGGAAGCGGAGTTGCGCCTGCTGTTGAACGAAATTACCATCGGCGAAACCTACATGTTCCGCCATCCCGCGCAGTTGGAGGCGCTGCAAAATGTGATTCTTCCCCAGATTCTGCAGGTCAAAGGTCTGGTCAGCCTCAAACGTCTGCGCTTCTGGTGCGCGGGCTGCTCGACCGGAGAAGAGCCGCACACCCTGGCCATGTTTTTGCTCGAACAAAAAGAGAAGCTTCTTGCCGGTTGGACCTGGGACATTCTGGCTACCGATTTGAACGACAACTCGCTCGAAACCGCGCGCGCCGGCATTTACGGCGAGTATGCCCTGCGCAATACCAGCGAAGCGCTGCGCCGAAAATACTTCAAAGACGTTGGCGACAAGAAACTCCAGGCTAACGATCTGCTCAAAGCGCAGATCCGCTTTGATCGCCTGAACCTGAGCGATGACAGCAAGATGTTGTTTCAGAAAGGCATGGACATCATTTTCTGCTGCAATGTTCTCATCTACTTCGACCTGGCTTCGAAGCGCCGCGTGGTGCAGCATTTCTATTCCAATCTGTTGCCGGGCGGCTACCTTTTCCTCGGACACGCGGAGTCTTTATACCAGGTGAACGATACCTTCCGGCTGATCCATTTCCCCGGGAACACGGGATACTGGAAGCCGACAGCATCGCAGGCGGCTGCGGGAGGCGCAAAGTGAATCCCAAACTACAGTCACAACTGCAAGCCCGAATCAAGCAACTGGACTCGATCTCGACCGCTCCCGCCATCCTGGTCCCGCTCCTCGATTTGCTGCGACTGCCTTCGGACGAGGTCAAAGTTGAAAAAGTGGTTGAGCTGGTCTCTTACGATGGGTCGATCGCGGCGCAATGCCTGCGCATGGCCAATTCACCCCTCTTCAGTAGCCGCAATATCGAAACCGTGCACTCCGCAGTCGTGGCTCTTGGCCTCGAGAGAGTGCGTTCGATGCTATTCGGTTTGTGCATCAATCGGGTCATCCCGCAAGATAAATGGGTGATCGAGCCGGACACTTACTGGCGGCATTCGCTCGGTTGCGCGCTGGTCACGCAAAGAATGGCCAAGAAAATCGAATATCCGGAGCCCGAGAAAGCTTACCTGGCTGGACTGTTGCACGACCTCGGACTCTTGGTGAACTCCATCCTCTATACCGAGGAGTTTCGAAAATGCCTTCGACAAGCCGCCAAGCAGCATCTACCGCTTCACATCGTCGAAGAGCAGATTCTCGGCTTCACGCATTGCGATACCGGGGGCATCCTGTGCGAGCATTGGGGCTTTTCAAAGGATTTGGTGGACGCCGCTCGCTGTCACCACGACGTGACCCTGCTGCCCACAGCCGGACCTCTGGCCTGCCTGGTTCACCTTAGCGATCTCCTGTGCCGGGTGAGCTATTTGGGCTACGGCTATGACGAGATCATGGGTGTCGATCTCGACCGCGACGTGGCGTGGCAAGCCCTGGTCGACAAGTACCCTGCGCTCAAGAATATGGACCTGGTTCGTTTCACCCTCGACATCGATGGAGCCATGGACCAGATCGTAGCCACCGTGGATTCGGTTTTTGGGGTCAAGAGCGTAGCTGCTCCCGCCGCAACCTAAACCCGAGAAACTTCTCCGCGAAATAGTTGCGAGAGAGTTGCGAGAAAGTCGCGAGAAATAAAAAACGCCCTGAGCAGTTAAGCTCAGGACGTCTCCGGCAGCCCTCCCCCAGAACTGCCAAACTACCTGCTCATCCTATGTCCAGTTGGCCCCCCTGTAAATGTCACTTCCGTAATGTGAAGCTCGCAAATGAGTACTATGGGTCATGCGCGGAGGTAACGTTACTTGGCGGAGTTACTAGATGCTATCGCTTTGAAAGCACTCGGAAAATCTAAACCTACGGAAAGGTTTGCGGCTACTGCGCCAGACTGCCGAGAGAGTGCCAAGGAAGAAAAGCCGTAAGGCAGGACATCCGATGCACCGGATCACTTCTTCTCCCAGGTTTTCCCGCCGTCCGAGCTGCTCCAGATTTCTTTGTTGGTGGTGGAAACGACAATCTCTGCCGAGCCCCGCACATCGCCGCGCAGATCGCCACCGCGAAAATCACTGCCATGCAGATCAATGTGAGTTATGTCGGAACTAAGTTGCTGAGCTTTGATAGAAGGTCGTACCTGCACCCAAGTTACACCGCCATCAGCCGAGTGGAAGAGCGTACCAGCCTGGCCGCCGGTCCATATCTCCTCGTCCTCGTCCTCGTTGCGGCTTGCGTAGCACAGCAATGGATGATTCGGGTGTAAAGCGTCTTGCCAGCTCTGGCCGCTGTCCAGCGACCGCCGCAGGACGCCCCCCGCAATCGTCCAGGTGACCCTGTGCTCGGCCCGGCCCGCAATGGGAGACAGTTTAGCGGCAGACATCATATTTTTGCCCTGTAACGCGGGCACCGCGAGATTAACCGCTGTCTCGGATTTCTGCGGCTCATTTCCTTCGACGCCTTGCAGCGCCGGCTTGGCCTTTTCAATCGCCGGTGCGTCGCTCCGCGCTATCAGGGTTGCTTCGGCGGAGGGCGCTGCCGATATTGTGGGAGCGCCGGCGGTTTCATTGGTCACGCTTTCATTCGTCCCGCTCCGGGTGTTTGCATCGAATGCGGGCGCTCCGGGCGATGGCGCTGCCCGCAGCCTGCCCCCTTGAGCTAATTCCTTCCTGTTTTCAGCCAGCATCATTCCGGACTGCGCCTGGTGCGGCGGCGCGATCCGTCCAGCAACGATCTGTCCAGCTTTGAGTTTCTTGGACAATTGCATTCCTGATTTTGGCCGTGCTTCGCCGGTTCTAGTCGAGATTGCCGATTGGTTCATCGGCTGGTTCATGGGCGACGATGCGATGGGAGATGCCGATGGCGGGATTGCCGATCGCGGGATTGCCGACGATGCGGTCTGCGCGCCGGAAGCTGGTGTCGCCGTGCTCGCGACCAGCCGGTTTGCGGAAGGCAGCATCGCCTGATTCAGCTTTCCCGGATGCACCAGAAGTACCGACGCAACTACCACGACTCCCGCTGCCAGTGCGGCCCAGCGTAGAGTTGAGCCGCCAAGCCTGGGCCAAACCAGCCTGGGCCAAACCAGCGTCGGCCAGCTTCTCCCAGCCTTTGCGGAACTCCACTTTGCTCGCCCGGTTGCTCGCTCGGTCTCGACTGCGATCGGAACGGCTGCAATATCCGCGGCGGGAAGCGCCAAAGCGATCACTTCACGGCAGTCGCCGCAGAGCGCCAAGTGATCCAGCAGGCCGTCGCGCTCGGTCGCCGAAAGGGTCTGCTCGGCAAAAGCCGTCAGCAGATCCGGGTCCGGATGCGCGCGCTCGGGCAAACCTACGCCCGACAATGGCCGGACCGGCCGCGCAGCCCGTAGCCGGTCAAACACGATCTTGGGAACTTCAGTCATCAGTGGTTTTCCATCAGTCTTTATTCGTCAGTCCGCGCTTCCATCGCCAGTGTCCCGCGCCGGAATCTTACTACTCCCAGGGAACGTTTTAGCCCCCGAATCTTGCGTCAAACGGGAGCGCAAATTCACCTCTATGTCCCGCACGTCGGTTTCCAACGCTTCTGTAGCCTGGGCAAAGCTCATTCCCTGCATTCGCAGGCTCGCCAGAATCCGCTTCCGGAGCCCCGTTGCGAGCCGGTCGAGCCGCCGGCTGACGCTCGATTCATGCAGCCCCAGCGTGCGCGCAATCTCGGCCAGCGTCCGCCCATCCAGATAATAAGACGCCAGCGTAAACCGATCCTCGGACGAAAGTTCCGCGAGCGCCTCGTCGGTTGCCGCTACCAGCCGCGGGTCTGAGGTGCACGCCGGCTCGGGGACCGCCGCCGCAAACTGCACACCCTCTTCCGTCTGCTCTTCCAGACTGACCGCGCGCTTCTGCTTGCGATAGCGATTGATGAACTCCTGCGCCATTACCGTGCGCAGCCAGCCTTCGAGCGAACCACGGCCGGTGTACGACAAGAGCTTGGACTTGCGCACTCCCTCACGAGCGTTCACGCCATACAGATCGGCAAACAGCGAATCAGCCAGCTCCGCGGCGTGTGCGGCGTCGTGCGTAATGTGCAGTGCCATGCTGTGCAACTTCTGCCGGTAGCGGCTGATGAAGTCCTGCCAGGCCCGCTCGTCTCCCGCGGCACATGCGTGCGCCAGGGCCAGTTCTTCCAGGCGCAGTCCGGCGCAGAAGTCAGCTTTTTGTTCCGCCGAAGCCTGCGGCGAAGGCTGCGCCCCATATGGCGAACTCTGGTGAGGCGAACTCTGGAAAAAATGCTTGCGCAGAATTTCATCCAGGATCGCTCGGAACCGTTCGGCGCTCACGCCGTAAGCCGCTGCCCCGCTGCGCTCGTATAGTGTCAAAGCCAGAGCCGCAGCGGCGTCTGCTCTGTGGCCGGGTTGGGCGGGCTTGGTCATTTCCAACAAAACATCTCCCAGATGATGCTAGCAATTATTTAGACGCAAGGACGAGGAAATCGTACGTTCTGTTTTCAGCGAGCGGAAAAACACCTCCTGGAAGACTCGCGAATCAGTCCCCCGGCACGCTCTATCTTTGGTGTGCCGGGGACGCACCGGGGACGCACCCGGGGGTGGTGGCGTACGCAGAGGATCGCGCGTACGAGGGAGCATTTGTGTCTGTACTCGTGTCTGTAGTACAGGGAGAAGTACCGGGGGGAAGTACGAGCGAAGTACGGGGGAGGCTCGACTATGCGGCTGGCGATTGGCTCCAGCTTTGCGGTTCTTGGAATTGTTCTGATAGTGGTAGCCGCGGTTGTTGTTCCTTGCGCGCTGCAAGCGGGTGAAGTACCACCAGCATACGGCTATTCACTGCTCAGCCCGATTCGCAGCGGTAACCTGACCGTCTTTCCTGTAACAGCCAGTAAGTCGTATGACACGGCAGAGTTTCTTACTCTGGATGAAGGCCTCCGCAGCGGCGACGTGGTCGTGACTGAAGCCGGGCAGGCGCGTGGACTCATCCGTCACCGTCCCGGTGATCCATCAATCATCCATCCCGTGCGCGGCGCGGAAGTAAATCAACTGGTACTGGTCAATAACTCAAAACGACCGTTGTTACTCCTCGCAGGCGAGATAGTTACTGGCGGCAAGCAGGATCGCGTGATCGGCAAAGACCGCATCGTCCCCGCGGAGAGCGATCCCGTGGACTTAAGCGTTTTTTGCGTCGAGCCCGGACGTTGGGTCGCGGCGAACGGTAAGAACGAATTCGGCAGTGGCGGCGGCGCAATGGGCGGTGTCTTCGCTTCGCCCGGCGTGCGCGGAAGCGCGATGGCCGCCAAGAATCAGCAACAGGTTTGGGACAACGTAGCAAGGTCGAAGGTGGCGATGGCAGCGAATCTTCCAGCGCCCGCGGCTGCGGAAGTGAATTCCACCACCTCTTATGCGCGCGTGATGGATAACAAAGAGGTGCAGCAGAAGGTTGATGCCGTCGCCGAACCAGTGCAGCGTAACTACGAGAGCGTGATTCGCCAACTGCGTGATAAGAATGCGGTGGGCGTCGTGGTCGCCGTGAACGGAGAAATTGTCTGGGCTGACATTTTCGCCAGCACGCAATTGCTGCAAAAGTATTGGCCGAAGCTCGTGCGATCCTATGCCACCGAAGCGGTGGTGACGCGCGCCAAAGGTGGAGAAGCCAGCCTCAAAGACGCGCAGAAGTTTCTCGACGATCTGCAAGGTCGCCACGAAACGGCCGAAACCGAACCCGGCATCTATCGCCAGTCTGAAATCACCGGCGACGGCTTCAAAGTATTCGAGTTAAGGTCGTTGCTGCCGAAGACCGGCTTCGCTGTGCACGTAGCCAAGATGGCGGACTAAGGCTCCGTCTCTAAGTGCGTGCCAATCCTTTGAGCACGACGTCGTTCGCATCATACGCCAGGTTGAGCGCCGGCAACTCGTCGCGCGTAAACCAGCGAACATCCGCCGCGTCACTCCCCGCATTCAAATCACCGCCGACTGGACGACACAAAAAATCAATCAGCACGTAGTGATACCGCACCCGCCCCTCGTCACCGCGAATCACCCGCTCATACACGCCCAGCATCTCACCCGTCTCGACCACCAATCCCGTTTCTTCGCGAGCCTCACGCGCCGCCGCTTCGCGCAGAGTTTCACCACATTCGAGAACTCCGCCCGGCAACGACCAGTCGCCCAGCAGCGGCGCTGTTCCCCGGCGAATCAGCAGGACGTGGTTCTCGACATGACGATAATCGACGATCACCGCGCCCACTCCCACCAGCGGAGACTCCGGGTATTCACGTTTCATTGGACAGCTCTCATCAGCGAACAGTATAGGGTCAGCCGGTGAACATCGTGCCCTTTGCGACATCACGAACTCGAAGCCGGAATTACAATATCCACCATGTCACTCGACGAATACAAACGCAAACGGCGCTTTGAGGCAACGCCCGAGCCTCCACCCAAGCTTGAAAAACAATCGCGGCATCGCTTTGTCGTTCAATGCCACGCGGCTACGCGCCTGCACTACGATTTCCGGTTAGAGATGGAAGGCGTCCTCAAGTCGTGGGCCGTTCCCAAAGGCCCTTCGCTCGATCCTGCCGATAAGCGCCTGGCGATGCAGGTTGAGGATCATCCCGTGTCGTACTTCGATTTTGAAGGCACCATCCCCGAGGGAAATTACGGTGCCGGAACAGTAATGGTGTGGGATGAAGGCACCTGGGAACCGCTGTCGCCGGTGCCAGTCAATGGCGAGTACGTCCCCGGCACCGAAAAAGAAGCGGCTGCCATGTTGGCGAAAGGCGACCTCAAGTTTCGGCTCAAAGGGAAGCGGCTCAAAGGCGATTTCGCGCTCGTGCACATCAAGGCGCGCCGACCCGGAAGCAAAGGAAATGAATGGCTCCTGATCAAGAAGAAAGACGATCATGTGGTTGCTGGATTCGACATCGGCACATATGACACCTCTGTTCTCACCGGTCGCACGATGGCGCAAATTGGCGGCGATGAGAAATCCGCCGAATGGACGAGCAGTCGTCCAGCATCGCGAGGGAAAGTGAAGGCGGCCTGGCTGGCGAATGCAATCGCACGAGCTGACCAAAAGCGAAAGGCTTTGACCGCCGAGAGCGCAGAGGACGCGGAGAAAAAAAAAGGTAAAAGACAAGGACAAAGAAAAGCGGCGAGACAGGCAACTCACGTAAGAACTTCGTCCAAGGACACCGCGCCCAAGATTGCCGCTGCCGCCTCCAAGTCAAACAGCAAGAAATCCTCAGCGAACTCCGCGCCCTCCGCGGTTAAAGCTCTCGCCGGCGCCGAGCAGAAGCCCATGCCCACGGTCATTCACCCCATGCTAGCTACTCCCATCGCCAAAGCTTTCGACAATCCTGACTGGCTGTTCGAGCTTAAGTGGGACGGCTACCGCGCCGTCGCTTTCATCGACGACGGGCGCCTGCGTCTGGTTTCGCGCAGTCAAAATGACCTTACCGCGCAGTTTCCCGAACTCGGCAGCCTGCCGGAATTTGTTGGAGCCGAGCGTGCCATCCTCGACGGAGAAATCGTTGCGCTCGATGACGAGGGCCGGCCTTCGTTCAGCCTGATGCAGCAGCGTACCGGATTCCGGCCGGGCAAGCGGCGTTTGGTGGGGCGCGAAGGTGTGCCCGTCATCTATTACGCGTTCGATCTGCTGTATCTCGATGGTTTCGACCTGCGCCGTGTAGCACTCGAGCAACGCAAGCAACTACTGCAAGACCGGATCGAAAGCAGCGCGGTAATTCACTTTTCCGATCATTACGCCGAAAAGGGTCTGGCTCTATTCGCCGCGGCAAAGCAGCGCGGACTGGAAGGCATCGTCGCCAAGAAGCGCAATAGCGCTTACGAAGAGAAGCGCTCGCGCGATTGGCTCAAGATCAAAATCACACAGCGTCAGGAGTGTGTCATAGGAGGCTACACCGATCCGGAGGGCAGCCGAGAATATTTCGGCGCGCTCGTGCTTGGCTTGTACGACCGTCAAGCGCGACTGATTCACGTCGGCCAGGTTGGGACCGGTTTCGACCACGCGGCGCTTAAAGAAATGTTCGCCCGCCTGCAGCCGCTGAAGACGAAACAGAATCCCTTCCACGGCGAGATCGGGGGATTGCGAAAAGTTCACTTCGTGCGCCCCAAACTAGTCGCCGAAATCAAGTTCGCCGAGTGGACCCACGAAACGGAGGAGGGCGGCATGAAGCTGCGCGCACCGGTATTCATGGGACTGAGAACTGATAAATCACCGAAGGAGTGTCGGCTGGAAGAAGCGGTCGCAGGCTAGATGAGGACTCCGAACACTGTCAGTTCGCGCGATGCCTGGCGATTCTCGGATTGTGCGTGAAATGGGGACGTTACGATAACAACTCCACGACTCTGGAGCGCCTCGGGTTTGTAGGCTAGCCTTTGCTCTACGGCTGCAGCTACTTGCAGATTGACAGGGCAACAACCATCACACATAATCTTTGCTAGGTTTTGGGCGCTTCCCTCTGTTGCGCGGAACCTCATGTGGTAACGGCTTTCTTACGTAAACATTCGGCCCCGTTCTGGAATCGAGGCTCGATTCTCGATGATCACCAATCTTGGTGGTGTGCCATGGAAAAGTCAAAGAGACGGCTAGCAGTTACTTTCTCACTGATTTCTCTGTTATCGTTATTCGACCTTGCTGGCCACGCTGGTGCGCAAGGTTACACTTACACCGTTCTGCACAGCTTCTGCGGTTTCTGCACCGACGGGTCGGGGCCCCTTGCTGGTCTGATCCAGGACGCTGCGGGCAACCTGTACGGCACCACGTATGCAGGGGGTGCCAACGATGAAGGCACGGTGTTTGAGGTGGACAGCTCGGGTCAGGAAACCGTGCTCTACAGCTTCTGCTCCAGGGGTGGTTCGAAGTGCAAGGACGGGGCTTTGCCCTACGCTGGTCTGATCGAGGACGCTGCCGGCAACCTGTACGGCAGCGCATATGACGGGGGTGCTGACGGTTGGCCTGGTGGCACGATTTTCAAGGTGGACAGCACGGGCCACGAGGAGGTGCTCTTCGACTTTTGCAGTGAGGGTTGCGAGACTGGGCAAGAGCCCGCCGCTGGCTTGATCCAGGACGCAGCGGGCAACCTGTACGGCACCACCCAGTACGGAGGCGCTGGGAACTGCGACTTTGGACTCGATTACACGGGTTGTGGAACGGTGTTCAAGATAACCAGAAGGAAGGAGACCGTGCTGTACAGATTCAAGAACCCGCCAGACGGGACAAATCCGGTCAGCGGTCTGGTTATGGACGAGAAGGGCAACCTGTATGGCACTACACCTATAGGAGGTGTTAATAAGTCTGGCACGGTGTTTAGAGTGGATAGCGACGGTCACGAGAAAGTTCTCTACAACTTCTGCTCCCAAGGTGGTGCGGACTGCACGGACGGGTACGAACCCGATGGTCTGATCCGGGATACTAAGGGCAACCTGTACGGCACCACATATGGGGGTGGTGCTTACGATGGCGGCGCGGTATTCAAGCTAGACAAGAAGGGTAACGAGACGGTGCTCTACAGCTTCTGCTCCGAGGGTGGTTCGAGCTGCATAGACGGGAACGGTCCCAACGGAGTTATTCAGGACGCTGCGGGCAACCTGTACGGCACCACATCCGGAGGTGGTGCTAACGGTGGTGGCACAGTGTTTGAACTCGACTCCACCGGCCAGGAGACGGTGCTCTATAGCTTTTGCTCGGCGGGTGGAGCGAACTGCACGGACGGATTTCAGCCGTGGGCTGGGTTGATGCGCGATGCTGCGGGCGACCTCTACGGCACCACTTATCTAGGCGGTGCTGACTACTACTACGCGGGAACCGTTTTCAAGCTTACTCCGGGCTCTTTGCCCGCTCCACGCTGACCTCCGGGCCGAACCCTTCGTCCGTGGACCAACTCCATGACCCTTTCGGCGTTGGTCTCCGGTGCTGAAGTCACCCCGAACGGGTCGTCAAGTTGTATTTCGTCTTCTGAGGACTGGCGAAACCAGGCGATTGCATTCCTAACTGAAGTCGCCGGTACGAATGAAAAAGTGCACGCACAGATTGCGACCAGCGCAAGCTAGAACGCGCCGCCCCCACCGCCACCGAATCCGCCTCCGGAAAAGCCACCACCTGAGAACCCGCCTCCCCCGCTAAAGCCCGATCCCGTGGAACTAGCTCTGGGCGCGGAGGTGAAGACCTGGAACATGTCTACCGCCATGCTGTTTATGGAACTGGAAAAGAAAAGCGGGCTGAAGCCTGCGTAGCCGTTTGGCGAACCGTACCAGCTTGGGGGTTCTTTAACGATTCCGTCAAACGCTTGCGCCCATTGGTGCTCTACGCCCAACGCCATGGCGTAGGGAAGAAATTTTTCGAAAGTGTCGGGCGTCATTTGCTTGATGCGGTCGACATCGACTCGGTTCAGGAACTCCTGGAATCCGAGGACGGCGATTCGGATGCGCGCGCCAGCGGCGGTCTTAGCCGTCATCTGGCGCGCAAAGAACCACCAGATCACCGCGGAAACGAAAACGCTCCCGATCGCGAGCGGAACGGAATAGAACAGATTCATCCAACCCATAATTTGCACGGCGACCACGACAATCGCGATCGCAACGCCGGCGACGATGCTGTAGCCATTCGCCGATTCCGGGTCGAGCGTGTAGATGCCTTTGCTTTTCAGCGAAGACATGATCTCCTCACGCACCAGGGGAATCACGGTGTAGAAGCGATTCTTCAGATCGGAGAGATGGGTTCCGGTTCCAGTCACAAAAATGTTGTTGAGCATCAGGCGTTCGTGCGGCGTGATGTCGGTCCACTGCTCGCGCGGCTTCAATAACGTGAACAAATAATCTTTGTGGTGAAAGACCAGAAAGGTATCGACCTTTTCTTCGATCTTGATGTAGCCGCGCACGGCCAGATCGACAATGGTGCAGGTGATGTCGCGGGGATGGATGGTGTCATCGAGCAAGGTTCCGGCTTCGGCGGGACACATGCCCGCAGGCGGCTCATACTGCGGGGCCACGGAGACGCCCGGATCAGGATCGCGTCCCACGGAATACCA
>Ga0116106_1001168_pt1 | contig 13397 bp, 18 predicted proteins | sample June2015DPH_6_50_FD_89717 | JGI IMG/M metagenome (GOLD analysis project Ga0116106, IMG submission 89717) | Peatland microbial communities from SPRUCE experiment site at the Marcell Experimental Forest, Minnesota, USA - June2015DPH_6_40 | ecosystem: Environmental > Terrestrial > Soil > Wetlands >...
CGGCGGCCGATTAGGCCGACGGTGACGGTTTTCCGGGCGCCAAGCCGTCGGGGCGGCGCCCGATGGACCGATGCGCGCTGCTGCGCACAATTTCGGAGGGGCCGGTCGGCGATCGCAACCGCAACCTATAGTGGCTACCTGAGTCAAGTGCATAGCCAGTATGCCCATTATGAGGACCCTAAATGAATGATTTGGTTGTAGTTCCGCAAACGAGACAGTGGAACAAACTCAAGGCGCTGGTTCTGGACAGCGTCTCCTCTCCGATCACCAAGCGCGTATACAACCTCGGTCTCGACGAGTTCTTCGCCTGGTTGTCCGTCCAGGAACCCCGGCCCGGCTTCACCAAAGCCACGGTGAGCGCTTGGCGTGTTGCGCTGGAGTCCCGCGGGCTCGGCGCGGTCTCGATCAACGTCCGGATCACCGCGGCATCCAATTCATCGCCATTGGATTGGCTGTGTTCACCAGAGGCTGGAGATCCTCCGACGAAGCCCGTGCGCCCTTGACAGATTTCGATTCCGTGGTCCAATAAATACAGCCAGTTGATGCTTCGATGTTCAGCGGAATCTTGGACACGGAGCGATGGTGGAGTGGATGATGAGATTCCCACGACAGCGCATACAACGCTGTCGTGACGTGATTCAGTAAGCCCTTGACGGCCTTCAGCACCGCCAGAAGCAAGCCTGAAACCAAAGCAGTGATCGCACAGCGGAGCGCCGTCTTTTGGGGCCCGGAAGGCTCATAAACGACAGCGGTCCACCTCCGACAAGCGGCGCTGCCCGGAGAAAAGGAGAGTGAAGTACCAAGATCAGAAGCAGATTCAGAACCAGAACGAAGAGCAGTTTGAAATCTTAGACGTGCGGGGAGCGGCGGCATTGCTCCATTGCTCACCATCGCATGTCTCGAACATCCTCAACGGAAAAGTCCCCAACCTTCCTCCAATCCCCCATGTTTCTGCAGGTCGATTGCGCCTGATTCGCAAGGACGCCCCAATAGCGTGGTTCAAAACGCAGGAAGCGGCCTCGCTGGAGACTGCGGCCAAATGCTACGCTCGAACTACCCGAACCAAACATCTGCGCCTCATCAGGAGAAATCGATGAAGCGTAGACGATATCAGAAAGGAAGCCTCCAAAAGCGGAGGCACGGAAAACAACGTGTATGGGCTGTCCAATACTACGATGCGGAAGGGCATCACCGCTACCATACGCTCGGCCGCATGTGCGACATGAACAAGACTCAGGCGGAACAGGACCAAGTTGCGTTCATGCGCGAGATCAACGGCGGCGACGCCGAGCCGGATCGCGTCCGGCCAGTGCTCGTCAGCGAGTTCGTCAACCAAACGTTCTTGCCGTTCTACCGGGGCAAGTGGAAGGGGTCCACGAAGGACACTTCCGAGAACCGGATTTTATTCCACATTGTCGGAGATCTCGGCAACAGCCAAATGGAAACCTCGACCCCGACAGGACTCCAAGCGTTTTTGGACTGCAAAGCCGTCAGCGGTGGCTTTTCGCTTGTGGATCACCTTCGATGGGATCTCAGTTCGATTTGCGAGTTGGCGGTCGCGGACAGGGTGATCCCAACGAATCCGGCGAGGGCTCTGTACACCCCGAAGAACGCGAAGAAAGGAGCCTGTCCGGTAATGACCGCCGATGAAGTAGAAGAAGCGGTAGAGCCGTTCAGTTCCGTGAGAAGGTGATTCTGCATCTCGCGCTCTTTTCGGGCTTGCGTCCCGGCGAGATCCTGGCGGTACGACGGCGCCATATTGCACCCGATCGAAGTTCCGTTACGATCGAGCAACGGGTGTACCGTGGCGTACTCGACGATCCAAAGAACAGCCAATCGCGTACCGTCGCCGTTCCACCACGCACGGCGGCACTGTTAAAGGAATGGCTGGACACCGCGGTCGATACAGACCCGGACGCGTGGGCGTTCGCCTCGGAGAACAGAGAAACGCCGCTTTGGCGGGACAATCTGCTCCGTCGCCATGTCCGGCCCGCCTTGAGAAAGGTCGGGTTGGGGTGGGTGGATTTCAAGGTGATGAGGCGAACAAACGCGAGTTTGGGGCAAGACGCCAAAGTCGATCCGAAGGTGTCGGCAGATCAGCGCGGTCACGGGATCGGCGTATCGCTGGATGTCTACACAAAGACCAGCATTCAGAGGAAGGCGGAAGGCGCCCAGCAGCTTGGAGGACGCCGTTTTGGGCCGCAAGGTGGTGCCGATCCGCGAGAAGGTGGCGTCATGATGGATCGGCTTCTTAATGTAGTGCAAAAGAGTGTGTGTTTTTTGGGGTTTTCGCGCCGGCTGCTAAGCCTTTTTTAATCATAAGGTTATGGAGCGGGAGACGGGGCTCGAACCCGCGACGTCCAGCTTGGGAAGCTGGCATTCTACCACTGAATTACTCCCGCTCAACCGACAGCTTAAATATAGCACCAGCAGCAACTTGCGGGCAATGCCAAAACTCGTCTGCCGGAGAAGCCAGATTCTCACGCTCCCTTCGCAACAGAGATCAATGCAGGCAAATATCCTTCTGATATTAAGGGAACGTCTTTTGAACACCTAGCGAAGGTGGCGGTGATGATAGTCCAGGAACGGACAGCATGGCCCGCCTCCGATCATGTGAGTTGAAAAGCACTTCGGCGTCACCAACCAAACCTGTGAAGGCCAGCCACGACACTTGCGGCGACGATGCAGTAGACGCCAAATTGATACCACCGCCCGCCTTCAAGCCACTGGCTGAGCCACTTCAACGCGACCAGACCGGCCAGAAATGCAAAGACTGCTCCGAGGAGGCTGGGCGTAGCGTCGGATAGCAAACTGCTCGCGCCGCTCTCTGTTTGGACGTGCACAAGTCTGACGGCTTCACGAGCGACCACTGCCGGTGTGAGGACGACCGCAAGCGCAAAGCTGAAAGCCTCCGCACGGGTCTTTCGAACACTAGCCAACATGGCCGTGGAAATGGTCGCCCCCGAACGAGAAAAGCCCCTGAACGGAAGACAGAGGGCTTGCACGGTTCCGATAAGGCAAGCCTGGCGGGAGTTCACCCCCGACGCTTCCGTCGTCGATCCGCCCGCGTCCCGCTTGGCGACCACACCGGCAATCAGCATGAGCGCACCGGCTAACGCCAGGGCGGGAGCGATTAGTTCCAGGCGACCAAACAGGTCCTCGATCTGCGCACCCTTCACATCACGGAGTGCGATCCTTTCAATGACCTTAACGACGGCTTCGCCGATCGCTCCGGTGAGTACGGTGGCCAAAACAATGTTCACCGCAACGCCCTTGAAAGCGGCCATGCTCTGGAAATAGGCGCTGCGCCACTGCCGCCAGAAGTAAACGATGACGGCAAACATGGTGCCAGTGTGAAGCATGACGAGTGAGAGAGTCATGGGCGGCGATGACGGATCGAGCCCCATCAGTTTCTCGGCTACGACCACGTGCGCCGAGCTCGACACCGGCAACAACTCCGTCAGCCCCTGCACAATGGCAAGGATGATGACTTGCAGCAGAGACATGTTTTGAAGTTTGGTATCCGCAGATCGATAGGGCCGTGAACGCAGCCCATGTGACTCGAACGTGCTAATTCTACCAAGGTCGTCAGCGCCGACGCTTCGAGGGGTCCAGGCTCCTCAGCCTGTTGCGCTGTTCCTAGAAGTGGAAACCCAGCGTTGCGGTAATGGCGCGCGGAGTAACGTAGTGCGTTCCGCTGAAAGTTGACAGAAAGTTGTACAGGGCTTCTGTGTTGGTCAGATTGACCACCTCGAGCCGGGCGCTCCACTTGTATTTGTCGCCGCCGAAGAGATTGTCATGTCCCACGGCTATATCAAATAAGCTGCGAGGTAGAATTCGCTGCGGATTGTGATCGTCGTTTTCGGTCCCGGGCTTCGGTATCTTCACGTAGATGGATCCGAGGCCTGCCGCGTCGCACGTCGCGAGTGCGGTACCCAGGGGGTTTCGGGCAGCCGGTTTGCCATCGCAGGTGAGGCCGGCTCGAAACTCCTGATCGGCGGTGAGTGGCAACCCACTGACGGTGTTCACCAGCGCCACCTGGCCACTGGGAATATCGGCCCCTCCGCCATCCGCGATCGGGGTTGCGGAGAAGCAGGTTGCGGTCGGCGCGGAACACGGCAGCGCGCCAGCCACAAGTCCCCTGTCGTAGCGCCAGTTGAAGCCCAGCCACGGGCCGCGTTTCCATGGCTGGTACTGCAGGTGTGTCGTCTGATTAAACAGTTCGTCATGGTCGATGCGGAATACCTCATTCCCGACCGGAATGATAGGCAGCCCGGCTACCTGCGGCAGGGAAAAGCGCGCAGCCACGCTGGACATCACCACAAATGCCGAAAGCCCGTGGAAGTCCGGCAGGCTGGCGCGGATTGCATACCCCGGAATCTTGGAACTGGCCCATTCGATTGGAAACGTGATCGGCGTGCTGCCCACGACGCCGAAATCGAAGGCGTTGTGAGTGTATTTCCAGATGTACTCGGCGTTTATAACCAGAAATCGGCCGAACGCCTGCTGCAGACCGGCGTGGAATTCGTTGCGGTGGCCCGGGTCGATCGCACCCAGATTACACGTGACTCCTGGCGGAGGAACAAGAGTCGCGAGAAACGGGATACTGCATCCCGTACTGAAAAATGAACCGTCGGACCTCGGTGCGCGTACATGAGGCGCAGAAAGGCGAATCTCACATGAAACAGACCGCTATGTTGACCACAGCGTCGCTGCTCAACATTCTATTGATGACGTTTCACCTGACCGGCGACATCCTGTTCAAGATGGCCCCGGCAGGTCTCTCAAATCTGTTTGCGGTGTTCATCTTCGTAGTCTTGCTGTGTGGAACGCTGCTGCTCGCCGGACGGCGAGCGGGATACATCATCATCTTCTTCGGGTCGGTCCTCGGGCTGGTCATCCCTGTCATCCACATGAAAGGGACGCGGGGTGTTATCGGTGGCGAGATCGGCAACTCAAGCGAAGCTTTCTTTTTCGTGTGGATACTCCTCGCGTTGGGTATCACCGCGACGTTCTCCATCATCCTATCGGCGCGCGCACTGTTGAGCTTGCCCTGGCGCCGGAGCCGCCGCGCGTCAACTGCCGCATAACGCCCGTTGCTGAGATTTGCCGGGATCGGCCCTGTCTGACGGAGCGTTTACGGGAGGGAGCAACTGGTTCAAGAGGCAACTGGCTACGAACAGCAAAGAGCTGAAGCCCGCACAGGTTCGCGGGCTGAGCGAACCGGGCTTCCGCCGCCATTGGAGCGTATCAGTGACCCACCGATTCCTCCGACGAGGGTCTAAGCAAGAGGTTCAGTCATTTAGTAACACAACGGATGTACACAAGCTGGCCAGTGAGTTCGAAGACAAACTTCCGGAAGAGTGACGATGCCGCTATGGGCGAGTTGCAGGCGGAGGACAGAGATCCAAAGCGAGGTTGTGGCGCGGATCAGCCGACCACCGCGTTTGGTCGTTTTCAGCAAGGGCTCATTCAGAGGACGGCCCGAAACCTGGGGCATGTACGACTACCCATACGGTTCCTCGGCCGTCGCACTGGTGGCAGCGTGATCCCCTATAGGTCTTTCCGGTCCCCTGACATTGCTCGCAACCGGTGACCAGTTTCACCGATAGTCGTTCAGGTCTTGGCAGATCGCTCGACTGCCCAATCACCTCGGCATGGTGGTGACTAACCAGCCACCGGCGCAACTCGCGCTCGACTGTTTGCCGGTCCTGGACGCTGAGTTCCGGAGATCGGTGCTCCCACCATTTGGGAACGCAGTCATAGCAAACCAACTGGCCGCCGTCGAATAACGCGCCTGGATCCGAGCGCCGGAAATATATGCCGCACCAACTGCAAGGCTTGACGCCAAGCAATCCGAGACCAGCCTTCAGGTGCTCCAGACTGCGCTCGAGGCTAACCAGCCTCTCATCTTGGCCTTTCTCTGGTTCGTCGGGCAGAGGGCCTAAGCCTCCTTTCGCAATCATACGCCGAACTGCTCACGTCGACTTGCCATCGCCCAAGGCAATTCGCCGAAGACGCCTCGTGCTGAGCAATAGCAAGGCTGCATCGCCCGGAAAAACAACGTGACGAGAAGGGCTGACTGCGGACTTCTCTAGGCTGCGCTTCTGGTGAAGCGACAGTTTTGGGGGATCTCAGTGCCGTAACGCCTCCGCGATCGGGCCAAGCGCCAAGGCGGGCAGGAAGCACAGCGCACCCACGAGCAGGATCGTCCCGAGAACCAAGGCGCCGAACGCGGCGGAATCGCTGGGCAGCGATGCCGCGGTCGTTGGCCGGCGTCCCTGGGCTGCAAATCGGCCAGACAGGGCCAACGCCAGCGCGGCCAAGCCGAACCGTCCGGCCAGCATGGCGACAGCAGTGGTCGCGTTGTAGAACAAGCTGTTGGCATTGAGACCGGCCATGCTTTGTCCGTTGTTGGCCATACACGAGGCATACGCGAATAGCACTTCCGTAAAGCCCCGCGGACCACTGTTGGTCACCAATCCAGCCCGGCCGGCATTCGTAGCGATCGCCACCGCGGTCAACATCAGCACGACCGCCGGCGTCAGCAAGGCGTACAAGGCAGTCAGCCTGGTCTCCGAAGCTGCGATTTTCTTCCCGAGGTAGTCCGGCGTGCGACCGACCATCAGCCCTCCAACGAACACAGCGACCAGTGCGATCATGAGCATGCTGTAGAGGCCGGTTCCGAGTCCACCGAAGACGACTTCCCCCAGCAGCATGTTCACCAGGAGCACCATCATACCCATCGGCTGGTAGGAGTCGTGCATCGAGTTATACGAGCCGGTGGCTCCGTTGGACGTGACCACCGCCGCGAGAACCGATCCTCCAATACCGAAACGGACTTCCTTTCCCTCCATGTTCCCGCCGGAAAGATGCAGGGTGGCGAGTTGCGGCGGAGTCGCGGCCTCGGCGAAATCACACACCACGAGACCACCAACGAACAGCACGACCATCACGGCCAACAATACCCAGCCGGCGCGGGGCCTGCCGGTCATGTGGCCGAACGTGACGGTGAGCGATGCAGGAAGCACAGCGATGGCCAGCAGCCCGAGGAAATTGACAATCGGCGTCGGATTCTCATAAGGATGGGCGCCGTTGGCGTTGAAAAAACCGCCACCGTTGGTCCCCAAATTCTTGATGAACTCTAACACCGCCACCGGTCCTTGAGCGATGGTCTGAATTCCTCCCTCTAAGGTATGGGCCTCCGTGTAGTGCGCCAAGTTGAGCGGCACGCCCTGCCAGACCAAAACGAGGCCTCCCACCAGAGCCAGCGGCAAGAGGACCCAAAGGAGAGCTCGGACCAAGTCCACCCAGAAGTTCCCCAGCGTGTCCGAGCGTTCCCTTGCGAATCCTCTGATAAAGGCGATCCCGATGGCGAGGCCGCAAGCGCCTGCCAGGAAGTTTTGTGAGACCAAGCCAAGCAGTTGTGTCAGATATCGAAGCGTGCTTTCGCCCCCATAAGCCTGCCAGGTTGTAGTCGTCGAGAAACTGATTGCCGTGTTCGCTGCCAAGTCCCCGGTCATTGGAGTGGTCAAGTAATGGTCGGCAGGCCCGCCCGGGAGCCAATGCTGGGCAAGCAGCAAGAGGAATAGCCCTGCTGTTCCTGCGGCGCTGAAAAGCAGGAAGCACAGCGTATAGGTGCCAGCGGACATCTCTTCGGTTCTGCGGACCCCCAGTAGCCAGTACAGACACGATTCGGCAGGGCGGAGTACGGGATCAAGGAAGGTGGGTGCGCCCTCGAACACCTGGGCCAGATAGAGCCCCACAGGTCGCGCCAGCCCTACGACGAGAGTCAGAAAAGCGAGGTACTCCAGCCAGCGCATAGGATTCTCAGAGGGGAGGTGCTGCGGCTACGCGGGGCGGCTCAAACGGCTTCGGCGATTCGTTCATATCAGCAGAAGGATAGCAGGCGGCTCAACGGGCGCGGAGTAGCGATTGTCGGATTCACATTAGGACCGCTACGTCGATGTCTCCATTTCGTCGCAGGACACTGACCGTGACATCGTGTTCATGCCACACCACCACAAGATCGGCGCTGGCATCGCCGACTCGCAGATCCGCGATTTTCGCCCGTCCTAAGAATGGTGGCAGCGACGGACGGACCAATGAGATTCTGGACGTGATCGCGCCGACCCGGATGCTCAGGCAGGCTTGGAACATCAGGAACACGGCCGTTGCCAACCATGCCTGGGGGGCGCCAGCCACCGCTGGAAGCGAATTTCGACGCCAGTTCTGGCCCCGAGAACGCCGGCGCCAGGGCCGCCAGACGCACGTCCTGCGGTCGAACCGATCGGATAGCGGGAGCCCGGTCACTCTGTGGCCGGGCTGGATTTGTTCTACAACGACCCTGGAAGCTTGGCGGAGTTGGCACGCTCCTGCTTGGGCCTATTCGCCTGCGCAGCTCTTAGGCGGGCTTCTTCCATCGGGGAGTAGTGACCAAACTTCGTCTTGAACCATTGCTCCAGCCGCGGGTTGGTGCGCATCGTGGATTCAATTCGCGGCGCGCCCTGCAGCGTGGTTTCCTCACGCAATGCCGCCTTCGCTTGGTCGGCTCTCTGCTGCTCAGCCCTCAGTCGGGCTTCTTCCATCGGGGAGTAGTGGCCGGTCTTAGTTTTAAACCACTGCTCCAACCAGGGATTCCTCGACTGCGCCAGGCCAGCGGCCGTAAACATCGCACCCACCAAACTAATCGCTACAAAACGTCTCACGTTTCGATCTCCTTTTGGGCGGGATCGCCTTGCTGAACTCACCGGAACGATCCAGCCACTCGGATCTGATGCTTCCTGGATAGTCTGGGTTCAATCTTCTTTATGCCGGCAATTTATCGCTGGAAGAAGCCAGTAAGTCGTTGGATCAGAAGCTTACTTAGTCTCCTTTTGCCTCTAACTAACCAGGCGCAGCCAGAAACAAACATGACGCCGACACGGAGTAAGTAAGGAATGTGTAAGGAGTGTATAAGGAGTAGATACGGAATACACGTTTTCTTACGGAATGCAGCCAGCCCTCCGGTCAAATACCGCGGCGTCACTGCCCAGCGATTCGGCCGCGTTCGACGCCTTGGTCTTCGATCCGACCCTGCTCGTGGGCGCGCTGTGCTTCCTGCCCGCCTTGGCGCTCGGCCCGATCGTGGAGGCGTTGAGGCACTGAGATCGCCTCGGTCGCTTTACTGGAAGCGCAGCCTGGAAGTGCGCGGTCAACGCTCCGAGTCGAGAATGTATCTGGTGAAGTTCTTGAAGGGCATGCCAATCTAAGCCGGGGAATGCTCTTTGCCCCTCCGCTCCAAGCGAGGACGTCGTGGGACTGCGGGTGAGACTTCATCTTGACAGGCCACCGCCCAACACGGGAAGGAACGAGGTGCCTGCGTCGGAGCAGCGGCAGGGAAGGGGCAAATGTTCTCGGAATGTCCGTCTCGGCTGTCGACCGATGCCCTCGGTGGCCCGGCCGCGGCTTGGTGCATATTTGCCGTGTAGAGGCATTGGAACTCAATTCTGTGCGCGAGCGTCGGAGACCACAAGCGCCAGATAGGGCTTCGTTACTCAGCCCCCCGAGGGCAGCACTTTCACCGACGAAGAACGGGTCCGCGGATCGGGAATTGAGTATAACCGATTCGCGCGGCCTGCTTTCTGCAGTTCAGGCGCGTACCCTGGTTGAGTGCCCAGTATGACCCGCATTGTGGCAACTGCCTACTTCCCGACCACGACAATCGAGAACGAATCTGGCAACATCTGGCGGCCGGGTCCGCGGCCTCCCTTTTTCTCACCGCCTGGCTGAGCATCTGGCGGAGACGGGGCTGGCGCGGCGCACTCGGCGGCGATCAGCAGAATCCGGTCCGTCTTGGTGTCGAGCGTCAGCGTTTTGGCGCCCGTCATTGTCTTCACATTCTGTTCCACCTCGAAACTGGTGGGGCTGTTCTCTTTGATCACGGTCAGGGTGCCATTACCGTGCGAGCTGAACGCTTCCATGGTTCTAGGATTGAATACAGCGCCGTCGCTGCCTCCGGCGAGAGGAAGGGCATCGAGGATCCCGCGCGATCGGCGGCAGAGCGGCGAAGCCGAGCGCCAGCATAGCCGCGGCCCCGGCGATCATTGCAAGACGCCGATATGAGCGAGCCATGCCACCAAACAGGGCACGGCTATGCCCAGCCAGATCGCCTCGACATTTCACCGCTTTCCGTTTACTCGGTTTGGGAATCGGCGGCAGCCTCAGTCGGCGCACACTCACCAAAGACGGGCATGAAGACTTATGCCCGATCGCCGCAGTACCGCGCCGGCAGCCACAACAACCAGAAGAAGGCGAGGCTGGCCGCGGCACCGCCGGCAAGGTACCAGGGCCACGGTCCCATCTGGTCGAGCAGGGATGGATTAGCGGGTTTCCGGCACAGGAACATATAATTGCTGCCGAAAGCGGCGTTGACCGCGCCAACCAGCGCGGCATAGCCGAGCAGGAAACCGAAGGAACGCCAAACCGCGGCCGGCCGGAATCGCGCGAAGCCGCCAAACGCCAGCAGCGCGACTGCGATTACGATTCCGCCGTGCGCCACAAAGAAATAGAGGGCCGCGTAGCTCGGCCACGGAAAAAGCAGGTTCGGGGTGAGCAGCGCCATTCCCGCCCCTGCGACGCCGGCGAAATATGCGAATTCAACCAGGGAGGGGACAACTGTGAGACAGCCGAGCACAGCCAGCCACACGGTCAGGTCGCATAACTGCAGCGGAAGGTTAGCCGCGTGGATGCCTTCCCGCGAGTAGCGGTAGATCCACCATACCAGCTCATTGATGGCGAGCGTCCACCCGATGCTCAGGCGGGCGCCGCGCATCGGAATGAAGCCCCGCCAGCACAGGATTGGAAGTGCGACCGCGATCGAGGCCACCGCGATCAGCAGCGAAATGTGAAGTGGGCCGAACAGCCTCACGGAGATTCCTCTATCGGAGGTTCAGCGGCGTGAGAACGCCATCCTTCTTCACAGCCAGCCGAATGGGCCGGGGCTCGCCTCGCCGGGGCACACTCACCTCGACCCAAACCTCCTCGCCGGGCGGCCGGCGCGACGGATCGGGGACGTGCTCGGATATAAAGAAGGCCACAGGCTCCGCGATTCGCCAGGGGCCATTGCTCCAGCGGATAACACGCACTCCGGTGTCGAAGGGAACCGGCTCGGCGACAAGCCGTCCGTTCCGAACGGAGAGAGTCACAGATGCCCAGTAAACCGGCGCTCCCACCATGCCGTCCACCTCCAGGCTCAGGCTGACGTAACGGCCGCGGATGGGGAGATTGGGATCGAACCGTAAGGCCCGCGCCCATGCCCGCGGCAGGCGCTCGCGGTCGAGCGCGTACTTCCCGGCCACGCTCAGCACCAGTAGGCACTGCACCACCGCAACTGCAATTCCACGATAGAGCGGTCTCATATGACCTCCGTACGAATCTGCGAAATCAACCGCCGGCGCGTTCGTTCGAGCAACCAACCTCCGCCGAGAAACAGCAGGCCCAGCACGATCAAGCTGGCGGAGCGGCCCAGTTTATCCATCACATCGGAGAAATAGAAACAAAGCAGCGTGATGGCGAATCCTGCCACGCCGAGATTGATCCGTTCGGAACGCGATTCACGAACTCCCCACAAGGCCAGCCCGATGGATCCGATCAGGCCCCATACATAGGTGAGAATGTGATCGCTTGGCCCGCTACTTATCAGGGCGAGTAACAACGCCCAAACAACGGCGACGCCGTTCCATACGGCTGCGCGGCCGCGGAGCACTATGGCAAGAGCAAGCGGCAGCAAGCCCGCAACCGACCATGCAATCGCCTGCGCCTCCAGCGGCAGGCCTCCCTGCGTCGCCACCGCGGCTGCGACGAACGCCGCGGGCAGCAGCGCAATGCCGCCCAGCCAGGCAAGCGCTTTCCGCAGGGGGCCATCGTTCGCCGCGCGGCGAGCGGTCAGATAAGTGAAGCTCAGAGCGCAGATTCCCGCGGCGACCGGCGCTATATAGTCGCTTCGGCTTTCGGACATCCGCACCCACCACTCACCGGCCAGCCAGTACGGAACCAGGATGGCAACCAGCGCGGCCTGGGTCCAGTGCCGGAGGAGAGCCCATGCGATCGCCGCGCCCACCGCCCAAAGCAGAACCGCGGCCGGCCAGTGCTCGGAGAGATGAAAGATCTGTCCGGCCAGGGCAATGCCGGCTCCCAGCGCCACCGTGCCTACCGTATGCAGCGCGACCGCGAGGGACTGGAAACGGGCGGCCACCGCGGCCCCGCCCGCGTGGAACACGGCGACCATCAGCAGCACTAGCGTCATCCGCGCTCCGGCGTCGAGTTCATCCCAATGTGCGGATACAAACAAGAGGACGCCCGCGCCGAGCGTGAGAGCGCCAAACGCCAGCGCGAGCAAAATGGGCCATCGCAGACCACCCGGCCGGGCCTGGCTCGCCTCCCACTGTCGAATCCGCCCGCCTGTCGCGGCATCGACAATTCCCGCGGAGGTCCACCGTTCCAGGTGGGATTCCCAATCGTTAGGCATGATGATTCCTCAACTCCTTTCTACAGGTACCGCTGGATGCGGTCGCGAAAACGCGTATAGACCCAGGAGACGCCGACCAGGATCACGCCCAGGACGAAGAACGACATGATGCGGTACAGCGTCTCGAGTTCGCGTAAATCGTAGAAGAACAATTTCCCCACGCAAATGAGGAACAGCGCCAGGCCCGACAGACGCATGGTGCGGTCTCGCAGCGGGAAGCCGGCCCCCAGCAGCACTGCGCCTTCGATTCCCCAGACTACCGTCAGCATGCTGCCGGAGACCTCTTGATACAGAAATGCCATCGCAAGGCTGCTGGCGAGCAGCGAGTAGAGTAGGCGCGCGCTAGGCTCCGATGCGGGCTTCTCTTGTGTCTGCGGGATGAATAGCTGCGCGGCGAACAGGCAGCCGATCACCAGAACTCCCGCCGCGATCCGTTGTTCGGTGCTCGCGAAGATCCCCGCCGGGTCCAACTCGAGAGCCAGCGCCCGCCAGAAGGTGACTGCGGCGAGAGCATAACTCTGGAACCTGAGGTCGGGCAGGTCCCGGAAGCGGCCGACGACGAGCAGCAGAACGGTCAGCAACGCCCAGCCGATCTCGACGAATGGCGGGCGCAGTTCCAGGTACAGCAGTCCTGCCATCAGGGCCGCCGCGGTGTACAGGTACGGGCGCCGCAAGGATCGCTCCCATTCGCGTAGCCGCTTCGTCCAGCGACCCTGCCGCCACCATTCGAAATAATGAGATGCAATCACCACCGCCCCGTTTAACAGCCGATGGGATACGCCGTAAGAATAGCCGGCGGGCTCCAGGTTGGCGTAGAACAGCCGTCCGAAGGCGGTTGCGGCCGCCAGGTGGCCCTGTAATCGCAGGCCGGGCAGGTCCGTGCGGAAAC
>Ga0116106_1001183_pt1 | contig 13272 bp, 12 predicted proteins | sample June2015DPH_6_50_FD_89717 | JGI IMG/M metagenome (GOLD analysis project Ga0116106, IMG submission 89717) | Peatland microbial communities from SPRUCE experiment site at the Marcell Experimental Forest, Minnesota, USA - June2015DPH_6_40 | ecosystem: Environmental > Terrestrial > Soil > Wetlands >...
GTGCTCCGCTACTTCCCTTTGCCCGGCAGTATCGCTCGCCACCACCGCCAATCCTGCGAGTAAATAATAAAGGATTTTATTTGTGACGGTCAGATCGCGGCTGCGAATAGAAGGAGTTTCCCCAGCGAAGCCGATATCGTGCTCAGCGATCCGCGATAGGAGCTCCGCGTTCGAGACCAGTTCGTGAACCTTAATCCGATCACGCCAAGCTTCTGGCACACGCCGCAAAAGCCAGTTCTCGAAGCCGCTCACCGGCTTCCCTCGCAGGTGGATCTCAGCTTCGTGCTCGAGCAAAGGTAGGGCACGGATAAGATCTTCGAGCCCACGACCGCGGCCGAGTGTCTGAGAGAACCAATGTATCGACGGCAGACAGCGGTCCGCTCGGTCCTTGAATAAATTGTCCATTGATTCTCGATCAGACCACCTAAACGCATTGTAGACGACTGTCGGTTGCCGGCACCCGAATTCCCGAGCCAGGGCTGCGCTCATGGCGCGGGATGGGCATGTCGCATGTCCGCCTGTGTTTAGGAGTTTCCTTTCCAAATCGCGCAGTAACTGCAGCGGACGAGATCTTCGTGCTTCGGGTAAAAGATCCTCAGAATACCAATCCTCCATGTCAATGCCTACCATGGAGCCGGAGCGGAGAAGCCGAGCCCCAACCCACGCTCCTTGTTCCAGATGCGCGACATAATAGTCGGCCTCAGCTTTTCTTGCTTGTCTCCCCAAATCGAGAACTGCAGGCCCCAATTGATAGGCATTTTCGACATGCAAATATCGGTTCAAATCAACTCCAACGCGTGTGCGAATACGTGGCCAGACTGAAAGAAGCTGCTGCTTTAATTTGTCTTCTCCGACAGACAGTACAGATTTGAAAGAAAAACCGTGAGCAAAAGCGAGCCCCTCATCGGTCTGTCGCTGAACAACGTCAGAAGTGGCACCGTACACGGTAACCTCAAATCCAGCATTAGCTATCGTCTCGGCCTCCTTGAATGCACGGGGATTCGAAGACAGCGGCGCGGCTGTTAGAATCGCGAAACGCCGTTTTTTCGGTTGATTGAGGCCCTCAATTCCGCTAGTCATGGCAAACAAACGAGATGTCGCGTCGACTCTTCACCGCGAATATCCCTTTCAATACGTCGGATCGTGTACCCCAACCGCAAAAGTTGTTCCGAGCAAGCCTTCTCGAGTGCGGCGCCGTGCGCCTCTAGGAATATTGTCGGGCGAAATCTATGCAACATTTCGAGGGCTCCACTCAATACGTCGAACTCGGCTCCTTCGACATCAATCTTAACGACATTGGGCGCCAGTATTTCGCCATTTTCCAACAGCGAGTCAACCTTACGAACCGTTACCGGTATTTCTCCTGCGGCTTTGACGTCCGCTTGGAACGAGCTGTTAACAAGCTTTCCCATACTGGAGTCCGGCATAACCTTGAGCGACGCTGACCCGTCCATCTTCCCCAGTGCGAAGGCAACGACACTGATGGGCAGCTGAGGATTCAACTCGCAGAGACGGGACACAGCCCTTTGGTTGGCGGGCAGCGGTTCGAATACAAAGACTTTCAAGGCGCCGGCCAATGCCATCACGCCTGAGATGTAGCCCCGATAACCGCCAATGTCATAGCAGATATCGCCCGGCTTTACATGTTCGACTATCGCGGCGGTGAATTCGTATTCGTAAACTCCGGCCCAAACTGGTTTATCAAGCGGAAGGGTAACTTCAAATCGGAGTCCCGCAGCAGGACCGTCATTGATCGTGTGTACAAAGGGCTTGTCCGACAGAAATCGCGCAACTAGCCACCGCTGTAGGCCGGCAATGCCTGGCACATTCTTTATCCAAGGCCGCAGGGGATAGGGAATAAAGTTCACCCCTCGGCCCAGCACGCTGGTAAGATTCTTAGGTTTTGACATCCGTTCGATGCCCCGGCTAGGATCCCTTTCCCACAGATATTGGTTCGATCCAACTTAGAGTCAGTGTGTTGTGACGAGGTGTTCTGAATTCCTATCTTTGATATGACACGTGGATATGACACGTGGGGATCATCACAGTGTACTCTGGACCAAAGGTGCTCATGAAGAGCGTCGGCACCGCCCGACTCCTGTCCAGACAGGACTTCGACCGTTTCGCCGGCGCTACTTGCCGTATCTTTCGGATCCTCATCTCGTTGGCGTGGTCATGGTCAGAAATACTATTGTAATCATAGTCGTAACGATTGCGGTCAATGACCGTTTCTGATATTTTTGAAGTGGTAAGTCAACTTGTCAATTACGAACCTAGCAAAAACCAGAACTCCACGATGAATAGTACTCCATCATTATTCCGACCTACAATGCTGACCGATCGGTTGACGCGGCACTAGAGTCGGAGTAGAACGACCGCAGCGCCGTACGGCCTCTCGAATTCGTCGGAGCGCAGACGGATCGCGACAAGAGAGAATTACCGAAAAGCACCCGTAACTAATTGCTCAATGGATTTCTCCCATACGAAGATCAGCCTCCGCCGGCCCCTTTCCGACTACTCCAAGATCCGTGGTCTATACGGACTCTTCCTGCGGGGGAGAAGATTTCAGCTTCGCAGAATCCGAGAGCAGCTGTACCTCAATGTTGGATGCGGCCCGAAACTGCTTAATGGTTTTGTTAATCTTGATTACTTATGGGTGCCCGGGATCGATCTCTGCTGGGACATAACTGAAGGTATACCGCTTCCCGACCACAGTCTGCAAGGCATCTACAGCGAACATTGCCTTGAGCATTTCGACAAAACAGTAACCGCCAACATTGTGCGCGATTTCCACAGGCTTCTCAAGCCCAAGGGAACGCTTCGTATAGTAATTCCAGACGCGGAACTTTACATCAATCTCTACCTCCAAGCACGCGCCGGAGAATCTGTCAAGTTTCCCTACGTGGAAGGAAAATGCCTTCCGATTGACCCTCTCAATCGGATCTTTCGCGAACACGGGCATCTCTATGCTTATGACTTTTGTTCAATGCAGGAAATGATTTTGAGTGCGGGATTTTCTTCCGTGACCAAAATGTGTTTTATGAACGGACGCGATCCCAAATTGCTAGTTGATTCGCCGGAGCGGGCTATTGAGTCCCTCTATGTCGAAGCTTGGCAATAGATTCGGTTGTTAAAAGGGCATCTCACTCGCTGTTGGTTCCGAGACCCAGCGTTCGATATCCATATATCCACTTGCCCGCAAGAGTTTGGACTAGGAAGCTCAGAGAGCGCCGTCCACCCCTCGCGGTTCAGCAGCACCCGTGTCTTCCGGTATCCGTTATGACCCATGTCTAGCGAATCTTTCGAATGCACAAGCGCGATTCCATCCAGGGCCCCGTCCTGCCCGAGAGCGCAATCCGCGCCACACGGCACGGCCGGCGCCGCGAAGGCGTCACATTTCTTGTCCGACCGAAAACCGCTTCCTCTTATTATCAAAATCTCGTTCGTCGGATTTGCCGAAAAACTCTCTCTCAGACTGTATTGACTTTCGGGTGGCACCGTTCAGGAACGAGCCGCCGCTTCACTGCAGCGCGATTGAATCCATGACGCACAGCGAATTTTTCGATTCGCCGCGCCAGTTTCCATCCAACCACACGGCGGAGTGCATGGAAACCGGGCGTACCGTCGGGCGGCCGATCCGAACCGCCCAACTCGTTTGCGCGCGTGGATATCAGACGACATAGTTCTGCGTGCTCCGGATAATAATCAAAGACGAATTTTTGCAGCACGGTTGCGCAGGAGCGGCGTGCGCGTGCATCGTTGCGCCGGGCCAGCAAATGTTGAGTTCCAAGCATGAGAGAATGAAAAGCCGATTGAATTGCCCTGTCACTTTTCTGTCCGCTCAAACTGCCGCTGATGCCGGAACGATAATATAAGCGCGCGCCCGGAGCAAAGCGCACTTCGGAAGCATGGCTAAGCATGCGGGCGACAAACTCGAGGTCGTTGATGAGAGAAAGATCTTCATTCCAAAGCCCGCACTTTTCCAGCAGGTCGCGAGGAACGAGCCACAATGCGCTTTGCATCATCCCACCTCCTTCAAGCCAGGATTCAACCAGCCACTCGATTGAGTCCATATCCTTCCAGATCGGCCGCAGCTCGAGCTTGAATGTGGAAAGGTCGTTGCCATAAAAGCGCCCCCATTCGCACAAAGCGACGGCCGTTGTGTTTCCGGCAACACGCTCCATTTGCAGTTCGACGGTGCGCGGCGCCAGCAAATCGTCGGCATCGAAGAACTTAATGTAATCGCCCGAGCATTCCTCGAATGCCCGATTGTTGGCGGCGCATTGGCCTCTGTTTTCTTGATGAATGACCTTGACGCCGCGTGTCCGGTAGGATTCCAAAATCTCGCCGCTGCGATCCGTCGAACCGTCATTGACGACGATGATTTCTTTCTCCGACCACGTCTGAGCGAGAGCTGAATCAAGCGCGGCGGCGATGAACGGCGCGGCGTTGTAACATGGGACGAGAATGGAAACCAACTGGCGCAACCTTAACTATTCCTTCTTATTCTCGCGTAGCAGAATTCCACAATGGATCTCGGCGCGATAGAATGCGTCGGCGTGATTTAGGAGCCCGAAATATCACGCCGCGAACCTTCGCAAAAACGATCGGGTTGCTAACCGCTTGGCTCCGAAATTATTCAATATTCGTTAATGCCGAAACCCTGATTAGCGGGATTCGCGACGCGTTTGTCATCGTTCCGCACGTCTCTCGTTAGCCGTTACTGCCATAGATTAGTCAATGCTCTTCTTCGCCACAGTCCGCCCAGTCGCATACCCGAATTGTTCTTTCAGAACCTCGGGAACACGCTTGTTTCTTTTTGCCTTTGAGGGACGCAGCTTCCAGAAATCTTCTGGGCTCAAGATTGCTTCTAGCCACTGCGTCACAACTTTCTCGTGGCCGAAGTGTCGGCGGTGGAATTCCTGCAGGCGTTCACCATACACTTCTGCGCGGCGTATCCGATGCATCATCTTTTCAATGCCAGCCATCATTAACGGTTTCTCCCGCTTTACAACACATACGTCGGGATTATCCTCGGCCATTAGACCTACGGCGCCTACATCGGTTGCCACAAACGGAACACCGAATGCCATAGACTCCAACAAAGTCATCGGCAAGCCCTCGCTGTCCGAAAGCAGAACAAGCAAGTCTGCAACTTCCATAATTGCACCCAATTCCGCCTCCCCATGATACGGACCGTGAACTTCTACGCTGAACGACAATCCCCGAGCTATTATCGCTTCGCGGAGAGCCTTTTCGTCGTCCCCCGTGCCATAGTAGTCCAACCTCGCTGGTTGGATCGCTAAGTCCGGCCAAATGTCTAGCAAATCAAAAACGCCTTTCGTTCGGGTCAATCGGCCGAGATAAACGATGTGTGCCTGGTCCACGTCGCGCAACCCGCGGCGTGGCGGATTGACAACCTTTGCCAGATGCGGTATGGGTCGGATGGGGATATCCAGTTCATAGCCGCGCGCCAGGAACTCGGTCTCAACAATCAAAGCATCAAAGAATTTTACTCCAGGAGGATACGGGCGGGCACGCGGTGCTTCCCCCCCGCGACCTCCGAGAACGTATCCATTTGGCTTCAAGAATTGTGCCAGGAAGCCCACAAACCATGTCCAGTCGCACGTGTACAAAACATCGTAAAATCCCGAAAGATGGAATGGCCAGACTGTCAGGGCCCAGGCCGTGGAGAACCTACCGCCCCGCCGGATGAATGGAGTTGTCAGTACCTTGAATGGCGCATCGCGCCACACGGGCATCTTCAATACATCCGGGTTAGCGACGCGCGTTGCGAACGTCACTTCGGCGCCATTCTCAAGCAGCAGTTTACCCAAATCTAAGAAATGACCTTCTAAACCGCCGTAGCCGAAAATCGTCCCGCAGATCAGCACTTTCTTGCATTCGGACAACTTGCCCCCTTAGCTACTACGTCGGCAGGAATCGCTCTCGCAATCATCTTCGCGTCTCCTGCGAAGATTGAGCAGCGGCGTGCTGTCTCCGACGACCGTTACCGATGCATGATATCGTTAGAGGATATCTGAGGAAGGCCACAATGTTTCAATTTATGCGCCGCAGCTTCGCGCAGATGTCGCTACGTCACTGATCCCAGGCCGAAAGTCATAGTTCTCGATTAATGCCCTAAACGAGGCCTTTCGATAGGGCCCTTCTAGTTGCACTACTGACCAACGAACTCTGGATGAAAGGGTTGTGGCTGTTGAAAAACTCTTTTCAAGGAATTTAAACAACAAAATTCGTTTGTAAGTTATTGAATGTTCGTCTGCCGTAGACGCTGAAATTCGCTGAAATTACTGCTTTGGTTCCTTTTTCAACAGCCACCGTTGTTCTCCACAACAAGATACGCGGAACTCTAAATTGCAGCAATTGAAAAATATTTTTCCTTCCTCTTTCCGGTCGTTTGCTTGGCACCCAGACATTTTGCTCCAGCGGCGGGCCATCCGTCTCGTTTGCGAATCGTGACTATCAGCTCGGCGATACGACTTCGGAACACCGACCAAGGATTAGCACGAACCGCAGATCGCCGCCAGCGTTTTCACGGTTGTTCAGAAGACCAATCGCTTATCGCCAGTCTTGTTCAGCCCGAGCTTCGTTCATTCGTTTAGAATCAAATCCCTCCCTTCCGGCTCTGGATCGTCAGACTGCGCACACAGTGCCCAAAAACACTCACATTTCGTTTTCCGTCGCAATCCGACCGACTGAAATGACCCAGTCGGGTCGTAGCGTAAGTGTCCCCGAGGGGGTTGCGCCGGGTTACGATCAGCTTGGCACGGTCGAGGAAAGCACAGGCAACCAGGGGTTACCTTCATGATTGTTCAAGGCCGACCGGCTGCAAACACTCTGAATTGACTCCAAGCTAGAATAGTTGCATGAAGCTTAGTGTGATGATGATTACTTACAACCACGAGCGATTCGTCGCGCATGCCATCGAAAGCGTTTTAGCACAACGGGTAAACTTTGATTATGAAATTGTCATCGGCGAAGACTGCTCGACGGACGGCACCCGTGGTGTAGTCATGGACTTTCACAATCGATATCCGGAACGAATTGTACCGCTGCTCAGAGAGCGCAACCTAGGTGCAATGAGAAATTTCAAGGAAACACTGGCCGTCTGCAGAGGGGAGTACGTGGCGTTGTTGGAAGGAGACGACTACTGGATCCACGAAGACAAGTTGCAGGCACAGGTTGATTTCCTCGATGAACATACCGATCACGCGATATGTTGTCATCGAGCGCGATTTGTGGATGAAACAGGAGCGGGTGGGAGCCGGATCTATCCAACCTTCAAGGCCGGCTCTTACAGCATCGCCGACCTCTTTCGTGAGAACTGGATCGTAACTTGCACGGTCATGTATCGATGGGGTTCCGTTGGTGCCCTGCCTGACTGGTTTCTCACGCTGAAAATGGGGGACTGGCCGCTGCACATTCTAGTTGCGCAGACCGGAAAGATCCGGCTCATGGAAGAGCCCATGAGCGTTTACCGTATACACCCCGGAGGCCTGTGGTCCAGCCAACCGATGATTAGCCGCCAACGCGGAATTATCCTAATGCTCAGAGCATTGGATGAATATCTTGCTTTCAAGTACACAAATGCGATACAGCGGACAATTGCGGAGTCATATTATATGATGGCTTCCCTGGCCCGACAAGAGTGCAACCGGAGGGAGACAGGAAAGCACCTTGTTAACTGCATCCGGAATGGCGGATGGCGGCTCCCGAGCAGCAAGAGGGCCTTGGCAGGTTTAGCCGCGTATACTCTCATCGGCTCCTGGTACAAGATGTTCTCGAGAGGAAAGAGAATACGACATCCCCTGTGACGTAGGTTGGGACTGACCGCACGCGGGACCACGCTGTTGCGACGGAAAGTCTGGCCCTACTTAGTGGCCTCGCAAATCAGCACAGTTTCCTCACGCGTCTCACGCCCTCTCAGCGCCGGGTACTTGCTTTCACCCCAAGCGGCCCTCTCGATTCGATCAAATCCCGCTTCTCGCAAACGCCGGTCAAGTTCCTCGAAGTCGTATAACCACTGATGTCCCCAGTCCCGGAAACCAATGTTGATGTATTCAGCGCGCGTCTTGATCCAAGTGTATCCATATTTCACGAGCCAATGCTGTTGCGCCCAAGTATCCTCGTAATACTGGCGAGCGATTTCCTGTACACAGGGCATGCCTATTCGCACGACTCCGCCCGGCTCAAGAGAGCGCCGACACTCAGCAAGAAAGCGAACTCCCTCCTGTACCGGGATATGCTCCAAAAAGTGTTCGCTGTATATGTAAGCGCAAGAATTGTCAGGGACGGGCAGCCCTTCGGTTACATCCCAGAGGATATCGGCTCGAGTCTTGCGACTGAGATCCAGATTTATCCAGCCCTCGAATGGCTCATTTCCGCAGGCTACGTTCACCTTCAGAGGAAAAGTGGCATTCTTAAGCAAAGCCCTTGCGTACGCAATCCTCTTGTTCTTGCTGCGTTTTGCCTGAAACGATTCTGCGCGGTGTCCGAGACCAATTAGTATTCGAAGCGGGTTCTGATATTTAGACGTCATTTCCTTGTCATCCCACCATCATTGAACACCCAGGAGCTGAATGTTCTATCTGGTGATGACCGTGGACCAGTTTGCTTCGCACGGCAGGCGCATTGGACACGGCGGTCCGGATGATCTGGCATATCTGTGAAATCGCTGGCTCGTCTACGCTGGTGCCATTGGGAAGAACCACGACTCGACCGCAAAGTCTTTCCGTTTCCGGTAAAACGAGCGCGGCATGGGGAAAGTATGAGCGATACGGCTCCATGCGATGGCAGCCAGGAAAGAAATAGCGGCGAGCCAGGACGTTTTCGGCAAACAGCACGCCGACGAGTTCGTCACGGGTCAGACCCGCCGCCGGCCCATCAACTTCCAAAACGATGTATTGATAGTTGGCCCGCTCGCGTTCGTCATAGGCCATTACACTAAGGCCCGGAATTCCGTCGAGCTCCCGACGGTACGCAGAGTGATTGAGACAGTTCCTCTCTATGAATTCATCGACGCTCTCCAAAGAAGTAAGTCCCATGGCAGCGCAGACTTCAGTCATTTTGCCGTTGGTGCCGATGTAGATGACGTTGTCGTAGCCGCGGAAACCGAAGTTGCGCATGAGGCGCATCTTTTCGGCCAAGACCTCGTCGTTGGTCAGAACCGCGCCGCCCTCGAAGGTATTGAAGAACTTGGTGGCATGGAAGCTGAAGACTTCACAACGTCCGAAGCCACCGATCAATTCACCCTTGTAGGAGCAACCGAAGGCATGGGCGGCGTCGAAAAGTAGCTGCAGATTGCGATTGCGGGCGATGTCTTCCAAAGCAGCGATGTCGCACGAGCGTCCCCAAGTATGGACGCCAATGATGCCGCTAGTTCGAGGCGTAATCATTTTCTCTACTTGGCTTGGGTCGAGATTATGCGTCCTTGGGTCGATGTCACAGAATACCGGCGTGATCTCCTGCCACTGGAGCGCGTGGGCCGTGGCTATGAAAGTGAACGACGGCACGATCACTTCGCCGGTGAGGCCGAGCGCTCGGATGGCGATCTCCAGAGCAACCGTGCCATTGCACATGGCAACGCAGTGACGGACGCCGACGAATGCGGCAAGTTTGGCCTCGAACTCCTGGACATAGGGGCCGTCGTTCGTGAACCAAACACGGTCGAGCATGTCATTGATACGCGCCAGGAGATGCTCGCGATTGCCAACATTCGGCCGCCCCACGTGCATTTTTTCAGCAAATGCGGGCGGCTTCCCGAAGATCGCCAGGTCGTGCAACTCAGCTTTAGCGCCTGATTTAAGCATTCCGTGTCTGCACCGGTGCTAGAAGATTTCGCGAAGCCAACATATTATACTGACTTTCATGCTCGACGAGCCTGCGAAGACTAGCGATTCCGGACTCAATTTTCGCGTTCTTGTCTTCCCCGGCGGTACGGAGATCGGGCTTGAGATCAATAGCGCCTTGCGTCACTGCAAGAACGTGGACCTGTTTTCTGCGGGACTTGCTATATCAAACCACGCACCGTACGTTTACGCCCACCACTTCGAGATCCCGAGCATTCATGAACCAGAATGGTTAGCTGCTCTCAACGAGCTGATCTCACGTTTGAATATCGGCTACATCTTCCCTGCTTACGACGACGTGCTCGTTGCTCTGGCCGAGAATGCAGACCGAGTAAACGCGAAAGTTGTGACCTCGCCTCTCGACACGTGTTTGGTCACGCGGTCCAAGGGCGAGACGTATCGGAAGTTTCGCAACATCTTGCCCGTACCCCATGTTTACGACTCGCCGGCTTCCGTGGACCGATTTCCAGTGTTTGTTAAACCGGACAAGGGGCAGGGCTCGCAGAACACTCATGTGGCCCGTGACCGTGAACAGCTCGCCGCCATTCTGCGCGAACAGCCGACCGCTCTGGTTCTAGAATACCTGCCAGGACCGGAATACACGATCGACTGCTTTTCTGATCGGGAGATGGGCCTTCTGTTTTGCGCGGGCCGGGACCGGTTGAGGATCCGAAACGGTATCTCCGTTAGCACCAGCGGGGCGGCTGCGGACGAATTTCGCGATTTCGCTTTGGCGATCGGCAGAGTGCTAGCGTTTCACGGCGCGTGGTTTTTCCAGATGAAGAGGGACGGCGGAGGTTGCCTCAAACTTCTGGAAATCGCCCCGCGGATCGCCGGGGCGATGGCCCTGCACAGGGTTCTCGGCGTCAATTTCCCGTTGTTGAGTCTGTACGAGCAGATGCGCCTTCCGATACAGATCATGACGGCTCCCATCAAAGTCACTCTGGATCGGGCGCTGGTCAATCGCTACTGCCACAATTTACGCTATGACACCGTGTATGTGGACCTCGATGACACGCTGATTCTCAAAGGGAGGGTGAACACGAGATTGGTGACTTTTCTCTACCAGTGCATCAACGACCGCAAAAAGCTCGTGCTGCTTACCAGGCATGCGTGGGACGCGGAACAGACCCTTCGGAATTACCGGCTCGCTGGAATCTTTGACGAAATTCTACGTGTGCCCCCACGTCCTGCGTGCAAGTCGCAATTCATTGTGGCGACTAACGCAATTCTAATTGATGACAGCTTTAGCGAACGCGAAGCCGTCATGAGGAAATCAGGAATTCCCACATTCGACTGCTCGATGCTCGAAATGTTGTTTGATGATCGCACCTGAGGCGAGCTGATGACCAACACCGTGATCGTCAGCGAACTGGACAAGCAGATACTCGCCGTAATACGCTCCAACGTAGTGTCGTTCATGAAACACTGCTCGGCGGCTTACGCAAAATCCCCTGGCATCTTGCTGGATATCGCCCCACAGGATCACGAAGGGGCTCGTCCTTTCTTTCCTAGCTGTATAACCGTAAGAACACTCGACATTAATCAAGCGAGTGGCTGCGATTTCATAGCGGACATTTGTCGGCATAACGCGCAGATATCCGGCGGCAGCTTTGACTTCATCGTTTGCACCGAGGTATTGGAGCACACCCTCAATCCTTTCAACGCTGTGCGCGAGATCCGTCGCCTATTGAGACCTGGCGGGCTATTGTTCGGGACCACGCCGTTTAATTTCAGGATTCACGGGCCGTTGCCGGACTGCTGGAGATTCACGGAACACGGCCTACGGGCGCTATTGAAGAGGTTCGAAATGGTCGAGCTCGGCCAGATTGAGACTGCGGACCGCGCACTGATGCCGATGCACTACACGTTTGTAGCTAGGCGTCCCTCCGCTGCACAGACATAGCCACTGGGAAATCGGTTACTTCGACCGCTTCGCTTTCCCACCGCAGCTTTGGCCGCGTGGCACCAGGCTGTTTTCCATACCAGTTCCCAGCAATTTCGCCTTCGACTAGTTCGAAGCCGACAACATTGTTCTGGAACAAAATCCCGACTGACGCATCCTTCACAACGATCATATTGACGTAGTAGGAGCCAGCGTTGAGCAAGTCGCCTGGGATCGTGACCGTGTGGCGGATCAGTCCTGCAGGCCGGGGCGAAAAATCCGAGACGCTGGAAAAAACGCAGACTTCTTCCATGTTGTTGAGGTTCATGGACACGTTTAGAACTGTGCCCGGCACATGATTCTGGTAGATGAATTCAATTCGTAGGGGAGCGTGTACAGTGATGGGTTCTCCCGGATCTGTTTGGGGAAGTACCCGCACGCTTCGGAGACGCACACGTTCATTTCCAGGTGCCGTCAGGTTGTCTTCCCACATGGCTTCAAGATTGGCAACCGCGTTTGTTTGTAGATAGTGGTCAATGACCTTACGCGGATCGCCAGCGTCCATCACCTGTCCGCCGTTGAGCCACACTACTCGCGTGCACAGCTTTTGTAGCGCCGTCATATTGTGACTTACAAATAGGATCGTGCGACCTTGCCTTGATACATTGCCCATCTTCCCCAGGCATTTCTTCTGAAAAGCTGCATCACCCACAGCGAGCACTTCATCCACAAAGAGGATCTCGGTTTCGAGGTGTGCGGCCACGGAGAACGCTAGCCGCATGTACATTCCACTGGAATAGCGCTTAACTGGCGTGTCAATAAACTTTTCGAGTTCGGCGAAGGCCACGATCTCGTCGAACTTGCGCGCGATCTCCGTTTTCCTCATGCCCAGGATGGCGCCGTTTAGGAAGATGTTATCGCGTCCGGTCAGTTCGGGATGGAAGCCGGTACCGACCTCTAGGAGCGATCCGACGCGTCCCCAGATGTCGGCATGGCCGTGGGTCGGCTCAGTGATTCGGGAGAGGATCTTGAGAAGCGTGCTCTTCCCTGCCCCGTTGCGGCCGATGATGCCGACCACTTCTCCGCGCTTGATCTCGAAAGAGACATCTTTTAGTGCCCAGATATTGGGCTTCTCGGTGCCGGCGCTGCCATTCGAGGAATGCCGCAGAGCGGAGCGCAGGCGGCGAAAGGGCGAACCGAAGGCGTCCGCGATTACATCACGGAGCGCCTTGTAAGACTCCCGTTCCCCGATCCGGTACTGCTTTGCGAGTCCCTCGCAACGAATGGCTACATCAGTCATTGGTTTGGTTAAATCACATCCGAGAAGGTCTTCTCCATGCGACGATAGTAATACAGACCGCCGACAAGGACGACAGCTACGACAACCACCGAGACCCACAGCATCGTGCCGGGTGCTTGCGCCTTGCCCAACAGCGCCCAACGGAAACCTTCGATGACGCCAGCCATGGGGTTGAGACCATAAAAGGGCCGCCACCGCGCAGGAACCAATGTGCTGGA
>Ga0116106_1001185_pt1 | contig 13253 bp, 10 predicted proteins | sample June2015DPH_6_50_FD_89717 | JGI IMG/M metagenome (GOLD analysis project Ga0116106, IMG submission 89717) | Peatland microbial communities from SPRUCE experiment site at the Marcell Experimental Forest, Minnesota, USA - June2015DPH_6_40 | ecosystem: Environmental > Terrestrial > Soil > Wetlands >...
AAGATCCTACCAGCAGCCTTTTCTTCTGGAGCCGATCGTCTGCAGCGCTTTCAGCAGGAAGAGAGAGTTCTCCGTTCGGTGAACCACAACAACCTTCTCGCCATCCTCGACGTTGGCAACCAGAACGGTTCCTACTACCTGGTTTCGGATCGAGAGACTTCCGATGCGGGCCAAGTACTTTGATCTCTGATAAGGTCTTCAGCGCTAGAATAACCGGATCGCCTTTGCCCGCTGAACGGCCGGTACTTTTCTCAGAACAGCCAACACCGTTTCCGGCACTTGTCCGTCCACCTGAACAACAGCCACTGCTTCGCGCGGAGTGCTGGGGTCTTCATTTTCCGCCAGCCGGCCCAGAGAAAAATTGGCGATGTTGATCTGGTGATCGCCCAAGATCGTGCCCACCCGCCCAATGACCCCCGGCACGTCCTTGTTCCGCATGTAGATCAAATCGCGCTCCAGAGGCGCCTCCACATCAATGCCATCCACGTGCAAAAGGCGCGGCATGTTTCCATGCAAAACCGTTCCCTTGACGAAATGTTCTTCCTTGCTGGTCTTGAGGAAAATGGAAATCACGCTTTCTCCCCGGGAGCTTTTGGGCTGGCTGGCTTCATGCACCCGCAAACCACGAGAAGCGGCGATGGTTGCGGCGTTTACCAGATTGGCTTGTTCCTCCAGCCCCTGATTGAGAATGCCCTTGATGGCGGCATTGCGGACCAGTTCAGTTTTTCCTTCCGCGATATGGCCGCTGTAACGCACCGAGATTTCCTCAATCGTGCCTTCGCTGGTTTGGGCAAGAAACGCGCCCAGCCTCTCCGCTAGTACGGTAAAGGGCTGCAATACGAGGTATTCCTCGTACGAGACCGACGGCACATTCACCGCATTCTGGATCACACCGTGTTTCAGGTATTCCTTCACCTGGAGCGCGATCTGGTAGCCCACCGCCTCCTGCGCCTCATGCGTGGAACCGCCAATATGCGGCGTGAGCACCACGTTGGGCAAGGATGTCAAGGGCGAATCTTTGAGAGGTTCGTGGACAAAAACGTCCAGCGCGGCGGCCGCCACTTGGCCTTGTTTGAGCGCTTCCACCAGGGCTGCTTCATCCACCAACTCGCCCCGGGCGCAGTTCACCAGACGTATGCCCTTTTTCATCTTCTTCAAGGATTCCGCATTGATCATCCCAGTGGTCTGCAGATTAAGACCCACGTGTAGCGTGAGGTAGTCCGCGGCAGCATAGATTTCGTCCAGTGATGCCATGCGGATACTGTGATCTTTCGCGATGGCCGCTGAGACGAACGGATCATGGGCAATGATTTCCATTCCAAAGGTCCGCGCCCGCTGCGCCACTTCCATGCCGACTTTTCCCAAGCCGACGATCCCGATCGTTTTGCCGCGCAGTTCCGTCCCCTGCAGCGACTTTTTCTCCCATTTGCCAGCGTGCATGAGCGCGTCGGCCCGGCACAAATGGCGCGCCATGGCCAGCATCATGCCGATGGTTTGCTCGGCCACCGCCACGGCATTGGCTCCGGGCGTGTTCATGACCGCAATGCCTTTGCGCGTGGCCGCGTCGAGGTCAATGTTGTCCACCCCAATGCCCGCACGGCCAATGACCCGCAACCTGCGCGCGTGTTCGAGCAACGCCGCATCTACTTGCACGGCGGAGCGGACGACCAAAGCATCGGCCGACTCAAGCTCCACGGCCAGTTTGCCATCCAATTGGTCATGGGTAATGACGGTCCACTGCGGTTCCCGAAGCAGGTCCACGGCAGAAGAAGAGATTTTTTCCGCTACGATGATTTTCATGGTTGTGTCCGAAAAATGAGCAGCACAGTCTAGCAGTCCCGGCCCTACGCGCGGGGCCCCTCAGTCACTGTTGAGTGTGATAACCGACACAACTCTGAGGGCCCCGGCACACGCGCATTCCACTCTGATACGTGCGGACAACAGCGGCAAGAAATGCCGCAGCCTTAGTTACGCCCCGACCGGCTGCCGCCGCTCGGCTTGGCTCCGGGCATAGACTTCCTGGGCCGCCCGCACGGCGGAGCCGTATTGCACGGGCTTCCCAGTCACGCTGGTGAGGACCTGCTCCAGCGCGCCCAGGATCCCGATGGTGTCCAGATAGTCGTAGTAGCCAATGTGGGCGATGCGGAACAGCTTGCCCTTCATGTCGCCCTGCCCGTTGGCCACAACCGCGGAGAAGGTTTCGCGGAACTCCTTCACGATCACACCGGAATCCAGTCCCGCGGGGGCGTTGATGGCGGTGAGCGCCGCCGCCGGGCACGAAGAAGAAAACAGCGTCAGCCCAAGCACCTTCACTCCGGCGCGGGTCATCTCCGCGGCAAGCTCGGCGTTGTCCACCAGGGCTTTGCGCCCGGCTACCATGTCGCCGCTGCCCATTTGCCGGACAAAATCCAATGCCGCACCCAATGCAGCCCACAACGAAGTCGCGGGAGTGTAGGCCGACTCGCCCTTGGCTGCGTTCTTGCGTTCTTTGCGGAAGTCGAAGTAGTAGCGCGGAGACTTCGCGGCCTCCATGCGCTTCCAGGCGCGTTCGCTGAAGGCCGCATAAGCAAGGCCGGGAGGAATCATGAGCGCCTTCTGCGAGCCGCCAATAATCACGTCTATTCCCCAACCGTCCACGTCGAAATGGGTCGTTCCCAGCCCGGTGATGGCATCCACTACGAGCAATGTGTCATCGCCCTGCGCGCGCACAAGCTTTGCAATCCCCTGGATGTCATGCCGCGCGCCGGTGGAACTTTCCGTCGCCTGCACATAGACGGCACGCACGTCTGGCGTCAACTTCTGCCGTATTTCGTCGAGCGAAAACGTCTCACCGTACGGCACCGTGATCAGCTCGACCGCGCAGCCAAAAGCCTTGGCGAGGTCGCGCCAGCGTTCGCCAAATTTTCCGGCGGTGAGCACAAGTACCTTGTCCCCGGGCGAGGTCAGATTGGAGACCGAGCCTTCCATCACACCGGTACCGGAGCAAGCCAGCACCAGAACGTCGTTCTTCGTGCCGATGAAGTCCTTCATGTCGCTCAACACCCGCGCGAACAGCGCGCGGAACTCTGCGGTGCGATGGTGCATGGCAAACGAGGCCATGGCCGTCTGCGCCGCAGGGAGCAAAGGTGTGGGTCCGGGAGTAAAAAGGCGGTTCTTTAGCAACATGGCATGAGTCCTTGGTAATAGGAGTTTTTGTAAGTTTACCGCAGCAAACGCTCAACACCAAGAAGCCATGAAACCGCTGGATGTCAGAGTCCAGGAGCGGGTTGTCGAACAATGGAAGGTGGACCCCACGGCAGCGATGTTCAACGCGCAGAAGATTCGCGAGGAAGAGAAAGCCAAGACCGGGCCGCAGTTGTAGAGGCTCTGCGGCTAGGCGCGAAATCCAGGCATGGGAGAGAAGCAGGAGGGGTTTATTGGCGCAAACAGACAGTTCCATTAACGCTCGCCAACGATTCTGGGCGGTTGACGGGCAATCCGGAAGTAATGACCATGGCGTCGAACGCCTGACACCCCTGACTTAATCCGACAGAAGGCGTGCAAAGTCAAGTCTGGCCTATGACACAGAAATCGGGCGAGCCACCATCGGTCTAATGGGGGGCAGGTCACTCACACGCGCTCGCGCGGCAGCTTCGAACGCATTCCGGTGCAGTCGCGCACGTTCCCCTGGTCTGCCAGACCCCGAGACCACCAGCGCGGTAGACACGCCTGCGAAGGTCCCATCCAGCGTTGCCGGCTCTGTGCAGTCGCCGCGAACCACCTCCGCACCATCCAGTTTTGGCGCTTGTTGTGGATTGCGGGTCATCAGGCGCAAACCATATCCTCTTTGCGCCAGCAATGCAGCAGCACATCGTGCGATACGTCCGGAAGCACCTGTAATCAAAAACATCTTCAACCCGATGATGACAACCATTATGACGATACAACGTTCGATGGGGACCTGGCATATGCTCAATCCTTCATGTGGCAGTATGCTCTTCTTCAGAGGAAGCACACAGCTCCACGGGCCACAATGGCCTGAGGCACCTCTAAGCCCCTCAGGAGAAGCAATGGACTACGTAAATCTCGGCAAGACCGGACTCAAAGTCTCTCGTATCTGTCTCGGTTGCATGAGCTATGGCGCGCCTGCTACCGCTGAACTTAAACCTGGCAGCCATGCCTGGGCTCTGAACGAAGAAGAGAGCGAACCCTTCTTTCGTCAGGCGCTTGATCTCGGGATCAACTTCTTCGACACTGCCAATGTTTATTCGAGCGGCGCCAGCGAGGAGGTGCTTGGGCGGTTCTTAAAGGCCAACATCCGCCGTGAATCCGTCGTCATCGCCACCAAGGTCCACGGCGTCATGCGCGACGAACCCAACGGCCATGGCCTCTCCCGCAAAGCCATCTTTTACGAACTCGACCAGAGCCTCCGCCGCCTGCAGACCGACTATGTTGACCTCTACCAGATTCACCGCTGGGATTACGAAACACCGATCGAAGAAACTCTGGAGGCGCTGCACGACGTAGTGAAATCCGGTAAGGTGCGTTATATAGGCGCCTCGTCCATGTACGCGTGGCAATTCACCAAAGCTCTCTACCTCGCCGACCTTTATGGCTGGAGCCGTTTTGTTTCCATGCAGAATCATTACAACCTGCTATATCGCGAAGAGGAGCGCGAGATGATTCCTCTTTGCCAGTCCGAGGGGATCGGCGTCATTCCCTGGAGCCCTCTTGCGCGGGGCCGCCTGGCTCGTCCGTGGCAAAGCGAAACCACCAAACGCTACGAGACGGACCAGTTCGGAAAGAGCATGTATTCGCTAAGCGAAGACGCTGACCGCAAAGTTGTGGACCGCCTGGGTCAGGTCGCAGAGCAACGTGGCGTTGCCCGCGCGCAGCTTGCTCTCGCCTGGCTGCTCAGCAAGCCGGTCACCTCGCCCATTGTTGGCGCAACCAAGCCGCATCATCTGCAGGACGCGGTAGCCGCGCTCTCGCTCCGCCTGACGCCGGAAGAGGTTGCGTCTCTCGAGGAGCCGTATGCGCCGCATCCTGTCCTGGGCTTCAGTTGAGTCCAGGTCCGAATTCGCCAGGCCGGAATGCGAAACAAGACGCTGAATGAATAGTTCCGGTTGCTGATCAAGCAGCCGACGATTGGTGGCTCGAGATCGATCATCGTGTGCCAGGACATGGTCATGATGTTCGCTCGCCCCTTGAAACTCACCGTGGAAAGAGCGAAGTCTAGGCTTGCTCCCAGAGTCAACTCACTACAGTCAATCAAGATCAAGTTGTGCACCAAGTACGTGCAACGCGCTTAGTAATGTTGAGAATTTCAGATCCAACTGCTTAAATCTGGAACCTCACATGCATTTCTTCCCGCAAAACGCTAACATCGGCTGCAGGCATTAAGAGGTGACGCAGTATGACAGAGAAGGCAAGTTCCAAGGTAATCGAAGACGTGCCGAAAGCTGTCTCAAGGCGCAACTTCATTAAAGGGGTAATCACCAGCGGCGTGGCAGTCTCCTCCGCGAGCTATCTGTTTCGCGCCTCCTCTCTCCTGCAGGGCCAGCAGTTGGCTGTCGGCGTAGGCGAGCGGCTGATTACTCTCAACGTCAACGGTCAGCAGCGGCGCGTCGACGTCATGAAGCAAGAGACGTTGGCGTGGACGCTGCGTTACAAGCTGGGCCTCACCGGCACCAAGCTGGGATGCGACCGCGCTGAATGCGGAGCTTGCACCGTCCTTATGGACGATATCCCGTACTATTCGTGTTCGGTGCTCACACACACCGTGCGTGGCCGAAAAGTTGTGACCATCGAAGGCCTGGCCAGCGCCGACGGAACCTTGCACCCGGTACAGCAGGGCGTCATCGATGAACAGGGGTTTCAGTGCGCGTTCTGTACGTCCGGCTTCATTATGACCACAGTGGGATACCTGAAAACGAATCCCAATCCTACCCGCCAGGAGCTGGCGGACGGCATCTCGGGAAATCTGTGCCGCTGCCAGGACTACGACAAGATTCTTACCGCGTTGATGCGCGGCGCCGAGAATATGCGGAGGGCTAAACTTGGATAACAAAAAGGTTGTTGAGACTACCAAAGCTACTGAGCGCCAGTACGGAGCTGGGTACAAGCTGATCGGCAAGAACTACCAGACCCCCGACCTCTATGCAAAAGTCACGGGCAACGCAAAGTTCGCTGAAGACTTTCGCGCGGAAGGCATGCTGTTCTGCAAGCTGCTGCTCAGCCCATTGCCGCATGCGCGGGTAAGGCGCATCCATGCGAACGCAGCGCTCGCAATGCCTGGTGTCAAAGCCATTCTCACAGCGGACGATCTCCCCGCCCCGGCCGATACCCTTACGGACAATGGAACGGTGATCAAGGCGAGCAAGTGGGGCGAGCGCGGTCTCACCATGGAGCCGGTTTATCAGGGCGAACCGATTCTCGCTGTGGCCGCAATCGACGAACTTACCGCCTCCGACGCCATTGAGAAAATTCAAATTGATTTTGAATCGCTTCCGTTTGTGGTCGATCCGCTCGACACTCTGCGACCGGGTGGTCCTAACCCACGAACTGATGGGAACGTCTGGGTCCGGCCTGTCGCGCCCGGTTCGCAAGGTCCGGGCGCGCCCGTGGTCACGGAGCTTAAGTGGACCGAGGCCGACTTCGCCGAGTTAAAGCATGGCCGTCTGCCGATGGGCAAGACTCCAGACGAATGGTCGTATGGCGATCTCGATTCCGGCTTCAAAAATGCGGCGCTCGTTCTTGACGAGACGTTCGTCACGCCCGACACCAGCCATCACACTCTTGAGACTCGCAGTGCGATGGCTTACTGGCAGAACGGCAAGGTCTACATTCACACGGGCACGCAAAGCACCGCGCAAACGCTGCCCGCTATCGCGCGCTGGTTGAACATCGATCCGGATAAAGTTGTTTTCATCAGCGAATACACGGGAGGCGGGTTCGGCAGCAAGATTACCGGCGGGGTGTCGATGATCATCCCTGCGCTTCTGGCAAAGAAAACGAATGCTCCAGTGATGATGCGGATCAGCCGCGAGGAGGAGACCTTCATCGGACGCGCGAGGCCCAGTTTTCAAGGACGGATGAAAGCCGGCTTCTCGAAAGAGGGGCGGATCACGGCTCTCGACATGTTCGTTATTTGCGACAACGGTCCATACGACGCAGTGGGTGATGCTCCCTCGTCGGGTCGCATCGTCTCCCTGTTGTACCAGCCGCAAGCCATGCGCTGGCGCGGGGTGACGGTGATGACGAATACGCCGCCCCGCAGTGCGCAGAGTTCCCCGGGCGGGCTGCAAGGGATTGTCATCATCGAGCCGATCATCGCGAAAGCTGCGCGCAGGCTCGGGGTTGACCAGGTGGCGATTCGCCGCATCAACTGCCCCGAGGGCAAGGCGCCGTTCGGACCAGCAGTGCAAGGGAAACAGCAGCATGCAACAAGTGCATTCCTCAAGGAAGCCCTCGATTGCGGCGCGGAGCAATTCAAATGGAGCGAGCGGGTTGCACGGACTCCGAAAAGGATAGGCACGAAAGTTCGCGGCCTCGGCGTATCGCTGAGTTGTTACGTTGGCGGCAGCATCGGATTCGACGGTCTTCTCGTCATTAAGCCGGATGGCCGGATCACCTTCCAGTCTGGAATCGGCAACCTGGGAACTGAATCGGTGATCGATGTTCACCGCGCGGGTGCAGAAGTTCTGGGCGTGCCGTGGGAGAAATGCGACGTAGTGTGGGGTAGCACGGCAAAGAATCTTCCTTTCACCTGCGTGTCCGGCGGGAGCCAAACAACTCACGCGATGACGCGGGCGGCGTATGCGGCGGCGATGGACGCCAAGAAGAAGCTTCAGGAAATCGCGGCCAAGAAGCTCGGCGGCAAACCAGAGCATTACGAGGTCGCCAACGAGCGTGTCTTCCGCAAGGGCGGTGGCGCCGGTATGACTTTGGCGCAGGCGGCGAAACACGCGATTGAACTGGGTGGCATTTATGATGGCCACGAGGCGACCGCCGATATCCACAAATTGACGAAGGCGTCCATGGCCGCGTTGGCGGGCCAGGGCCTGGTCGCGGCAGCCAAGGACAACTACCCACGCGACGGCGCGACGTTTTCCTACGTCGCCAGCTTCGCCGAGGTTGCAGTCGATGTCGAAACCGGCAAGTACTACATCGTGGATTTCCTCGCCTCGGGCGATGTGGGGACGGTGATTCATCCCCGCGCGCTCGGTGGCCAAATGCTCGGCCGTTCCACCTTGGGCATTGGCCATGCGATCGGTCAGAAATGGGTGTTCGATCCGCACTACGGTGAGATGGTTTCCAAGCGGTTCTACCACAGCAAACCGCCGACGATTCTGGACGTACCCGTCAATATGCAATGGACGGCGTTAGATATTCCGGACCCGGAGACGCCGGTGGGCGCTCGCGGTGTCGGCGAGCCGCCGGTTGCAGGTGGGTGTGCTTCCATCTTGAACGCGCTCTCGGATGCGCTCGGGGACGAGATTTTCCAGCGCGCACCGGTGAACGCCGACACGATTCTGACGTCGCTCGAAGCGGGCCGGCCGATGCAGCATCCCCTGATGGCTCACATTTGATTGATGAAGATTTGAAGGAGAGTTATGGCTGTCATACGAGACGTAATGCCTGCATTCGAGCTGTATCAGCCAAGTTCCGTTGCCGATGCGCAGAAGCTTCTCGATCGGCACGGACCGGATGCCTGGGTGCTGGCCGGGGGGCTCGACAGCGTCGACTGGCTCAAGGATCGAATCAGGAAGCCCAAGGTGGTAGTCGATCTGAGCGGAATCGAGGAACTGCGGGGAGTTCGCACGACGAGCAGTAATGGTAACGACGGTATCGAGATCGGCGCCATGACGACGCTCACTGAAGTCGTGAATCATCCCATCATCAAGCAGAAGTATGGTCTGCTGGCGCAGGCTGCGGAACTAGTGGCGTCGCCGCAAATCCGAAACCAGGGAACCATCGGAGGCAATGTTTCGCAGGACACGCGCTGCTGGTATTACCGGGGCGGTTGGCCATGCTACCGTGCCGGCGGCAACATTTGCTATGCCGATACACCGGAGGGCCGCAACCGCGAGCATGCGATTCTGCACGCCGAAGGCTGCGTGGCGGTAAATCCCTCCGATTCAGCCCCGGCTTTGATCGCGCTGGACGCTAAGTTCGTCATGCGCACGCCCAAGGGTGAACGCGTGGTGGATGCAGAGGATTATTTCATCGGTCCTGATATCGACATTACCCGATTACACATCTTGCAGCCCGGAGACCTGCTTACGGTGATTCGTATTCCGTCCACGTGGGCGGGTGCGCAATTTTATTTTGAGAAAGTGCGAGACCGGAATGTTTGGGACTTCCCGCTCATGAACGTGGCCTCGGCCATGGTGACATTGGGGGACAGGATTGAACGCATCCGAATCGCTGTGAATGGCGCCGCCGCGCGTCCGTTACGATTAAAGGCGGTCGAAGATGCAGTTCGCGGCAAGCCGCGCAACGCGGCAACGGGTGAGATGGCGGGGAAACTGGCCGTGGAAGGGGCGGTCCCGTTGCAGTTCAATGCCTACAAGATCCCACTGATGAGGAATCTGGTGAAACGCGCCATCGTTGGAATAGGAGTGGCGGAGGCAACATGGGCCTCGTAAAGTGGGCAACGAGCCCGTGGGGGCAGAGTGTCCCGATCCATATTGCATGGTTCTTGATCTGGGTCGCGGTGATCGCAGGGTTGCTCTTCCTGATCGTTCATGCCATTTGGTTGATGTATTTCGCCAAGCCAAAAGAGTTTGCGGGCGATGCTTCTCACGAAGTCTCTGCGCAGCTACCCAAGCACATTCCCCGGCATCCGCTGGTGGCGCGGCTGTTTCACTGGATCATGGCAGCGTCCATGTTGACGCTGCTGTTTACCGCCTTCCTCCCGAAGGTGGGCGTCCAGTTTCCCTGGGTGACCTATCATTGGATCGCTGGCGCCGTGTTGACGGTTGCAATCGTGTTTCACATCATCCACGCCTCCTTCTGGCTGGATTCTTGGGCGATCTGGCCTGACAGAACGGATGTGGAAGATGCAGGGAGAAGGGTTCGTCGGTTTTTCGGAATGTTCGCGCCTCCGCCACGAAAGTTTGCCAAGTATCCGCTGGAGAACAAGCTCTTCCACGGCGTCATCATCTTGTGCGGTCTGTCGGTGATCCTTACCGGCGTTTTCATGATGTTTCGCGTGCGTACGATCTTTTTCCCCCGGAATCCGTATCTGTTCAGCGACATGACTTGGGGCCTGATGTACGTGCTGCACGGGCTGGCGGGCGTGGGACTGATTGCGCTAATAATGATGCACGTCTATTTCGGACTCCGGCCGGAGAAGCTCGCGATCACGAAATCGATGATCTTCGGCTGGATGGACCGCGACTTTTATCTGAAAGAGCACGATCCCGAGCGATGGGTGATTAAGACATCTTCTTCGTCATCTTCTTCAGCATCGACATCCAACAGGGTGGAAGGTCGAGGGCTAACCGATGCTGGCTGAGATCTCGAATCGTTGCAATGCTGTGGAAGAGTGTTACGAGTTTATGCTGGCCTATGCAGCGCAGGGGCTGCCCAGTGACCAAGGCAGCCCATCGGGTGCACAAGTCCGTGAGTTCCTGCATCGCGCCGTGAAAGCCCTGATGGGGCTGGCGGAGACTTGTGCGATGGCAGTCAACCAGGAAGGCCTTGAGCCAGCCGACAAATACCTGGCGTTCTTTGCGGTGCTTGATCGCGACGCTCGCGATTCTCTTGCCGCCATTGAGTTGGTTCTCGCCCAACCCACCATCAGTTCCCAGTTGATTGACAATCTGAACTCTTCCATCCATCTCCGCGCGCTGCTCACCGACTTGTTTCTGGTGGGCGAGATCGTGAGGAAGCAAGTCAAACCGGCGGGGCAGGTGGTCACGAGCGAGGGCGAATGAAGCAATGGACCGCGATTCGTAGGATTTGGATTTGTACTGGTACCACAGTGCAGAGCCGCACGCGGTTCGGTCATCGGCCTTTTCAATGAGTTGCCGATCAAAGCAGCCGGACCTTGGTGCCGATTAGGGACGGAGAGGTTATGATTTGAGCGCGAGGCAAGGGGTCTGCGGACAGCGCCGAACTAAGGCACCCAACTTAAGACTGGGGTGAAGATTCATGGTCGACTTCCATCGATTCGAAACCCGCGCGATGCTCGCGCTCGTCCTGCTCGGGGCAATCTGGGCACCGCCGTCGTTTGCGCAGCAGGACCAGGCGCTTCATCCCAAGTACAGCGTGCAATTTTTCCAGTTGCAGGTGGAAAACCAGGATCTGCGCATGGCCTACCGTGACGTCCAGCCCACGGGCGCTTCCAACGGAAAGGCCGTGCTCCTGCTGCACGGAAAGAATTTCTCGGGTTTTTATTGGGAGCCCACCATCGAGTTCCTAGCGCAGCAAGGCTATCGCGTCATTGCACCTGACCAGTTGGGGTTCGGCGCTTCGTCACGGCCGGACATCCATTACAGCTTCCACCAGATGGCTCAGAATACGAAGGCGCTGCTCGATCATTTGGGCATCCAGCAGGTCTACGTGATTGCGCATTCGATGGGTGGAATGCTGGGCGTGCGTTTCGCGCTGCTGTTCCCGGAGACGGTCGAGAAACTGGTGCTGGAGAATCCGATCGGGCTCGAAGACTACCGCAAACTCGTCCCTTACATTCCGCTGCAACAGCAGTATGCGGCGGAGTTGAGCCAGACCTACGAGAAGATGCGCGATTACCAGAAGAGCTATTACCCGGGAGCATGGAAGCCGGAATATGAGGTCTACGTGCAGGATCAGGCCAGCGTCCTCGGCACGGGCGAATATCCGCGCGATGCGTGGTCCTCGGCGCTCACCTACGAGATGATCTACGAGCAGCCCATCGTCTACGAAGTGGGCGAGATCAGCCGCCCGACGCTGCTGATCATCGGGCAGGCCGATCGCACCGTCGTCGGCAAGAATCGCTTGCCGCCCAGCTTGCAATCCGTCGCGGGACAGTACCCCGAGCTTGGCCGCAAAACGCATGCCGCCATCAAGGGCTCAACCCTGGTCGAGGTTCCGGATTGCGGTCACATACCGCACATCCAGAAGCCTGAGCAGTTTCGCAATGCGGTGGTGACATTCTTCGCCGCCGCGCCTTCATCGCGCTGATGCCCTGCGCAGCATGTTGCATGCGGATGCGACGATTCTGGATGTATCGTCGGCGATCCAGAAACTGGGACTTAAATGCCGGTCAGTGTAGGGCAACCTGACCACGCGTCGGCGACGCTGTCCGTCAGGTCGAGTCCAAACTACTCCATGACAACGTATCGGCGCGTTTGCCCCATTTCTCGCCGAACATTTCCACCCGCCCGTGACGCGTCCGTCACGCCGCGTGCACCTCGTGCGGCCCCGCAAAGCACCGTTCGGCAAGCCCTGGAGTGCCATCTCACCGTGACCAACGAATCAGCCCAGCCGGTTCAGACCGTCCACGTAGGCTTTTGCGCTGGCCTCGATGATGTCGGTGGAAGCGCCGCGACCCATGACGCGGCGGTTGCCGATCTCCAGGTGTACGGTGACCTCTCCCATGGCTTCGGTGCCTTCGGTTACGGCGCGAATGTCATAGCGCAAGAGTTTCGCATGGGTGGCGGTGAGTTTCGCAATCGCCTTGTACACGGCATCGACCGGTCCGTCGCCAATCGAAGCTCCTTCCTTCGTCTTCCCGTTCACCAGCAGACGCACGGTCGCGGTCGGAATCGCCGTCGTGCCGCTGTAACTGTGCAGGTACTCTAGCTTCAGGTTCTGCTGCACTGGAGGAAATTCATCGTGAACCAGTGCGACCAGGTCTTCGTCGAGCACTTCCTGTTTCTTATCCGCCACGGCAAGGAAGCGTTGGTACATGGTGTCAAGCTCCTGCCTGGAGAGTTCGTAGCCAAGTTTCTCCAGCCGTGAGCGAAGCCCGGCCCGGCCCGTGCGCGCTGTCAGGACGACCCGGCTCCCGGTAAATCCAACGTCTGCGGGACGCATGATTTCGTAGGTCCGCCGGTCTTTCAGGAATCCGTCCACGTGGATGCCGGAACTATGCGCAAACGCATTCGAGCCGACGACGGCTTTATTGGCTGGGACCGGCATTCCGAGCATGTCGGCGACCATGCGGCTGGTGCGGAAGAACTCGCGCGGCTCGACTCCGGTGCTCACTCCGTAGTAGTCGGCACGGGTGCGGAGGCCCATGACGATTTCTTCCAGCGCGGCGTTGCCGGCTCTTTCGCCGATTC
>Ga0116106_1001197_pt1 | contig 13156 bp, 10 predicted proteins | sample June2015DPH_6_50_FD_89717 | JGI IMG/M metagenome (GOLD analysis project Ga0116106, IMG submission 89717) | Peatland microbial communities from SPRUCE experiment site at the Marcell Experimental Forest, Minnesota, USA - June2015DPH_6_40 | ecosystem: Environmental > Terrestrial > Soil > Wetlands >...
ACCGGATGAGGGACGTAGGGAGCCTCGAGCTGCTTGATCTCCTCGTCGCTGAGCACGAGCTGCTCGCCGGCAAGGGCGTCCTCGAAATGAGCGAGCTTCGTGGAGCCGACGATCGGCGCCGTCACCCCCGGACGCTGCAGGAGCCACGCGAGGGCGACCTGGGCGGTCGGCACACCGCGCTCGGCTGCAACAGCCTCCGCCGCCTCCACGACGTCGAAGTCCGTCGGCTGGTCGTAGAGGAAGTCGGCGAACTGGTCCGTCTCCGCCCGCCTCGTGCGCCGCTCGCCGCTGCGTGAGCGGTTGCCGGCCAGCAGCCCGCGTGCCAGCGGGCTCCACGGGATGACGCCGACTCTCTGGTCGATGCACTGCGGGATCATCTCGCGTTCCTCTTCTCGGTAGACGAGGTTGTAATGGTTCTGCATCGAGACGAAACGCGTCCATCGGTGCGCATCGGCGGTGTACTGCGCCTTGGCGAACTGCCAGGCGAACATGCTGCTGGCGCCGATGTAGCGCGCCTTGCCGGCCCGCACGACGTCGTGCAGGGCTTCCATCGTCTCGGCGATGGGCGTGCGGTGATCCCAGCGATGGATCTGGTAGAGATCGACGTAGTCCATCTCGAGTCGCCGAAGCGAAGCGTCGATGCCCGAGAGCACGTGCTTGCGGGAGAGCCCGCCTCCGTTCTCGCCCGGCGTCACCGGCATGAACACCTTCGTGGCGACGACGACCTCGTCGCGGCTGAGGAACTTGCGCAGGAGCCTGCCCGTGACGATCTCGCTCGCACCCGCCGAATAGACATCAGCGGTGTCGAAGAACGTCACCCCGCCCTCGACGGCTGCCTTCACGATCGGTTCGGCCGCCTCCTCGTCGATCGCCCAGGGCCGGTCGGGGTGCCCGCCGAAGCCCATCATGCCCATGCAGAGGCGGGAGACCCGCAGACCGGTCGCTCCAAGGTTCACGTAGTTCATCGCAGAACCTCCCCGTTTCGTGGTGACCTCGCTCGTCTGCAATCTACGAGCCAGGCTCGCCGGCCAGCGCGGCTTCCAGGCTCGGAACCGGCCAACCTTCGATGGACGACGTCCTTCGCCCGTTACGCTGCAGCCGGATGGCCCCATCGACCTTCTACGATGCGGCGCCCGCCGCCGGCAGTGACGACCGTGAGTGACCTGGCGGCGCTCGCCGGCGGCTTCTCGGAGGCGTTGCGGCGGGCCGGCGTTGCGGCGACGACGGAGCAGGCGGGGCGCTTTGCGCATGCCGTTGTCGTCACGAGCCCGTCAGAGCTGACCGATCTCTACTGGGTGGCGCGGGCCACTCTTGTGACGAGTCACGATCAGATCCCCACCTTCGACGCTGTCTTCCGGCACGTCTTCGGGGGCGTCGCCGACCACGCCGAGTTCCGCGGGGAGCAGGGTACTTCACCCCTGCCGCCGCCCCGTCCCCCGGATCCCACCGGGCGCCCGAGGTCGCCACGGGCGCCATCGGAGTCGAAACGGGCAGTCGCCTCTTCACCCTCCGCCTCGGACTCTGAGGGCGTGGACAACGACGGCCGCGAGGTCACGATCAGCACGGCCAGCCGCGAGGAGCGCCTGGCGCAGCGGAATTTCGCCGAGCTCGAAGCTGACGACCTCGCCGAGCTGCGCCGCCTGCTCCACAGCATCCACCTCGCCCTGCCGCTCCGCCCGGGCCGGCGTGCCCGTCGCCACCACCGTGGTGACGTCGTCGACCTGCGAGCGACGCTGCGGCGGAGTCACCGAAGCGCCGGCGACGCCGTGCGGCTCGTCCGGCGCAGCCCGCGGCGCATCCCTCGCCGCCTCGTGGTGATCTGCGACATCTCCGGCTCGATGGAGCCCTACGCCCTCGCCTACGTTCACTTCCTGCACGCCGCTGCCTCCATCTCGGGGTCCGCCCGGGCGGAGGTCTTCACCTTTGCGACGCGGCTCTCGCGCCTCACGAGGGCGCTCTCCGATCGCGACATCCAGACGGCGTTGCGGCGGGCGGCGGCGGCGGCGCCCGACTGGCAGGGCGGCACCCGAATCGGCGAGGCGGTGAAGACGTTCCTCGATTCCTACGGCCGTCGAGGCATGGCGCGGGGCGCTGTCGTCGTCGTGATGTCCGACGGTTGGGAACGGGACGACCCCGGCATGCTCGGAGAGCAGATGGCCCGCCTGCGGCGCCTCGCCTACCGCATCGTCTGGGTGAACCCTCGCAGCGCCGACCCTCGCTATGAGCCGCTCACCGGCGGCATGGCTGCGGCGCTGCCGCATTGCGACGTACTCGTGAGCGGGCACAGCGTGGCTGCTCTCGAGCACCTGGCGACCGCTGTCGCTGCCAGCCGCTGAGGCCGCCTCCGGCCGTCAGTCGCCGACGGCCACCCACTCGAGCCCGCGCGAACGCGCCAGCTCGAGGTCCTCGCTGTACTTGAGCACCGATCCGAGCGTCGTCGCGACCGACTCGGCATCCAGCTCCTTCACGCCGAGCAGCGTGAGAGCGGCCACCCAGTCGATGACCTCGGCGATGCCGGGGGGTTTCTGGACGTCGAGCAGGCGGAGCCGGGCGACGGCAGCGGCCGCCTGATCGGCGACGGGTGCGGCCGCTGAGGGCACGCGTCGGCGGACGATCCGCACGGCGTGGGTGATGTCCGGGTAGTCGATCCAGTGGTAGAGGCAGCGGCGTTTGAGGGCGTCGTGGAGGTCACGGGTGCGATTGGAGGTGAGCACGACGATGGGGGGATGCGCCGCCCGGATCGTCCCGAGCTCGGGGATGGTCACCGAGTCCTCGGCGAGGAGCTCCAGGAGGAAGGCCTCGAACTCGTCATCGGCGCGGTCGATCTCGTCGACGAGCAAGACGGCAGGTCGCGGGCCGGCATGCTCGATCGCCTGCAGGAGCGGCCGGGCGACGAGGAAATCGGGCGTGAAGAGGCCCCGCTCGTTCACGGCCTCGCCACGGGCTTCCGCCACCCGGATGGCGAGGAGCTGGCGGGCATAGTTCCACTCGTAGAGCGCTTCGGCGGAATCGATGCCCTCGTAGCACTGCAGCCGCAGCAGCGGCGTGTCGAGGATGCGGGCGAGGCTCTTGGCGGCCTCCGTCTTGCCGACGCCCGCCTCGCCCTCGAGCACGATGGGTTGCGGCAACTCGACGGCGAGGAAGAGCGCCGTCGCCAGCCCACGGTCGGCGAGGTAATCGACTCCGTCGAGCCGCTCGATGAGCGAGTCGACGTCTGCGATGAGCCCGGTCACGAGCGGGCGAGGAACCCTTCGGGGTCGGCGAGGAAGGCGTCCCTGCAGCCGCTGCCGCAGAAGAGGTACCGCTTGGCGTCGTGGTCGGCGAACAGCGAGCCGGCGACGTCGGCGACAGCCATGCCGCAGACGGGGTCGACCGCTGTCGGCGCCATGGCGCTCGGGGCGGCCGCCTCCGCGGTGGGGGCATCGTCGCGCGCCGCCCCGCCGCCTGCCTGGCGGCGGGAGGCGATGATCTCGGCGAGGATTGACACGGCGATCTCCTGCGGTCCGCGGGCGCCGAGGTCGAGCCCCGCCGGCGTGTGGATGCGGGCGGCCGCCGCGGCCGGCAGATCGAGCCGCTCCAGCACGGCGGCGCCTCGCTTGCGGGAAGCGACGAGTCCGACATAGGGAACACCCGCCCGCACGGCGCTCGTGAGGACGGCCTCCTCCTCGCGTCCGTGGGAGGCGACGACGACGGCGGCCGCACCCGTCACGAGGTCGTCGGTCGTGGCGCCGCCGGTCGTTGCCGTGTCGAGCACGTAGCCCGCCTGGGCGGCGAGCGCCGCCAAGGCGCGGGCGATGGGGGACTCGCCGTGCACGACCATGACGGGCGGGGGGATCTCCGGCTCGAGGAAGATCTCGAGCGAACCGCCGGACAAGCACGGGTTGTGCACGATGACGGTGCCCTGCTCGGCGCCGCCGGGGCCCTCGGCGGGAGCCGCCTCCGGCGCGATGCGCAGCAGGACGGGCTGAGCTGCGTCGAGGGCGCGAAGCGCCTGCAGCCGCACGCTCGCCTCGGCGCACTCGCCCCCGACGAAACCTTCGATCCGCCCGTCCCCGTAGACGATGGCGACATCGCCCGCCTTGGCCGATGTGGGGCGCTCTGCCCGCACGACGGTGGCCATGACGAAGGGGATGCGCCGGGCGCGCAACTCCGTCGCCCGTGCGCGCACGCCGGCGTTGGAGGCCGGCGGGAACCCCACGACCGCTGCAGGTTCGGCGGGGTCCCCCCGGTAGTCGCCCACGAGATCGCTCATTCGATGGCGAGGTCCGTCCTGAACGGACTCCCTTGCATCGCCCGCCAGACCTGCGCGGGCGTGAGCGGCATGTCGGCGTTGCGCACGCCGATGGCGTCGAGCACGGCGTTCACGATGGCCGCCGGCGAGCCGACCGTGGCCGATTCGCCGATCCCCTTGACGCCGATGGGGTGGTGGGGCGATGGCGTCACTGTCATTCCGAGCTCCCAGTTGGGGCACTCGAGCGAGGTCGGCAGGAGGTAGTCCATGAAGGAGCCGCCTAGGCAGTTGCCCTCCTTGTCGAAGGCGATCACCTCCATGAGCGCCATCCCGACGCCGTCGGCGAGGCCGCCATGGATCTGGCCATCGACGATCATCGGATTGATACGTGGTCCGCAGTCGTCCACGGCGATGAAACGCCGCACCTTGACCGCTCCCGTCCCCGCGTCCACGTCCACGACAGCAATGTAGGCACCGAAGGGGAACGTCAGGTTCGGCGGGTCGTAGACGCACTCGGCATCGAGATGTCCCTCCACGCCCTCGGGCAGTTCCACGGTGCCGTGAGCCCCGAGGGCGATCTCCTGGATCGTCTTCGAAGCACTCGGGTCACCCTTGACGAAGAAACGCCCCTTCTCCCACTCGAGGTCGTCCGCCGACACTTCGAGCATGGCGGCGGCGACGATGCGGGCTTTGTCGCGCACCCGCTGGGCGGCAACCGCCACGGCGGCACCGGAGACGGGTGTCGAGCGCGAACCGTAGGTGCCGAGCCCGAACGGCGTGTTGTCGGTGTCGCCGTGCACGACGTCGATGTCGAGCGGCGGGATGCCGAGCTGCTCGGCGACGATCTGGGCGAACGTCGTCTCGTGACCCTGGCCCTGCGTCTGCACCGAGAGGCGGACGACGGCCTTGCCCGTCGGGTGGACGCGTACCTCGGCACCGTCGGCCATGCCGAGGCCGAGGATGTCCATGTGCTTCTTGGGGCCGGCACCCACCGTCTCGGTGAAGAACGAGAGGCCGATGCCCATGAGCTCGCCCCGCTCCCGCTTGGCCTTCTGCTCCCGGCGCAGCTCGTCGTACCCGGCGATCTCCATGGCGAGCTTGAGCGCCCGCGGGTAGTCGCCCGAGTCGTAGACCCATCCCGTCTTGCAGGTGTAGGGGAATTGCTCGGGCCGCAGCAGGTTCTTCAGCCGTAGCTCGGCCGGGTCCATCTTCAGCTCGTCGGCGAGGCAGTCGACCATCCGCTCGACGAGGTAGGCGGCCTCAGTCACGCGGAACGAGCATGCGTAGGCGACGCCTCCGGGCGCCTTGTTCGTGTACACCCCCGTTACGTCGCAGTGAGCAGCCTCGAGGTCGTAGGACCCGGTGAAGATATGGAAGAAGCCCGCCGGGAACTTCGTCGGCTGGGCCGTGTTGTTGAAGGCGCCGTGGTCGGCCAGCACCTTGACGCGGAGCCCGGTGATCTTGCCGTCCTTCGTGGAGGCGATCTCGCCGTGCATGTGGTAGTCGCGGGCGAAGCTCGTCGACATGAGGTTCTCCGAGCGGTCCTCCATCCACTTCACCGGCTTGCCGGTCACGATGGACCCGACGACCGAGCAGACGTAGCCGGGGTAGATGCCCACCTTGTTGCCGAAGCCACCGCCGATGTCGGGGCTGACGACACGGATCTGGTGTTCTGGCAGGCCGGCGACGAGGGCGTACAGCGTCCGGTGGGCGTGCGGCGCTTGCGTCGTGCACCAGATGGTGAGCTTCCCGGTCACCTTGTTCATGTCCGCCACGGCGCCACAGGTCTCCATCGGGGCGGGGTGGACGCGAGGGTAGAGGATGTCCTGAGCGACGACGACGTCGGCGGCTGCGAAGACGGCGTCGGTCGCCTCTTTGTCCCCGGACTCCCAGTCGAAGATGTGGTTGTCCGTCTTGCCCTCGATGTCGTCCCGGATGACCGTGGCACCGGGCTTGATGGCTTCGCGTGCGTCGATGACCGGGTCGAGCGGCTCGTACTCGACGTCGATCAGCTCGAGGGCGTCACGGGCCGAATAGCGGTCCTCCGCCACGACGAAGGCCACCTCTTGGCCCTGGTAGCGCACTTTGTCGGTGGCGAGCACCGCCAGGACGTCGTGCGAGAGGGACGGGATCCAGGCAAGGCCGAGGGTTTCGAGGACTTTGCCGGTGATGACCGCCTTCACCTTCGGGTGAGCTTCGGCGGCGGAGGTGTCGATCGAGACGATGCGAGCATGCGGCAGCGTGCTGCGCAGCACCGCTCCATGCAGCATCCCGGGGAGCTGCAGGTCGTCGACGTAGTTGCCCTGACCCCGGACGAAGCGGGGGTCCTCCTTGCGCTTCATGCGGCCGAACCCGATCGGGTTGGCTTCGGGGGCGTCGGTGGTCGTCGTCATTATGCGTTCACCTCTGTCGTAGCGGGGTGCTCAGCAGCCCAGCGGATGGCCTTCACGATGTTCTCGTAACCGGTGCAGCGGCAGATCTGACCGGAGATCGCCTGGCGGATCTCGCCTTCGGACGGATCCGGGTTGTGGTCGAGCAGCCAGCGGGCCGTCATCATCATCCCGGGCGTGCAGAAGCCGCACTGCAACCCGTGCTCCTCCACGAAACCCTGCTGCACCGGGTCGAGCACGCCGCCCTGCTCGAGCCCCTCCACGGTGCGGATCTCGCGGCCGTTCGCCATGGCCGCCAGCACCGTGCAGCTCTTCACCGGCTCGCCGTCCATCCAGAGCACGCACGTGCCGCAGTTGGAGGTGTCACAGCCCCAGTGCGTTCCGGTCAGGCCGAGCTGATCCCTGATGAAGTGCACAAGGAGGAGCCGCGGCTCGATGGTCGCGGTGACCTCGTCGCCGTTCACGGTCATCGTCACCTGCATGGCCTCAACCCTCCTGTCCCTCGGCGCGAGCGGCCGCACGCCGCAACGCCCTCAACGTGAGCTCACCGGCGAGATGCCGCTTGTAGTCCTCCGGGCCCCGCTGGTCGGACACCGGGTTGACGCTCTCCGACGTCAGGCGGGCGGCGTTCCTGAAGGACTCCTCGCTCGCCTGGGCGCCGCTTAGCGACTCCTCCGCCGCCGCCGAACGGAAGTGGTGGGCGCCGACAGCCGCCAGCCCGATGCCGGCGTATGTCACGACGCCGCCCTCGATCGCCAAGGCGGCCCCGGCGGCGGCGATCGCCCAGTCGCCCGCCCGCCGCTCGATCTTCTCGTAGGCGCTGCCGAAACCGGGGCGGATGGGTATCCGCACCTCGACGAGCATCTCGGCCGGGCCGACAACGGTGGAATACGGACCGACATGGAAGTCGTCCATGGCCACCGTCCGTCTGCCGGAAGAGGAGGCGATGACGGCCGTCGCCCTGAGGGATGCGAACACGGCGGAGAGATCCTCGGACGGGTCGGCTTGGCAGATCGATCCGCCGACGGTTCCCCGATTGCGGACGATGGGGTCGGCGATCACCCGCTCGGCGTCGTGCAGGATGGCGAAGAGCGATCCCGCCTCGGCCGAATCGAGCAGATCACGGTGCCGCGCCATCGCTCCGATGCAGTACTCGTCCCCCTCGCGCCGCAGGTAGGAGAGCTCGCGGAGGTCGTTGATGTCGATGAGCACCTCCGGTTGGGCGAGGCGCAGCTTCATCATCGGCAGGAGGCTGTGCCCCCCGGCCACGAGGCGGCTCTCCGAGCCGTGGCGTTCGAGCAACCCGAGGGCATCCTCCACCGACGACGCCCGTTCGTATTCGACTGGAGCCGGTACCTGCATGTGCTCATCCCCCGTTTCTTCTTGCTGCTCGGTCTTCCTCGCAGGAGACGGTCCCCCGCCCGCCTGCGACGCCGTCGGCACTCTGGCGCTCGGGCTTCATCGCGGACGCGAGCCGTTGCCCGCATAACCGTCGCGCCGTTGCTGGGCGAGGTCAACGGCTCCATAAGCGAACGCTTATCTCTTCGGCCCGGCGGGCGCGTCTGGCGCGTCGGGTGTGGTATCCCTTCGCCTTGTGACACTGACGCAGCTGGAGGCGTTTGTCCTCGTTGCCCGCCTCGGCTCTGTCACGGCAGCCGCCAGAACGCTCGGGGTGAGCGAGCCGGCCATCTCGGGCGCCCTCGCCGCTCTCCGCCGGCAATTCGACGACAATCTCGTCGAGCGCACGCCGAGCGGCATGACACTGACGCCCGGCGGGAGGCGTCTTGTCGGGATCGCCTCCCAGATGGTGGCGCTCGGCGCCGAGGCCGAGGAGGAGATCCGGCGGGCCAACGGGGCCCCCGAGCGGCTGCGGGTGGTCGCCACGAGCGCCATCGCCGAGTCGGTGGCGCCCGCTCTGCTGGCGGCCTTCACCGCTCGCAGCGGGCCGATCGAGGTCAGCCTCGGACTGGCGACGAGCGAGGAGATGTCGGCCATCCTGCAGGAGCGCCTGGCCGACGTCGCCCTCGGGCCGAGGATCTCCGGTCCGGCCGCTGCCGGGCTCGAGTCCCACCCGCTCTTCCGCTACCACCTCATCGTGGTGGCGTCACCGCGGCATCGCATGGCGCTGGATCCGTTGCGGGCCGGCTCGCCGGCAACGGCGCTCGCCGCCATGCCCCTCAACCGTTTCGCCGAGGAGACCTGGCTCGTAGACCCTGACGCCACCGATGCCGCCCTGCCCGTCCATCAGATCCTCCAGCGGCTCCGCGTGCCGGAGGAGCGCATCCGTGTCTTTCCGAGCCAAGCGGCTGCCTGGGCCGCGGCCGAGAAGGGCGAGGGGATCGCGCCGGCCATCAGCCACCTCGTCGCCGCCGAGCTCCGTCACGGCTCGCTCGTGTCCCTGGCCGTCGAGCAGATGCCCCTCGAGCTCATGTGGCACGCCAGCATGCTCACTGCCGACCGAGGCAGCCCCGCCAAGTCCGCCTTGCGGCGGTTCATCACCTCGCCCGACGCCACTCACGCCATGCACACGCCGCTCTCCGGGGTGCCGCCGAGCCGCTTCCGGCCCCCCGTCTACGTGACGATCTGGAGCTGAGGCAGGGCTTCGGCCGGCGGGTGGCCGCCGGCGACAGCGGCGGCCGGTCAGTGGACGGGTTGCTGCCGCTGCCGGCGGTCCTGCCGGGGACGCCAGGTGGACCAGCCCGGATCGACGGGGAAGAAACGTGACCGCTCCGGTGGCCGCACGACCCGCTGGCCGGGAGGGGCGATCCTCGCCGTCGGTGGAACGGGCACCCACCACGGCTCGCTTCGCAGCAGCCGCGAGTAGGCCTCGAAGCGGCGGGGCACGGGGCCATAGATGACCTCCGAGGGTGCGACCTGCTCGATCGCCTGCCAGCGGAAGTCGGTCGAGACGCGCAGCCAGTTGATTCGATTCGGCAGGGCTGCGTGCGAGGTGAGGCAGTGGAACAGCAGGACGTCGCCGACGCCGTAGTGCGTCGTCGCCCAGCCGCCCTCGTTCAGTCCGAGGGGGCGCGGCGGCTCAGGCGGGCCGAGGTGGCTGCCGACGTGGATGGCGAGGCCGCCGAGCTCCACCGGGATCTCCATGAGCGGCACCCACGCCGTCAGCATGTCCTGCACACAAGTGACGCCGTAGTCCTGGTGCACGTAGCGCCCGCGGGCAATGCCCGGGGGCGCCTCGGGGTAGACGGCGCGCAGCACCTTGACCGGGTAGGGGAAGGCCTCGGGTCCGAGGAGCCGGCGGACGACCGTCGAGAGCTCGGGGAGATAGGCGATGCGGTGGAGGGGCGGGCTCGAGCGGGCTGCCCGGAAGGCGGGGTCGTCGGCGGCGTCTCGTGAGTTGAGCGCCCGCCGCACCGGAGCAGGCACGCCGCGATCGTCGATCCAGCCGCCGGCGCAAAGGGCGTTGAAGACCGCCCTGCCGGCAGCATTGACAGGACCGGTCGGCAGCAGTGCCCGAAAGAACAGGTATCCGTCCGCTCCGAGGCGACTGGCGAGCGCGCCGGCATCCCCGACAAGAGCCATGGAGTCGGTGAAATCGTCCACAGCAAAACGGTACGCCTCCGCGCCTGGCTCCCGGTCCGACCCGCGAGGGCGGACCCCTCGTTCCAGCGCGTGCGGGGTGCGGCGGACTTAGGGTGGTCTCCTTGCCGGGCTCAGAAAGGAGTGACGTGGTCAGTCGCCAGCGAGTCGACGTCGTGGTGCTCGGACTCGGTCCCGGTGGTGAGGAGGTCGCCGGCCGTCTCGCAGAGGCGGGTCTCGCCGTCGTCGGGATCGAGAAGGAGCTCGTCGGTGGTGAGTGTCCCTACTGGGGCTGCATCCCGTCGAAGATGATGATCCGCGCCGGCAACCTGTTGGCCGAAGGGCGCCGGGTGGACCAGATGGCGGGAACGGCCTCCGTGCGACCTGACTGGGCTCCGGTGGCCGGGCGTGTCCGCCAGGCGACGGACAGCTGGGACGACAGGGCCGCCGTCGAGCGTTTGGTCTCCAAGGGGGGACGGTTCGTGCGCGGCGAGGGCGTTGTCTCCGGGCTGGGGCGCGTGCGCGTGGGCGAGGACGAGATCGAGGCAAGCCAGGGGATCGTCATCGCCACCGGCACGGTGCCCGTCATCCCGCCGATCCCCGGGCTGAAGGAGCTGCCGTACTGGACGAACCGGGATGCCATCAAGACCGAGGAGGTGCCGGACTCGCTCCTCGTCCTCGGCGGAGGAGCCATCGGCCTCGAGCTCGCCCAGGTGTTCGCCCGCTTCGGCTCCCGCGTGACGGTGGTGGAGGGCACGCCGCGCCTCGTGCCGATGGAGGAGCCGGAGGCCTCCGAGATGATCGCCGGCGTGTTGACCGCAGAGGGGATCGAGGTGCGCACCGGCTACGCCGTCACCGGTGCCCGCCAGGACGGCCCGTCGCTGGCCTTGCAGGTGGCCGACGGCAGCGAGATCACCGGTCAGCGCCTCCTCGTGGCCACGGGTCGGCGGACCGCCTTCTCCGCCCTCGGGCTGGACGTCCTCGGGCTCAATCCGAGCGCCCGCTTCCTCGAGGTCGACGAGCACATGCGGGCGGCGCCCGGGGTGTGGGCCATCGGCGATGTCACCGGCAAAGGGCTGTTCACCCACATGGCCATGTACCAGGCTGACGTTGCCGTCAACGACATCCTCGGCCGGAAGGGACACGTCGCCGACTATCGCGCCGTGCCCCGCGTCACCTTCACCGACCCGGAGATCGGGTCCGTCGGCCTCAGTGCCGACGCCGCCCGACGGCAGGGCCTCCGCGTCCGCACGGGCTTCACGGTGCTGTCCAGCTCGGCGCGGGGTTGGATACACAAGGCGGGCAACGAGGGCTTCATCAAGCTCGTCGAGGATGCCGATGAGGGCGTGCTCGTCGGCGCCACCTCTGCCGGCCCGAGCGGAGGCGAGGTCCTGAGCGTGCTCGCTCTCGCCGTGCACGCCAAGGTCCCGACCGACGAGCTGGCATCGATGATCCTCGCCTACCCGACGTTCCACCGGGCGATCGGCGACGCCCTGCGCGACCTTCGCTCGCAGTCGGAGTAGTGCCGCCTAGTGGCGGAGCTGCTCGACGAAGACGCGGCTCGTCTTGGCCACCGTCTCGGTCTGCTCGAGCAGCGGCTTGACGAGACGCTGCATGTGCTCGGTCATCCGCCGGTGCTCCTCCGCCCAGGAGGCGATCTGCTCGGACATCCGCCGGTGCTGTTCGGACCAGTCCGCCATCAGGTCGGCCAGGCGCTGCTGCTCCTCGAGCAGCTTGTGGAGCGGCCCCGTGAGCGTTTCGGTCATGCCGGCCGCCCGTTCGGCCAGATCGGCGAGCGGGGCGGCGAGGAAGTCGGGCGTCACCTGCGCCCCGGCCGCGGCGGCAGCTTGGGCTTCGTCGGCCGCCGCCTCTGAGATCAGCGCCACGATGCGCTGGAACGACTGCAGCAGCTCGGTCACCGGTGAAGCGACCGGATCCTCCTCGGGCATGGGATCTCCTCCGTTGCCCACAGTCTCGCGTCTTCGCGAGATCCGATTGGCGCACCCCCTACGAGCGGGCCAGGATCTCGATGCGGTTCCCGAAGGGGTCGTCGGTGAAGAACCGCCGCCTCGGTGCCAGCTCCTCGTCCCAGCTCACCCGGTGGCCGGCGCCTGCCAGGCGGGCAGCCATGTCGTCGACGTCGCTGACGGCGAGCCCGACGTGCGCCTTCTTCGCCGGGCGAAAGTTCCCTTCCACGCCGAGATGCACCTCGGCACCGTGCGCCTTGAACCAGCAGCCGCCTCGGGCGGCCAGGACGGGCGGCTTGGCGACTTCCACCATGCCGAGCACGCCTGCATAGAAAGCCCGCCCCGCCTCCTCGCCTCCCGCCGGCATGGCCAGCTGGGCGTGGTCGAGGCCGGCCACCGCCGACGGCGCCCCGTCCGGTCGACGGCCGACGGCGAAGACCCGTCGGAAGGGCAGCACCGTCCCGAAGGCCGAGCTCGGGTAGGCCTTGCGCAGGAGGGCGGCGTACTCGCCGAGGAACTCCTCGTGGTGCTCGCACGCCAGCGCCGTCAGCACGGGGCGCAGCGCCGTGCCCTTCATCCACTCGAGTACGGCGTCGCCACCTTGCAGCAGCTGGCAGTAGGTCGTCTCCCAGGCGCTCGCCTGCAGGCCGGCGCCGAGCAGCACGGAGAGGTAGTCGGCCGGGTCGTGTGACGCCGGTGAGGCGAGGTCGCCCGAGAACAGCCGGCTCCAGCGGGGCGAGCCCACGAGGGTGCCGAGAAGAGCGTGCGTCGGCTCGGCGAAGTTACCCGGCACTTGGATCGCCAACACGCCCCCCGGGGCGAGGAGGCGGGCCAGGCGGGCAAGGACGGAGAGGTGGTCCGGGACCCACTGCAAGGTGGCGTTCGAGACGAGAACGTCGAGCGGTTCGGTCGGCGCGAAGTCGCGCAGGTCTCCGAGGACGAACTCCAAGCGCCCCGGGATCTGACGCCCCTGTGCCTCCCGCAGCATCTCCGGCGAGCTGTCGACCCCGAGGACGAGAGCAGCCGGCCCG
>Ga0116106_1001209_pt1 | contig 13062 bp, 12 predicted proteins | sample June2015DPH_6_50_FD_89717 | JGI IMG/M metagenome (GOLD analysis project Ga0116106, IMG submission 89717) | Peatland microbial communities from SPRUCE experiment site at the Marcell Experimental Forest, Minnesota, USA - June2015DPH_6_40 | ecosystem: Environmental > Terrestrial > Soil > Wetlands >...
GCTTGTGAGCGTTCTTCAGGCTGCCGTTCACCTGGTCGGCGAGCGACTTCGAGGTCAGAACCGTGGCGCCGGGCAGCTCCTTTTGGATCGCCGCCGTCACCGCACCCACGTCGGAGGAGCTCTTCACCGCCACGAGCACCTCGTTCACGTAGCCGGACGCGGACGCCAGGCGCTGGATGGTGGAGAGGGGGAAGTAGATGTCCGAGACGTTCCCCGTCAGCGTCGGCGCCACCAGCCCGACGATCTTGTAACTCTTGGCGTTGATCGTGATCTTCCCGTCAACCTTCAGCTTCTTCGTGTTGGCGTAGGCGGTGTTCACGAGCACCTCGTCGGCCGGCTTGCTGGTGAACCAGGTACCGGCGGTGAGCTGAGCCTTGGTGACGAGGCCCGTGGTCTCATTCGTCGGGTCCACGCCTGCGACGGTGTAGCTCGAGGTGGCTGTGTTGGTCGTCGGCGGCTTGAGCACCCGGGTGATGGTCTCCTCCGGCACGACGACCTTCTGTTGGTAGCTGATCTGGGCTGGGGTGAGGCACTTCTTGAGGGCGGGGTTCGACGCAAAGCCGCCGAATACACCACCGCCACCACCCGGTCGTCTCCCCGTGCCACCACCACCGCCGCCGCCGCCACCGCCGCCGCCACCGCCACCGCCGAAGCTGCTGCCGAAAGTCTTTTCCAGTACCTTTTGGATGCAGCTCCGTTCGGTAGCCGTCTGGGCGGCCGTCAGCGTCGGCGGTTTGACGGTCGTGGAGATCGTCTGGCCGCCGGTCTTGACCGTGTCAGTAATTGTCGGCACGGTGCCGCTTTCGTGTAGCGCCTGCAGAGAGAGCGCTCCGACGGCGGCGGTCACGCCGGGAATCTTCCCGACGTCGCCGACGGCGGCCGAAGGGAAGGTGATGAGCGTCCCGGGCACGAAGAAGTCATGAGTGAACTTCGTCCCGGCCTTTCCGAGCTTCGCAAGATCCGTGATGACGGAGGCGTTGTTGTTGAGCAGCGCCGTCGCCTGCGAGCTCACGCCGGCTCCGGCGACGCCGCGGGCGAAGAACCCACCACCGCCACCACCACCGCCGCCGCCCCCGCCGCCGAAACCGAAGGTCGTGGTCGTGGTCGTCGTCGTGCTCTGGTTGGTCGTCGGCGCGATGGTGCGCGTCACGATGATGTCGGTTCCGACCGAGCTGAGCGGCGAGAGGACTCGGTTCTGCGCATCGGACAGGCCTTGCGAGACGCCGATGATGCCCATCACGAGACCTACGCCAGCAGCCAGGCCGAGCGCCGTGACGAGCGTCCGCCCCCAGCGGCGACGGAGTTCGTTCGAGACGTAGCCGAGAGAGAACACGTGAGCCTTCTTTCGCGCGCTGAGGGCACTGCTACGGTCACGTTACGTTTGCTTCCTGTGGTTCTCCTGGGCTTTTACTGGCAACTTGCCCAGGCGAGCTCCGGGGGGCGGGCCGCTCCGGTCAGGGCGAGGTGGCCCCTTGGGACGATGCCGCTAGGTCTGGAAACACCTTCGCGACCTTGCTGAGGATGTAGTCGCCGTAGGTACCGGTGAAGCCGTGCACGCTGGCGTGGTCCCAGCGTTCGGCTGCCCCGTCGTTCACCGGCCGCGCCACGATCGGAAGCCGCTCGATGACCGCATCCCAGGACGGGTCGAGAAAGAAGGGGAAGGACAGCCGGTCGGCGGAGCTCACGTTGCGAACCCGGTGGGGCGTCGACCGGAAGCAACCGCCTGTCAACCGCTCGAGCATGTCGCCGAGGTTGCACACGAACGTCCCGGGAACCGGCGGAGCGTCGATCCAGCTATTGCGCACCCGCACCTGCAACCCACCGTGTTGGTCCTGTCCGAGGATCGTGAGGAGGCCGTAGTCGGTGTGCTCGCCGACCCCCAACCGCCCCTCCGATGCTGGCGCCGACGGGTAGCGAAAGATGCGGAAGAGCATGAGTGGATCGGACGTGAGGCCACGCTCGAACCAGTACCGGTCCAGCCCAAGCCCGAGGGCGATCCCGCCGAGCACCCTCTGGGCCAACTTGGCCATCTCATCGAAGTAGGCGAGCACGACCGGGCGCATATCGGCTGGCTCGCGAGGGAACAGGTTTGCGCCGTGCAACGGCGTGCAGGACCGCACGCGGGGATGGCGGCTGTTGAGCTCGACTCCGAAGTAGAGCCCCTCTTTCAGGTCCGGGACGCCCGAGGTGAGCTCTCCTCCAACCGGGAACCACCCGCGCCAGGCCGTTCCAGCTCGGGCCATGGCGATCTCGGCCTTGTCGGCATCCGACCGCGCGAAGAACTGCCGCGAGAGCTCGTCGAGACGGCTGAGAAGGGCCGCCTCCACACCGTGGCCCTCGATGTAGAAGAAACCCACCTCCCTGCAGGCGAACTCCAAGGCCTCACCCACGCCGCGCAGGTCGCCGCGGCCGTCCACGAGCGGTGAGATGTCGATGATCGGGACGTCGTTCATCGATTCGCCGCCTGGCACGTGATGCACCGGGTTGCCCACGGCAGAATCTCCAGTCGTTCGGGCGCGATCTCGTCCCCGCAGGCATCGCACAGGCCATAGGTGCCGTTGGCCAGCTTCTCGAGGGCACGGTCGATCTCACTCGACACGCGCTGCAGTTGCTCGGCGGCGACCGAGCGCTCCATCTGCATGACGGCGTCGCTCGTGTGGTCGCCTGCCCGCTTGCCGAATTGCATCTGGACGCCGGGCGCCCGGATGGGCTCCGCCAGGGCCTTGACTTCGGCTGCCAGCTCGGCCTTGTGCGCTTGCAGGGTCGCGGCGGTCTCTTCGTCAGTCGCCATGAGCCCCCATCGTTGCACCGTCGGCCGTTTGTGACGCCGGCGCAGCGCTAAGGAGTGTCCAAGAGTGGTGTCGTGACCACAGAAAGTGGCAGTCGCCAGCGGATCACCCTCACGCCTCTTCGAGGCGCTCCATTGCCGTGGTGTCGAGGCAGACGGACCGTCAGGCCGGGTGGGACCGGCCTGACGGCGCCTCCCAGTCGAGCAGTGGGCCGGCCGGGACGATGCGGGATGGGTTCAGATGACCGTGGGTGATGTAGTAGTGCCGCTTGATGTGGTCGAACCTCGTCGTCGATGAGAAGGCGGGATGCTGGTAGAGGTCTCGGGCGTAGCCCCACAACGACGGGTAGTCGCTGAGCCTGCGGAGATTGGCCTTGAAGTGCGAGTAGTAGACGGCGTCGAAGCGGGCGAGGGTGACCCATAGCCGCACGTCGCTCTCGGTGATCTCGTCGCCGAAGAGGAACCGGGTCGTGGCGAGTCGCTGCTCGAGCTGGTCGAGGGTCTCGAAGACTCGCTCGACGTTGCGCTCGTACTGTTCCTGGGAGCCTGCGAAGCCCGTGCGGTACACCCCGTCGTTGACGGTCTCGTAGATCTGCTGGTTCAGCGCGTCGATGTCCGTACGGAGTACCAGCGGGTACAAGTCGAGCGGCGACCTCGTCCAGGCTCGGAATTCCGAGCCGAGGTCGAGGCTGATGTCGGGGAAGTTGTTGCTCACGATCCGCGAGGTCTGCTTGTCCCACAGCACCGGGACCGAGACGTGCCCGTCGTATGCGGGGTCGGTCGCGAGGTACGCCTCCTTCAAGAAGAGGAAGCCGTTCACCGGATCGGGGCCGTACCCCGGGCCCTCGCGGAACGCCCAACCCCGTCCGTCGCGGATCGGATCGACGGCGGACAGCGAGACGACGTCCTCGATCCCGACCAGTGCCCGCACGATGGCGCTTCGGTGCGCCCACGGACACGCCCAGGAGATGTAGAGGTGGTAGCGCCCCGTTTCGGCGGGGTAGCCGCTGGAGCCGTCGGCCGTGATCCGACCCTGAAAGCGGTACTTCGGTCGCTCGAAGGCGGCCGGGTCGCGCTCCGATGGCGACCACGCGGCCGACGGCGTCACCTTTGGAGCGGGCGGGGCGTAGTCGCCGTAGGTCTCGAAGTCGACAGGGTCGGCCAGATTCGCCAACGTCACGGGGGCTACCTCCTTGGGTGCGCTCTCCACAGGATGCCAGGCTGGGGAGATCCTAGGGACCCACCTGGAAAGGGCTCACCTCGGTTACGCCGTCATCACCGGCGGGCTGCTCCTCACCCGGCACGGCGGCCCTGTGGGCCTCGCAACGAGGACCGTGGCGTAGCGGGACGTTACGTGAGCATGGCGCAGCGCCACTCCTGACAGGACGTGTTCAAACCTCTCGGCTGTTCAACGAGGGGTGTTGTAGCTCGCTGATCAGGACTAATACTCACTGTCATCCCTAGCTGGCGGTCGCCGTCGTGGGGGCGAGCCCCGACGGCGAACGCATGCCGAACTCGGCCATGGGCGATAGCGTGCTCCCGGTGGCGATACCTCAGAAGTGGACTGCTCTCTGTCTGGCCACCCTCGGCGTGGTGATGGTGACCATCAACCAGTCGATCCTGCTCATCTCCCTGCCCGACATGTTCCGGGGCATCCACCTCAACCCGCTCGCCCCTTCCAATGTGTCTTACTTCTTGTGGGTGTTGATGGGGTTCCTGTTGGTGACGGCGGTCCTGGTCGTGAGTCTTGGCCGGGTTGGTGACATCTATGGCCGGGTTCGGATGTTCAACCTCGGCTTCGCGGTGTTCACCTTTTTTTCCATTCTGTTGTCCGCCAGCTTCATGACGGGAGTGCCAGGGGTTCTGTGGATCATCGTGCTGCGGGTCTTCCAGGGAGTCGGTGGGGCGTTACTGTTCGCCAACTCGAGTGCCATCATCACCGACGCCTTCCCGCCCGGCGAACGGGGCCGGGCCATGGGGATCAACGGGGTCGGCGCGGTGAGCGGCTCGTTCCTCGGCCTCATCCTCGGCGGGGTTCTGGCACCGATCGAATGGCGGCTGGTGTTCATGGTGTCGGTGCCGTTCGGACTGGTGGGCACCATCTGGGGCTACCGGCGCCTCCGGGACACTGGCGTGCGGGTCCACGCCAAGATCGACTGGATCGGTAACGCCACTTTTGCGGTCGGGCTGGTCGCCTTGCTCACCGGCATTGTGTACTCGCTCCTGCCTTACGGCGGGCACCCCACGGGCTGGACGAACCCTTGGGTCCTGGCCGGCGTGTTCGGGGGTATCGCAGCTCTCGGCTTGTTCGTGTGGGTCGAGACGAAGGTGCCTGCCCCCATGTTCCACCTGCAGCTGTTCCGGATCCGGGCGTTCGTCATGGGCAACGTCGCCGGACTGATGGCGGCGCTCGGTCGGGGCGGACTGCAGTTCATGCTCGTCATCTGGCTCCAGGGCATCTGGCTACCCCAGCATGGGTACAGCTTTGACCGGACGCCGCTGTGGGCCGGTATCTACATGATCCCGCTGACGCTCGGCTTCTTCCTCGGCCCGCTCTCCGGCCACTTGTCGGACCGTTACGGTTCGAGGTTCTTGACCAGTCTCGGCTTGACCCTGTCGGGATTGACGTTCCTGCTGATCGAGTTGCTGCCTATGAACTTCACCTATGTGTGGTTCGCCCTCCTGCTCTTCCTGTTCGGGATGGGCATGGGCCTCTTCTTCTCCCCGAACCAAGCCGCCATCATGAACAGCCTTCCCCCGGATCAGCGCGGAGGCGGGGCTGGTATGACCATGACGTTCTTCAACTCGGCCACCGTGCTGTCCATGGGCCTGTTCTTCACGATCGTGACCCTCGGCTTGGCCGCCGAGCTACCGTCCCACCTGTTCAATGGGCTGACGGCCGCAGGCATCAACCCGGCCGCGGCCCACCTTGTGGCCAACGAGCCGCCCATCGGCAGCCTCTTCTCCGCGTTCCTCGGCTACAACCCCATCCAAGAATTGCTCGGCCCAACGGGCGCCTTGCAACACCTGCCCGGCCACCAGGCCGCTTACGTGACGAGCCGGTCCTTCTTCCCGAAGCTCATCGAGCAACCGTTCGCTCATGGGCTGCACCTGGCTTTCGCCCTTGCCGCCGCGGCGGCGGCCGTCGGCGTGGTCGCGTCTGCCCTAATGGGTCGGCGCTACGTCCACTCCGAGGAGCCGGAGTTCGAGGAGGCAATCGAAGACGTACCGGCGGCGACCGTCCGAGCCTGACCGGTACTAGCTCCACTGCTCGGACGTCGCCCACTGTCCGCGCACGGAGGCCATACCATCCACTCCACCAACGCTCGAAGCGGGAGAATGCTTGCGAGCCATGGATCAGCGTCAGACAGCATCTAGGTGTTGAGCTTGCCCCCGAATGCTGGCCCTACGGGTCAGCGGCCAAATGTCGGTATGAAGAGCTGGGGCTAAAAGTATTTATAGAACTTGTTACAATTAGTCATGATTGCAGCCGATATTTTTATGCCTGGGCAGTGGACTGATTTCTTTCTTCTGGTCGGAACAGGCGCAGTCACGCTCACCGGCCTAGTTTTTGTGGCGATGTCACTCAACCTCAAAGCAATTGCTATCGACGCAACACATCGTTATCGAGCCATAAACACACTTACAGGTCTGGCACTGGTTTTCATGCGCTGTGCGCTTGTGCTTATGGGAGCTCAAAACCATAAATCAATAGGCGCAGAACTGTTAGTAGTCTCTGGTATTTCGGCCGCCGTGTTTGTCAAAGGCTACACTAAAGCCATTAGGATGAGCAGTGGTCTAAGAGTCTCTCGCATAGTTGGTGGAAGCCTCGTACACTTGGCTGAGATGATCGGCGCGGCGCTATTTATTCTTGGGTACCTGCCCGGTCTTTATATTGCAGCACTAGCTATAGTAACCAACACTTGTTATATGGTTACGGCAGCTTGGTTACTAGTCATCGGTGTTGTCGATCAAAAGACTGAGTAGCTCACGCTGCTCAGACAGGTTGCGGTCGCACTTCTCCGTCACCATCGGGCGGAATGAAGCTTACGGCAGCCGGACTGTCCTCAATGGCCGGGAAGACGCCGAAATATACGATCTCGCCCGGACTCACACCCCACGAGGTACTCCTCAACCTCGCTTGCATCGAGGAAGTCCATCTGAAGCTGAGGCCCGGATGGTCGGGCCCGGTCGGAAAGCGGTTCTCGGCGAACGGTGTCGTCGAAGAAGAAGCCGACCAGGCTTCCTGGCCGCAGCTGCGGAAGTATCTGATGAAGCTCGTCCAAGGTGGATCGACTCTTCGAGCGCCTCGCGCCGCTGGCCCAGGAGGATTACTGGCGCTCCAAGCGATCTCACGCTCGGGCAGCTGGGAGGAAAGCGAGTTGCCATGGAATTGTTTTGATCTGGGGGGTGGATTACGCCTACGGTGGGTTACGGCGCGTGGGCGTTGAAGTGACGCGCGCGTCCAGCATCAGGCACGAAGGAGGGGATGATGGCTACTGATGCATCGTCATTGCTTGGGTCGCCGCAGATCGCGGGAGTGAGGGTCGCGGCTGTGGGCGTGGCCAGGGCGTCTGCACGCACGATGGGCGGAGTTGCGGGCGGAGTGCTCGGCGACGTGCTCGGAGGCAAGATCGTAGGAGTTGACGCCATTCCAGCGCAGACACCTCAGTTCGGACGTCTCGGTTTCCTCGCGCTCACGCAAACCGAGCTTGCGCTGACCACGATGAAAGGGAGCATGATCCCCAAGCCGTTTAAAGTTGTCGCTCGCGTTCCGCGGAGCGAAGTGATTTCGGCGGAGCTCGGGACAGGCGTTGTCGCGCCCCTGACGATCAGGTTCGCGGGCGGCAAGATCTGGCAGGTCGAGGTTTCAAAGCTCGTCCAGAAAGACGCCCGCGCCCTTGCCGATGCGCTCCACGGTACCGCGACGGGTGTAGCACAAGCTGACTGAGCGCGCCCTCGTTCTCGGGGGGCAGGGGTGCCTTCCGCACATGACGCGATCCGGAAGCGCGGTACGGCGGTTCGCGGCGAGGCTGACCCTTCTGCTTCGATCAGTGGCTGTCGGGTAAGAATCAGAGCGACCGCAACCGGTTCCATCTTGGCCGGTAGTTGGCCTCGTATTCGATCGGCGGCAGGTACCCGATCGAAGAGTGAAGCCGGGCTGCGTTGTACCAGTGGACCCACTCGGCCGTCTCTCGTTCGACCTCGGTGGCGCCGATGAAGGTGCGGGGGTGCAGCCCAATGAGCTCGGTCTTGTAGAGGCCGATCGTCGACTCCATCAGCGCGTCGTCGAGCGCGTCCCCGACGGTGCCGATCGAGGGGGCCATGCCGGCATCAGCGAGCGCCTGGGTGGACACGATCGCCGTGTACTGGCGAGCCGGCGTCAGGGTGGAACACGAGGCCCTTGGAGGTGAAGCGAGCGTCGCTGCGCCTGCGCGTGAAGAGGGCCTGTTCGAGGGCGGACATGACGAGCGGGGTTGCCTTGGAGCTCGAGACCCGCCAGCCGAGGATTCGTCTCGAGCACACGTCGGTGACGAAGCTGACGTAGCAGAACCCGGGAATCGTCCACACGTAGGTGAAGTCCGCAACCCACCAATGGTCGGGTCGGGTCGGGGTGTCCCAGGCCCTCTTGATGAGGTCCGGGTGCCGAGGCGCTCCCCGGTCGGGGCGCGTGGTGACCGTGTGGTGGGTTCCACGCCGCACACCACAGATGCCGAGGATGCCCATCAGCCGGGCGACCTGGTCCCGCCCGACGTCGTGGCCTGCCCGGCGCATGGCCTCCCAGCATTTCTTCACCCCATAGAGGCTGCGGTTGGCCCGGTAGAGGTCGAGGAGGGTGTTGGCCATCTGCGCGTCGCGAAAGCCGGCGTCCGACACCGGCCTCGACCGACGGGCGTAGTAGGTGCTCGGGGCGATCGGCACGTCGTGCTCACAGAGCACTCGGCAGATCGGCTCGACCCCGAAGCGGTCTCTGTAGGCCTCGATGTAGGCGACGATCAGCGCAGTTGACGGTCGAGCTCCGCCGCCGCGAAAAACGCCGAGGCCGTCTTCAAGATCTCGTTCGCCCGGCGCAGCTCGGCGTTCTCCCGGCGGAGAGCCTGCAGCTCGGAGGCGGCGTCGGTTGTCACGCCCGGCCGCTGCCCGGCGTTGATCTCGGTCTGTTCGATCCAGCCACGCATCGTCTCGGGATGGACACCGAGCAGCTCGCCGATCCGACGCCGAATCGATCGCGCCGTCTCGTCGGGAAAGTCACGCCGGCGTTCCTGGAACATCCTCACCGCTCGCTCGCGGGTCTCCTTGTCGTACTTCCTCGGTGCAGGCACAGCTCATTCTCCCTTGTGAGATCAGAGCCTCCATCAAATCCAGGGTGCTTCATTACAGCATGACGATCAACATGTAACCCATCGTCACGCACATGGCGATGTGACACGCCGCTTTGAGGCCAGGCGCGAGCCACCGGCGGCTCGGATCGTTCTTGGTGACCTCATCGAAATCGTCGGGGGCCGGCAAGCCGGGAGGCCGGTCAGCGGAACGCACAGGCGAGCCGCCGCCGGCAAGCTGGACCACGGGCACGGGCTTTGGCGCTTCTGTCCAGCTCGGCGACCACCGTCCGGCGCCATCGAGCTCCCAAACGGCCGAAGCCAGCAGCACGAAGAGGAAGAGGAGAGGAAGCCCTACGAAGTCGGTGGTCGTGCCGGTGGCGCCGGTCATTCCCATTCCCCCGCCCGCCGAGGACCCGGCGGTCGGCGACGCCGCCAGATACATGTAGAGCATCGCCAACGCCATCACGACGTGAGTCACGTAATGGGAAAGGTGATGAACGTGGTCTTCGTCTCGACCGCTGAGGCCGTGTCGTGCGGTGAACCCGTAGCACCTCCATATAAACCATAGGGCGACGACGACGAACACGAATTCCCACACGGCGGTCGGAATCGGGTTGATGGCTGATACCAACATGCCTGCCATCGCCACTCCCATGAGGATGTGGGTGATGTCGATGTCCGCGTGAGTCGGCCGTGACCAACGCCACGACGCCAGCAGGCGGCCGGCACTGTAGACCGCCACGAGGATCATCACTGCGGCGAAGAGGTCGGCCAGCCACGTCGGACCTGACATCTCAGACTCCTTCCGGCGCAGGATCGGCCGCGCGCCTCCAGTACGAAATGCTGAGAAGGACCAGCAAGGGACCGGAGTTGACGTCCGTGGCCCCGTTCGTGAACAGCGCCCCGAAGTTCTCCCCGACGATCCAGATAGCGATGCCGAGCACAATCGCTGCCACCAGGGTGGCATTCGCGACCCGCGCCGGGAGGAACGTCCCGACCGCCACGATCGCCAGAAGCACGGCGAGCACAACCATGACGACCAACCCCCGGTGGTCGACCAGCCTGGCGGTGTGCCGGTCGAGCGAAGCCACCCAACCAGGCTCACCTGTCGTTTCGGCCCCGATCAAGGAGGAGAGGCCGTCGGAGGAGCGGTTCTCGCCGAGCACGGCGAAGTAGGCGAGAGACGCCCAGAGTACGAACCACAGAGCCTTCGCGACTCGCTCGCCGACCATTTGCGCAGCAGTGAACGAAGGACTGCGTCCGGCACGGTCGCTCGGCCAGAGCAGCACAGCCAGCAAGGCGTAGATCATGACGGCACCGGGGGCACCATTGACCGGGTTGGCGGCCCCCGAGACGACACCACCGAGGCCCTCACCGACCCACCACACGCCGAGGGACCATACGATCGAGGCCGCCAATGCCACCCGCGTGGTGGGGCGCCATGCGATGCCGAGACCGATGGCAACCTGAAAGACGGCGAAGAACGAATCCGCCAGCACGGCGTGATGAGCGATCAGAGTGCCGGACCACGTGATCGGGCTGGCGATCAGTGAGGGGTTCCCGGCAGCAGTCATGGGGATCATCTGGTTGCCAAAGGCACGAGTGAAGAAGAAGGCCTGCAACTGGAGCATCCCGTCAAGCAGCCAGATCGAGGCGAGGACGAGCTGCAACTTCCGCAGGTGCTCCGGGCGAGCCCATGCCCGAGCTGATATTGCTCCGGCTCTGGGAGCCATCGAAGAGGGGAGGGCGCTGCTGATGTCGCTCATGACCGCCCCGTTGCTCGATTCACTTGATCGGCCCCCGTTGTTGCGACGTCTGTCTGCCCTGGCTGCATACCGCCAGTCGGCATCGAGCCGTCGGATCCCTCTCAGCATCTAAGTAGTGCACCCAGCAGGGAGAAAAGTTCCGACGACAGCTCTTCCAGCGAGCAAACATCGCCATGATCGCATCGCCGCCGTCCGGTCTCCGCCGATGCCGGGCGGCGAGTACGTGGACGAGGCTGCCGTCGCCCGCTAACTTCCCAGGGAGCGCCACGGGCCTTCGGCTCGTTCATGCAGGTAGTACCGAAGGTGATCACTGGACCCAAACGATCCGGGACGTCTCTCATCGTGACTTCCACCCAGTTCACGACTCCGCCGGACGCCGAGCTTTCGCTCGCCATCGGTGGCATGACCTGTGGCGCCTGTGCTTCCCGGATCCAGCGGCGACTGAATGAGCTCGACGGTGTGCAGGCCAGCGTCAACTACGCCTCCGAGCTCGCCAGCGTCGTGCTTCGGCCGGACATACCCGTGCATCGCCTCATCGAGGAGATCCGGTCGGTCGGGTACGACGCCAGCGTTGTGCCGGAGCCGACGGACGCCACTGAGGGTGTCAACGATCTCGACGACCGCGTACATATCCTGGGCCGGCGGCTACTGGTCGCGGCTCTTCTGCTCATGCCGCTGTGCGACGCGTCGCTACTGTTCTCGCTCGTCCCGGCCGTTCGCTTTTCTGGCTGGCAATGGCTCGTAGTCGTTCTGGCCGCGCCGGTCGTGACCTGGGCCGCATGGCCGTTCCACAAGGCCGCCCTGAGTGCCGCCCGGCATGGAACCTGTTCGATGGACACGCTCGTGTCGTTGGGCATCGTGGCGGCGACCGGCTGGTCGGTGTACTCCATGTTCTGGCGCCACAGCCTGCCGACGTCACGGTCAGCCTTCTTCTTGATCACCCATCAATCGGGAGGTGCGATCTACTTCGACGTCGCCGCCGGAGTCACGACCTTCCTGCTCGCCGGCCGGTACTTCGAGGCCGTGTCCAAGCGTCGTACCGGCAACGTCTTGCGCTCGCTGGCAGCGATTGCTGCGAAGGACGTAGCCGTCCTCGACGTCTCAGGATTTGAGCGTCGGCTCCCCCTCTCCCAACTCAGGGTCGAAGACTGTTTCGTTGTGCGCCCGGGAGAGACCGTCGCCACCGACGGCGAAGTCGTCGCCGGGCGCTCGGCAATCGATCGCAGCGCCATGACGGGCGAGTCGCTTCCCGTCGACGTGGCTCCATCTGACCACGTGCTGGGCGGCACGGTTGTTGTCGGCGGTCGTTTGGTAGTGCGGGCGACGAAGGTCGGGCGGGACACCCAACTGGCTCACATGATGCGACTTGTCGAGGACGCTCAGAACGGCAAAGCCTCAGTGCAGCGGCTGGCCGATCGGGTCTCGGGCGTCTTCGTTCCCGCCGTGCTCGTGTTCGCGACGTTGACGCTCTTCGGGTGGCTGCTTGCTGGTGGGTCCGCAGAGCAGGCGTTCAACGCTTCCCTCTCCGTGCTCATCATCGCCTGTCCCTGCGCCCTCGGACTGGCGACGCCGACCGCCTTGCTGGTCGCCTCCGGTCGCGGCGCCAGCCTCGGCATCTTCTTCAAGAACTACCAGTCACTCGAAGCCTCTCGCCAGATCGACACCGTGGTGCTCGACAAGACCGGGACCGTTACGGAGGGGCGCATGTCGGTCACCGATGTGGAGGGAGCTCCCGGGATCGAGCGCGCCACGCTGCTTCGCTGGGCCGGAGCGCTCGAGAATGCCTCTGAGCACGCCGTCGCTCGAGCGATCGCCGCCACCGCGCTGCAGGAGCTCGAAGTCCTGCCTCCGGTCGATGGCTTTCTTGCCCTGCCAGGACTCGGCGCCAGGGGACTTGTTGATGGGCACGAGGTCTCGATCGGGAGAAGTCAGCTTCTCGCCGGCGGACCCGTTGCCACGCCAGCAAGCCTGGCAGCGAGGTGCCAGGAGTGGGAAGAGCTAGGACGGACCGCCGTGCTTGTGGCGTGTGACGGTGCTGTGGTCGGAGCACTTGCGGTGGCCGATACGGTGCGAGCGTCGGCTGCGGGAGCTGTGAACGCGTTGCAAGGACTCGGGCTGCGCTGCATCCTCTTGACCGGGGACAACGAACCCACGGCTCGTGCCATCGGCGCGGCGATCGGAGTAA
>Ga0116106_1001228_pt1 | contig 12953 bp, 10 predicted proteins | sample June2015DPH_6_50_FD_89717 | JGI IMG/M metagenome (GOLD analysis project Ga0116106, IMG submission 89717) | Peatland microbial communities from SPRUCE experiment site at the Marcell Experimental Forest, Minnesota, USA - June2015DPH_6_40 | ecosystem: Environmental > Terrestrial > Soil > Wetlands >...
GGCTGGGGCCCGGTCGTCAACGGCGGTGCCTGGCTCGTCGTCGAAGGCGAGCGCATCGACCTGTGCTACCGGGAGCTCGACGAAGTCCTCTCCTGTGTCGCCGAAGCAGAAAGGGGGGAGTTTCGCATCCACCCCCTCGCCACCTATGTCGGAGGAATCGCCTCGTACGTGGTCGTCGGCGAGCTGGCGATCTGCAAACAGCTCGTCGGGACGCTGCCACGACCGTCGTTCCCCCACGCCCTCGCCGTCAGCGCACCGCCGAGGTGGCGCCAGCTCTCGATGATGGCGGTGCGCACGGCTCGTTCGCACGCCTCTCGAGGCGACGTCGTCGCCACCGTCTCCAACCTTGGGATCGCCGTCGTCACCGAGGCCAACGCCCGGCTCGCCGAGCGGAGGGAGTGGGCGCTCAACGAGAAGGGCATCGTCGATCGCGCCGGTCTGAGCGAGGCCCACGGCATCCTCGCCCCGCCCGGGTCCTCCCCGGCAGCACTCGGGGCCACCGTCGACGCCGTGGCCGCCGTCATCGGCCGAAGGACGTGAGCTGATCGTCCAGGTGGCACCGCACTAGTCTCCGCCGATGCCACCCGACCGCCGGTCTCGGAGCGCCGTCAAGCGCCACGAGGTGCCGGCCTGGTGGCGCGACGCCAAGCTCGGGATCTTCGTGCACTGGACTCCGGCTTCCGTGCCCGCCTTCGCGCCGGTCGACGCTGACATGGGCGAGCTCCTGGCCCGCCGCCACCCGGCGGCGATGGCCTGGTCACCGTATGCCGAGTGGTACGAAAACTCCCTGCGCTTTCCCGGCAGCCCGGCGGCTCTTCATCATTCCGAGATCTATGGGAGCCGCCCCTACAGCGAGTTCGCCGGCGAGTGGGAGGCGGCCCTCGCCGGCTGGGATCCGGACGGCTGGGCGGCGCGCTTCGCCGCCTGCGGGGCTCGTTACGTCGTCCTCGTGACCAAGCACCACGACGGCTACTGCCTGTGGCCGACGGAGGTCGTCAACGAGCGCCGGCCTGGCTGGCACTGCCGCCGCGACGTCGTCGGGGAGCTGGCGCAGGCGGTTCGCGGCCAGGGGATGCGCTTCGGCGTCTACTACTCGGGCGGGCTCGATTGGACGTTCAACGACCATCCGATCGGATCGTTCAGCGACCTGTTGCGTGCCCAACCCCGCGGCGCCTACATCGACTACGCCGAGGCGCAGGTACGCGAGCTGATCGCCCGCTACCGGCCGAGCGTGCTCTGGAACGACATCTCGTGGCCGACGGCATCGGGCCGGCTGGCCGCCCTCCTCTCGTCCTACTACCGCGACGTGCCCGATGGTGTCGTCAACGATCGCTTCATGCCATGGTCGCCGCTCTGGCGGTTGGCCCAGACGCGCTCGGGTGGCGAGCTGATCGACCGGGCCGTTGCCCGTGGCGCTCGGGCCGCCACAGGCATCATCCCCCCGAAACCCCCCTTCTTCGACGTGCGCACGCCGGAGTACACGGTCTTCCCGACCGCCCAGCGACACGCCTGGGAGTGTGTCCGCGGCATCGACCGGAGCTTCGGGCACAACGAGGCCTCCCGCGAGGACGACTTCCTGCGGCGCGACGAACTCCTGTGGTCCTTCGTCGACATCGCCTCCAAAGGAGGCAACCTCCTCCTCAACGTGGGTCCCAGGGGGGAGGACGCCACGATCGCGCCGGCGCAGCTCAAACGGCTCGACTGGCTGGGCGAGTTCACCGAGGCCAACGGAGCGGCGCTCTACGGGACGCGACCTTGGGTGCAGGCTGAGGGGTCGGCCCACCTTGCGGAGATCCGCTACACCGCTCGGGACCGCGACGTCTACGCTTTCGTGCGCCCAGCGCCAGGAGTGCCGGCTGTGTCGCAGGTCACGCTCACCGAGATCGACGCCGGTCCCGCCTCGACCGTGAGCGACGTCAGCGGCGCCCGTCTCGTCGCCTCGAGGGGTGCTCGCGGCCTTGTCGTCTCGCTCGGGGTACCAGCGACGGCCGATCGCCCGGTCGCCGTCGTGGTGAGCAGCGCAACGGCCCGCCCGACGCCTGCTTGATTCGCCTTCGCCTCGCTTCCGCGGCGCAACCGCCTGCCCGTCGCCTGCCTGCGCCTCGCTTTGAGCGACGCTGACCGGGCTGCCGGCGTGCGGCCGGCCCGTCCGCCCGCCGGCACGGGAGGCAGGACCGGTCTGCCTTCAGCACCCTCTTGCATCCAGCTCGCATTTCTGCCAGGCTCTCGGCCGAAGCTCCCGCAACTGCCTGGCGGAAACGGCGCCGTCGATCAGGCACCTCGAGCGAGGACTTGACCCATGGACACGACATCGACGGCACGGACCCGGATCACCCAGATGCGGCAGTCCCTCACCCCCTCTGAATGGCATCGCACGGGGCTGATGTTCGCCTCGATCCTGCTGCTGCACGTGCTCGGATTCGGCATCCTCATCATCTTCGTGCTGCCGAGTCACTACAAGGGTCTTGGCATCGGCATCACCATCCTCGCCTACACCCTGGGGCTTCGCCACGCCTTTGATGCCGACCACATCTCGGCCATCGACAACACCACCCGCAAGCTCATGGCGGACCGGCATGGCACGAGCGAGAAGCGCCCTCTCTCGGTTGGCTACTTCTTCTCGCTCGGCCATTCGACGATCGTCGTCGCCATCGGTGCCGGCCTCGTCATCGCCGAAAAGGCCGTCTACGGAGCCGTCTCGAACCGCGGTTCCGGGCTGGAGCAGTTCGGTGGCGTCTTCGGCACGATCGTCTCGGCCTCGTTCCTCTACCTCATCGCTCTGCTGAACATCGTCATTCTCGTCGGGATCCTCCGGGTGTTCCGCTCGATGCGGAGGGGTGACTACGACGAGGAAGAGCTCGAACGGCAGCTGCAGTCTCGCGGGCTCATGTACCGGTTCTTCGGGAAGTGGATGAGGTCGATCACAAAGGAATGGCAGATGTACCCGGTCGGAGTGGTCTTCGGCCTCGGTTTCGACACGGCGACCGAGGTCGCCCTGCTCGCCACGACGGCGATCCTCGCCAAAGAGGCTCTCCCTTGGTACTCGATCATGTGCCTGCCAATCCTGTTCACGGCAGGTATGACGATGATGGACACGCTCGACGGCTGCTTCATGAACATCGCCTACGGGTGGGCCTTCTTCAACCCCGTGCGGAAGGTGTACTACAACCTGGCGATCACCGGGCTGTCCGTCGGGATCTGCTTCTTCATCGGCACCGTCGAAGTGCTCGGCCTCCTGCCCATGGAGCTGCATCTGAGAGGTCACTTCTGGGTCGACATGGCTGGCTTCGACATCAACAAGGCAGGCTTTGTGATTGTCGGCATGTTCGTTGTCACCTGGGCAGGTGCGGTCGCCATCTGGCGGCTCGGGAGGGTGGAGGAACGCTGGAGCTCCCACCTCAAGGCGAGCGAGCTGGCGCCGTCCGAGGCCATCTCGTTGTCGGCATGCCGCGACGGCCGCTCGCTGACGGCCGAGCCGGTGGGGCTCCCGACGCCTGCGGGCGTGTCAGGGCTGGCGCACGACAGCTCTGGCGGTCGAGGCGGCTTGCCACAGGAAGCAGGCGTTGGTCGTCGTAGGCTTGATCAGTGACCACCGCCCCGGCACGGACCCCCTCCGAGATGGTCGATGCCGTGCTCACCCTCCTGCGAGCGCAGGGCGGAAGGGTGACAACCGCTCGGCGTCAGCTGCTCGAGGCGTTGTTCACCTCAGTGGATCATCGAACGGCGGAGGAGCTGGCAGCCGAAGTGCAGTCACGGGCGCCGGACATCCACCTGTCCACGATCTATCGAAACCTCGACGAACTCGAGCGCCTCGGCGTGATCGTCCACACGCACCTCGGGCACGGCCCCGCCACCTACCACTTGGCATCGTCCGCTCACGGCCACCTCGTCTGCGAGCGCTGCGGTGCCACGCTCGAGGCGCCCGAGGAGCTCTTCCGCGGCTTGTCCCGTGGCGCACAGACGCGCTTCGGGTTCAACATCGACCCGCGCCACTTTGCCGTCCTCGGGCGCTGCAGCGAGTGCTCCTGATCGAAGTCCGGCGCGTCACCGAGGCGTGGCGCTACCAGGTGCCGGCGGCCCTCAGAAAAGCTCGGGCAGAGCCGTAAGGGCTGACGACGGCGACGCGGCCCTGGGGCCGCGAGGGCTCAGCCGAGAAGATGCTCCACCTCGTTGGCGGCGCTCCTGGTCAGGCCGGTGAGCTCGAGGGTGCTGCTCGAGAGCGCCCGCCCGACGCCGAGCTCTCGGCCGTCGGCCACGGCGACCACGCCTGCAGGCCCGCGCAGCAGGTTGAAGGCTGAACGCGGAGAGCGCAGCGTGATCGTGACGGTGAAGGTCCCGCCTTGGGATGCGACGGATCGGACTCGGGCGACCTCGTCGCGTTCGAGCACCGCCACGAGCGGACCGAGGCGGCCATCTCCCGTCGGCACTCTCAACCCGATTCCGTGCTTTGGCGAGCTCGCCTGGGGCGCAAGGACCGACTGGGCGGGCGCGCCGGCGGCGGTGGTCGTCGAACTCGAAGAGCTCGCCCCCCCGGTTCCCAGGAGCTCCAGGCCGAGGCCACCGATCACGCCGGCGGCGAGGACGATGCTGGCGGCGATCCCGACGGCCCGTAGCCGTCGCCGAGGGCGTGCAGGAACGAGGCGCCGAGGTGAGACGACGTCGCCCACGCTGGGCGCACCGGCGTCCTCGGCGTCCTCGGCGCCGGCGACGGCGGCGAGGGCAGTGGCAACCGTCTCGGAACGAGCCTCCGCAGATACCGGCGCCTGCAGGCCCCGCACGAGGTCGCGGACCTCGGCCAGGCTCGAACGCTCGTGGCGGCAGATCGCACACGAGTCGGCGTGCTCGAGCACCTGACGCGAACGTTCCGAGTCGAGCTCGCCATCGATGAGGGCGGAGAGCTCCTCGGACGACGGGTGCTCGGCGGCTGGCTTCATCGGAGGGTTGGGGTGGTCGGTCATGATTGTGCCTCGTCATCTTCGACGTGCGGCGAGGTCATTGCATCGCGTTGCGGTCTCGTTACGGGCCGCGACGCTCCCCGCCGCTCGCGCAGGACCTCCGCCAGGGCGGCCCGGCCGCGGAAGATGCGTGAGCGGACGGTGCCGATCGGGACTCCGAGAACCTCGCTGATCTCGGCGTAGTCGAGCTCGGCAATGTCTCTCAACACGACGGCGAGGCGTTGCTCTTCCGGTAGTCGCTCGAGCGCCGCCGTGATGACGATTCGGTCCGTGACCGGCCCTGCCACGTGGTCAGCACGGGAGGCGACCTCGCCGTACGCAGCCTCGCCCCGCTCGTGCAGGCGGTCCCCCAGGACGATCGGCCGGCGTTTTCTCCGGCGAAGCTCGTCGAGGGCGGCGTTCGTCGCCACGCGAAAGCACCACGTCGAGAACGAGCTCCTACCGTCGAAGGCCTTCAGACCTCGGGCGATGGCGATCATCGCCTCCTGGGTGGCGTCGCGGGCGTCCTCGTCGTTCGAGAGGATGCGGCGGCACACGGCGTAGCAGCGGTCGTAGTGAGCCGTCAGCAGCCGGCCGAGCGCCTCTCGGTCCCCCCCGCAGGCTTCTGCCAACAGGGCCGCATCCTCGGAACGCCTGTCAGCGCAGATGACCCAGCGTAGGCGAGCCGGGTTTCCGGGAACTCGCAACCCCGTGGCTTCGTCAGAGGATCCAAAAGGGCCTGAGCGAATGCCCGCCGTCGGAGGAGCCATAGCCATGAGACCGCCTCACCGCACCGCCATCGCAGTGATCTCGCTCGTCTTCGCGGGAGGAGGTGTGCTCGCCGGTTGCGCCGGCGTCTCGAGCTCCTCGAGCTCCAGCCCGTCGACGACCGAAGTCGCTACGCCTGAGGCCGGCGTGGGCGGGCAAGTGCCGACCCGCTCGGCGAGCGGCCACGCCCTCGGAGGAGCAGTCAAGGCCAATGCGGTCGGCCAATCTGTCTCGCCGGCCGCCCCGCTCGTCATCCGAACCGGAACCGTGACCCTCGGAGTGCCGAAGCCTCACATCGTCGAGATCTTCAATCGCGTGTCGAACGCGGCGACATCGATGGGGGGTTTCGTGGCCTCGTCGTCCAGCAACGAAGTGGGAGATGCCAGCGGTGCAGAGCTCGTCGTGAGAGTTCCGGGCAGCGACTTCGGCGCCCTCGTCGCTCGCGTCGACTCGTTCGGAAAGGTGCAGGCACAATCCGAGAACGGCCAGGACGTGACGGGCGAGAGCATCGATATCGAAGCGAGCCTGGCGAATCTGAACAGCGAGGAGAACGCCTTACGGGCCCTTCTCTCCCGCGCCGGGTCGATCCCAGCCATCCTCCAGGTACAGGATCAGCTCTTCGGGGTGGAAGGCGACATCGAGCAGCTGGACGCGCAGGAGAGCTCTCTGATCGACCGGGCCACGTTCGCCACCCTCACCGTCCAGCTCTCGCCGCTGGCGCCGCACCTCGTACCGAAGCCCAAGCCAAAGCCGGAGAACGCCTTCGTGCGAGCCGCAAAGCTCGCCGCTCACAACACCACCGTGGCCGTGCGGGCCGTCGTGGTGGCACTCGGCTGGGCCTTCCCCCTCATCGTGCTCTCGGCTCTCGCGCTGGCGGGCTGGCGGATGAGGCGCCGCGTCGGCCGCCGGCAACCACCAGCTCCGAGCATGCCCACGAGCGTGTAGGTGGCCGGCGCTGGCGTGATTACTTCGACAGCTTGAGGAGCTCCGCGATCCCGTCCTCGATGCCGATGGCGAGGACATCGATATCGGCCGTGGTGTCGAAGTCGCCCGTGACGCCGAAAGCCACCCTGCCGTTGTAGGACGTGATGGCCACGCCGATCCGCACGCCATGAGCGATGGGGACGAAGGGCAGGTACTCGAGCATCTCCCGCCCGGCCAGATAGAGCGGGAACTGCGGCCCGGGGACGTTCGTCGTGACGGTGTTGATGCTGTGCTGAGGCACCCTCCGCAGGAGCGCCATGGCCGCCCGTTCGCCGAGGGCCACTCCCACGAAGGGCGTCAGCTCGCCGAGAGCCGTCAGGCCTTCGCCCGCCAAGGTCTGGTGCGAGCCTTTGAGGTCGTCCATCTGCTTGCGGATGCTCGCCAACCGCTCCAGCGGGTCGTCGACGGCAACCGGCAGATCCGCGAAGAGGGCCGAAACCCGGTTGTTGTAGGTCCCATGCTCCTCCTCCCGCCGGACAGAGACGGGGACGAGCGAGCGCACGACGATCTTGTCGACAGGTTCGCCCCTGCCGAGGAGCAGCTCACGAAACCCTCCGGCGATGACAGCGAGGATCGCGTCGTTGACGGTCCCGCCGAAGCTGCGGCGGATGGCCTTGAGATCATCGAGCTCGGCGCTCGCCCAGGTCCAGCGACGGTTCGGGCCGATGTTGCCGACGATCGAGCTTGGCTCGGTGGGAGCGAACCGCCGGGCGTAGGAGCCGACGCCATCGGCGAGCTCCCGCAGCTGGGTGACCGCTCGGCCGGGCGCCTGCAGCACCCGCCTCACCGCCTGGAACTGCTCGTACGGGCTGACGGCGAGATCGACGAGGGCATCGGCCGCCAGGTGAAGGTTCGACGGCGCCGGCTGGGGGATCCAGGCATCGGCCGGTGCGGGATGCGCGCCCGGCTCCCGATCGAGCATCACGGCGAGCAGGTCGGTGCCCGACACGCCGTCCGCCATGCAGTGGTGGATCTTGCTGATCAAGCCCCATCGGTCGCCCTCGAGCCCCTCGATGATCCAGGCCTCCCAGAGGGGGCGGCGGCGGTCGAGCTCCTGGGACATGATGCGGCCCATCAAGTGCCGAAGCTCCGCCGGCCCTCCCGGAGCAGGAAGAGCGGTGTGACGCACGTGGTACTCCAGATTGAAGTGTGGATCGTCCGCCCAGACGGGTCGGGCGAGCTCGAAGGGCACGAAGCGCACGACCTGGCGGTACCGCGGCACCTGGCCGAGCTTGGCCGACATGGCCGCCACGACCTCCTCATAGTCGGGCGGCGGGCCCGCGAACACGGCGCAGGATGCGATGTGCATGTGGGTGATGCCGTCCTCGAGGAAGAGGAAGGAGGCATCCAGCGGGCCGAGCCGTTCCATGGCGTCCCGCCTCAAGCGGCAGCCGGCAGCTGCTCGTGCAGTGGCAGCCGGACCGCCTCGTGGTCGCCCCCGAGAGCGAGCACCTCCTCGAAGCCCTCGCGCAGGCACTCCATGAACACGGCGTCGTCGGGCACGGCGGCGGTGTCCACCGAGACTCCGACGCAGCAGGTGCCGTCGTACGACAACAGGGTTAGATTCGCCGCCGCCCCGATGGTGGGGCCAAAGGGGGTGTAGCGCTCCATGCGGGCACCCCCTAGGTAGACGGGGAAGGCGAAGCCGGGGACGTCGCTCGCCACGAAGTCGACGTGCTTCAGCATGCTGCCGACTACCGCCGGAGGCAACAGGTTGAGCCCTGCGGCGATGGCGTTCGTGAAGCCGAGCGAGCGCTCCTCTCGCGCCGTCCTGCAGAGCCGATGAATCTCGCCGATGCGGGTGGACGGGTCCGGGTTGGATACCGGGACGACGAAACGTATGAGGGTGATCCGGTTGCCGCCGAGGGGGTCCTTCGGCGTCCTGATGCTGATGGGCAGGGTGACGCGCAGCGTCTTGACGTCGGCCTCGTGCCGTTCGTGGTACCGGCGCAAACCGCCGGTGACCGCCGCCATGAAGCCGTCGTTGATCGTGCCGCCGGCAGCAGCTGCCGCACGTTTCAGGTCACGTGTCTCCACCTCGACCATGTCGAGATGACGACCGAGCCCTCGCGCCGTCATGATCGGCGAGAGGGTTTCGCGGACCGGCGCCACCGTGCGGCCGATGGAGCGGGCCGTTTCGAGGGCCGAATTGAAGCTTCGCAGCGGCCAGAAGGCACCGTGCACGGCCGATGGCAGCGCTGACCACGCCCGCTCTGCGACGAATTCGGACATCCGTAGCAGGCTCCAGGCGAGACTCTCACGGATGAGCGCAGGGTTGTCGAGGCGCTCTCCAGCCGGAGCCTCTGGCATGGCGGCGACTGCAGCGAGATCCCGCTCGGTGTCGAAGAGCAGGAGGGCGAGCTGAATGCCTCCGATGCCGTCGGTCAATGAGTGGTGGAGCTTCATGACAAGGGCGGCGCGGCCGCCCTCGATGTGCTCGATCAGGGTGAACTGCCAGAGCGGACGAGAGCGGTCGAACGCCGTCATCGCCTCTCGGCGGGCGAACTCCACGACGGTGGCGGACGTGTGTGGTGGGGGCGCCTCGATGCGGCGAAGGTGCCAGCTCATGTCGAAGCCGTCGTCGAAGGTCCAACGAGGCGTACCGACACGCCCGGGAGGCTCCAGCACGCGTTGGCGGAACATCGGGATCTGACGGGTGGCGTGCTCCAGCCGATCGGTGAGCACCTCCCAGTCGGGGCTGTGCTCCAGCCAGGCGACGGCCACGACGGTCGACCGCAGGGCGGGGTCCCTCTCCATGTACCAGGAGAAGGCGTCAGTGTCTCGCATGAAGACGTCCATCTCGGTCTCCTGTCCGGTAGCTCAGCGTCACTGCCGCAGCTGTGAGCCGCAACTCTGAGAAAAGCCTCCTCTTGTCGCAGCGGCGGGGGAAGAGGCGAACGTCACAATTCCCGACTGGAGCAGCTTGGCCGGCGACCCCTCGCCACATCGACGGTGACGCCGGAGGTCGATCACCAGGCGGACGATGTCGTGAACCGTGTGGGCGCCTCTCGGCGACAGGGCCGTTGCAAAATGGCCGCGGAGTAGATTCGGGCCGTGCCGGGAGATCATCGCCAGCTGGCCGCCATGATGCTCACCGACATGGTCGGCTACTCCTCGCTGACCCAGCGGGACGAGAAGCTCGCCCTCGAGCTCGCCCGTGAGCAAGACCACATCGTCCGGGCCACCGCCGCAACCTTCGGAGGGCGCACCGTGAAGTCGCTCGGCGACGGTGTCCTCGTGGAGTTCGCGAGCGCCCTCGACGCCGTGAAGTGCGCCCTCGAGATACAGAACGCCATCGACGAGCGCAATTCGGCTGCCGAAGGCGAGCACGTCGCGCTCCGGATCGGTGTCCACCTCGGCGATGTCGTCCATAGGGACGAGGACGTCTTCGGCGATGCCGTCAACATCGTCGCCCGCATCGAGCCACACGCCGACCACGGCGGAGTCTGCGTCTCCCAGCAGGTCTACGACCAAGTCCACAACAAGCTGGAAGCATCGTTTCGCTCCATCGGGAGCCCGAAGCTGAAGAACATCGAAACCGCTATCGAGCTCTACAAGGTCGCCCCGGCCTCCGCGCCCTCTCCTACCGGCGCCCGAGCGTCACCACCTCAACTCGACGAAAGCCTCCGTCGCATCGTCGTCCTGCCATTTGCCAACATCAGCTCAGACTCCGCCGACGAGTACTTCGCCGACGGCATGACGGAGGAGCTCATCGAAAAACTCGCCCATGTCTCGGGGCTTCGCGTCATCGCCCGCACGACCGCCATGCACTACAAGAACAGTCAGGAGACCGCCCTCGAGATCGGCCGCACCCTTCGCGTCGGCATGGTGCTCGAATGCAGCGTGCGAAAGGCCAACAAGCGCGTCCGCATCACCGCCCAGCTGATCGAGACGGGCTCGGAGGAACACCTCTGGGCGGCGCGCTACGACCGTGACCTCGATGACGTCTTCGCCATTCAAGACGACATCGCTGGCCAGATCGCGGAGGCGATATCCGCCCATGTCGAGGGGCTCGGGGGAGCGGTCTCCCTCTCGGCGGCTCCCGCCCAACAGGACACAACCGACCTCGAGGCCTACACCGACTTTCTGCAGGGACGGAAGCTGCTTCGCGACAAGGTCTCGGAGGGCACAATTCGCCAGGCGCTCACCTTCTTCGAGAAAGCGGTCGGCCGCGATCCCGACTTCGCCCGCGCCCGAGTGGGTGCTGCGGAGTGCTACTTGTGGCTCGGGGCCGAAGGCTCCTGGCCACTCGCCGACTCGACGAGGCGGGCCAAGGAAGAGCTCGCGACAGCCCTCGCCGAGAACGACGCTCTCGCAGAGGCTCACTCGGCCCTCTCCGGCATGATGCTCGGTGAGGACGACTTGGCGACGGCGGAGCGGGAGGCCCGCCGTGCCCTCGATCTCAACCCCAGCTTCTCCGATCCCTACCGTTGGCTGGCGCAGCTCGAAGCGGGCGCCGGCAACATCAACGAGGCCGTGCGGCTGCTCGAGGACGCGTACGGGCTCGACCCGCTCGACGTCAATGTCATCGCTTTCCTCGGGCGTGCCTACTTCTACGCCGGACGCGAGGGGGACGCTCTTGAGCACTGGGAGAAGACGGCCCCGCTGGTGGCGTTTCGAACGCACGCCTACTGGACCGAGTACTACCTCAGCCATCAGGACTACACCAAGGCGGAGGAGAGCTTTCACGAAATGGAGCGCCTGCGTCCCGACAGCGTGTGGGTGCTCACGTACCGTGGGTTTCTTGCGGCACGGCAAGGAGATAGGGAGACCGCCGGACGATGCATCGAGGCTCTCGACGAGCTCGAACGGCACGGAGTCCTCACCTGCTTCTTCGCAGGGTTCGTGCATTTCGCGCTCGGCGAGATGGATGCGTTCTTCGAGTGCCTGGAGCGGGCCTTAGCGCTCCATTCGCTACCTCTGCTCGAGCTGAGGTGGTCGCCGCTCTATGAAAAAGCCAGAAGCGACCCCAGGTACCACGATCTCATGCGGAGACAGCTGAGCCTCAGGCCAGCGAGCGAAGAGCTCACCCCGGGCCCGGCAGCATCGCAGGCGAGCAGCTCGCCGCTCCACCAGTAGCCCGCACCCGGGCCGCCGGTTGCGGCGGGCAGCTCAAGCCTCAGCTGGCGTCCGTCGCCCGCGCCGCCCGGCTCGCCTGCACCGTCGCGAGGCCGAGCAAGGCGAGGAGCCATCCGGTGCCGATACGGAACAGGACGGTCTGGGCGTCGCGACCCGGCCTCGTCGCTGCGACGGCGATCGCGACGGTGACCGGGCCGAGGCCGGCGGCCGTCAACGCCGAAGCGGCGGCTTGGTGCCCGGCGAGCCAGGCCGCATCGCTGCGCAACGTCGACGGGATGCGGATGCCGGCGAGGAGGTTCCTTGGCAGCCGCCCCGCCGCCCCCAGGCGTCCGAGCACGACCACGATCACACCGGCGAAGCCGAACCGGATCGCCCTCATCACGTGCCCCAGGCTACAGCGATTCGCACGGCCAAGGACCTCGACGCCGCCAGCCAGATCGGCCGGTGCTGCCGGTTTGGGCGTCTCGCACCCGCCTGAGCTCCAGCGAGTGAGCAACGGCAGCAGTACCTAGTCTTGGGGCCGGTGCGGTCGATGCGGTGGATGTGACACAGCCGTCCGGCGAGCGCGGTCGGGCTCGTCGCGAGCGGGCTCGTCGCGCCGTGGACCGTTTCCTGGCGGTCGTCTCGCTCGCGCTCGGGGCCGTCCCCGCTGCCCTCGCACGGGGGGCCCGCTCCCTCTCGAGGACATGGCGATTCGTCCGGGTCCCGCAGCTGCGGGCCGCCGAGCTGCAGCCGTTCCCGCCGCCGCCTCTGACGTTCTCGCTCCTCGCCCAGGTCGCCATGGAGCACGCCCTCATGGCCGTGGCGATGTCGCCGAGCCGGTTCCCCGCAGCGTCCGACCTCGACCGCGTGGCGGACGAGGTCTATGCCGCACGCACCCTGTTCGGCGCCGAGGGGTGGCTCGACGACCCCGGCTCGTATCACCGGACCCCGCCGGCGCTCGAGGAGGACGACCTGACGTGGCACCGCGGCCGGGCGCTCGGGATCGCCTACGAGCAGATGAGTTTCGAAAGCCGGTTCGCTCCGCGATCGGGCGAGCCGGGGGCGCGGCGCTGGGAGTCGTACGCCGCCAACCACGTGGCTGCAGCCACCATCGTGCGGCACCGCGGTGCCGAGCGGCCGTGGCTCGTCTGCGTTCACGGCTTCTCCATGGGCTATCCGGTGATGGACTTCGCCGGCCTGCAAACC
>Ga0116106_1001232_pt1 | contig 12924 bp, 12 predicted proteins | sample June2015DPH_6_50_FD_89717 | JGI IMG/M metagenome (GOLD analysis project Ga0116106, IMG submission 89717) | Peatland microbial communities from SPRUCE experiment site at the Marcell Experimental Forest, Minnesota, USA - June2015DPH_6_40 | ecosystem: Environmental > Terrestrial > Soil > Wetlands >...
CAGTTGGCAGCGGTTGGTCCGCCGGCAACCGCATCCAAAGGGATCAAATGAGTTGGGATGGTTAGGGTCCAGGCAGGCGAGTGTATTCGCGTGCGGGAGGCGTTGCTAAACGGACGGTTACCGTGGGATCCGGTGGAAATCCCGCGATTTCTCACGTGTGCTTGAGAATTGGCGGGGACGACGAGACTCGAACTCGCGACCTCTGCCGTGACAGGGCAGCGTTCTAACCAACTGAACTACGTCCCCACTCGCTTTTCATGCGGTTAGCTGCAAACCTGCATGTTTACTCTCCATTATTACTGTCCAACCTTTCGTCTATTTCGACGCAGAGCATCTGTCCATGCTCCGTGAATGAATTGTAGCAGACAAAATTCAGGCCAGTACAGGCTCTGCTCCCGGAGTCCACTGGCGCCCGACCAACGCCGCGCCGCAGCACTGGCAGTGGAAATCATCGGAGTCGGCTATCCGCAACCACCCAGTATTGGGTTCTGCCGATCACTTCCACCGGAGTAAAATCGGCGACGGCCAGGGTACGGCAGGTTCCCTAGGCCGGCAGATTCGTTACGGTCACCGGGCCTGCCAGCAACGTTCCTGGAGCGCCGCCACATGGAAGGGGTCTAATGAAAACACGGCTGACATGGAGTTTCACAATCACAACATGCATACTGCTCATGGTCAACATCGCACTCGCTCAGCAAACGCCAAAACCGGAGAGTAGCGCAAGTGTAACCATCGTCACAGCGGGTGATATCTCGGTCAGCAGAGCGGCGGACGGCAAGACCGCGGTGTCCATCAACTTCGTTCCCGGGAAAGCGAAATCAGGCGACACGCGAATTACGATTTCAGGCCCGTATTCCTTAGATGTCAACGGAGGCGTGAAGGAGGTGACAGGCCCCCAAGGGGTCGAGCTGCATGTGCTGAGTCATGAAGAGTTGCGATTCGAGGCTCCAGAAATCGCTGTGTGGGAACAATCGCACAAATTTTCCCAAAGCTCTGCTTGCATGAAGATTCCCAAATTTCCCGGATGTGGCAATCCAGTTTGTGACCAACCTGACCATCCGGACGATCAGTGCCGGTATAACAGTGATACGGGATGCTCGTGCGTTTCCCCTGGCGGCGGTCCATGCTCGGAGACGGCGAGCCCTCCGCAAGAGAGGAAAGCAAAACAACCCTGAGTTTGCAAGGAATGGCGTCCGATTTGAAAGTAACTTGGGCCAAGCGGCACTGGCAGGCTAAAATGCAAATCGTTGCTAGTAGTTGTCGGTCGTTTCGAAACCCAAAGGCAATTCGTTTTTTTGAGCCTCAGGAATTTGATCTTGGGAAATGTAAAGGAGCCGGATATGGGGTTGCAGTCACGGTGGTTGCTGGCGATTATATTTGGATGTTCTGTTCTAAGCTTTGCCCAGTCCGACTGTCCGGCTCGTCCCGCCGCCGGCTCTGTGGTGGCTGACCCCTATAGCATTTCCTCACAGAGTGGCGTTCTTTCCGCTAAGTTCGCCCTGGCGCACTCGGTGGATCAGCAAGGTTACACGCACTATTGCTATAAATACGACGCCTCCGGTCAGATCGTCGAGGCCCCAACCTTGCGCCTCAATCAGGGAGATACGCTGAATCTCGATGTCCTCGACCGCATTGAGGACGACGATAAAGACGCAAAAAAGATGAAGATGAAAATGTCAAGCGCGGCCGGAAAGACTTGCGGCGATGGCGGCGACGCCACGCTTGATTCCACCAACGTCCATTTCCATGGCTTGAATGTTCCTCCCGTATGCCATCAGGACGATGTGATCGATACGTTGATTCAGCCCGGCTCGCCAGGGTTTAAGTTCAGCATGCAGATTCCCGCGAACGAGCCGCCCGGCCTCTATTGGTACCATCCGCATGTGCACGGCTTCACCGAATTTCAAGTGAACGGGGGAGCGGCCGGGGCCATCGTGGTTGAAGGTATGGAAAAATACCGGCCCGAGGTGAAGGGGCTTACGGAGCGTGTCTTCGTAATTCGCCAGCAGTTCCTTGTCCCCTGGATCCCCGGAGGGTATGAGTTGACCATTAACTATCAGTTGGCCTCTGCTGAGGGCCTTCGACCCATTATTCAAATGCTGCCGGGTGAGAAGCAGTTCTGGCGAGTGGTCAATGCTTCCATCCAGGACTTCCTGCAGTTGCAGGTGCTGCAAGATGGCCAGCCGGAAGAACTGCAACTGATCGCGCTGGACGGCTATCCCTTGGCGGAGACCAGGGACGTAGAGCAAATTCTGGTTCCGCCGGCGGGACGAGCCGAGTTCATCGTGCAAGCTCCTCCGGTCGGGGCAGGCGCGGATTTCTACACCCAAGCCTATTCCACCGGCCCTACCGGAAACCCGGATGTCGCCTTGCCCATTGCCAATATCCAGACTATCCCCGGCGCAGCTTCGCACACAGCAAAAGCGGCCGCGCCCGCACCCGCGCCAGCTTCCGCCCCTGCATCCGCCTCAGTATCGGCTTCAACGGCCGGGCTCAAGTTTTCCGACCTCGCTCATGCAACGGTAACGGCGCAGCGGAAGCTCTATTTCTCCGAGGAATTCGGTGGCACCAACGGTCCGATCCAGTTCTATATTACGGTGGGCGACCAGAAACAAAGAGTCTTCGAGGCCGACGAAAAGCCTGCCATCACTACCAAAGTTGGAGCCGTTGAAGATTGGACGATCGAAAACCGTGCGCTCGAGACGCACGCCTTCCACATCCATCAGATTCACTTCGAGATGCTGGAGGTGGATGGAAAACCAGTGGCGAATAACGATCTGCGAGATACGATCGAAATTCCGTATTGGTCGGGCCCAGGGACACCCTATCACAGTGTGAAGGTCCGTATGGATTTCCGCGACCCGACGATTGCGGGCACGTTTGTGTTTCACTGTCATATCCTGCTGCACGAGGATCTCGGCATGATGCACAAGATCCTGGTCGAGCCCTGATTGCTGTTGTCGATCATCTGCTGCTGATAGAGAGAGGTTTCACGACACATGCGCAAACTGATGCTGATGGTTTTCGGAAGTGCACTTTTGCTGGTCGCTGGATACATGGCGGGAACTCGCCGCGCGACCGTAGCCTATGCCGGGACGCCCGCCCAGGAAGCAGCGCCGAAATCTTACTCCGGCGCGCACACCCAAGGGGTGGTGCCGAAATCCTACGGCCGGCTGGCGGCCGCCTTCGCCGACTCCATCGGCACCGGCCTGGTCTTCGAGGATGCGGAAGGCGTGATCCGGTTTGTCAGTATCACCGGCATGAAAGAAGGAGAATTGGCGCGCTATGATCAAACTCCGACTCATGGGGGCATCCCCAAATCGTATGGTCATCTGGTAAGCGCGGTGGTGAACAATGGAAAAACTGGGCTAGTCTTCGAGGACGCCAAGGGCGTAATTCGGTTCGTTGCTCTGACCGGCGTGACCGAGGGCGAATTAACCCGCGAGTGAGCGCATTGGCTCGAGCGCCATCGATCGCGATTGCGCTTTCTTCGGCTGGGAGCTCTTGCACGGGACGATTCCCGATTTAATAAAAATCGAGTTGTACCAGTTCTCTAGTCTCCTGCGGAGCCGGTACCCATTTCCATTGTTGTATGGCATCGACCGCTGATTTTGCCAATAAAGGATTGCCTCCCGTTACCTGGGTCGACTTCACTTTTCCGGTGGGCGCAACCACAACCTCCACCTTGACGGTTCCGCGGATTTGTAGTTTGCGGGCTAGCTCTGGATAGGCCGGGGCCACTTTGTTCACTACTTTTCGCTTTCCTTCCGGCTGTTCTTGCGCGGAAGAAAAGGACAGGGAAAAGCCGATCACTGCCAAGAAAAGCGCGACGCACGCAACTGTAACGCAGGGTCTGCTGGTTAGCTTCTTCACTGCGTTTAGGCTAAGCCCGATCGTTTACACCGCAAAGTAACCAGCGTAACCAAGCAATGTTCCGGAGGATCGGCATCGTTGCCCGTTCTGTCTGCCACCTTGACAGATGAACTATGTTCTTATTATTGCTAACCATTTATGAATATTGTTAAAGCTACGAGGAAGTTCGAGCATTGGCTGGGGCTGCACCTCCGAATCTTCAGGCCCGATCTGCGCTTCAAGCACGACCAGATGGCGGCTGCCCTTTTTCCGTTCTTTCGCGCTACCTTCTATCGCTGGGTGCAGGTGTGGCCGGAGGTGTGCGCGGAACTGGAGCGAGTGCCGCATATTTTGTCGGTGGGCGACCTGCACGTCGAAAACTTCGGCACCTGGCGAGACAGCGATGGGCGGCTGGCATGGGGAGTCAACGATTTTGATGAAGCGTGTTTGTTTCCCTACACCATGGATCTGGTGCGGCTGGCAACCAGCGCATTGCTGGCCGCTCGCGAAGACCATCTGACGATGAAGCCGAACGATGCGGCGGCGGCGATTTTGGAAGGATATGAGCGCGTGATGGAGGAGGGCGGACTTCCGTTTGTGTTAGAGGAAGGCCATGCCTGGTTGCGGGCGATCGCGGAGAGCGAGCAACGGGATCCAGTGCTGTTCTGGAAGAGGATGGATGAGAATCCGACGGCCAAGGGAAAGATACCTGAGCGCGCACGCCAGGCGATTGAACACATGTTGCCGGAACGGGGGATGCACTACCGGCTGGCGCGACGGAGGTCGGGGTTCGGAAGCCTGGGACGGACGCGGCTGGTCGGGATCGCGGATTGGAAAGGCGGTCGAGTGGCGCGGGAAGCAAAGTCGTTGGCGCCTTCGGCGTTGCATTGGCTCGATCCGAAGCGGGCGCCGGCTGAGATTTTGTACGCGGTGATCCTGCAGCGGGCAGTGCGCTGTCCGGATCCGTTCATGCAAATGCGGGGACACTGGCTCGTGCGGCGGCTGTCACCGTATTGTTCGCGTATTGAACTGGATGCGTTAGGAAGCAGCCGTGATGCGTGCCGGCTGCTGGAAGCGATGGGGAGGGAAACGGGGAACATACACGTGGGAACGGAGGAAGAGCGGCGGGCAATTCTGAAGGACTTGCGCGGACGAAAGGCGAACTGGCTGCTGGGAGCCGCGCAGGCGATGGCCGACGCGGTAGAGAAAGATTGGCTAGAGTGGAAGGAGCGCTGGCAGAGCTAGACTCCGCCAGCGCCTTATTGAAGGGAAAGGCCGTGCGAGGACTCGGGTTGCGGGTGAAAGAGTTGACACTCCAGTGCGTGAGGCTTGTTTTCAGCTCCGATGGTGATGAGGGCGTCGAGGATGCACTCGAGCGCGGCGGCTGAACCTGACCAGACGCGGGAAAAGGACTCGCGATGCACCGCCAACTCGCCGACCAGACGGCCAACCGCGTCGGGTCCCAGATCAAAATCGGCCAGAGTCGGGTCGCTCCCGATGGGCAGTGGAGGATAACGTCCTGGAGACAAGCGGAGGTTGGCCTGCGACAGCCAGTGGGAGACGAGCGTTTTCAGATGTTGCCTGCAACAGACGCTCTTCATGTCTTTCTGCGTGGCGAGCGAGGAATGCCAGGATAGGATCTTGAGGCGGTCGAGCCAGCGGTTCTCGATCACCAGGAACCATCCCGTATGGCGAACCGTGTCGAGGCCGCAAACCGAGCAAGGCGAGCGTTTTGTGATGGCGTAATCCATGGGCCTCCGTTTTGGCCTCAGCAGGCGTTGACGGCGGCTCGAGTGAGGAAGCGTGGAATCCCGCGCTCACTGAGGGGGACGGTCAGCATCCCGACGACGGGGTCAAAGCGGAGCGTGAAGTGTGCGGCGCAGACGTCGCAGAGCCAGAAATGTTCACGCCGGCGAAGCTTCCGGCGATTGCCGTCAAAAGCGTCGCTGAGGTCGGAAGGGAAAGTTTCCGCCAGGAACAGCTTGCCTTCGCGCAGCGAACGAAAGGGTACCGTGCACGCCGGGTTGGCGCATTTATGCAGCATGGGCTGGGTCCAGTCTTCTCGTCTGTAGAGTTTCTTGGCCAGAGAGCGTTGCCGAGTAATGCACGCCAGGGGCCGAACCCCTCAGCGGCAGATTAGAAGAAGTTCATCCGCAGTTACAGGAAGTTAGCCCGTGCGGCGAGCGCTATGGATCACGCTGAGCTCAATTGTGCCGACGGAAAACAGTCACTGCCGACGGATAGTCGTCATTGGTTGTCGTCGAAGGTTGTTGTCGAACCTCTGAGCTGCGGAAAAACTCCGGTTTCGTATCAGGGTATCGCTTTAGCGATACCGCAAGTCCTTCGAAATCAGTCGCCCCTTTAGGGTCTGGGAGTCGAGTTCCGACTTTTTCAGCAACCTCTTAGCGCACGATCCACGCCGAGGCGGCGACGAGAACGCCCGCAGTGGCCATCAACAGACCAAGGTGCCAGAATATTCGCCGGCCCGAGAGCAAAGTGATCGAGGTGACCACCAGGGCGATCTCCAGGAAGACTTCGCCAAGGTCGAAGCGGTCGGCCTTGCGATGTGTGACCGCGAATTCCTGCTCGAGTTCGTGGGCTTTGGCCTCGAGCTCTTTCTTCTCGTCCTTGTAGCGCTCGGCTTCAGTGCGGACTTTCTCCTGTAGCTTGGCGGCGCCTTCGGCGTCCTTGGAGGTGACCACGCCAGCCAGATCGGCGAACAACTCGTCGGTATGAAGGCGTATGTTCTTGGCCTGATAGTAACTCCACTGGTCTGTGACTTTGTTCTGCAAGACGATTTCTTCGGTATGCGTGCGATGGCCGAGCAGCGACACGGTTGCCACGAAAACTGCCAGCACCGCCATGGTGAGCGTGACCGGTGCGAGATGGGGATTCTCCCGGGCGCGTTCGGCATTCTCGTGCAACTCGTTGAGTTCTTCAGTCATGTTGTCGGGCTCCTATGAGTTCTTCGGTTCCCAGTTCTCGGTTCTCGGTTCGCAGTAGGTTGAACGTCTTTCCGAGAACTGAGAACTGGGAACTGAGAACTCCATGGGCTATGAGGATAAACCAAGTTGCCTATTCTCCCATTACCTTAATGAGGACTCGTTTGTCGCGCTGGCCGTCGAACTCGGCATAGAAAATCTGCTGCCAGGGGCCGAAGTCGAGCTTCCCGTTGGTGACCGGGACGATGACTTCGTGGTGGATGATCAGCGATTTGAGGTGGGCGTCTCCGTTGTCTTCGCCGGTCTGATGATGCTGGTAGTTCTGCCGGAAGGGAGCGAGGGTTTCGAGCCACTGGTCGATGTCTTTGATAAGCCCGCTCTCGTTGTCGTTGACGTAGACCCCGGCGGTGATATGCATGGCGGAGACCAGGATCATGCCGTCTTTGATTCCGGATTTCTTCAGGGCGCTCTCGACCTGCGGGGTCAGGTGGACGTAGGCGCGCTTGGTTTTCGTGTGCAGAGTCAGGTATTCTGTGTGGGATTTCATGTTCTCACATTTACCATGGGCAGTCGTTGTCGTGGACAAGAATTTCCCACCGCCACGGTGCACTGCTGCCTGGACGAAACTTATTTCCTGCTGGTGGGTTTGTGAACAAAGGCTTCGTATCTTTCGGAAGCGTAACATCGGAAGCGTAGCAACGGAGGAGTAGCAAATGAATCTGCCTAACCTAAGGACATGCATCGTGCCGAAGTGGTCCCTATTGCTGGTTCTTCTTACCGTAACCGCAGTGGCTTCGGCTGGTGGACCTCCTAAGCAGGAGGAGCACAAATCCGGTTCGAGCAAGGCGGCATCCCACGCCGCGCCAGCAAAGGGCGGCGGAGGCGGACATGAAGCGCAAGGCGGACATGCAGCGCAAGGCGGACACGGGGCGCAAGGCGGACACGGAGCGCAAGGCGGACATGCAGCGCAGGGCGGACACGCAGCGCAAGGCGGACATGCAGCGCAGGGCGGACACGGAGCGCAAGGTGGACATGCAGCGCAGGGCGGACACGCAGCGCAAGGTGGACACGCAGCTGAAGGCGGACGCGGAGCGCAAGCTGGACGAGGAGCTGAAAGCGGACGCGGAGCGCAAGCTGGACGAGGAGCTGAAGGCGGACGCGGAGCGCAAACTGGACGAGGAGCTGAAGGCGGACGTGGAGCGCAAGCTGGCCGCGGAGCCGAAAGCGGACGCGGAGCGCAAGCCGGCCGCGGAGCTGAAGGCGGACGCGGAGCCGCAGGTGGCCGCGCAGCCGCAGGCGGACGCCCAGCCCCAGGTGGCCGCGTGGGCGGACATACGCCGGCAGGAACCAGAAACGTTTCTCTGCGCGGTGGTGGTTCCGCGAGCATCCGCTCCAACGGACAGATTCGATCGATCAACCGCAACGGCATGCAGATTAGCAATGGATTGCACGGTGGGCGCACGGTGGTGGGTATGCACAACGGAGCGCGCGTAGTGAACACGGGCCGGCATGGCGGATACGTGCAGCGTCCCTACCGCAATTTCGGCGGCCATGCCTATTATTCGCGTACGTACTTCAACAACGGCCATTACTATAGCGGCGTCTATCGCGGCTACAACTGGCACGGTCATATGTACTTCGGCTACCATCCCGGTTTCTGGTATCACCCAGGATTCTATGGCTGGGGCTACCATCCCTGGGGCGCGCCCGTCTTCTGGGGCGTAGGGCTGTGGGGTTGGGGAGGAGCGCCGTGGTATGGTTTCTACGGCGGCTGGTTTGCGCCTTATCCCTCTTACGCCGGGCCAGCGTTCTGGCTCACGGATTATCTGATTGCAGCCGAATTGCAGTCGGCCTATGCAGCTCGCCAGGAGGCAGCCGCAGACGCCGCAGCGAGTTACCCAGACGACGGTGGATATCCTCCCTCGACGGCCTCGGCAACGGTAGGAATGACTCCCGAGGTCAAACAGGCAATCGCCGACGAAGTGAGAGCGCAGTTGGCCGCGCAGCAAGCACAGGCAGAACAGAATGGCGATTCAGGCGGCCAGGCCGCTGCGCCAGCGTCCTCGGCAACTCCAACTCCATCGACCGACGAAGTTCCTCCGGCGCTTGATCCGGCCAGACGGACCTTTGTCGTCGACAGCGATCTCTCCGTGGTGGCGAACGGCCAGGAGTGCGGGCTGACCGCGGGTGACGTTCTTACCCGCTTGACCGACACTCCTGACGCCGACAACACGGTTAACGCGAGCGTTGCGGCAAGCAAGAAGTCCGACTGCGCAGCCGGCCAAACCGTAGCCGTGAAAGTGGACGATTTGCAGGAGATGCAAAACCACTTCGCGGAACAACTCAACAACGGTCTGGGCGAACTGGCGAAAAAACAGGGTACCGACGGTATGCCGAAGGCCCCAGACACGGGCACCACTCCGTCCGATGTACCGCCTCCGGCGCCCGATACGACGGCGGAAAAAACGCTGCAAGACCAGCAACAGGCGGCCGATCAGGCCGAAGCGGATGCCAAGCAGCAAGCGGCGGCAGCAAGCGGCGGCCAATAAGACGTGAGCACTCCGAGGGTGCCCCATCCTTGTGTCTGCGTTCTGTGCAGACACAGGGCGGGGATTTTGACTTCCCATCGCCACCATAAGCGCAGTGTTAGAGCGCAACTTCGACCTGTCAACGGCGGGCCACGGACCGAACTTCCTACCGCATCGACTCTTCGATCTCCGAGATCCAATCTGGACGCTTCAGCACTTCGCGAGGTTTCGGTCCATCGGCCGCGCCGACAATGCCATCGCGTTCCATAAGGTCGATAAGATGAGCGGCGCGTCCGTAGCCTATGCGCAGACGGCGCTGCAGCAGGGAAGTGGAGGCTTTGCCGAACTCGATTACGAGGCGCACGGCATCGTTGAACAACGGATCGTTCTCGTTGTTGTCGGCGGAGATTTCTCCGGAATCGTCGGCGCCTTCGGCTGCTGCCTCGCGATCTTCTTTTGGCGTTTCCAGAAATTTCTCTTGATACTGTGCCTGGCCCTGCGCCTTCCAGAATTCCACCACGGCTGCGATTTCTTTTTCGGTTACGTAGGGAGCATGCAGGCGATGGACGCGCGCCGAACCGGAAGGCAAGTAGAGCATGTCGCCTCGTCCTAGAAGCGATTCGGCGCCGTTGGCGTCGAGAATCGTGCGTGAGTCGACCTTGGTCGCTACACGGAACGACACGCGGGCGGGAAAGTTTGCCTTGATTAGTCCAGTGATTACATCTACCGACGGGCGCTGTGTTGCCAGCACTAAGTGAATGCCTACGGCTCGAGCCATCTGCGCTAATCGAGTTATCGATTCTTCTACGTTATTGCCGTCTAACATCATTAGATCGGCTAACTCGTCGATGATGATGACTATCTTGGGAATCGGTCCTTCATCGGTGGTCGTTTGGTCGCTGAACAAGCTCGGCGTATCGTCGAACAAGCGGTTGTAACTGTCGATGTTGCGGACGCCTTTGGCGGCTAATAGTTTCAGGCGGCGCTCCATTTCGCGGACGGCGTTGCGCAGTGCGTTGGCGGCTAGTTTTGGCTCGGTGATGATCGGCGTGTAAAGATGCGGGACGCCTTCGTAGTTACCTAACTCGAGGCGCTTCGGGTCCACTAACACTAGCCTTACTTCATCGGGCGTCGACTTATAGAGAATCGACATGATCATGGCGTTGATGGCAACACTCTTTCCCGTGCCGGTCGAGCCGGCGATCAGCAGGTGAGGCATGCCGGCTAAGTCGGCGGCGGCGATGCGTCCGTTGATGTCTTTGCCCATGGCTAACGTTAGTTTGGATTTCGAGCCGAGGAATTCCTGCGATTCTATGTTCTCGCGCAGCCAGATGATTTCACGCTCGCGGTTCGGCACCTGGATGCCGACCGTGCTTTTGCCGGGCATGCGTTCTACCAGGATGCTTTCGGCGCGCAGCGCCAGGCAAAGATCGTCGGTGAGGCCGATGATGCGACTGTACTTGATGCCGGCTTCGGGTTTGAATTCAAACGTGGTGACGACGGGGCCGGGATTGATCTGCGTGACTTGACCGAAGACTTCGAATTCCGCGTACTTTGCGGTCAGAACCTGGGCGATGAGTTTGAGTTCTTCTTCGTGGACGGATTGCTGCTCGTCGGGACGATGCAGCAGACTCGACGGCGGTAGCTTGTAACTGCCCGCGATTTTGGGCAGGGTCGTCTTTGGCCGGCGCTCAGCATCGGCGCGGTCATTGACTTGGACTTCACTGACTTCGACCTCGTTGACTTCGACTGCGGCTTCGGCGCCAGGGTGCGAATCGGGTGGCGCGGCGACGTCGTTTTTGTCTTTGTCTTCGGCCATCATGCGTTCGATGCCGGTGCGCGGAGCCGCAGACTGCACGCCCGGGATTTCCCCCTCCTGACGTCGAACTTCCTGACGCAAACTTTGCGGCCGCGCGGGCACGAGTTGCGCGGTGATCGTTGGTTTTTCGGCGCGGCGCTTTTCGAGTTCCTTCTGTTGACGCTTGCGTTCGCGCTCGTCCTGCCAGTCTTTAAAGCGATCTCTTAGCGCCAGGACGAAAGCGAAGCGGGTGGGCGCCCAAAGTTCGATCGCCGAGAAGGAGAAGGCCGTAGTCAGATAGAGCGCGACGGCGAGAACAGTCGTGCAAACAATGTATGCGCCCGCAACGTTGAGGTAACGGATTAAGACATCACCGACGATGCGTCCAGCCAGGCCTTCAATCGGGATGGCGCCCATCCAGCGCAGATGTCCGGGCAGAATGGCGAGCAGCGCGGGCACAAAGATGAGCAGCCAGATTCCGCCAAGAGCTTTTGCGACCGGAGTCTGCACGGCTCGCGAGCGGAACCAGCGCGCGCCGAGCATGACCATGAAGAGGGGCAGCAGAAACGATCCGACGCCCCAGAATTGCAGGATGAGGTCGGAGAGATAAGCTCCCATGATGCCGATCCAGTTGCGGGCAGCGTGCGATCCGGTAAGGATGGAGGCGCTGTTCAGCGAGGGATCGAGCGGCGAATAGGACGCCAGCGCGAGGAAAAGGAGGAGCGCGGAGACGCACAACAGGAGCCCGACGAGCTCGTTCAGACGCCGGTTCCTGGTGGGCGTAAAAATCTTCGAGAAAAATGTCATGGGGCAGCGACGGCGTTGCCCAGGCAAGACTCACCCGCAGCGTCGTTACGTGGCCAGAGCTGGATAATTATGACAAGAAGCGGCGCTTCGCACAATGCGGGAAGAGGCATGGGGTGGCGAGTAGGGTACCGGCCGGAGAAGGATGGCTTTGCGCAGAGCCTCTTGGCGATCACCGCACATCAGGATGTGACTTACTTCACTGACAGGACGCGCTGCTTGGTGTTGGTATGATTGCATCCCGCCTCCCCGAAGAGCAGTGTCCCACCATGGGGAGTGCACACCCCCCGAGGCGAGAGCTTGGAACGTGGGCCCCTTTAGCAATTGTTTTGTCAGTGACGATTCACGAAGGAGGTTTCCTATGACGCGCAAGCTCAATCGTAATTATTCTCTCAGTGTTGTTGTTCCTTTCATCGGAATTCTGATTCTCTTGATCGCGGCCGCCGTGCTGGCGCAGACGTCCGGCGCAGGTCAGACGTCTGGGAAGGAAGCCGCCGTGTTGGCTACGGCGGGGACCACCGTGTCCGCTCAAGCGGAGCGCCCGTTAATGCCATGGACGCATGACGCTGGAAGTTTTCCTGTCGGCCGCTCGCATACGAAACGGCACGGCGCGCGCCCGATGGACGGGGGCTCTCTTTTCGGGCCGGTGACACTCTATGATTTGGGCGGAGCCGATCCGAGCGCGCAGTTTACCTCGGTAGCGGTCGCCGATGTTAACGACGACGGCAAGCCGGACGTGGTAGTGACCAACGGTGACGGCACGCTGAGCGTACTGTTGGGCAACGGCGATGGAAGCTTCCAGCCGCCAGTGACGTACAACCCGGGCCTCCAGGAGCCGACGGGAGTGGCGGTTGCGGATTTGAACGGCGACGGCAAGCAAGATCTGGCCGTGCCCAATGGGTACAGCAAGGTAAGCGTGCTGTTAGGCAATGGTGACGGCACATTCCAGGCTCCCGTTAGTTACGGCACGGGCGGGAATGGTCCCTCCTCGGTCGCGATC